>Ga0224510_10000081_pt1 | contig 79216 bp, 73 predicted proteins | sample SF_May12_sed_USG_FD_170161 | JGI IMG/M metagenome (GOLD analysis project Ga0224510, IMG submission 170161) | Sediment microbial communities from San Francisco Bay, California, United States - SF_May12_sed_USGS_4_1 | ecosystem: Environmental > Aquatic > Marine > Sediment | place: USA: California... | reverse complement strand
GGCAATTTGCCGGCCGCTACCTGGAGGCTCCCTTTTTTTGTCCATCCAAATAGTACATTAATTGAGGGTAACTTTATATATCCTCTCCGAGATTGCCCGTAATGTAAGGCTTTACACATTCTGATAATTATGAAGGGAGAAATGAAATGAAAAAAATGATTTTCATACTGTTTTGTGTTGTAACCTCTGCTTCCAACGCGCTGGCACAAACCCCCAGCTATATGGGTAGATCCTGCTGGAATGTCACAATAACCGACACTACCGTAGAAAACATGCCTGTCCCCACGACATTGGTTATGACGACCGACATCGTCAACATGAGTGAAACAACCTACTCGTTGACCGGTTATGTAACGAATTCTGGGGATAGTCCTGCCATGTATGGCGGGGTTGGACAGATAATTGGGAACACGATATATTTAAGTCTGACTGGCTCTCAGGCCCACTTAACCGGAGGATGGCGAGATAGCTCGGTGTTTCATGGGGAGTTAAGTCTCTCGAACCTCAGCGGCACATTTTATGAAGTGGGGAACGACTTTAATGCAACCACGCGGGCTAGCGACAACGGGCGCTATACTGCCGGAACAATATCGGTCGCGACATGTCCGTAATGTCTGGTTCTGGTCTGGCGGAACGTGGCGGAATTTTTCTAATAAAGCAGGATACCTGTTTTCATTCAGCGTTGTCCGGTAAGGATATTGAGTTGAAATTAAACGAGAATAATATCACTGAAGACGGGACTCGGGGGTAATTCCGTGAGGAAAATTTCGGGACACGGGCAAATTCCCCGGGACAAAATATTAATTGCCGGTGGTTTTCTGGGTAGTTGAATGGATAAGTAGAAAAAAGGGAGCCTCCAGGTGGTGGACAGCTCATAATGAGCGGCAGGGTCGATAAAACGCTCCGAGGCAGACCTGTAGGGGGGCCTCCTATAGCCCCCTGCTGTCTGGATATTATGTGCAGGTCATAACAAACTATTCTTGAGCGTTCCGATATCTCGTTTTTCCGTGATGTAGCGGGTGATGGTGTTGAAGTTTCTGGTGTCGCCCACCATGATGCAGCCGATAATTTGGTTGTTCTCGATGACCAGTTTTTTATAAACGGTGCCGGAGGTCATCACCTGGGATTCATATCTCCCTTCCGCATCGATGTTGCCGGCGGCGGCGAGGTCGATGCCCGCCACCTTGAGGATGTTGCTCATGGTGGTGCCCTGATATGTGGCCTCGCCCCCCGCCATGTTGGTGCCCGCCACTTTGCCCTGCTGCAAGGCTGCAGGCCAGATGCCGGAGACCACCCCCTGATGTTCGGCCAGGTCGCCTGCCGCATAGATCCCTTCGGCGGTGGTTTCCAGCCGGTCGTTGACGGTGACGCCCTTGTCACAGGCAAGCCCTCCGTTCTTCGCCAGCTCCAAATTGGCTCGAACCCCGGCGGAGACGATGACCATCTGGCCGCTCAGGGTTTCGCCTCCTTCGAGGATAATGCCATCGGCCCGGCCATTGCTCCCGGTAATCGTTTTGGTCATGGCCGAGAGGCGGAAGGTAAAACCCATCTCCTCCATACTCTCCTGAAGCCTTTTAGCCCCCTTGGTGTCGAGCTGCCGGGGCAGAAGGCGCGGAAAAAATTCCACCACCGTGACTTTTTTGCCCAGCTTGCGCAGGGCGTTGCCCGCCTCAAGGCCCAGCAACCCGCCGCCGATGAGGATCGCCTCCTTGCTGTTTTCGGCCTGGCTCCGGATGGCTCTGGCGTCTTTGATGTGGCGCAGGCTGAACACGCCACATTGGTCAACGCCTTCGATGGGGGGCAGAAAAGAATGGCTGCCCGCGGCAAGGAGCAACCGATCAAAGGTCAGTTCCTCTCCGTCGGCGGTGAACAGTCGTTTGCCCTTGGCATCGAGTTCGGCGATTCGGGTATTGAGGCGCAGAGCGATCCGCTGGTCTCCGTACCAGGAATCTTTTTTGGCGATGAGTTTGTTTTCGTCGATGTCTCCGGCAATGAACTCGTTGAGTCTGATGCGATAGTAAAAGGGGGTGTCTTCTTCGCTGAGGATGGTGATCCGGCCTGTTGGGTCCTGGTTGCGGATGGATTCAGCAGCGGTTGTTCCGGCTACGCCGTTGCCGACGATGAGATAGGTTTTCATGGCTGGGTACCTCAGAAGGAGGTTGAAGGGAGGGAAGATTAAAGATATTGTGGCACAGTCCGGAGGGGATGTACAAGTTATTCCCGGAACGAAATCATCAAATATACAAACAAGGAAGGTGTGGGGATGACCCAAAAAGAAAAGAATCGCCTTTGCCCCTGCGGCACGGGGTTGAAGTTTGCCGAATGCTGCGGACCCTATCTTGCGGGTCAACCCGCGCCGACCGCCGAGGCGCTGATGCGCTCTCGCTATACCGGTTTTGCCGAGCAGGATGTCCCCTATCTTCTCCGCTCCTGGCATCGGAGCACCCGTCCGGCCGATCTTGACCTGGACGATCAGGAAGGGTTTGTTTGGCACGGGATCGAGGTGCTGGAGACCGAGGGCGGCACCGCAGGCGAGCAGGCCGGGGTGGTGGAGTTTATTGCCAATTTTTCCGGGCATGGCCAGGATCACCGGCTGCATGAGCGGGCCAAGTTTGTCTGTGAAGAGGGGCAGTGGTTGTACGTGGACGGCAAGGTGAACCCGGGTCGGGTTCCGGTAACCAGCGAAAAGATCGGCCGTAACGAACCCTGTCCCTGCGGAAGCGGGAAGAAGTATAAGAAGTGCTGTCAGCCCAAATAAAGCGAAGCGCTTCCGGGCCCCGGCTTTTGCCGGAGCCCGGAAGCTGGATGTATCGATTGTTTCTGTAGGTAAGCCCTCGCCCGGACTCCGGCGACTCAGGCCTGAAATCCTACGCCAGGTAATCCTTCAGCTTTTCCAGAAGGCTTTCGGGCAGATCCTCATCGTACATAAAGGCCTGGGCCTCTTCCCCGGTGATCCGGCTCTTGATCTCCAAGGGCAGGGAGCGGAGGATTTCCACCCGCTCCGGGTTGGGCTTTTTTTTCTCGGCAGAGTTGTCCATATTGTATCCTTGTGGTGTGCGGGTGGGTTAAGAGCGCCAGATGACCCGGCTCTCTTTTCTGGCCGGAATCTTGAAATAAGGAAAGCGTGGGTAGCCGAAGATCATCGCCCCGTAAGGGAGGTGCCCCTCGGGCAGGGCCAGGGCGTCGAGCAGGGGCTGGTACCCGGCCGCGGCGGCGCTCATCAGGATGCCGGCCCAGCAGGTGCCGATATCGCAACTGGATGCAGCCAGTTCAAAATAGTTCAGGGCGATGGTGCAGTCGATTTCCGGCTTGAGGGCCTCCTTGTCGGCGTGGGCCACCAACAGATGGGGCGCGCTGCGCAAGACCATGTCCTTGCCCTGGTCCCAGGCCGAGACGATGCCGGGATAGGCGGTGCCGGTCCGGAGCCAGTCCACGACCAGTCCGGCCAGACGGCGGACCTCTTCGGGATTTTCCACCACCAGCCAGTGCACCGGCTGTTTGTTTTTGGCGGACGGAGCCCAGCGGCACAGGTCGAGGATCTGGGCGATATGGGGCCGGGGTATGGTTTGCTGCTCGTAGGTCCGGATCGAGCGCCGGCCGGTGAGAAGCTGTCCGGTTTTCTTGAGGGTCGGCGGGGATCCGTTGCCGATGGGCTGGAAGTCGTCGCGGTTCATGCCCGCAAGGGTCAGGGCATCATGGGGGCATACCGCCACGCAGTGCCCGCACTGGATGCAGAGGCGGGCTGCCGCCGGGCGGATGTCCGGGAATCCCTCCTCGCCTGTCAGCGAAATTAGGCTGAACGGGCATTCCGCCACGCAGATCCCGTCTTTTTTACATTTTGTCCGGTCGATGGTAATCATGCTCATTGGTTCGCTCCTATGAAAAAATTTTCTTTACCATAAGCATCCTTCCGGTGATGCGCAAACTGTTTTACCCTCGGCAGGGGCAAGGAGGGGATATAAAAGAAAAAGTCAAGAAAATTGGGTAGATATTGCCATTGTGAATGGGTATAGTTGAAAAGATGTCCGGGCCGCTGATCAATGGAGACCGGAACCGATTTTGGGAGCAGGCAAAGGGGAGAATATGGAGCAAATACGAACATACGAAAAACTTGATAGGCCCGAGGTGCTTGCCGCGCTGTTTTATCCCCGCAAAGATACGACACCGCTGCCTGTCGGTGCCCAGGACCACGGGATAGAGGTTGAGCCAGGGGTGGTGCTCGGGGCCAGATTTTTTCTAGCCGCCGATCCGGCTGCGGTCAATCTTCTTTTTTTTCACGGAAATGGCGAGGTGGTCAGCGATTATGACGATGTCGGCCCCCGGTACAATGAGCAGGGCATCAATTTTTTGGCCGTTGATTATCGTGGTTACGGACAGAGTACCGGCGCTCCCACCGTTGCCGCCATGGTCCGGGACGCGCACCGCGTTTTGGCCTGGGTACGGGCTTGGCTGGCCGCTGAAGGGCGCACCGGCCATCTGGTGGTGATGGGCCGCTCGCTGGGCAGTGTCTCGGCCATTGAGTTGGCGGCCTCGGAAGAAGCGGTTGCCGGGCTCATTGTTGAGAGCGGCATTGCCGAGACCCTGCCGCTTTTGCTGGGCCTCGGTCTTGATGTGCGGGCGATGGGCATTGCCGAGGCCGACGGCTTCGGCAATCTGCAAAAAATTGCCCAGGTGCAAAAGCCCACTTATATACTCCACGCCCAGCATGACCAGATCATTCCCATCATTCTGGCTGAAGAGCTGCAGAGTGTCTGCGGGGCGCGGAGCAAGGAATTCCAGATGATTCCCGGCGCCGATCACAACAATATTCTGGCGCTGACCGGAAAGCATTATTTTCAGGCGATTAAGCAATTTCTAAAAAGAGTCGGCAAATCCCACGGACCAAAACGATCCGGGATTCGCGGTTGATAAACCCGGGGGGGGATATGGCAAAAGGCAGACGCCAGGCGAATCGGGGTGGCAGCACCGCGTTGCGGCGGTTTGCTTTCGCGGTCGGGCTGACGGCGGTCGGGGCGGTGGCCGCTGGGCTGTATGAGCCGGGTGCCGACTATGCCGGCCCGGCTATGATCCTTGCCGCTCTGGTCCTGATCTTTGCCCTGTTGGAGATGCGGCAGGGAGGGGCGGATTCTCCGTCGGATTTTTCTCTTTTCGGCACTGCCGGACCTCTGCTCTGGGTCGTTGCCGCCTGGATTTTTTTTCGCGGTTTCGGGACGGTTGTTCCCCAGTTGATTCTGGTCCCGGTCGGACTCATCGGCTGGTTGGCCATCAGTTTTCCCCTGCAGGCCTTGCTCGTCCCTTTCCTGGCCGTGATCGGGATGGAGGCAGGATTGTGGGGGCTGGGCTTTCAGGAAACGGCAGGGCTGGCAGGGAATCTGGTCGGTTATGCCGCCGCCGGGGCGGGGCTCAGTATTTTCATGAGCAGCAAGGCCTACCGCCGGCGGATGCGGAAGGCCCTGATCCGGGCCAAAAGGGATACCGCCAGCCGCCAATATGCCCGGGACCTTGGGCTGTTTGCCGATATGCCCGGCATTCTCAATGTCTTGCCGGATTACGACCTCATTGAAGACCCCGAGGCCGGCAGTCAGCCCGCAGTGGAAAGTATCACCGCCTCCTTTGACCTGCAACTCGAACTCATTCGCCAGACCATGGCGTTATCGACGGTGGCCTTGCTGTGGCCGGACCCGGAGGGGTATGAATACCGGCTGCGCAGCATCGCCACCATCAGGAAAGACATCGCTCCCGGACCGTTTCCGGTCGGAGTAGGTATCACCGGGGCGTTGCTTGGGGCGGAGGAGCTGGTGGGCCTGGCTCCGGCAACCCCGTCATTGGGGGTGCCTTATTATCTGAAGCAGACCGAGGTGGGAGGGATTCTCGCGGTCCGTCTTCCCGATGATGCCGATGAGTGGCTGGGGTTTGACGACAAGAAAATCGCCCCGGTTCTCTGTGTAGATCGTCCCGGGCAGGAGCTCTGGACAGAGAAGGAAAAAGAGACCATGGTTCTGGCCGCCCGGAAGCTCGTCCTCGACGTGACCATGGGCAGGCAGTTTCAGTCCATGGCCCATGAGCGCAGCGCCATCCAGCGGGTCTGTTTCGCCATGCGGGAGTTGAACGGGGCCTTGGGGCTTGAACAGGTTTTGCAGGCCACCATCAAGGCGGTGCGGACTCTGGTGGCGGCGGATTTCATCTCCATCAGCCTGGCTTGCGGAAAAGGGCATTGCGTGGCTCTGGCCGAGGGCGAAGGAGCAGAGCAACTCGTGGGCCGGGAATTTTCCACGGAAGAGGGGCTGGTGGGGCAGGTGCTCAAGATCAACCGGCCTCTGCCGGCCAAGAGTCAGTGTCATGGTCCGACCCAGGTTTTCGGCCACGACCATCTGCTCATCGGTTACAATTCGCTTCTGGTTCTGCCCCTGCAAAAGGAAAAAGGGGAGGCGGCCGGGGCGCTTACCGTTGCGGTGAAAGAAGCGAAGGTCTTCACCAAGGCGCGGCAGGAGATTCTGGAACTCATTGCCGCCCAGGTGGCGGTCAAGATCGGTCTGGGCCACGCCCATGAAGAGATCAACCGGCTGGCCACCATCGACGGACTCACCGGCCTGATCAACCACCGCACCTTTCAGCACGGCTTCGAGGTCATGCTCGGTCGGGAGGAGCGGCGGTCCGGCTCCTTGAGTCTTTTGCTCTGCGATATCGATCATTTCAAGAAGATCAACGACAGTCATGGCCATCCCTTCGGCGACAAGGTTCTCCGGGAGGTGGCCGGTATCCTGCGGAGGGCGGTGCGCGGCGTGGATCTGGCGGCCCGGTACGGCGGCGAGGAATTTGCCCTTGTCCTGGAAGGTTCCGGCGAGAAGGGCGGTGCGCAGATGGCCGAACGAATCAGGCAGGAGATCGAAAAAATGGTGCTTCATAACGAAAGCGGGCCGGTGCGGGTCACCTTGTCCTTGGGGCTTGCCGTCTATCCCGAGCACGGCGCGGACAAGGAATGCCTGATCAGGCGAGCCGACCAGGCACTGTATCGGGCCAAAAAACAGGGCCGCAACCGGGTGGTGGTCTGGCGGGAGGAATGATCCGGCTGATCGCCTCCGGCGGTGCGGGCGCGAGGCGTTCAGCGCGCGGGATGGGTGCTGCTTTTTTCTTGAGTGAATTTTCAATCCATACAGCTGGTTAACTGGTAAGCAGCATAATCGCGACCACGGCGCAGAGCATGCCTAGAAGCTGTTTGGCGGTGATGGGTTCGTGCAGGAAGATCGCGGCAAGCACGATGGTGATGATGGGGTAGAGGGCGGTCATGCTCACCACCACCGAGATCTTTCCCCGGCTGGCGGCGGCAAAAAAGAACAGGGTGCCGACCATCCCGGCCACCCCGGTGAGTACGGCAAAGAGGATGCCCTTTGGGTGGGTTTCCGGGTGGAATCCAACGGCGCAGAGGGTGACAAGGCCGACCAGCATGGCCCCGGCTATTTCGTAGATCAGGGCGCTGGTGGGGTTGATATAGCTTACGGCCAGTTTAGGGAAAAACCCCCAGAGGCCGTAAATGATCAGGGCGGCAGAGGCGGGGATCAGCCAGCTTTCCATGGGGGGACTCCTGTGGGGTGGGCAGCTTGTGCCTTATGGTTCGGAGTCTTGCTCCGCGCGCTTGCCTCCGGTTTTTTGTCGGAAAGACAGCAGCGACCACCGGCGGACCAAAGATACAATTAAAGTCTAGCGGTGATTGCCGGGCTCGGCAAGTTTTTTTGCCTTGTGGGCCACGTGCCGCAGGAGGAGAGTAGATATGCCGAAATTGAGAGAATCCGTAGGACACAGGTATCCGCGGGCGACGAAGTGGGCCGCTGTTCGCAACGGGCAAGCGCGCTTGCTATTCACGGGCAGGGAGCGGTGGATGGCCTGCCCGGCAGAGTCGGCGCTCTGCCTCGACTCCCTGGGCCGCAAGGGATAGGTGGCCGATGCTTTTCAATACCTTTGTTCATATCCCCGGAATAGGCGAGACCACGGAGCGGCGGATCTGGCAGGCCGGGATCACCAACTGGGACGAGTTCAAGGAACCGTACCCGGAATTTCTCTCCGGTCAGAAGGTCCGGCTCATCAATGATCATCTGGCGCGCAGCCGGGTGCAGTCCGGGCAACAGGCGACCCGTGAATTTTTCCGGCAGCTGCCGGCATCCCAGCGCTGGCGGGTTTTTCCGCATTACCGGGATTCCGTTGCCTATCTCGATATCGAAACCACGGGCTTGAGTTTCACGGACCATTGCATTACCACCATCAGCCTCTACGATGGGGCAAGGGTGTATACTTATGTAGCGGGGGAGAATCTCGCGGATTTTGCCGAGGATATCGGGCGGTACCAATTGCTGGTCACATACAACGGCAAGGCCTTTGATATCCCCATGATCGAGAAGCATTTCGGCTTCCGGCTGCCACAGACCCATATCGATCTGCGCCCCCTGTTGCAGGGGCTCGGCTTTGTCGGCGGTCTCAAGGGTTGCGAGCGGCAGATGGGACTTGATCGCGGCGAGTTGGCCGGGGTGGATGGGTACTTTGCCGTGTTGCTCTGGCGGGAGTATCGCCGGACCGGGGCCAGGCGGGTGCTGGAAACCCTGCTCGCCTATAATGCGGAAGATGCGGTGAACCTCGAGTCCTTGCTGGTGCAGGCCTATAATCTGAAACTGCAGTCCACCCCTTTTGCCGAAAGCCACCGGTTGCCCATGCCGATTTTGCCGGAGAAATCATTTCTGCCGGATATGGAGCTCATCGGCAGACTGCGGGGGGTGGCTTCGGGAATGCTGAAGAAAAGCGGAGAGAGCCCGGCGGGTTGCCGGGCTCTCTCCATGGGGGCGTCACGCGTTTTGTAACAAGGCAGAGAATCAGATACGGTCTATGGGCAGTGCCGCGTGGTTGTGAGGTGAACCGTCCGCTACGGAACGAAATCACCCAGGGTTAAGGTCCCCCCCCCAATCTGGATGTTTTTGCAGGGTGTGCTTGTCTCTTTCTCTTCAAAGGCATAAAAAAACCCATCTCTGTTGCCGGAGATGGGTTGTGAAGAATCCATTTTCTCGTATCGGCAACCCGGCCATCCGCGCTGGCGGATCCGTTGGCTTTGCGTCCCCGAATTACTCCGGGTTTGCCCTTTTCTAAGACAGCATCAAGCTGTACGGCCATAGTGGCACGGGGGGCTGCTTCTGTCAATCTGTTTTTCTCGGCGGAGAGGAGATCAGGTCGAAGAAAGCGCAAAAAAACGCGATTGCGAGAGTTATTGCATTGTAGGCTTTGATTTTGTATTGCTGACCAGTGCTGTTTTCTCGGTTTCACCAGGGCAGCAAGATTGGTTTTTCTCTCCCCTGTGGTACACTGAAAGTTAATTTCTGGAAGTTGCTGCCGTTATACGGCCTGTGAAGGGATTGATCCCAGGTCGGGCCTGTGTCGACGCTGCCGCATGCGGTTCGAGGTCTTCAGCGAGCCTTACCCCTACTGCTTTTGGAGCTGGATTAATCATGGATTTGCGGATTCTCTCCTACAACATCCATCGGGCCATCGGGGTTGACCGGCGGTTTCGTCCGGAGCGCATCGCCACGATTTTGTCCCATTACGACGCCGATATCGTTCTTTTGCAGGAGGTGGACGTGGGAGTGCCCCGGTCGCGGGAATTGAATCTTGCTTTGGAACTGGCTGAGCGTTGCAAGTATCCATACTCTGCCGTGGGTTTGAACGTAAAGCTGCGCAAGGGGATGTACGGCAACGCCACCCTGAGCCGGTATCCCATTGCCAAGGAACGCAATATTGATTTGACCCTTGATGGCCGCAAGGCCAGGGGGTGTCTGTTCACCGAATTGGAGTTGCCCGGTGGGGCCGACACCCGTTTGCTGCCGGTGTTTAACCTGCACCTGGGGCTTTCTTTCAAGGAGCGTCCCCAGCAGGTGGGGTGTCTGGTCCGGACCCCTGAGTTTGTCGGGATTGATAAGGCGCAGCCCTGTTTGGTGGGGGGGGATTTTAACGACTGGTGGGCGCGGATCGCTCCGCTGTTCACCGAGGCCTTGGGCTTTGTCTGCGCAACCAATCATCTGGTTGGTTACCAGAACGCCATTTTGACCTATCCCTCATTTTCTCCCTCCACCGGCCTGGACAAGGTTTTCTGTCGGGGGCCGATCACGGTGCTGGGCAGCAGACGCTGCCGTCTGCGGCTTTCTAAGGTCGCCAGCGATCATCTGCCGGTTATTGTTGATCTGCGGATCGAGGCCGGCGGTGTCAGCGGTTGAGGTGAGAGCAAGGGCAGTGGTGCGAGCACTGAGAAAAAGACGAGGGATGGGGAAGAAAATCCCTGGCGGAGAGTCCTGATGGATCCCTGGGGGAAGGCTTAGGAAAAGCGATAGATGGTTGCGGTTGCCACGGCCCAGAAGAGAATCAGGATCGTTCCCACGGCGCAGGCGGCGCCAAGCAGCCGGTGGCTCAGCAATTCGCGGCGGTTTTCCTGATAGCCCAGGAGTAATCCGCAGAGGATGCCTGCCGCCATGCCGCCGCCATGGGCCCAGTTGTTGATGCCCGGCACGAGCAGGCCGAAGACGAAGATGCTCATGGCCCAGCCGCCGATTTGTTGGTATACCTGCTGGCCATAGCTGCCGCCCCGGCTTTTCCCGTAATAGAGGGCTGCGCCGATCAGGGCGCAGACCGCCGCGGAAGCGCCGATGGTAAAAGGAACCCCTGCCAGGTAGGAAAGCAGAAAGCCGCCGATGCCGCCCAGAGTATAGATGCTGAACATCCGGGCAAGGCCGTATTCCTGGATAACCAGGGGGCCGATCTGCCGCAGGGCGATGAGGTTGAAGATGAGATGCAGCAGGCTGCCGTGCAGATAGCTGGCTGAAACCAGCGACCACCAGCGGTGCAGAACCGCGATGGGCATGGTGCCGCTCGCCCCCAGCAACAGAAGGCTTCGGTTGTCCGGCGAGAGAAAGCCAAAGGGGTTCATGCCCATGGACATGCCCCCCGGGTGCAGGATCAGAGAAAGCACAAAAAGGGCGATGTTGAGGCCGGTCAACCAAGAGAGAAAGAGTTCCGGGCCATGAAACAGGCGGAGGAGCGCGTTGTTTTTCCACCAGGAACCAGGAGACCTGATGCCGCAATACGGACAGCTGGATTCATCCCGGCTGATGAGGCGGCGGCAGTTCGGGCAGAGTTGAGAGGTCTTGTGAGAGGCGTTCATATGGCTGCCCGGCTGATTGATAAGGTAGTTTCCGTTGCCCCAACTAACCACACCTGACCTGAAAAAACCAGAAAAAGCGTGACTGCATGACCTGGGTCATCTGCCGATGAGGGGACCATCATGGTGACGCAGTCTTTTTTTTCCTTGCAGGATTTTTATGGCGGAAGCATCGGCGCCCGACTCGCCGTTGCCCATGGTCTTTATCCGGATTTTGCCCGGGAGCTTGCGCTCAACGAACCGTTTACCCGGATGCTGGCCCAGGCGCTGATTTTACAAAAAGAGCTGGCCCGGATCATGGCCGCCCTTGACCATGGCACCCTCTGCGCCGTCTGTGGCGGCAGGGTCGGGGGCGGCTGCTGCAGCAGCTTCATGGCCGGAGAAAACGATGTGCCCCTGTTGTTGCTCAATCTCCTGGCAGGGGTTGGGGTTGCAGCCCTGCGGGAGGATGCCGAGTGTTGTTTTCTAGGGAAAACCGGTTGTCTGCTTCTTTTTAAGCCCATGTTTTGCCTGAATTATAATTGTAAAGAGATCAGGCAGGGGGCTGCTCCAGCTCAAATGCAGAGGCTGGAGCAGGCTGTCGGCCGTCTCCTCCAGCAGCAGTATGCCCTGGAGCAACTGCTGCTGGATGTGCTTCGGCAGGGGGGGAGGTTGATCGGCTGATTTTTTCGGCTTTCTCTTCCGGCCTTGCTACTATTTTCCCGGACATGCATGTCCCGGAGGGCTTCGTGAAGTTATGGCACAGGATTCACGAAATAATCTGTTGTTGGAAACGGGAAAAAATGATTCTATCGTGATTCGTGTTGATCCGGCTTCCGAGCAAGACCAGAAGCGGATCGTGGAAAAAACAGAACTGTATTCGGAGGAACACAATGGAGTGGCAGTCCCTGGACTGGCAGACCCGCACCACGGTTATGTTTATTGCCTGCGGCGCCGTGATTATCGGAATCAGCATGTTCCATTTGCGTGGGTTGGTTCAGGCAACCCCGCTCATTGCCGAGCGGAGTCAGCGCTATGTGCTCCGGTTTCTCAAGATGAAACGGCTGCTGATGTTCTTTTTCTTGGTCGGCTATGTCGTGGTCGCCATGAGCGTGCTTTTTGGCAGGACAAATCTCGGCATGTTTTCGGTGAGTCTCATCTTTCTTCTTGGCGCGGTGTTTGTGTTTCTCGGCATTTCGCTTCATGCCAGGATCATCAGTGAGATCCAGCAGACCATTCAGGGGCTGTTGCCCATCTGTCTTGAGTGCAAGAGGATCAGGATACCAGGCGCCGATTCCTCCGACCAGGCAGCCTGGAAGGAGATCGAGTCGTACATCTCGCAACGGACAGACGCCAGGTTTTCCCACGGTTTTTGTCCCCAGTGTCTCGACAAGGTCCGTCAGCGCAGAAAATAGGCGCGCACTCCCAGTCATTTCGGATTGAGTGCCGGGTCATCTGCGAAATCCAGCAGCAGTATGCCTTGGAGCGACTGCTGCTGGATTTAAGCAGGCTGGCGACTGTTCTGCCGGTTAGCAGCCTTCTATGGCCTTGGTTTTTTTCTTGGCCGGAGCCGGAGCGGCAACCGGGGCCGGATCCGGCTTCTGATCGGTGGTCGCCGCGGCTACGGTATGGCAGGCGGTGCAATTGGTGGGGCCTTTCTTCCCTTTTACTCCGTCGGTATGGCAGGTCTTGCAGCGGGTATGGAAGACATCCATGCGTTTCTGGAGTTTGACATTGGCAAACTTCTCGGTATGACAGGTTGCGCAACGCAGTCCGTCCGCGTTCGGCAGGGCGGCGATGGCCGCTTCGTTCAGAGGTTGGTGCTTGGCATCGTGATGGCAGGTTGCGCAATCAAGGCCAAGGTTTGTGTGTTTGGCATGGCTGAAGTGGGCGGGTTTCTTGCCGTTGATCACCAGCTCCTGGGTCGGAGCCGTGATTTTTTCTTTTGCCGCTGCAGGGGCTGCATTCAAGTCGGTCAGGGTAATGCTCAGTCCGGCCGCGCACATCATGGCAAGGGCAATCATTGTTTTTTTCATCGTAATTCCTCCTGGTGTTGTTTTTTTCGGCTTCTCGGATCGGTTCCTGGGAAGCCCCTTTCCGGTTGTCTCTAAGTTATCCACTCTCCCTTTGTTTTCCTAGAGGACATGGGGTGATGTCGGGCTACATTCGATACGGGGCGGGGGATGTAAGGGGTTCATGTCTGGCGGTCTCTTTGTTTTCGTTGATTTCCATTGCCTGCGCTTCGGCGGGCGTGGTAGTCTGGCGCGCTATGAAAAAGACGAAAAGGTGCGTTGTTGCGCTTTTGATCCGCCGTTATGTAAAGATAATGCGGACCATTGACAGATAATGATCGGCAGCAGTGTAAGCGGACAGGGAACATGACGCACCAGAAACCAAAGAGAAAAACGGAACTCCTGGCTCCGGTCGGGAGTACGGAGTCATTTTACGCAGCCCTGGAGAACGGGGCCGATGCCGTCTATTGCGGCTTAAAGGAGTTTTCCGCCAGGGCCAAGGCCAAGAATTTTACCCTGCCCGAGGTGGAGAAGATGGCCGGTCATGCCCACCGGCAGCACCGCCACCTCTATGTCGCCCTCAATACCCTCATCAAAGAAAAGGAACTGCCTCAGCTGGTGGGGATTTTGGCCGACCTGGCCGGGATCGGCGTGGATGGGCTCATCATTCAGGATCTGGGGGTCTGGCGGCTGGCCAGAAACCATTTTCCCCAATTGCCCCTGCACGCCTCAACCCAGCTGGCGGTGCATAATGCGGCCGGGGTTGCCATGCTGGAGCGGATGGGGTTCACGCGGGCGGTGTTGGCCCGGGAGCTGTCGCTGGCCGAGATCACTGCAATCCGGCAGCAGAGCACCATCGAGCTGGAACATTTTGTCCACGGGGCACTCTGTTTTTCCGTTTCCGGTCAGTGTCTGTTTTCTTCCGCCGCAAGCGGGTTGAGCGGTAACCGAGGCCGCTGTGCCCAGCCTTGCCGACGTCGCTATCTCAACCGGGAACAGCCGGGCTATCATTTTTCCACCAGCGATTTCTGCGCCCTCTCCATGTTGCCCCAGTTGCTCAAGGCCGGGGTCGTCAGCCTCAAGATCGAAGGGCGGATGAAGAGCGCCGAGTACGTGGCCCGGGTGGTGGCGGCCTATCGACTGGTGCTGGATGCTCCGGAAAGCCGGCGCAAGCAGGCGATGCTTGAGGCGGAGGAACAGTTGGCTCTTTCCTTTGGCCGTGAGTCCACCAAGGGGTTTCTCACCGGTTCCGTCCCTTCGGGGATTGCGGATTCTTCCAAGCAAGGCACCCTGGGCAGGCATATCGGTGAGGTGACTTCACTGCGCGGCGGCATGCTGGGTTTTGTGACCGGCGACCGGCTGCATGTGGGCGACCGGATTCGCATCCAGCCCCAGAACGATCAGGCAGCTACCGGCTTTACCGTGCGGGAGCTCTGGATCGAACAGAAAAAACTAAAAGTGGTCAAAACTGGGGATTTTGTCCGGGTGCGGATTCCCGATAAAGGCGGTTTTTATCAGGTTGGGGACAAAGTTTTCAAGGTGGGGGGCAAGGCCGCCTTTACCATGAGCCCGGAGGCGTGTCGGGCCACTCTGGATCAGGTGGTTGTGCCGGAGAAGAGCCAGACCCTGAAGGAAGAACTGTTCCACGCCAGGAGTCGGGCCCTGGCCTCTTTGTTGCCCGGTGCTTCTCTCCAGGCAGCGGCTGTCCAGATCCTTACCGTGCGGGGCCGAGGCCCCCAGGATCTCCGCGTGCTCGACGAACCGGGGGTTACCGATCTGGAACTGCCTTTGACCCCGGAAACCCTGGCGGCCCTGAAGAAAGTGGACCACCAGCGTGCGGATTGGCAGGGACGGCTCATCTGGGAGATTCCTCCGATGCTTTTCGGAGTCGAGTGGGACGAATACCGACGGGCAGTGCAGATGCTGGCAGGCCAAGGGTTTTGTCGCTTCCGGCTCAACAATCTGGGGCACATTCCCCTGTTTGCCGGCCTCTCCGGGCTGACCCTGCTGGGGGGCTTTCGCTGCTACATCCTGAACAGCCAGGCCGCCCTTGCCTGGCAGGAGTTGGGGCTTGGGGAACTCATTACCAATCTGGAGGACGACCGCAAAAACCTGCAGGAACTCTTTTGCAGGGGGCTTCATCTGCCCTCCTTGGCGACTACGGTCTATGGCCCGCTGCCGGTGATGCTTTCCCGCATCCCGGTTCGTGGGGTGCGGCCCGGTTCGGTGCTGCGGGCGGAAGGGGGCGAGGGGTATCGCCTTACCCAGAGCAATAATCTTACCGAGGTACTGGCGGAGCAGGATTTTTCCCTGCTGGGCCATCTCGGACCACTCAAGTCCATGGGGTGTCCCCGGATCATTGTTGATCTGAGCCATTGCGGGGCTTTCTCTTCCAAGGGTAAGCAGGTGCTGGCCGCCCTTGCTTCGGACCACTCCCTGCCGGAAACCACGACCTTCAATTTTCAGCGCGGCTTGGTCTGATCCATTTTTGAAAAAAACATGGATAGGGCTGAATTTTTTCTTGCAAAGTGAAACAGCTTTTTCTATGTATAAACCCCTATGGTAGGATGGAATCCTGTCATCTTCTGCCTGACGTGTATGGCAATTGTTGTCCGTCGGGTACCTATCACCTGGCCCCGTCTTTACCCTGCGCCTGTCCCCCTCGCGTAAAGCTCCTCGACCATCTGATATCTACCCGGCGATACTGAAAAGTATTTTGGAGGGAATTATCCGATGAGCACCCGTCTGGTTCCGGAGTTTTTTTCCTGTCTTAAGGATGGTTGCGACCGTAAGCAGCTGGGCAAGGAGATCATGGCCGGATTCCTGGTCGGCATTGTCGCCCTGCCTCTTGCCATTGCCTTTGCCATTGCCTCGGGGGTCAAGCCCGAGCAGGGGATCTTCACCGCTATTATTGCAGGCTTTCTCATCTCGTTTCTAAGCGGCAGCCGGGTGCAGATCGGCGGACCCACCGGCGCCTTCATTGTGGTGATTTTCGGGATTGTCGGCAAGTTCGGCTACGACGGCCTTGCCATGGCCACCCTGATGGCAGGGGTGATGCTGGTGGGTATGGGGCTGGCCCGGATGGGGGCGGTGATCAAGTTCATCCCTTATCCCATGACCGTGGGCTTCACCAGCGGCATCGCCCTGATCATCGCCACCACCCAGATCAAGGACTTCTTCGGGCTGACTATTCCCGCGCTCTCCGGCGAGTTTGTCCACAAGATTCTCGATTACGCCCGTCATGCCGATACCCTGAATCCCTCGGCCCTGGTGGTTGGCTTCCTCTCGCTGCTGATCATCATCTTCTGGGGCAAACTGACCAGAAAGGTGCCCGGCTCCATCATCGCCATCTTCATCTCCACCGGTTTGGTCCACTTTCTTGCTCTGCCGGTGGAGACCATCGGCTCGCAGTTCGGCAGTGTGCCCGGCATGCTGCCCATGCCGCGGCTGCCCCACCTTGACTGGGGTATGTTGCCGCAGCTGATCTCCCCCGCCCTGACCATCGCCCTGCTGGGCGCCATCGAGTCGCTGCTCTCCGCGGTGGTGGCCGACGGCATGACCGGCATGCGCCACCGCTCCAACATGGAGCTGGTGGCCCAGGGGGTTGCCAACATCGCCTCGCCTTTTTTCGGCGGGATTCCGGCCACCGGCGCCATCGCCCGGACCGCGACCAACATCAAGAACGGCGGCCGTACCCCGGTGGCCGGCATGGTCCATGCCGTCACTCTGCTTCTGATCCTGCTGCTCTTCGGCCGCTGGGCCGTACTCATCCCCATGCCCACCCTGGCCGCGATCCTGCTGGTGGTCGCCTTTCACATGAGCGAGTGGCGTCATTTCGTCAAACTGTTTCGCGCCTCCAAGTCGGATATCCTGGTGATGCTCAGCACTTTTTTCCTCACGGTTTTTGTCGATCTGACCGTGGCCATCCAGACCGGCATCGTCCTCTCCGCCCTGCTCTTCATGAACCGCATGGCCCAGGTCACCGAGGTGCGCAACATCACCAGCGAACTCAACGAGGAATACACCAAGGAGGATGCCTTGGCCATCGCCACCCGCGAGGTGCCCAAGGGGGTTGAGGTGTTCGAGATCTACGGGCCGTTTTTCTTTGGGGCGGTCACCCAGTTCAAGGATACCCTGAGTATCGTCAAAAATCCGGCCAAGGTGTTGATCCTGCGGATGCGCCATATTTTGACCATCGACGCCACGGCGCAGCAGGCCTTGGAGGAGTTGCTGGTCAAGACCCGTAAGGACGGCACGGCCCTGCTTCTCTCCGGGGTCCGGGTACAGCTTCGGGCCTCCCTTGACCGCAATCGGTTCAGCGAAAAAATCGGACCGGAAAATATCTACACCCATATCGATGACGCCCTGGCCGGGGCCAGGAAGATTTTGGCGGAGCAGGGGGGCAACCCTGAATAACATACAGGCGGCTTTCTCCGCATGGAGAAGCCGCCTGTGGTCTTACTTGTTTTTGTTCAGAGATGATGCGTGGAAGATGATCGGAGGTACTATTGATTAATCCCGGTCCCTGTTGTAGCGGCCTGCATGCCGGTCATGATCCCAGCCTCTTCTGTGATGCCTCCCGCGGTGCGGCTCATCCCAGCCACGATTTATAATCACCGTTTCTCTGACCACCCTTTCCGGGGGGCAATACACCACCGCTCTTTCGTACACCACCGGCCTTTCGTATACTACCGGTCTTTCATACACCACCCGATCTTCATAATCATCTTCGTACCGGTGAATCACCCTGGGCGGCGGCGAGTATACCCTGACCGTTTGGCTTGGGTATTTCTCCATCTCGTTGCCGACCATGTAGCCGAGTACGCCGCCGATGGCGGTGCCGATCAGGGTGCTCTTGGTGTTGCGGCCGATGGCCTGACCGAGAAGGGCGCCTCCGGCCGCGCCGCCCAAGGCGCCGTTTTGGGCGGCGTCCCCGGCCAGGGCGTTTTGGCTGAGCAGTAACATTCCGACACATGTTGCGAGCAGGGTTCGTTTGAGCATATTCCCTCCTTAATGAGAATAAACTTTGTTGGCTGTGGTACGATGGTGCATGCCGCTATTTTCGCTTTCACATTAGGAGGGTTGGTGTATTTTTTCCAGCCGACATGGGGCGTATCCGTGGCAATGTCGACCCGACATCGGGTCGACATTGCCATAATAAACACAAAAAATCAGTGAGTTGACAGGGTGTGCATTTCGGGTCGTAATCCTGGTTGGGAAGAATATTTCCCGGCGGGTACGATGCAAACATTTATTTATAGTAATAATTACTATCTACTTGTGTCGTGTTGAGTAAACTGATATTCTCATTCAAACAAAGGGAGCAACATTTTCCGCAGACAGTTTTTTACAGGGGATGTTCCCGGAAAAAGAAAGAGATAATGATTGGCATTCGGGATGAGTCATCTTGCCGGGTGCATTGGATATAAAAACAGAAGGAAAGGAGAACAAGGATGGGCGAAAACAGCAAGTGCCCCGTGACGGGCAAAACCAGCAAGCCTGTAGCCGGCAGTGGCACATCCAACCGGGACTGGTGGCCGAATCAGTTGAACCTTCATATTTTGCACCAGCATTCCGCCAAATCCAATCCCCTGGGCGAGGGTTTCAACTATTCGGAAGAATTCAAGAAGCTCAACCTGAAGGGTCTGAAAAAGGACCTCTACGCGCTGATGACCGATTCGCAGGAGTGGTGGCCGGCTGACTGGGGTCATTACGGCGGCCTCTTCATCCGAATGGCATGGCACAGCGCCGGTACCTATCGCATGGGTGACGGCCGCGGCGGCGCTGGTTCCGGCTCTCAGCGCCTTGCCCCGCTCAACAGCTGGCCGGACAATGTGAACCTCGACAAGGCGCGTCGCTTGCTGTGGCCGATCAAACAAAAATACGGCAACAAGATCTCCTGGGCCGACCTGATGATCCTCACCGGCAACTGCGCCTTGGAGTCGATGGGTTTTAAGACCTTCGGCTTCGGCGGCGGCCGTGAGGACGTCTGGGAGCCGGAAGAGGATATCTACTGGGGCAGCGAGGACACCTGGCTCGGCGACAAGCGCTACTCCGGTGACCGGAAGCTCGAAAACCCCTTGGCCGCCGTGCAGATGGGCCTCATCTATGTGAACCCGGAAGGGCCGAACGGTAATCCTGACCCGGTCGCCTCGGGCCGTGACGTGCGTCAGACCTTCGGTCGCATGGCGATGAACGACGAAGAGACGGTCGCCCTGGTCGCCGGAGGCCACACCTTCGGCAAAAGCCACGGCGCCGGCCCTGCCTCGCATGTGGGGTCTGAACCCGAAGGCGCTCCCCTTGAACAACAGGGGCTCGGCTGGAAGAGCAGCTTCGGCAGCGGCAAAGGCGGCGATACGATCAGCAGCGGCATCGAGGGCGCCTGGAAGCCGAACCCGACCAGATGGGACATGGGCTATCTGAAAGTACTGTTCAAGTACGAGTGGGAACTGGTCAAGAGCCCTGCCGGGGCGCATCAGTGGCTGGCCAAGGATGTGGACGAAGAGGACATGATTGCCGATGCCCACGACCCGAAGAAGAAGCACCGGCCGATGATGACCACGGCGGATCTCTCGTTGCGCTTTGATCCCATCTACGAGCCGATTGCGCGGCGCTACCTGAAAAAACCCGAGGAATTTGCGGATGCCTTTGCCCGGGCGTGGTTCAAACTGACCCACCGCGACATGGGCCCGCGCTCGCGCTATCTCGGCCCGGAGGTCCCGGCTGAGGAGCTGATCTGGCAAGACCCGGTGCCCGCAGTGGATCATAAGCCGATCACCGCCAAGGACATTGCCGCCCTCAAAGGTAAGATTCTTGCCTCGGGCCTCTCCATCTCTCAACTGGTCTCCACCGCCTGGGCGTCGGCCTCCACCTTTCGTGGTTCCGACAAGCGCGGCGGGGCCAACGGGGCACGCATTCGTCTTGCCCCGCAAAAGGATTGGGAAGTCAATCAGCCGACCCAATTGAAGAAGGTGCTGCAAACCCTTGAGAAAATCCAAAAGGAGTTTAACACCGCGCAGTCAGGCAAGAAGAAGGTGTCGCTTGCCGACTTGATTGTCCTGGGCGGATGCGCCGCGGTCGAACAGGCGGCGCAGAAGGGTGGCCACAAGGTAACGGTTCCCTTTACGCCTGGGCGCACGGATGCATCGCAGGAGCAAACCGAGGTGAAGTCCTTCGGTGTGCTTGAGCCGAAAGCAGACGGGTTTCGCAATTACCTCAAAAGTAAATACTCCGTAACGGCAGAGGAGCTGCTGGTTGATAGGGCGCAACTCTTGACCCTCACCGCGCCCGAGATGACGGTGCTCATCGGCGGCATGCGCGTTTTGAATGCCAATTTCGGACAGTCCAAGCACGGCGTCTTTACCAAGCGGCCGGAGATCCTCACCAATGATTTTTTTGTGAATCTGCTCGACATGTCCACGGCCTGGAAGGCTACCCCTGCTGACGAAAACGTGTTCGAGGGACGTGATCGCGTGAGCGGCAAACTCAAGTGGACCGGTACCCGCGCGGACCTGATTTTCGGCGCCAACTCGCAGCTGCGCGCCCTGGCTGAGGTGTATGCCCAGGACGATGCGGCAAAGAAATTCGTGCGCGATTTCGTTGCGGCCTGGAACAAGGTGATGAACCTGGACCGCTTCGACCTTATTTGATCGTGCAGAAAGGTCTGCCTGATTGGGGGAAAAAACAGTAAGCCGACCTCCGGTTCAGCGGTGGCATGCCGCCGCTGAACCGGAGCGATCTTTTCCGGGGCTGTTTCCACGCATCACAGCAAGGGGCAGAACAATATCCTGGAGCGCGGGCGTCAGGGCAGCAGCCGGCGTGTCCGCACAACTCGCATTGCCTCTTTTCCAGAACCGTGCTAGAAGGGAGGATCGACTCCGTTTACCAGGAACCTCCCATGCGCCGCCAGATTCTGCTGTCCATTACCATCCGGTTTCTTATCTACTTCACACATTGGCTGGTGCTGGCCTATCTGCCCCTGCTTCTCAAGGGCTATGGCTTGAGCGACGTGCAGATCGGCATGGCCATCGGCCTTTTTTCCCTCTCTTCCATGGCGCTGATGCTGCCGTTGGGGATGTTCTCCGATGTATTTTCGCCCAAGCGGACCATGCTCTTGGGCGCGCTGCTCTACGCAGGATATTTTGCTGCTCTCCTGACCGCCCGTTCCTTTGGTTGGATTCTGGCGGCGGTTTGTGTCGGGGGGCTGGGAAGCGCGGCCCTGGTGGTGGTGAGCGAGTCCCTCTATCTTAAACATTTTGGGCAGATCCAGCGGGGGAGGAGGGTGGCGACCTATCAGCTGAGCACCTACCTGGGCTTTGGCCTCGGCCCCCTGGTCGGCGGCCTGGTGATGCTGGCCTCGCCCACTCTGTTGTTTTCCCTGGCCGTGGCCGGCGCCGGGGCGATCTTTCTGCTCTCCCTGTTTCTGGTGGATTATGAGCCCATTGTCTTTTCCTTTAAGGAATACAGCGGGGATGTTTTCCGGTTCAAGCCCCTGCTGCTGATCGCCTGTCTTTTTGTCCTGGGCACCCATTTCGGGGTGGAACAGACCTCCTTTTCCCTGCTGCTCAGAGAAAAATTCGGCCTTCTCCCCCGGCAGATAGGGATGGTCTTTGCCTGCATGGGGTTGTGGATGGCCTTGGCTGTTCCCCTGGTTGGCCGGTATCACGACAAACGGAAATCGGTGTTTCTCTTTTTTCTCGGGGGCATGGCCTTTTCCGCGCTGTTTCAGATGCTGACCCCGCTGGCGGTCGGCATTCGCAGCTTGGTGGTTATCCGTCTGCTCCACAATCTGGGCGATACCGTTGCCCTGCTGGAGCTGGGGGTTCTGGTGGCGCTGCTTTTCCCCTCGGGAAGACTGGGCGGCAATTCCGGGTTGCTCTACGGCGTTCGCACCCTGGCCACCTTTCTTGCCGCCGTGGTCTCCGGCAGTTTGAACCGGGAATGGGGCTATGGCGCCTCCTTTATGGGGAGCGGCCTTTTTGTCCTCTGTTTTGTCGCGGCAAGCTTCGCCTTTATCGGATTCAGTGCCACGCGGCGGCAGGCGGTGGGGTGGCAGGGGAGTGAATAATGCGAAGGCTGCGGTATTAATTTTTTAAAATGATTTACCAAGGAAACCATCATCATGCATGCACATTCAAAACGATTCAAGCTGGCCTTGGAGTTTGACGGCGGCCGTTACAGCGGCTGGCAGAAGCAGGACGACGCCAAAAGTATCCAGGGCAGCCTGCTCAAGGCGGCAGCCGAACTTTTCGAGGGCGAGGCGGATGTGCAGGGCAGCGGCCGCACCGATGCCGGGGTGCATGGCTTGAGGTTTGTCGCCCATCTGGAGGCGCAGACCGAGCTCAGCCCTAAGGAAATTGGCCAGCGGCTGAACGAACTCCTGCCGAAGGATATCGCCATCCTGGAGTGCAAACGGGCCGGGGCGCGCTTCCATGCCCGGCATAATTGTATCGGCCGCAGCTATCTCTACCAGATTGCCAAACGCAAAACCGCGCTTTGCCGGGATTATGTCTGGCAGATCCCGGAGCCGCTCCATGCCGGATTCATGCAGGAGGCGGCGACCACCCTGGTGGGGATGCACGACTTCACCTCTTTTACCGACCGCCAGGCGATCAAGAAGAAATCCCCTCTGGTCATGGTAAGCAAGGCCCAGATTGCGGAAACGGAGGATCTCATCTTGTTTCGCATCGTGGGTTCGCATTTTCTCTGGAAGATGGTGCGCCGCATAGTCGGGGTGCTGGCCGAGGTTGGCAAGGGGCAGCTCACCGTGGCCGAGGTGGCCCATTTTCTGGAGGAGCCGGTGGTGCTGAAAGCTTACACCGCTCCAAGCCAGGGACTTTTCTTTGAACGCGCCTTTTACGACCAGGAGGAGTTGGATGGATTCCTGGCCGAGGAACCATTGGGCTCGGTTTTTCTGTGATCGTGCTTATGGTTTGGTAAATCGGAAAGAAATAACCAGAGAGGTGGACGCATGAAGATGATCGGGCCGATGGTGCTGAACGCGTCTCTTCTTCTGCTGGGTTTTGCGCTGGTGAGCCTGTTGAGTGCGTCGGTGGCCGGGGCGGCGGAGAAAGGGAAAAAGGCGATCTTTGCCGGGGGTTGTTTCTGGTGTATGGAAAAGCCCTTTGAGCAGCTGGATGGTGTATTTTCGGTCACCTCCGGCTACATCGGGGGGAGAACCTCAAACCCCACCTACGGAAACTATGTCGCCGGCGGGCATATTGAGGCGATTGAGATCGTTTATGATCCGGACAGGGTAAGCTATACGAAACTGCTGGAGATCTTCTGGCGCCAGATTGATCCCACCGACGGCGGCGGCCAGTTTGTGGATCGGGGCCACGCCTATACCTCGGCGATTTTTTATCGTGACGAGGAGCAGAAGCAGCTGGCGGAGAAATCCAGAAAAGAACTGGCCATGCGCAAGGTTTTTGCCAAGCCTCTGGTGACGCCGATCATTCCGGCAACGACTTTTTTCCCGGCGGAAGAGTACCATCAGGATTATTACAAGAAAAAACCCATCCGCTATCGCATCTACCGTGGCGGTTCCGGCAGGGATAAATTTCTGGCGAAGATCTGGGGGGATGGGGAGCGGACTGCAAAAAAATGGAGCGAGTCGGAATTGCGCAAGCGTCTCACTCCCCTGCAGTACCGGGTCACCCAGGAGGAAGACACCGAGCCGGCTTTTCACAACGAATTCTCGGAGAACAAGCGGGCAGGGATCTACGTGGATATTGTTTCCGGCGAGCCGTTGTTCAGCTCGTTTGACAAGTTTGACTCGGGCACGGGCTGGCCGAGCTTCACCAGGCCGCTGGCCCCGGAAAGAGTCGTTGAGCGTGAAGATCGGAAATTTTTCACGACGCGGACCGAGGTGCGCAGCCGGGAAGGCAATTCGCATCTCGGGCATGTCTTTGCCGATGGCCCGCCGCCCACGGGATTGCGTTACTGTATCAATTCCGCGTCCCTGCGTTTTATCCCCGTGGCGGAGCTGGAACAAGAAGGTTACGGCGAGTTTCTTACGCTTTTTCAGAAGAAATAGCGTAAGCGACCACATGACACCGCCTTTGCTTTGTCATCGGCCTGCTCGCATGTCCGGTGTATAGCAAGCAGGTCTCTTTTGTGCCTCTGCGGCATCTCGTGCTCGCTGGTTCGGGAGGTGTCCTCCCTCTGGTTACTGCAACCTCAGTCGTGGCCGTGATTGCAGCCGCATCCGCAGCCGTCGCTCTGCTTCCGTTCCTGGTGGAAATTTGCCAGGGCATCGGCGATTTTGTCCTTGAGTTCGGGTGGGGCGTTATCCAGGCAGTAAATCAGGGCGGCTTCCTGCTCGTCGCTGCCTGGAGATGCGGTCATGCAGGCATGCAAGGCCTGTTCAAATGAGTCGAAGGTCATGGTGTTTTCTCCGGGTATGGATTCCGTTAACTGGTTGTTGCAGCCAGAGTTACCCGGTCTTTCTCTCGATTGCAAGAAAAGAAATCGGCACGGGAGCGACGGGGGAATGGGCGACTTCAACGCATCCAATCCATGACCCGTTTGACCAGGGCGGCATGGGGTTCGTCGTCCCAGAGGGCGAGGAAACGGGCTTCCCGGTCGTTGAGAATCGTAAACAGCAGCAGATCTTCCCTCCCGGCAAATCGTTTCAGGCCGCGCACCGCGACCTGGAGCAGCTGAAGAAAGCCCTTGGCCTCTTCGGGCCCGGCAAGGGAAGCGTAGATTCTGGAATCGGGGTTGCCGTATTCCTTGACCACCCCGAGGAGAATCTTGTGGGAGATCGGCCCGCCCACCAAGGCGAGAAAGATGATCAGCTCCCGCTCCAGCGTCAAGAGATAATGCAGGGGGATGCTCCCGCCGCCGGATTCCCTGTTCAGGGTTTTCTGCAGTTCCTCATGGATGGTCCGGAGCTTGCGGAAGAGATCTTCCTGCTCTTCCCCGAGAAAGGCCAAGGCTTGAGAGAGCATATCCTGGTCGAGTCCTCTTTTGACTTGGAGCACTTCTTCCGGCGTGAGTTCGATATGGCTGCCAAGCTCCTGATTGTAAGTGCGGATGAGGATGTTGGCAAGCAGCAGCCCATTGCGGTCGGAAAATCCCACCCTGTGCGGTTGGCAGAAAACATCGCGCAGCAGGATCTTCAGCGCCTCCGATGGTCTGTCGAGCTGGGCAATCAGGAGTTGCAGGGAGTTCAGGAAGGAAACCCTGTCCTCCCTGGAGACAAGCTCCTTCAGGTAATGCCAGAGAAATTCAAAGACCTTGGTCTCGTACTGGACAAACTCGGGGATGTTTTTTGCAAAGACGCTTCTGCGGAAGCGGCCGTTCTGGTCAAAGCAGCTGTTGAGCAGGTGGACGAGATGGGCGGCCTGGGTGTCGGTGATCTTGAAATTTTTGGCAATGACTGCGTAATCCTGGGCTTCGAATCCAACCTGGCCGCAGACCATATCGCGCATCTTCTTTTTGATCACTGAGCGGCGTTTGAAAAAGCTGAGCAGGGAGAAGATGTCCTTATGGAGCGTCCAGTCTTGCCCGGGTTTCGTTGTGCTCTGATCCTGGGGAGCGAAAATGTCCAAGGTCTCATACAGCTCATCTGAAACCATCTCCAGGCCGCTTTCGAGATTGTGCAACGCCTCCTGGTGCACCTTTTCGGGCTGGGGCGTATTTTCGATTTTGTTGAGAAGATCGGTGGCCAGGGAAAGGCGCTTTTGCAGGGAACCCATGTAGATGTTTTGGTAGCCATCGCTGCTGACGCTGGCAAGAACCTCTGCCACCTGGCGTGGATTTTCACCATAGCCGGCGATGACCATGCGTGAGAGCATGGCCTGGTTCCGATTGTCGGTGGCTCCGGTTTGTTCCGGGGTGAGGCGTTGGATATTATTGATCTCTATGGCGGGCTTGGCCAGCTGGGCGTTGAGTTTTGGGAAAGCAAAGATGGCGTTGAATACCGTGGGAAAGGTGGCCAGCGCCTCTTTGGGCTCAGGGCCGAAGAGCATGGGGGAAATTTCCTGGACCAGCTTTTGGATTGCCGCCGGTTTGACTTTGTTCATCGCCGCCAGCAGCGTGAGGTTGGGATTGGGGAGATTGTACTCATCCCGGATGATGAAGTCTGACGACTCCTGGTCGGCCTCTCGGAAATACCGGGTCAATGCACGCAGGGAGTCTATAAGGCGGGTTTTGTCTTCTTCGTTGCCGACCTTGCTGTCCAGATAGATGTGGTTGATGTTCTGAGTGCTGAATCCCTTGAAGGCCGCGAGCAATTGGCCGGGCAAGGCGGAGCCTGGTTGGCCCGCCATTCGTTTGGCCATGATTTCCGCGACCTGCAGGTCCAGCAGGAGATTGCCGGCAGCGACCTCGTAATCGCATTGCTCCTGCCCCGCGCCTTGACCGGGAAAGCCGCAACCCCGGTAGCGGATCGAGATGATTCCGTCAAAATGCGGGTAGCCGGAGAGTTTTTTTATGGCCGTCCACAGGGCGTTGGCTTGAACATCGTCGTGGTCTGGAGAGGAGCGGCGGTTTTTGTGCAGGATGTTCGCGAGCGACCGGCAGATCTCGACCAGGATGAGGCGGTTGCGGTCAAGCCATTTTTCTTCCGCGCCAAGCAAGTCGAGGAGAGAGGATTCCAGGGGGGGCTGGGCGAGAATCCTCGGGGTTGTGTCAATGCCCGAGAGTTGGGCATAGAGTTCGCTGGCCGAGGCGTCCAATGTGAAATCAGTTTTTTTTGTATGCACGGGGTTGCCTGCTGAAAGGTTGCCGGGGAACGTCCCCGAATCATGCCGGTCTCCGTGAGTAAACCTTGGGGTGATCCGGAGCAGGAGATCTTGGTTGCGGAGCGTATTGTAACTATTGCATATCAGGGGCGAGTTGTAAATATCAGGCTTGCCTGAGCATGGGCGCCGGTGTGGCAAAGAGCAGGATGGATGCCTTGTCTGTAGCGTTTCCGGGTATTCCGGTGTACGATCGGTGGATCGGTCGGTGGGGGGCGTGTGTCTCTTGCTCTGAAGTCAAATTTTGTGTTGCGAGGTCGTGGAGTGGACTCCTTTATCTATCAGAAGAACAGCAGCTACTTCGCCCAGGTCGCGGAGAATGTCGAGCCCCTTGCCGAGCGTGAACTTGCGGGCTTAGGCGCGACCCAGGTCAATCCGGTGTACCGGGGTGTGTATTTCACCGCCACCCCCGAGGTTTTGTACAGGATCGTCTACCAGACCCGGCTCTGCACCCGCGTCCTGGCCCCACTGCTCCATTTCGACTGCCACAGCACCAAGTATCTTTATAAGACCGCGCTGACCATCCCCTGGGTGGAGCTGTTCGACCGGGAGCAGACCTTTGTCATCACCGCCACGGTGAGCGACAGCAAGATCACCCATTCCCAGTACGCCTCGCTCTGCCTCAAGGACGCCATCGTCGATCAGTTTCAGGAGAAATTCGGCGCCCGGCCCAATGTGGACAAGCGCAATCCCGATCTGGTTTTCAACCTCCATATCCATAAAAACACGGCTGTGATCAGTCTCGATGCCTCGGGCGCCTCCCTGCACCGGCGCGGCTACCGGCAGGAGGCGGTGGAAGCGCCCATGCAGGAATCCCTGGCCGCGGCGATCCTCGACCTGACTCAATGGGATGGCGAGCGCAGGTTGATCGACCCGATGTGCGGCTCCGGCACCCTGCTTTGCGAGGGGTTGATGCGGTATTGCCGGGTTCCTGCCGCCTACCTGCGGGAGAGTTTCGGTTTTATGCGCATGCCCGATTTTGAGCCCGAGGCCTGGCGAAGGGTCAAGAGCGAGGCGGATGCTCAGATTCGCGCTCTGCCTGAAGGGCTGATTACGGGCAGCGACGCCGGGAAACTGGCGGTGCGGGCGGCGCGGATCAACCTCGGCCAGCTGCCCTACGGCAAAGAGGTCCCGGTGCACACCAGCCGTTTCCAGGAGCTTGAGCCGATCAGCGATGCGGTCATCGTCTCAAATCCGCCCTACGGGGTCCGGTTGGGCGCCCAGGCGGAGGCCGCCGCCCTGGTGGGGGAGCTGGGCAGTTTTCTTAAACATAAATGCACCGGCTCAACGGCGTATCTCTATTTCGGCGACCGGGAGCTGGTGAAGAAGATCGGCCTCAAGCCCGCCTGGAAGAAACCGCTCAGTAACGGCGGGCTGGATGGGGTGTTGGCCAAATACGAGATGTATTGAGTGTAAACGTCCAGCTGCACCGCATCTGCTTTCTCATCGGTCGGTTCGCATACTGGAGTATGGCGAACCGATCTCTTTGTCGGCATTTCTGCCGACAATTGACACGCGCATCTGCGGCACTGCTGAATGTTTAACTCTCAGTGTTTGAGGTGTGGGTATGTCCGGAGAAGAGAAGTCTGGGGGCTTGAGAGATTCCGGTCTATTCATCGGTGGGCCTGAGCCCAGGCGCTCAGTCGGGTATCTCCATGCTGGAGAACGGTACTGAATTCAATCCGAAGGGGTCCATGCTCATTTCCTTCCCCCTGGCATTGCTGTTGGCCAGCAGGTCCAGATACTTGGCCTCGCTGGACCGCAACCGCTCGGACAGGGTGGTGGCCAGGTTCCGGTAGAGCTTGAGGCAGAGCTTCGGGTTGTTATGGCGGAGAACCGTTTCATTCAAGACCAGGGCCACGGTTTTTTTGAAGGCCACCACCGAGGCGGAGCGCGGCATGTGGTCGATCATCGACATCTCGCCGACACAGCTGCCCTCTCCCAGGGTTTCAAGCTCCACCCGCTTTCCTTCGGTTTCTGTGAGCACGATAACCGCACCGGAAATGATCATATACATCTTGGTGCCCGAGGTGCCTTCGCAGATAAGATAGTCACCCATGGCAAACTCCTCCTTTCTGGAGGCGCGAAACAGCTCGTACAGTTCCTCTTCGCTGAAGTCGGAAAAAAAGAGGTAACGTTGCCTCAGTCGTTCGACGATCTCCTTTTTATCAAAGGAGAATTCTGTTTTTTCTCCGGTTTTTTTCTTCTCCAGGGAGTTGAGGTACAATTCCAGTATGTCGCCGAACGCATCGGCGTTCGGGTAGCGATCGACCCTGGGTTTGCTCAAGGCTCGCATGATGATGCTGTTGAGTTCTGAGTCGATCCCGGGAAAATCGCCGAGCGGTTTCGGGCTGTCTGTGAGCACTGAGTTGAGCCGGGCATTGAGGTCTTTTCCCTGAAAGGGTTTTTCCCCGCTCAACCATTCATAGGCGAGAACCCCAAGGGAAAATATGTCGCTGCGCGTGTCCAGCGCTTCGCCGCGGATTTGTTCCGGCGACATATACAAGGGGGTGCCGGCAATCAATCCCTCCTCGTCGATGCTGCTTTCGATGTTGCCGAAGGAAGCGGCATCCAGAACCCGGGCAATCCCGAAGTCAGTGATCTTGGGCAGCCGACTCTGCTTTAAGATCATGATGTTGGCCGGCTTGATATCCCGATGGAGGATGCCCCGTTTATGGGCGAAATGGAGGGCGCGGGCCACCATGGCGATGAGGTTGAGTTTTTCCCGGAGGGAAAAGGCGGCCTTGTCGCGAATCAGCTCCTTGATGTTTTTGCCCTCGATATACTCCATGACAATGTAGGTCGCGCCGTCGTGCTCCCCGATATCGTATATCGCAGTGATATGGCTGTGGTTCAGGTTGCCGACAATGCGGGCTTCGTGGAGAAGGGATTCGACGGCTTTTTGTCGTTTTTGTTCGTTCTTGTAACGGTCGACCCGCATGCACTTGATGGCGATCTTGCGGTGGATGAGTTCGTCGTGGGCAAGATAGACCTCGCCCATGGCGCCCTGGCCGATTTGTCGGATAATGCGGTAACGGCCAATGGTTTGCGGAATCTCTTTTTTCACTGTGCTGGCTGCTCCCTGCGTGTCAACGGGATGTGCTTGCCATGAGGCCAAATGTGCCGGCTGAAAGTTGCTTGGTAATCAGATTAAAATATATCAGGCGGACGGATAGCAAGTTTTTTGCGGGATTTTCTCGATTATTCATCATCGGCGATAAAGAGCTTTTCGGCGGCTTGGCAACCGGTCACGGAGAGCCCGGAGCCCTGTAGGGGCAAATCTTCAGCCATTCTTCAAATTCTTTTGCCGGCAGGGGCTTGCAGATGTAAAACCCCTGCGCCAAGTCGCAATTCAGTTCCCGAAGGCGCGTCAATATCTCGGCCGATTCGACGCCTTCGGCGATTACGTCAAGACCCAGGTTTTTGGCCAGATCGATGGTGGCCCGGACAATGACTTCGTCATTGTCCTCCTTGAGCATGTTTCTGACAAATGATTTGTCGATCTTCAGTTCTTCGGCGGGCAGCTGCTTGAGATAGGCCAGTGATGAATAGCCGGTGCCGAAATCATCGATGGATAGCTGCACGCCAAGGGCGTGGAGGTTTGAGATAACTTCGTAGGTCCGGTCCGGATCGAGCATCATGCTGGTTTCGGTGATTTCCAGCATCAGAGCGGATGGATCCAGTTGATATTCCTTGAGTAAATCCTTGATTATTAAGGGAACGGAGAGATCCTGCAGATCCTTGATCGAGAGGTTGACGGAAACGGACAGCTCGAGCCCTGCGTCGCGCCATGCTGCCTGCTGTGCCAGCGCGGCACGGAGAACCCAATTGCTTAAGGAACGAATGATGCCCCCCTGTTCCGTCAGCGGGATGAATTGATCCGGCGGGATCATGCCCAATTCCGGATGGTTCCAGCGGAGCAGCGCTTCCACCCCGTGAACCCTGTTTTTCTTGAGGTCGATCTTGGGTTGAAAATGGAGAAAGAGGGATTCTTTCTTCCGGATCGCTTCGCGGAGATCGGTCAGCAGCATCAGGCGGTTGAGGGTGAACTGGTCCTGGGAAGCGTTGTACAGCGCGTAGTGGGTTTCGGTTTTCTTGGCCGAGTACATTGCGACATCGGCATGTTGGAGCAGGGTGTCGCAATCGTTTCCATGCGTCGGGTAGATGGCGATACCGATACTGATGCCGATGTCGAGGCTGTGTCCCTCAATGATGAAGGGCTGTTGCAGGGCCTCGGTAATTTTTTTGGAAACGACCGTGGCCTGTTCAGCGTCCGCGTGCAAGGCCACGGAAAACTCGTCGCCGCCTAAGCGGGCCAGGGTGTCGGACTCGCGGATGACCTCTTGCAGCCGTTCCGCTACCTTTTGCAGGAGGAAGTCGCCGTAGTGATGGCCCAGCGCGTCGTTTATTTCCTTGAAGCGGTTCAGGTCCATGACCAGAATCGCCAGCGGGTGCAAGTCTCGTTTGGCACGCAGGATCAACTGGTTGATGCGTTCAAGCAGAAGGGTTCGGTTGGGCAAGCCGGTGAGATCGTCGTGGAGGGCGTTGTGTCGTTCCAGAGCGGCGATCCTGTTGATATTGTCAATGGCGGAGCGGCTCAGGCGGACAACGATAACCACAAAGATGCTGCCGCCGAAAAGGATGAGGGCGACGACAAAATCACCGAAGGTGATCTGGGGGCGGAAAAGGAAATAGCAGAAGGTGGTGTAGCCGAGGATGAAAAAATGGATGAGGGTGAACAGGGTGTTCCAGCCGGTGCGGTTTTCCTTGTCGAAATGACGGATCAGATAAACCGGATGCAGGGCGCTGATCAGCAGGGTGATGCCGACAACGATCATGAAAATGGAAAAAATATGTTGGATCATCTATTGGGCATGTCCCGGTTGGTGGCTTTTTCTGGCTGTTCCGGTAGCCAGGAAGGGTGCTTCCGCACCGGCGCGGTCGGCAATTGTCCAAGCCGGAAGAAAAATGCGACGACCGAAGAAAGTTTAGACATGCAAATCAGCGTTGCCAAAATATAGTAATCCGGTTGGTGGAAAGAACAAGTAAAAAGGCGGCAGAAAAAAATGCTTGAGTGGCGGCAAGGCGCGGTTTGCTTGCAGTCTCGGTGAAAGTTCGAGTCGAAGTTGGAGAGTATTCTGCTCAAGGGCATCTGCATCGTCCAGGGTGTTAAGCCGGGTGAAATCACAATTGGAGAAGAAAGGTTCGGGGTGCATGGAAATCGGGTTTTTCTTCCGGGTGGGCAAGGGCCCAATAGCTCAGGCGGTTATTCCGATGCTGGAGAACGGCGCTGATGCCGACCCTGAGGGGAGTATGGCCGCCATGGAGATTGGTGATTTTCAGTTCGCCGGTTAAGGAAAAGCTGTCCTCCGTGCGGTGTGTTTCGGTAAGCGGCCCGGCAACGCGGTCTTCCTGATGCATTCCTGTTCGATAATCAGTAAAGGCGTAGACATTCCAGTCCCCGGTCGGGGCAAGATTCAATTCCCAGTAGTTTTTTCCCCCTTCTTCAGCCCAGAACAACTCCAGGCAGGTGGATTGCCAGAGGTTGTCGCACCGTTTCGGCTCAGCCGCCGTGGGCAGGACGAGATCGCACAGGTTTCCTTGCAGCAGAAAGGAAAGCAGAATGGCCCGGTTTGTGCGTTCGATGGCGCCGTGGATGTTCACCCCGCCGGAGTTCTGGCCGGGAAAGGGGTGCAGGCTGAAGGGGGTCATGGTTGTGTTGAGTCCCGAACTATTTTTCTGATCTCCGTCTCCTGTGCCTCGATGCTCCGGCAGAGGGCGAATTGGACCATTGCTCGCTTCAGATTCTGCCCCGGTTTTCTGATTTTGAAATAGACATCGCCGGCCAGATGGTCGCTGAAAAAGCGCAGGCCAAGCTCAAAGGCAATGAGTCGGACGGCGTCGTAGATATAGTGATAGTCAAAAGGGGAAAAAAACGGCGAAACCTGGGGCAGGTATCCCTGAAGAATGGCGGCACAGTAAGAAAGGTTGAACGAGATTTCGGCCAGGGGGGCGTTTTCTCCCGCCGGATTGCAGCAGGAGCGGAGGCAATCGCCGATGTCGTAATGGAGCAGGCCGGGCTTGACGGTGTCCAGATCAATGAGGCTGACGGCCTGGCCGGTATTGCCGGCAAAGAGGATGTTGGCCGGCTTCGGATCTCCATGGATCGGGCATGGCAGCAGCTCTTTCCGTGCCCGCGCGGCTTCGAGCACCCCCCCCGTCTCTTTTCTCTCTGCAATGAAACGGTGGCAGAAAAGTGCATCTTCCGACGGATCGGGCCGGGGGGGCGTTGCGGCGAGGGCCTCATATCCGGCCAGATAGTCGGGGGTGACGTGGAAACCGGGCAGGGTATCATGAAGCAGATGCACGGGCAGGTCATGGATCAGGACATGAAAAAATCCCAGGGCTCGTCCTGCCTCTTTGGCCTGGGATTCGCTTTTGATGGAGCTAAAACATTCTGTGTCGGCGATAAAGGACTGCGCCCGCCAGAGAGCGCCATCGCGATCATGGTAATAATCTGCTCCGGTCCGGGTGGGGATGATGGTCGGCAGCTCCCAGCGTCGATTTGGATATGCCGGGAGTTTTGGGCGGACATGGTTGTCGAGAACCCGGAGGTTGTGCATGATCTTTTCCGGTTCAGGGAATACTCCGGGATTAAGGCGCTGCAGGATGAAGGCAGGAATGGTCTGGCCGGCTGTGGCCCGAACCAGATAGGTGTCGTTCACATTGCCGCTTCCATACTCGCGTACGGAGAGGATCTCTCCGGGGAAGGCGAATTGGCGGGCGAGGGCGGAAAGATCGGTCACGGAAGATTGCCGGAAAAGTCCGCTCAACGGAATAGGTAATGCTTGCGAACCGCGGTATGTACCTGCCACTGGCAATCCAAACCCTTGGGGAAGGTCACGTAATCGTCGGGAACGATGTGCACGGTTTGGTCGGCGGAGGTGACGGTGATCTCGCCTTCCAGGATATAACAGGATTCTTCCTGGTCATAATGCCAGGGAAAGACCGAGGGGGCACACTGCCAGATCGGCCATTCGTTCAGGCGCAGGGCTTCGCGTTTCAGGGGGGAGAGTTTTTCAATGATTATGGGCATGGGCAGTACCTTGTCAATGTTCACGGAATGGATGTTGTTAACTGATAGCCGCGGCCTCGTGATTTGTCAATTCCTAAGACCATGGGTGTGAGGTAGGGCTTGCCAAAAGAAGTATCCCCAGATATAAAAATTAAAGCAGCCGGGATAATCGGCAATTATGATCAGGGGTTGGCAGGTGTACTTGCTTGGGGGTACAAGGGGAAGATGATGGCTGGTGGGTTTCATGAGCAAAGAAAAGAAGCGCGGGTGTATTTTTCTCCAGGGGAAAATATCTGCGGGGTCTTCGTTTTTCCCGATTTCGGGCGGTTTTCCTTTTCCGCTCCGGTTCTTGATCTGAGCCTCGGGGGGTTGCAGTTTACCTTGAAACGGGAGGAGTGGAATTCCCTGGAGATTGGGCGCCAGCTCGTTCTTGCCCGGCTCAGCAAAGGGGATGAGGTTGTCTGCAATAAGGCCATTCCGCTCACGGTCCGCTGGGTGCTGGACCACCCGATGGTGAGTAATATCAGCGTCGGCTGCGAGTTTGACGGGTTGTCGGAAGATGGCCGGAAGATGCTGCGGTCTTTTCTGGCGTCGAAACTGGCAATCTCCGGCCAGAGCGGCAAGGGCGACAGGGCTTGCTGATCGGGATTCCCTCCTGATTCGTGGCCCAGGCGAAAACGCTGAGAAAAGCATCTTCGTTTGGGAAGATATCGTCCGGCACCAGGTCTTGCCCCATGGCCAACGCGACTTTGTAGCGTGCGCACTCGTTAAAATTCCCAAAGCAATAGAGCCCTGTGAAATACTCGTGCATCTCCTTCCCCTCGTCGCGAACAGCGAAGAAAACGCACTGTTTTGCAAGATGACATTGCTTCATCGGGGTTTCCTCTTTGCTTATTTGCTTAATGCTGGCGGCGCGTGGGGTTGAATTTTGGGCACTGTACCCGAGCTGGAAGAAGAAATATATGGGGGGAAGTCGGTAAACCGCAATAAGGGAAAGTAGGTATTCTGCCGGGAAGTCAGACGAGGCCGAGCACCTTGAGAGGGTTGATCCGCCAGCGTTTGGGGGATTCATAGCTGATGATGCGATCCTCGCCGCCCTTGCCATGGGGCTTGGAAAGATCGATGTCCTTCTGGTGGACCGCCCAATCATGTCTGGTATCATAAATGAGCCGAACCACGGGGCGCAGCAGGTTGTCCGTCGATTCCACCACTACCCCGAGCATGCCGCTTTCCAACTGAACCAGGGTGCCTGCCGGATAAACGCCGATGCAGCGGATAAAGCGGTGTACCAGCCCTTCGTTGAAATGGCTGTGGCTCCAGCCATAGAGTTTGCGCAGTACTTCGACCTGGTCGATGCCGTTGCGATAACAGCGGTCAGAGGAGAGGGCGTCGAATACATCGGTAATAGAGGCCATTTGCCCGCCCAAGCTGATGGCCTCCCCGCTAAGGCCCTGGGGATAGCCGGTGCCGTCGAATCGTTCATGGTGTTCCGTGGCAATCTGGGCTACGGGCAGGGAAATGTTGTGGGTAGAGGCCAGGATTTCCCGACAAAGGATTACATGTTGTTGGATTTTTTTAAATTCCTCCTCGTTGAGGGCGCCTGGTTTATTAAGGATATTCATTGGCACGGCCATCTTGCCCACATCGTGCAGCAGCCCTCCCAGCCCGATGGTTCTGGTCGTTTCTTCGTCAAAATTCATGGCCCGGCAGAAAGCCAGAAGCAGTACGCCTACGCTCACCGAATGGTTGAAGGTGTATTCATCCTTGTTGCGTAATCGCATGAGCAGGAAAAGCGCATCCTTGTTGTGGCAGATGGAATTGTCCAGCTCACCGACGACCGCCTTGGCCTCTCCGATCTGGATTTCTTTGCCGGACTGCACGGCTGCCAGGATGTTCTTTGCCGCCAGCGTAGCCCGCTGCCGTACTTTTTTGGCCCGGACGATCTCATGGCGGATCGGGATATGTTTGAGTTCGCGGTCAACCCGTGCGCTTTGCGGGGTGATAATGTGCTCGAACTTCACGGGCGGCGTGGGTCTGGCCTGCTCAATTATGGCTGGGGCGGACTCAGGCTGCTGTCCATCTTCGATGTAGACATGGGTGACGCCCCAGGTTTTAAGGCGATCTATCTCACCTTGGCCCTTTATCTTTTTCCGGTTGAAGATAAAGGGATGGTCCAGCCAGTTGCAGTCAAAACGCTCGATATGCATACCGGGCTGGAGTTCTTCGATGGGAACCTTCTTGATCATGGCAGGCTCGGGCTGAAGGCCTTGGGCGTTAAGGTTTCAGAGCGGATTATGGACTTTACACTGATAGTATACGCTAAGGGTCGGTGGGGAGCAAGAAGGTTGCTCATCGCCAGGGGATAAGGGGGAGGCCGGATGCTCTCGGCCTCTCGTCTTACAGTCCCAAGGTTTTGCCTTGCCGGATGAAGGTAGGGATGGCAAGATACCTTTCCCTGGCAATATTTTTTGTTATTCCTGGGGCTATCTTCAAAATTAGCTGTTTTTTTTCATTTTGTTTTGCTTCAAGCGGCGCGGTGAAGAAAGATGTTGTGACACACCGGTTGAGTGCGGTGAAAAATCCGTGTTTGAATCCTTGTTCTTTGTGAAACATTGTTTTCCTCCGGTTGAAGAGTTGATGGGTTCGTAACTAATGAGAAAGCCCACATGTCCGTAACGCAAACTGCAATGGTTGCACGGCGGCAGCCGTTGTAACCGTGTTTTTTGCGATTATAATAAAAAGTTGAGTTGTGTTTTCTTCTGGAGTGAGCCTATCATGGCAGGTAGGACAAATGATGTCCCACCTGTAAATTTTTTTTGAAAAAATATGGCAAAAGACAAAACCCAGCTTTTACGGCTGCTGTTCATAGACCGCAAGATCCGCGAGGGGATGCGGAGCGGGATCATGGCGAATTGTCGTTCCATGGCAGCCGAATACGAGGTGAGCGCCAAGAGTATCCTGCGCGATATCGATTATCTGCGGGCTCAGCGGGATGCGCCCATCGCCTACGATGCCGCGAACCGTGGTTATTATTACACCGAGGAAAATTACGCCCTGCCCGCGCTGAGTCTGAATGAGAGCGATCTGTTCGCCATCTGCATCGCGGAAAAAGCCTTGCGTCTGCATGAAGATACCCCCGTATACCGCAAGCTCCAGAAGGTGTTCCGGAAAATAGAGGAGTCTTTGCCCGATAAGGTCTCCATTCATCCAGCCTGGGTGGAGGATAAACTCTCGGTGATTCCCGAGCAGCAAACCAGGCTGGAGCCGGAGGTGTGGGAAGCGGTGTCGGCAGGCTTGAGTAAAAACCGGACGCTGGCCATTTCCTACCGCAAACCAGGCGGGCGAGAATGCACGGAGCGGCGGGTTGACCCTTATCATCTGGTGCGTTATCAGGGGGAGTGGTACCTCATCGGTCATTGCCATCGGCGCGAGGCGATCGTAACCTTCGCCATGTCCAGGATCGAAGCGGCTCTGCTTCTTGCGGAAAGGTTTTCCGTGCCCGAGGGATTTGACCATGCGCGCTATGGTGGTTCACAGTTCGGTATTTTCAGCGGGGAGCACGAGGTCTTGGTGAAGGTCCGGTTTTCCAGGGAGCATGCCCCGTATGTTCTTGAGCGGGAATGGCATCCCCGGCAGACCGTGGTTCGGAAAAAAGATGGGAGCGTGGTACTTGGTTTTCCGGCCCGGCATCTTTACGAGGTCAAGCGCTGGGTACTTTCTTGGGGGAGTGGGGCGAAGGTGCTTGCCCCAAGGGAGCTGATCGAGTCGGTGCAAAAGGAACTTGCGGCCGCTCTGGCCGATTATTCCAAGGGCAAGAGGGGGGTGAACGTGTGAGCATGGCAGGGCAGGGAAGGCTAGCTCAAGGTTTTATTCCGGCCAGGTGGATTGTACTTGTGTTTGCCTTGGCCAGTCTTACCGGCTGCGGCGGGTTCCGGCAGGAAGGTGCCTCCTTGCCTCGACCAGCCTCGGAAAAAGAACTGGCCATGCTGGGCCATACCATCCAGGTCGGAGCCTTTGCCGATTTGGACAACGCGGTTCGTCTCATGCGGAAGCTTGATGCCTTGGGACTTGATGCCTATTATTATCGACATGCCGGCGGCTTGTATAAGGTCCGGTTCGGGGATTATCCTTCGAGAAAAGAAGCACAAGCCCGGGCTGTGCAATTACGAAAATCCGGGGTGATTGATGCTTTTTATGTGGTAGCGCCGGGCGAATTCGCCGCAGTCCGATATCGCCATTATCGGGGCGGGGCCTTGCGGAAAATGCTGGTGAGTACTGCGGAGGGCTTTCTCGGTATTCCCTACGAATGGGGCGGGGAGTCGGCGGAGACGGGTTTTGATTGCAGCGGATTGGCCATGACCATTTACAAACTGAACGGTCTCAATCTGCCGCGTAATTCCCGGGCGCAGTTCCAAGCGGGAAGCCCGGTGCGGCGTGAAGATCTTGCTCCGGGGGATCTGGTTTTTTTCGCGACCAACGGGGATTCCGAGGTGTCCCATGTGGGGATCTATACCGGAAACGACAACTTCATTCATGCGTCCAAAAAAGGGGACGTCATTCGGCAGAGCTCGCTGCGCAACGGTTATTTCGACGGGTGTTATGTGGGGGCGCGGACCTATCTGGGCAAGGATAGTTGACCGTGCCTCCCATTTTTGATGCGGGATTTCAGGCGGCCATGCTGCCGGGTTGTCGGTCCGGAAGGCCGCCGGCGCGACCAGTGCCGCGAGGTTATTGAAATACACTCCGCCGAACCCGACAATCATTGCGCCTCCTCCCTAACCGGGAGCCCGCCGAGTCACAAAAAAAACCTGCTTTCTCCGTCACCTCGAAATCTGGTACCATTGTCACATACAGGTGGACTACTTCCGTTTATACACAATTCAGGACACTCGGGTAATGCCCTTTAACCTGCAAAACCGTATGCCGGCCTTGAAACTCATGCTCTTTTCGGTTCTCTCCGGATGGATACTGAGTGTCGGTGCGTTGTTCACTCCGATCTGGCAGCCGATGGAACTCAAAATTTTCGATGTTCTCTCGGTTTTCACTGCACCCAAAAAATCCTCGCTGCCGATCACGATAATCGGTATTGACGAAGCATCCTTCACCCAACTGGGGGTGCGCTGGCCCTGGCCGCGCACGATGCATGCGCAGTTGGTGGACAGGTTGGCGCAATCCGGAGCGGCGGTAATCGCCTTCGATGTGCTGTTTCCCGAACCAGGGTCGCCGGAGGAAGACGAAGCCTTCGCCCGATCGATTGCCGCCGCCGGCAATGTGATGCTCGCGGCCGACAATGTCTATCACGAGACCGATGTCTCGCGGCAATGGCTGCGGATGGATCCTGTCGCGACCTTTACCCTGGCCGGAGCAACCACCGGCTTGGCGACAATGAGCCTGGACGGGGACACCATCGCTCGGCGCATGGCCGAGGCGGATGATGCCTTTTGGCGCGAGGCGATCCGCACCCTTATCCGGAGCCGTCCAGGTTCCGTCGAGGAGCCCTATGTGCCTTCGGGTGCGATGATGCGACACCTCGGGCCCACGCACACCTTTCCTTACGTTTCCTATTATCAGGTGCTCAATGGCGATCCCTCCATCCCGCCTGATTTCTTTCTCGACCAGATTGTCATTGTGGGGCGGGATGTGCGTGCCAGTCCGGAACTGGGCGCGGCCCAAGCCGACACCTTTGCCACCCCGTTTCTGATGACCACCGGGCTTCTGACTCCCGGCGTGGAGATCCATGCCACCCAGATCGAAAACGCTCTGATGGGCCAGACCATTCTCCCGGCCTCGCAGGGGCTGAACATTCTGGCCATCTCCTGCGTATTGTTCCTCGCCATGCCCCTGCTGTTTTTTTGGTCCCCGCTGCGAAGCACCCTGGTGGTCGTAGTGATCGGCGGGGCGACCCTTGGCGTATCGGCATGGTTGTTTGTCTCGCTCAACCTGTTGCTGGCCACGGCAACGCCTTTGCTGGCTCTGGCAATCGCCTTTTTCAGCACCAGCGCCGGTTCCTATTTCACCGAACGAAGGCGGGCCATGGAAATCCGCTCGGCCTTTTCCAAATATGTCTCCACCGATGTTGTGGAGGAAATGATCGCCCACCCGGAACATCTGAAACTCGGCGGCCACCGTCGAGAGATCAGCGTCCTGTTCTCTGATTTGGCGGGCTTCACGACCCTGTCCGAGAAACTTTCCGCCGATGCTGTCGCCACGGTCATCAATCTCTATCTCAACGCCATGACCCGAATCATCATGGCGCACGAAGGCACGGTGGATAAATTCATCGGTGACGCGATCATGGCATTCTGGGGGGCGCCGCTGGATGATCCCGAACACGCGCTGCACGCCGTCCAATCGGCAATCGCCATGCAGGAAGCGATGCGCGATCTGCAGCCGCAGTTCCGTACCCTCGGGGTGGATGTGCTGAAGCTGCGCATCGGCATCAACTCCGGCCCGGCCATCGTCGGTAACATGGGTTCGGATCTGCGCTTCGACTATACGGCAATCGGCGACACGGTGAATCTCGCCTCACGCCTGGAAGGGGCAAACAAGGCATACGGCACCAAGATTATGTTGGCTCATAGCACGGCGGCGGCCGTGGTGGAACGCATCCCGTTGCGGCAGATCGATCGTGTCCGGGTCAAGGGTAAAAACGTGCCGGTGGATGTGTTCACCCCATGCGACGATGCACCGCTTGCCGAGGCAACAGAGCGCGCCTGGGCGGCCTATCTTGCGAAAGATTGGGGGAGCGCCCGCGCAGGCTGGCAGGAAATTCGCAATATGACTCCCGATGACAGCCTCATTGAAGTGTTCGAGAAAAAAATCAGCGCCTGCGAGTCATCGCCTCCGCCCCCGGATTGGGATGGTTCAGTCGCTCTGGAGAAGCTGTAGCGTTGCGGCGGAAACGATATGCCTCCGCCGCAACTCCTGGAGGGGGTCGTCACGTATACACGATCCCAGTCTGGGTCAATCCGGTCAAATTGATATTTTCGGTGTTCAAGCTATGGTCTGCGGCCATTACCGCCAAAGAAGTTTGAGTAAACTGCCCCGAAGTGAGCGTTCCTGTCCAGTAGCCGAGGTCAACGGCGGACGGCAGGACGTCGACAAGATTATAGTACAGCAGATTGACTAGATCGGTATTGGAAAAACCAGTGCCGAGTTTTGCGTTCAAGGCCAGCAGCATGAGATCCTGATAGCTCATGCCGCCGTCGAGATACGTCAAGCCGATGCCCACGTAGGCCGTATTCGAGACGGAATCTTTGCCGAACACGGCGCCCAGAATCTTGGCGGTGGTGCCCGCATTGCCGTCGATAACGTCCACGGCCAGCCTGCTGTCGTTAAAGTCAAGGCGCTCGATATTGGTTGTTGTGTCCACGCCTTCGGCTCCGGTCGAATCGGTGACCGTAAGGTTTGCGCCGGATCGGGCCAAACTGAAGCTGCTCCGGTTTCCGCTGTAGGCGGCGATATCGATGCCCGCGCCGCCGTCCAGGGTGTCGTTGCCCGCGCCGCCGGTAAGCGTATTGTTGCCTTCATTGCCGGTCAGGACGTTGGCCAGTGCGTTGCCTGTGCCGGTGAGATTCCCGCTTCCCGCGGCAAGGTCGAGGTTTTCGAGGGCGCTGCCCAGGGTGTAGCTGATGCTGGCGATGACCTTGTCGATGTTGCTGTCAAGGCTCAAGCCAAGCCGTGTTAAACCGAGGGCACTGCTCGATCCGCTCTCGGTTTCGATGACGCTGTCACCTTCGTTGTCCACATAGTAGATGTCGTCGCCCAATCCTCCCGACATGGTGTCCGCACCCAGATTGCCGTTGAGGATGTTTGCGGCGCTGCTGCCGAGCAGGGTGTCGTTTTGGAATGTGCCGATGCAATTCTCAATGTTGAGCAAGGTGTCCTGACCGTCGAGCGATTGCGCGGTGGTCAACGACAGGTTGATGGTGAGCCCGTAATTATAACTTTCATAAGAGACCGTATCCGAACCGGTCAAACCGTCCAGGGTGTTATCCCCCGAATTACCGGTCAGGATGTTGTCCAGTGCATTGCCGGTGCCGTTGATTGATGCCGTGCCGGTGAGCACCAGATTTTCAAAGTAATCGCCCAGGGCAAAGCTGATCGAGGCCTGCACCGTGTCGATGCCTTCATCCGCCTCCTCGGTCAGCAGATCCCCAATATCATCCACGATATATCGGTCATTGCCAATGCCGCCGAAAAGATGATCGGCGCCCGGACCTCCGTCCAGGGTGTCATCTCCGCCGTAGCCGTACAAAGTGTCATTTCCCGCGCCGCCTGCCAGAATGTCGCTGTCGGTGGCGCCGCCGCTCAAAACATCATCGCCGGGCGTGCCGCTGATGGTACTGAAATAGTAGTACCCGGCCATCCCGGTGTTCCCCAGTGTTGTTTCCAGGGCAAGCATCTGATTCTGAATGCCCGATTGCGGCATCTCGTACCAGGCAATACCGTTGTACCCGGACGAGTACCCTGCCCGGGCGACCGTGCCGCCAAGCCCGGCCGACCCGTCGCTGGCATCGCCCGTGGTCCAGTTGATCGCCTCGTAGCGGAAAATTATATCAAAGTTGCCCGCGCCGGTGCCCACCAACTGAAGCTGGAAGGCATTCAGCTTATCGACGGCTTGATAATAATATCCCACATAATCCCAGGTCACGGTGAGGGTCCCGTACCCGGAGGTATCGAAGTCGTAGTACACGAGATTCGTGCCTTGCGCGGTTACTGCTCCTCGTGTGTCCACATCGGCAAAAAACGGGGCGATGATGGGATAATCGGAGTTTTGTAAACCAAACGGGGTATAGGTGCTCAGCCCTCCAGAGCCAAAGGTGATGTTGCCGTTATTATTGATTGCTATTTCGGTGTAGTTGGTGCCGAAAAAGTTGAGTCCGCCCGCACCGAAGGCAGAGGCGAGAGAAACATTAGTGACGTAGCTGTCGTCGTTTCTCTCCAGTACGTTTTCTCCGTACCCGGCAACACCGCCAAGTCCATTGATTAAAGTTGCCATTTTTCGAACCTCCGTATTTCATTAGTTATCGTGATTGCAAAGAGGGGCCGTCTTTGTAATTTTTCAACTCCCGGATCGGCAATTCCGTTTTTTCCCTTGCATCAGAATCGATAGGAATACCGCAAGGCAATGTGCGGATCCGTTTGGGTATCAGCCGTGTTCGAATCCAGCAACAGATTATCGACAATGGCCTGAATGCTCGATTTTTTATCCGTTGTCTCCCAATAGGCCGTAAGACCAAAAGACCAACCCGCCTCGATGGGATCAAGATTGGCGTCGTCGCGATAGCGCATACTACGATACACCGCACTCACCCCGAGCAGCCAGCGGTCAGGCAACGACCATTGACTGCCGAGCTGCACATAATCATGCGGCACATAGGGAATCAAAAGGTCGGAATCCACCCCGGTTTGCCGGCTGTCACGCAAAAGGTAGCTTGCCGAAAGTGTCTGATGCTTGCTTACAAGAAAGTTGGCGCTCAGGCCGACCGTGGAAACCGTTCCCTCGATAAAAACGGGCGTGTTTTCAAGATCCGACTTGGGCGAAAAGACCTCGGGCCGATTGCGCAAACTTTCCAGTTGCGTGACCTCGAACCCGGTGATGGCGGTGCGCTGCCCGCCGAGACCGTTCTCGATGTGCTCGTGATCGAGATATGCCTGGAAGAATGCGGTCTTCTCTACCTCCGCATCGTACTGGAGCCTCACCCGCTCATAGAGGCCGCCGGCCGTGGGCAGCTTGTCATTCACCTGAATGCCTAAGGTGCCCACCTCGCTCAACGTCCCGGCCGAAGCGGAACGACGCCACTTCTGCCCGACCAGACGCACGCTTTGCATTGCCCCGAGCTGCCATTTCAGGCCGAGGCGCGGATTGACCTCGTGGTAATTCCGCTCCTGCGCATCGGATACGAGGACAAACTCCGCCGGCGGTGCAAGGAGATCAAGCGTTTGCAAGTCGTTACGCTCGGTGCGCACATGCTGCGAGAAAAGATCCAATTGGGCCGAAAATTTTCCCGGCAGCTGATAGCGTCCGGAGACATAGGCATCCGTAGCCTTTACCGAATAGAGTTCATCGATGTTCAAACGAGCCGGGGCAAAGGTGGTGACAAGATGCCCGGTCCTGGTTTGATGCGATTTCTCCGCTCCCCACGCCCACTGGGCCAATCCCGAGGTAAAGGCGTGGCGAAACTGGATGTCATCCTGGGTGATTTCCGACTCAAACCCGTCGAGGATGCCGGCTGGGGTAAAAATCGTGGTGGCCAGGGCATTATTAAACGAATCGGCAACCGATTGCGAAACATAGGATCCTGACACGGAATTCCGCTGCCTGCCGTCGCCGACCTTGAACCAGAACTGATTCTCCGGCGCCCTCTTGTAATTGATGCCGATATCGCCGCGTTTCTCCCTCTGCTTGAAGGAATCATCGGGCAAAGTCGCGGTTTCCAGATCCGTGGTGATGTCCGTATCGGTGGCAAAGCCAAACAAACCCAAATCATAGCGGGGCTTCATGCCGAGTCCGAGGGTGAGATTTCCGCCGTGCGCGGAACTGCCGTCATCGCGGGCATCCCCGGTGGAAAGATCGCCGCTCACGAAATAGGCAAAGGGGTTGGGTGTAACAGTCTGGCCGTTGACTGTACCGATCAGCGCGGCTTGCTGCCAGTTGGTGCGCTCCAGCATCGCATCGATACGGCCGTAATGGCCCGGCACATTGACGAGGGATGAATTCCGGTTCGAGGCGCCGAATACGGTGGGGTCCGACAGAAATCCCTGGAGCAGCTCGGAATTCTTGTTGAATTTTCCGGTATAGCGGTCGGCGCGAAACAGGTGGCTGCCGGCCCAATACGGCGAATACGCTTCGTCCGCATAGTATGTCGCCCATTCTTCCATGCCGAAACCGGCCAGGGAACTGCCGAGATTTGCGTTGCCCTTCTGGTTGTTGGCTACCTGATTGAGCGATTTGAGGTACGGCATGCGTTCCTGCGCCTCGCCCGCCGATTTGACGGATGCGCCGTAATCAAGGGCATCCGCCTCCACCACGCTCTGCAACAGATGCGGGAGGGGGTCATGCACATCGAGGGCGGCGGCCCGCTTGAATGCCTGCAGGGCACGGTCGCTCTCGCCGAGCTGGTAAAAGGCGATACCGGAAAATAACCAGGCGCGGGCATAGCGCGGCTCTATCAACCCCACCCGCAGGAAATCGTCGAGCGCCTCATTGGTGCGTTTGGCCTTGAGTCGGTTTATGCCCCGTGCAGTCAAGGCGACATAGTTATCGGGCTCCCGGGCCAGCAGCTCGTCAAGCAACTTTTCGGCGGTATCGATCTCCCCGGCAAAGGTCTCGACCGAGGCGAGTTCGGCCGAGGCTTTGGATAATTTCGGGTTGTCGGCGAGAGCGCTGTTGAGAAACTCTTTTGCCTCGCGGACATTTTCCCGTTCACTTTCGATAAGGCCCAGGCCGTACCACGCCTCGGCACGATTCGCCTCGATCCTCAACACTTCGTTATACGCCTGCCTCGCCTGTTCGGCATTGCCTTGGAGTATCGCCAGTTCGCCGCGGGCGAGCAGCAGCTCGACCTGATCGGGGTTATTGGCAATGGTCGCGTCAAGGAGCTTTTCCGCCTCGGGAAAACGGTCGGTTCGCGCCCAGGCCCGTGCGAGCAAGGCCGCCGCCTGCGGGTCGGCCTTGCCATCGGCAACGTGTGCTTGCAACAGCGCTACCGCCGCATCGTTTTCACCCTGAAAAATCAGCAAATCCGCCGCGAGAACTGCGGCAACGGCATCCTGGCCGGCCATGGGTTTCAATGTCTGCAGAGCCGCCGCATAATCACCGGTTTCAATGGTGTGCACCACCGTGGTGTAGCGTCGATCATCCTTGCCGACCCAGCGCGAGGGCTGTGGCTTCCAGGAAGAGACCCACTGCACGCGGTTTGCGGGGTTGAGCAAGATGAGCTTGACGGGAGCCTTGCCTTGCTCGGCGACCGCGGCCTCACCGTTTCCGACCTCAACACTGCCTTGTTCGTTTTCCATGAAAACGAGACCGGAAAGCACAACCAATTGCGTGCGGCCATCAGGGGAGACTTCCACCTCCCAGTCCGTACCGCGAATGGACATGGTTGCGGATGGAGTCTCCATTTTCAATTTGGAAAATTTGGCAGGATCTTCAGGCGCCGTCTTCGGACGCGCTTGGCTCCAGGCCCTGCCGGAATTAAGACGCACTGCCTCAGCCCCTTGCGCGGACTCAACGGCCGGCTTGATCTGCAGTTGACTGTTCTGGTTCAAGCGGATCTGTGTCCTGTTCGTCATGAGAATGGCCATCTGGCTGTTAGCCTGCGTTCTGACAAACCAACCGCCCTGGATCGTTTGTTTCACCGCAGCCGGCTTCCAATCGGCACCCGAACTCTCCCGACTGTCACCCTTGCCGATCAGCATGACGATTTCGGCTGCCGCAGCTGCAGCTTTCGCTTCTGCGCAGGGCATGAGAGCAACGCAAATGGCGAAAATTCCGGCGATGGCCAGTTGAGTAGCAGGGCTACATGCAACACGTCTGAAGCAGCTCATAGCAGGATCCCCCAATAGATTGATTGGTCGAATTTGCGACATGTGAATATCCGTCAGTATGTTTTTTTCGCTTCACTCCGCCGGGCTGAACCGGCCGCAACTCCTGGAGCGGGGTCGTCACGTATACACGATCCCAGTCTGGGCCAATCCGGTCAAATTGATATTGGCGGTGTTCAAGCTATGGTCTGCGGCCATTACCGCCAAAGAAGTTTGAGTAAACTGCCCCGAAGTGAGCGTTCCTGTCCAGTAGCCGAGGTCAACGGCGGACGGCAGGACGTCGACAAGATTATAGTACAGCAGATTGACTAGATCGGTATTGGAAAAACCAGTGCCGAGTTTTGCGTTCAAGGCCAGCAGCATGAGATCCTGATAGCTCATGCCGCCGTCGAGATACGTCAAGCCGATGCCCACGTAGGCCGTATTCGAGACGGAATCTTTGCCGAACACGGCGCCCAGAATCTTGGCGGTGGTGCCCGCATTGCCGTCGATAACGTCCACGGCCAGCCTGCTGTCGTTAAAGTCAAGGCGCTCGATATTGGTTGTTGTGTCCACGCCTTCGGCTCCGGTCGAATCGGTGACCGTAAGGTTTGCGCCGGATCGGGCCAAACTGAAGCTGCTCCGGTTTCCGCTGTAGGCGGCGATATCGATGCCCGCGCCGCCGTCCAGGGTGTCGTTGCCCGCGCCGCCGGTAAGCGTATTGTTGCCTTCATTGCCGGTCAGGACGTTGGCCAGTGCGTTGCCTGTGCCGGTGAGATTCCCGCTTCCCGCGGCAAGGTCGAGGTTTTCGAGGGCGCTGCCCAGGGTGTAGCTGATGCTGGCGATGACCTTGTCGATGTTGCTGTCAAGGCTCAAGCCAAGCCGTGTTAAACCGAGGGCACTGCTCGCTCCGCTCTCGGTTTCGATGACGCTGTCACCTTCGTTGTCCACATAGTAGATGTCGTCGCCCAATCCTCCCGACATGGCGTCCGCACCCAGATTGCCGTTGAGGATGTCATTGTTCGCTCCGCCGGCCAGGGTATCGCCTGCACTGCTGCCGGTAATGATGTCGATACCCGATGACCCTGTGATCGTGGAGGGGGTCGAGGCCAGGGCGTTGATCACCAGCGTGCCGTTGTTGGTGGTGTTCGTGGCGTAGCTCGCAGAGGCAACCGTCAGACTTTGCACGGCCGTCGCATTGCTGCTGATATTGATGATATCCGTTCCGGGCACCGCATCCGCCAGGGTATCCGTACCGGCATCCACGTTGAAGGTATCGATACCTGCGCCGCCGATCAGGATGTCGTCGCCTGCGCCGCCGGTCAGGATGTCGTCGCCGTCGCCGCCGGTCAGGATATCATCGTTATCGCCGCCGGCCAGGGTGTCGTCGCCGTCGCCGCCCTCCGACACAACAATGGTTATATCCGAAAATTGGATACGTTCCATGTTCGTGAGGGTGTCGGTTCCATTGGTGCCAACAATATCACTGACGATGTAATTGCTGCCGGACTGGGTAATGATGTAGTTCGAGCGAGTTCCGGAATAAAAAGCCGTGTCCGAACCCACACCGCCATCCAGGGTGTCGTTGCCGCCGTTCCCATACAGACGGTTATCAAGCGTGTTGCCAATCAGGATGTCGTCGAACTCGCTGCCGCTTAAACCTTCTATGTTGAGCAGGGTGTCAAGGTCACTGGCTCCAGAACCGCCGATTCCACCGGTATGCTGCGGGGTCGTCAACGCCAGGTTGACGGTGACCCCGGCAGGTTCCCTATTGTAGTAAGCAATGTCAAAACCAGCCCCTCCATCAAGAATGTCATCGCCCTGTCCGCCGGCTAAAATCTCGTCGGCCGTTCCGCCGATCAGCGTATCATTGCCATCGTGGCCGACAATCAGCAGACCATCCGTCGTGGAAGCGCTCAAGTCGATGGTATTGTCGCCGGTGCCGCCGAAGGCTAATTTCATCCCGGATATGGTGACATTGCCGGAAGCATCCGCGAAATCGCCGCCGGCAATCATGAGCAGCCAGTCGGTCGGGGCAATCGAAACAGATGTGGTAAGAGTAAGTAAGTTGCCGGCAAGAAAGCCGTCGGTCACGATACCCGTTCCTGTGCCGTTCAATAAGATGACACTAGGCGTTCCATACGGAATCCAGGTGATGCTCCCCGAAAACTCGACAACGATCGTGTTGGGGCCCACGAGAATTATGTTTGTAACTTCCGGAGCTGTAGTGTCCCCCAAAATAGACATGTTTTCCCCTCTTAAATATACACGATCCCAGTCTGGGCCAATCCGGTCAAATTGATATTGGCGGTGTTCAAGTCCGTATCCGCCGCCAACACCCCCAAGGCTCCGGCACTTAAAGAACCGCTCTCCAGCATGGCGACATACGGTGCAGCCTCCGCGGAGGTAGGCGCGCTCCCGAACAGGTTGGTCCACAATAAACCGACTATTGCCGTGTTGGTGGTGGCGCCCGCTGCGTTCAGGGCCAGCGACATCAGATCAACATAGCTCATGCCGCCGTCGAGATAACTCAAGCCGATGCCCACGGAGGCCGTATTCGCAACGGATTCCTCACCGAACACGGCGCCCAGGATCTTGGCGGTGGTGCCCGCATTGCCGTCGATAACGTCCACGGCAAGCCTGCTGTCGGCAAAGGCAAGGCGTTCGATGTTGGTTACCGTATCAACTCCTTCGATACCCGTGGAGTCGGTGACAATAAAACCTGTGCCGGATTGGGCCAAAGTGAAACCGGCTCGGCTTCCGCTGTAGGCGGCGATATCGATGCCTGCGCCGCCGTTCAGGCTGTCGTTGCCCGCGCCGCCGGTGAGAGTGTTATTGCCTTCATTGCCGGTCAGGACGTTGGCCAGTGCGTTGCCGGTGCCGGTGAGATTCCCGCTTCCCGCGGCAAGGTCGAGGTTTTCGAGGGAGTTGCCCAGGGTGTAGCTGATGCTGGCGATGACCTTGTCGATGTTGCCGCCAAGGCTGAGGGCAAGCCGGAAATTCAGGGCGCTTGACACGCTCTCGGTTTCGATGACGCTGTCATTCAAACTGTCGACATAGTAGGTGTCGTTACCCGATCCGCCTTCCATGGCGTCGTGACCGGGGCCGCCATTCAAAATGTCGTTGCCATCACCACCGGCCAGATAGTCTGCTCCACCACCGCCATCGGCATAATCATCCCCTGAGCCGCCAATGAAATAATCCAATCCCATACCCAACAACGCGGTGTCATTGGCGACTCCACCTTCAACTTTGTCGTTGCCAATATTTCCGGCAGCATCGGCGATTGTGGAATCGATATCCCAGCCAGTCAATAAATCGTAATTTACAGTCGGGTCATATTCAGACTCATATTGCAGTTGATTCCAATTCAGGCTGATGGCATCGATGTAATTCCAATCGATGTCGTACCAGTCATCCACAAGCAGCTCGTTCCAATCGATTTGTTCATATTCTAAGAGGTTGTAGGTCGTGTAGTCGAACTCCGCCCAATCCACATAGTTCCACTCCAGAGCGGAATAATCGGCAAGCTCTTCCCACCCAACAGCTGACCAAGCAATTAGATCACTATAGGCTGCCCAGGTTGCATCATCCCAACTCCACCAATCGATTACCTCCCATTTGATGTCGTCGTAAGAAGTTACATTCAGGTAGCCATCCCATGCCTCCGCCGCATAAAGACTATAACTGCCGGTCGTTCCGCCAAATCCGGAAACCTGGATAAAGTAATCACCCGTCGTGGGAGCAGTAAAATGAAGGCTTTCGGCATCACCAATGTACCAGCCATTGTCCGCATAGCCGTTGCCATAGTGGTCGTAGACGGGAAGGCCATTCGCATCGAAGATCTGCAAGATGCCATCCAGCATGCCGTCGTTTGAATATAGGTCAAAATTATATTTTGAGCCTTGATTTAAGCGGATGCTGAACCAGTCCTCATCATTGCCGAAATCAATTTGGTTATCGATGAAGCCTGGCACCCACAAATTCTCGGTGGAAGTTGTATCCCCCGGGACCTCACCGTCAGCTATCGCCAAAGCGGATGCGGTCAAGTCATAGCTGCCGGTGGAACTGGACCAACCGCCCACACTGATGCAATAGTTGCCCGAGGTGGCCGGTGTGAAATATAGATTCTCCTCGTCGCCCGTCCCACCATAATCAGCGGACTCCAACCTCTCCCCGGTGATTCCATACAGGATCAGCGTACCATCGAGCGAGGTTGATGAAAGATTAAAAAGATATGTTGTATTAGCGGCAAGCGCGACCGAATACACGTCTTCGTCCAGCCCGGAATCCACAAATCCGCGGATCGCACCGCCCTGGATATCGAGCATCCCCGACGCCGCAGTTTGGCAAGTATCCCCCACTGCATCAACATTACTGACAGCTGCCGAAGAATAAATATCGAGCAGGAAATCGCCCGTCGAGCCGCCGTAACCAGACACCTCGATGTAGTAAGTGCCGGTGGTCGCAGGCGTGCAGACAAGATTTTCAGGGCCAACCGCCCAATTATTATCGATATAGAAAAGTTGATTGCCCAGGACGTCATAAAGCTGCAAGACACCATCCAGGCTTGATGAGCCCAACTCGAATTGATACTGTGTATTGGCTGCCAACGTCACGGCATACCAGTCGGCATCCAGACCGTCGTTGATGGTGCCTGCAACGTGAACCGGTGCGTTTGAATTGACCGCCACACTGACGCTGGTGTCGGGGGTCTGCCCAACCGTGTCGATTGAGGAGTTTTCCCCGGATATCTGGAAAACAGACAACCAGAAATCACCGATAGTGCCACCCCAACCGTCAACGGCGATGTAATAATCGCCAGTCGTGGTTGGAGAGTAATAGAAGTATTCACTTCCACCCTGATAAGACGCATCCGCGTCAGTCAACGTGTTCGTGCCATCGGTATCGTACAGAGTCAGGATGCCGTCCAGAGTGCTATCGCTGACTAGATCAACACGATACGTTACTTCCGCGCTCAGGTAAACGCTGTACCAATCGGCATCGTAACCGCCAGCGCTATCCGCAGTGTCGATGTGACCCCATACCGTGCCGGACACGGATAAGGACGCGCTCGTCGAAGCGGCGCCCACGACGAAGTCGCCGGTCTGGCTGACGTTGGCCATGGCCTCAAGCTGAAAGCTGCCCGTTGTCCCGCCGTAACCGGACACCGCGATATAATGAGTACCCCCAGTCGTCGGAGTATAATACAAGCTTTCCGGGTCGCCGATATCCAGGCCGTTATCGGCATAGGCTTGCAAAACGTTGTCCGCATCATAGAGGGCCAGAATGCCATCGATAAAGAAGGAGGAAAGATAAAACTGATACGTTGTTCCTTCCGTCAGGAAGACCTGATACCAATCCTCATCCGCTCCACCGCTATAAACGTCAACCGGATCAATCGCGCCGTAGATTGATCCGGAAATGGCTAGGCTCACTGTTGTACTTGATCCGCCCGGAACACTATCAGTCGTCATTGCGCATCACCTCACGGAAGGCATAACTTCGGATTGGAAACCAGATTGAGGTCGGCCGAAAGCAGTTCCCCAATCGTTCGCGCCATCAGTTGTTTTTAGTGGTATCGCCTTCCATAAAAGTTAATGAAAAGATACCCGCTTTTTCGGACGCATCTAACGGAGGGTGCGCTGAAGAGTTCCAGATGCATGAAAAAAGATTTTCAACGCACTCATTCTTCCAGGGAAAAAACTGGGCTGCCGGAATCACTCCGAATTTGACAAACAAAAGGGAGGGAATACAGAGCGAGACAATGGTGAGGATGGGGCTGATGATCTCGTTTATCTGGAACATGGCGCCTCCCGGTGGCATGTCTCATTTTGCTTCATGGACAAATATACAATGCTTTATTTTAACAGAAACCCTGGAGGAATATTAACTTTTTTCTGCCCTGAGGCGGCACCTGTTTTCTTGGACACTGATTTAGGGTAAAGTCCCCGACCTGGGAGATCGAACACGACAACGCGAATTCAAAAAATGAAACATTAAAGGAAAAAACAGAAGATACCGATAGGCATGGTGTTGTTCCGGATTAACTGCCCGGCCCCGCCGCATCTCTACCGCGTCTGCTTTGGCAGCGGCCTGTTCGCATGGGTCGGCATAGCTCGCAGGTCTTTTGTCGGGAATTTCTGCCGGTAATTGACACGCCCTCCGCGGCCCTGCCGGATAGTTGCGTTCTGGAAATGATAGCAAACGATTAAGAATAAAAAAGGGACTCCCTTATGCAGAAATGGCAGATAAACGGAACCGTTCAGTGGCTGTGCGAGGAATGCGCCAAGGTCAATTCCCATGTATTTTTGGTCTACCAGCATCAATGGCTCGGCGAGGAAAAGGATCTTGCCGCTTCCTGTGATTGCTGTCGCTGCAAGGATGTGACCGTTGCCCGTCTTGGCAGGATGCGCTGGCTGCTCTACCCCTTTCTCTGTTTGCTGCCGCGGCAGTGGCCGGCCATGACCCGGGCGGTGCGTCGCGCTAAGTGAATGGTGTCGGTCTGGCTCGGGCATGGAGCGTTTCCTGTGGTATTTGTGGTGTCTCCGTATCGCCTGCCAAAGCCAAATCATTTGACCCCCCCCCCGTGGCGTTGTGGAGTGATTCAACGGTGTCGTTCCGGAGGGATTTTTCCGCTCAACCTTGCGAGGGAAGTTTTCCGAGTCAGTCGCCGTCCTCACGAAAGCCCTTTGCCCCTGTCCCAATCAAGACACCGCTGACCACCATATTCCCGAGGCTGCACTCAGGATTGCGTAAGGCCCCGCAAGGAGGGGGGAGAGGGTTGATCCTCCAATGCCGAGGCCGCTTGCCGACCATGCTTTGGGGAAAATCATGGCTGGTCGGTTGAAAAAATGATATAATCCTTCCCGCTCCTGCTGCCTCCGACCGAATCGGTCTGCCTGAAAACATCCTCTCCCCATGGAATCCTGTCGATGCAACTGACCACCAACAAGTTGATCCTGGCTGCGGCCAGCTTCTTGGTTCTGTTTAATAATGTCACTTTTTTTCAGAACGTTATCGCTGTCTATCCGCTAGCCGAGGGAAGCAATCTCTTTTTCCTCGCCTCTCTGGTCCTGGGCTTGACCGGGGTTATCGCTTTGCTTCTGAGTCTGCTCGCCTCACGCTTTACCCTCAAGCCGCTCTTGGTCGTCCTGCTCATGTCGGCTGCGGGCAGCAGTTACTTTATGAACAACTACAGCGTGATCATCGATTACATCATGGTTCAAAACATCCTGCAGACCAATCTGCGGGAGAGCATGGAACTCTTCTCCCTCAAGTTGTTTCTGTACCTGTTTTTCCTCGGGGTCGTGCCGGCGTTGCTGGTTTGTCTGCTTCCGCTTAAGCGGCAATCATTGCGTCAGGCGACCCTGTCCCGGCTGAAAATGATTGGTATCTCTCTTCTTCTCATCCTGATTCCGCTTTTTCTCTTCAGCCGGTTCTATGCTTCTTTCTTCCGGGAGCATGAGGAGCTGCGCTTTTACAGCAATCCGACCTACGCCATTTATTCGGTGTATAAGTACATAAAAAAGAATATCAACACCTCCGCGGTGACGGTCCAGGCCATCGGCACCGATGCCAAGATTGCCCGTACGGACAAGGATCGGGAGCTGATTATCCTGGTGGTGGGTGAGGCGGCCAGGGCTGATCGTTTCTCGTTGAATGGCTATGGGCGAGCGACCAATCCCCTGCTGAGCCGGGAGGATGTGATCTTTTACCCCAAAGTGCAGTCCTGCGATACCTCAACCGCTACTGCGGTCCCTTGCATGTTTTCCGATCTGACCCGTGACGGATTCAGTAACAAAAAGGCCGCAGCCAGGGAAAATATCCTTGATGTCGTCCAGAGGGCCGGGGTCAACGTCCTCTGGCGGGACAACAACTCGGACTCCAAGGGAGTGGCCCTGCGGGTGCCCTATGAGGATTATCATGATCCGGCCAGAAACACGGTTTGCGATGGGGAGTGCCGGGATGAAGGCATGTTGGTCGGTCTGCAGGACTATATTGATGCGCGGAAGAGTGGGGATATCCTGATTGTTCTCCATCAGATGGGAAACCATGGCCCGGCCTATTACAAGAGGTATCCCAAGGAATTTGAGCGTTTTACTCCGGCATGCCTGACCAGTCAGCTCGACGAGTGCAGCCAGGAGGAGATAGGCAACGCCTACGATAACGCCATCCTGTACACCGACTACTTTTTAAGCAAGGTCATCGCCTTGCTCAAGCAGAACGACAAGCGCTTCCAAACCGCGATGGTCTACATGAGCGACCATGGTGAATCCCTCGGCGAATTCGGGGTTTACCTGCATGGTCTGCCCTATCTGTTGGCTCCGGAGGCTCAGAAGCACATTGCCGCCATCATGTGGTTTGGTTCGAGATTTGAGGTTGATAAGGGTATTCTCAGGCAACAGTCCGGCCGGGAGCTCTCTCAAGACAACCTGTTTCATACCCTCCTCGGGATCATGGATATCCATACCGAGCTCTATAACCCCCAGCTGGACATTCTTTGCGATGCCCACAAGTGCTCGATATGGAACGCGCCTCATCGGAAGGAGAAGGGGGGCAATCCTGGAATTGTTAAGTCTGTTCCCCCCTGAAAAAGGCCAAGGCCCGAGAGGTCGGGTCGTGCGAGTGGAGGCAGGGAATGAAGCGGCAAAAGGCGATATAACCGGAGGGAAGGCGCCTGAGTCGTCATTTTTTTCGTGAAGGCTCAGGCGAGCGTAGCGGCCGAGAGGAAAAAGGGTCGCGATCCGGCTATGGCCAAGCCGGGTCGCGTACCGCGGATGCAGATCTCTAGCGAATTGCCTTTTTCAGGTCAAGGCCGATGGCGCCTTCGATTGTGGCGCCCCGGAGATTGGTCTGTTCGAGGTTTGCCCCGGTCAGATCGGCCCGCTCAAGGTTGGCTCCGGCCAGATCGGCTCCGGCCAGGTTTGCCCCGGAGAGGTCCGCGCTGCTCAGATTGGCGCCTTTCAGGTTTGCCCATTTGAGGTTGGCCTTGCCGAGGTTGGCGTTTGTCAGATTGGCTCCTGCCAGATTGGCCCGCATCAGGCTGGCCTCGGCCAGATTGGCGCCCTGCAGATTACAGCCGGGGCAGTTCTGGCTCATGCCCCGGTAAATCATGCCCAGATCCCGGCTGGCCGTTTGGGGGTTGGAGGTCTGGTAAGTCTCCTGGATTGTGGGGGTGGATACCGGTGCGACCTGTTCTTCCACCACCACATCCGGTGAGGTGGTGGCGCTGGACCGCTTGTTCGGTTGTTTTTTGGCGCTTGCCGCATTTTTGACTGGCTGCCCGCGCTTGAGGCCTTGTGTTATGGTGAAGTAGCTCGATTTTATGCCGCTGGCCGTGTACAGGTTGTATTCCTCGCCCTTGCGAAACACATCGTAGCAGATCTCGTCGCCAAAGCCCCAGCGCTTGAACTTGAGGCAAAGCCTGTCGTTATCCGTTGACCATACCCCGTCATTTTTCTCGGTCTTGCTTTTCACCGCGTACATTTTGCCGTTGCCGTACATCTCGATGGTTGCGGTATCGCCGTATTCGTGCATGGTAATAGTGTTGTCGGAGAGGATCTCGATCAGTTGCGCGCCGGTGATTCTGGTTCCATCACCAGCGGGCGCTGTGTCCGGGGCGTTTCCCGCCTCTTTTGTGCCGCAACCGGCGATGAGAAAAAGAAGCATGGTCAAGAGCGGGAAATAATAACGGAATTGAGTGTTCACTGTTCTCTCCTCGTGGTTCACGGTATACCTTATGGAATAAAGCAACTGACCGGCTGATGAAGATTTTTTCCTGCGGAAATGTGAAAAAAACTCCTGTCCCGAAAAGGGGGCGCCATGGCTCTGACGGTACATGCCATCCGCAGTGTTTCCGGCCTTCCTGGCAACTTGTTAATTATTACCTGAAAAAAAAATAAAACGCCATGCCCATTGTATGAGAAAACCTTGTTTGTCGAGGCGGGTATCTGTTTTTCAACTGGAAATTTTGTTGGTAAATTGATATATTAACAAGTTCTGGCATTGTCCGGGCTCGTGAGAGAACTGTTCTCCCGAAGGCAGCAGGGGTATTATACATTTGAAACCGGTTCTTAGGAGATGTCTCTGATGGTGAAAGCCTTGGTTGCGACTGATAACAGCCCTGCTCAACTTCTGATCCGCCTGGCTCTGGGGGTGGTGATTTTCCCCCATGGCGCGCAAAAGGTTCTCGGCTGGTTCGGCGGGCCTGGCTATGGCGCAACGGTCACGGATTTTTCCGCCATGGGCTTTCCGCTCTGGGCCATTATTCTCCTGATGGTCTCCGAGGTTTGCGGTTCGCTGTTGCTGGTGCTCGGCCTGTATACAAGGGTCTGGGCCCTGGCCATCGGTACGGCCATCGCCATTTGCCTGAAAACGAATCATCTGCAGCATGGCTTTTTCATGAATTGGTTCGGGCAGCAGCAGGGCGAGGGGTATGAGTATCATCTCCTGGTGCTGGGGATTGCCCTGGCCCTTGTTCTGCGGGGCGGGGGCATGCTGTCCCTGGACCGGGTTCTGGCAAAGGACAAACGTCGGGGCGGGATTCTTCTCTAGCTCCGGTTTACTGAATTTTATGCGCGTCCGGCGGGTCATACAGGCTCTGGATATTATGTTCCGCCTCCAGTTCCGCCATCTTGGCCAGGGCCTCTTCTTCGCTCATCCCTAAGCTTTCGGCAAGTTTTTTGATGTCGTACAGCGGTTCTCCCTGCTCGGTGTAGCCGATGGGGGCCAGCTCCGGGAAAAATTCGCCCGTGGCCATGCTTGAGGCCTGGCTGATCATTTCCCTGATCGGCGGCGGGCCAAAGAGAAGCAGCCATTTCACCGCCTCGCTCCAAATCTTGCTGTCCACGGTTTCACTGTTCATAACCTCAAGGGCCATGCTCAGGTCCCAGTTGTCTTTGAATGCTGTCATTGTTCCCCTTCCCACTTTTTTCGTCCTGCCAGAATATGCTTCAATGATTCTATCACCTTGCTGCCCTCCGTTTTGGAAAGAGTCCCCAGTTCGGAGGTCTTGTAGTATTTTTTCAGAAAATTGGTGCAATGCGTCTCATCCCAGGCGAGATCTTCCACAAGATGCTTGATGTACATCCTCTGCCGGAAGGTAATGCCCTCCCGGCGCGCGCGATAATGGGTGCTCCGGGCAAAATAGCGCATGAGTTTTTGGAACCCCGTCTCGTCCAGATCTTTTGCCGAACGGACTCCCGTCACCTTTTCCATGATGTCGCGGTACTCCTGGTCGCTTACCCCAAGTTCCTTTTTGACAATATGAATGACTGCTAGTTTTTTATGATCCAGCACGGCGCGTTGTCCCTTGTGCATCATCTTGTTTCGTCGGCATGTGGCCGAGGCCGTGCCGGGCAAGGTCGGTGAAAAACAGCGTCTCACTCTGAAAGAGATGGGTTTTCAGGCCGAGGGCGGCTGCTCTTGCGATGTGGCCCTGGTTGTCATCGACAAAAAGGGCGTGTTCCGGCGCGACCCCGAGGGTTGTGAGGACGTCGGTGAACAGGCTTGGCTCGCGCTTGGTTTTTCCGAGATGGTAGCTGTTGAAAACTCGGGAAAATTCATGGAAAAACGGCTGCCGCTCATTGAGGCGGTCGAGCCAGTCGGTTTGATCGCTGAGAATGACCGGGGTCAAACCCCGTGCTCTGAGGGCGCGGACCGCTCCAAGCATCCCGGGGCGCAGGATGAAACGGCTGAGGATTGCTTCGGTGAGTGCCCGGTCTTCGCCTTTGATTCCGGTCCGGCTGCGGAGCAGCTGCCAGTATGTCTGCTCGTTGGACTTGCCGGTTACATAGCCGCAGGTATAGATGGTTTCGGTGGCGGTATGGAAAAAATGCTCCGGGTCAAGGGCGTTTTCCTCGGCTATGGCTGCAAGCCCGAGGGTGAAGCCCTCTTCGGCCAGGACTCCGCCATAATCGAAAAGGATGGTGGTTATGGCGGAGTCCTGGCCCATGGTTCAACCGGCTGCCAGCAGCCGCCGGATCCGTTCCTGCATGGGCGGATGGGTGCTGAACAGGTTGGCGATCCCTCCGGCGGAGAGCGGGTTGACGATGTACATCTGGGCGGTGGCCGGGTTGACATCCATGGGCAGACGATGGTTGGAATCTTCCAAGCGCTGGAGGGCGTTGGCCAGGGAGGAAGGCCTGCCGCAGATTTTGGCGCCGGTGGCATCGGCCAGGTATTCGCGGCTGCGGGAAATGGCCATTTGGATCAGGGCCGCACCAATGGGGGCGATGATCATCATCAGGATTGCGCCGATCATCCCGCCGCCGCTGTCCTCGTCATCGGAGTTGCGGCCCATGCCGAAAAGCATTGCCCATTGGGTCATGGTGGCAAGGGTGCTGATGGCCCCGGCCATGACTGCGGCCATGGAGCTTATCAGGATGTCCCGATTCTTGATATGGGCCAGTTCGTGGGCGAGAACGCCTTCCAGTTCGTCGCGGCTGAGGATGGACATCAGCCCTCGGGTGACGGCCACCGCTGCATGCTCGGGGTTTCGGCCCGTGGCAAAGGCGTTGGGGGTGTCGCTGTCAATGATATAGACCCGGGGCTTGGGCAGTTCGGCCCGCGCGGCAAGTCCGGCAACAAGACTATGCAGCACCGGCGCCTCGCTCTGCTCCACCTCCCGGGCGCCGCCCATTTTCAGGGCCAGCTTGTCGCTGAACCAGTAGGCGAAAAAATTCATCCCCACGGCCATGAGCAGGGCCATGGTCATGCCGCTGTTCCCGCCCATGGCCTGGCCCGCTACCATGAAGAGGGCGGTGAGGGCTGCCATCAGCATGCCGGTTTTTATCGTGTTTCCCATGGGTATCCTCGTTGCGTATTGGGTGTGTGTTCCGCCGGGAGCAAGGCCCGGCCGCTGTGAGGGAATATAATTCGAGCTGCATCCAAGTCAAGGGCGGAGGAATTGAAAATCTCAGTGGGGCAGGGGCCATTCCTGCTTGCGGGTTTCGCTGAGATAACAGAACCGGTCCCACTCCACCTCCCGGCCGGAAACCGGGCAGCGGAGTTGAACCTTGCGTTCGCTCAACCCGATCACCAGCCAGTCGCCGCTGCGCGGGCCTGCTTCAACGTGAATTTTCTGGCCGACCACAAAGGGAAAGGGGATGAAAACAGCGACCTGATCTTGGGCCATGGTATGAATCCTTTTGTTTGAGCTTCAGGGCAGATAAACGAGCAACGCCCCGCTTTTTTCCCGATCTTTCTTTTCCCAAAGATAAGCGAGGATCGAGCCGTCGGTTTTCATGATTTTGAGCCTGGTCTCGATGACGTCTTTGAGTACCGAGCCTTCCGGAGAGTGGAGCCCCTTGCCGGTTATTATCAGGACGGTTTTCAGATGATTGCGCCGGGCTCGGGTCAGGAAATTTTTCGTCTTTATTTCCGCCTCGGGACCAGTGCAGCCATGGAGATCTAGCCTGTCCTGGGGCGGGGGGGAGTTGCGTATCGCCGCCTGGAGCGATTGGGCCGGGGTCGGCAGCTCTTCCTTTTCCGTGAGAATTTCCGCAAGGGTCGTGGCGGGAATCGCGGTTGCCAGGGCGCCGGCGAAGCTGTGCGGGGTGGAGTCTTCCGGATCCTGGGAGAAGAGAAAGCCGAGGTCGTCGCCGGCCGTCAGTTTGCGGATGGCTGTTTTCCCGTGTTTTGCTTGGGGATATTTGGCGGCGGTGCCTGCCTGTTGCGGCGAGCGGTTCTGTTTGCGCATGGATCTTTGCAAAGGAAAAAGGAGACGGGTGAAAACATGGTGTGTCTGGAGATATGCATAGCGTTTTTTTTGTGAAGAGACAAGAGGCAAAAAAGAATCTGGCAAAGAGAGGCCTGGGGCACTATTTGTCTCAGGCGGGGAGGTATGCTCTGTCCATGGCGGGAGATCGAACGCTTGGGGAACCTTTGAAAAACCACTGATGATGCCTTTGTTTCTTGCCGGAATCCGCCTGGTGCAATACTGTGAATCCTGACAGGGATACTGGGCAGATGGAAAATCGGGAGCGCATCTTGACTTATACCCATAAAAGGTATATTAAGTTATGCAATGGAAAGTGACGATAACCCGTAAGGCCGAAAAGCAGGCATTGAAATTACCCCGGCCAGTGCTTGCCGCGTTGTATCACCTGATGGCAAGCATCCGGCAGGCAGGGCCGGTTCGCGGGGATTGGCCAAACTACTCGAAATTGCCAGGTCTTGGTCATCACTGTCATCTTAAAAAGGGCAGGCCAACCTATGTCGCGGTGTGGACAGAGGACAAAAGCACCGTTACCGTGGAGATCATTTATGCAGGAACACACGAAAAAGCGCCGTACTGAGAAAGGGCTGGTGCCGCTGCATTTTCTGGTCCATCCGGCCAACGTGGAACGAATCAGACGGTATGTGTCGTCCATCGAGCCCGATGACCAGAGCGAGGGGAGCATCACCGCCGAGGAGTTTTTCCGCGAACACCTCGGCGACCGACCGGAATGGGCGGTGAACCTGCTGGGCGCCCGCACTCGAGAGGGTTTTACCCAACTGCAACTGGCCGAACTCACCGGCATCCCCCAGCGCCATATCTCCGAGATGGAAAACGGCAAGCGCTCCATCGGCAAGGAGCGGGCCAGAGTTCTGGCCAAGGCGCTGAATACTGATTATCGGCACTTTTTATGAGTCAGGCATAATTCCTTGCCGGAAAGAAAGAGCGGCATGGGTCGCCGCAGGGCCGGGCTGGGCAGCTCCTCTTTTTCCGTCAGGATGTCGGCAAGGGTGGCTGCGGGAATCCCGGTGGCCAGCGCGCCGGCAAAGCTCTGTACCCGTTCATTTTCCTGGCCGGAAGAGAAAAGCACCCCCAAGTCGTCGCTGACCGTCAGCCTGCGAATGTGCCCTGCCCCGGCTTGTTTTTGTGATTTTTTGGTGACAGGGGCTGTTTGTCGGGATGAAGGGTGCTTTTTGCGCATGGGTTTTTGTGAAAAAAGAGGGGAGTAGAACTGTGTCTATATAGAAATATGCATAGCCTCTTTCGAGCCAAGTGACAAGGGGCAAAAAATACCAGTGGAAAGGGCCTAATGATTATTTCTGGATAAGGTTGGGGAGCAGGATGGGGGATGATACCCGTTTTTTATGGACAAGCTGCCTAGCGCTAAGATAGGCTTGCAAAAGTATGCAGCATGGTCTGGATAATACCCCGCCAATATTATCTCGCGCTAGATAATAATATAGTTAGGCTTCAGAGAGAAATACAATGACGATGACCCCAGAAGAAGCTAATGAATTTCAGCTCCTCATGAAAAATCGGCCTCATGTTGTCATTCTTGGGGCTGGAGCAACCATAGCTTCAATCCCTGACGGAGACAAAAATGGCAAAAAGTCATCCGTTATGATGGGGTTCATTGAAAAACTTGGAATGAACCAAGTAATAGCCAATACGAAATTAAAAACCGATAGCATAAACCTCGAAGATATTTACACAGAACTTCACGAAAGAGACGATTGTGAAAATATAAGAATGCTCCTTGATGAAAGGATCAGAGAGTATTTTTCAGACTTGGAGATACCTGATGATCCCAACATATACGATATGCTCCTTCTGTCTCTCAGGAAGAAAGATCTTATAGCCACATTTAATTGGGACCCCTTGCTGCTTCAAGCCTACCAGCGAGCATCAAAAATAACAAAAGATCTTCCGCTGCTCACTTTTCTACATGGGAATGTGCTTGTAGGTTACTGTCGAGATCATAAATACGGAGGGATAATTTATGCAAAATGTCCTGAATGTGGAAGACATTTTCGCCCAGGCAGATTGCTCTATCCGATCCGCAACAAGAATTATACCGAAGACCCGTATATACAAGATAGCTGGAAAGCAATTCGTAATAATTTAAAACGAGCATATCTTGTAACCATTTTTGGGTATAGTGCCCCCAAAACTGATTCTGAAGCAATTTCACTGATGAAAGAAGCTTGGGGGACAGTAGATAAACGTAATCTTGAAGATTTTGAATTCATTGACATCCGTCCAGAAGAAGAACTTGTTGATAACTGGAAAGAATTCATTCACTCCCACCATTATCAAATATACTCAAGCTTTTTCGAGTCCAGTCTTGCGCAGCATCCAAGGCGCACAACTGTAGAATTGTTTGACCGCACAATGGAGTGTAAATTTACAAAAGCTACTCATATGTTTAAACCGAATATGGATTGGCCTAAGGTTCAACAGTTAGTTGATAGCCTCGTTATGGAAGAAGAAAAACTTGGCGAGAATGAATTTTTAACAGTGGAATCAGCCTAACCAGCCCATTAACGCAGACGGGAAGAACGCTTGCGGCCTGACGGTCTAGTTCTGGTGGCCCGCTGGTTATGGGAAACGTTATGCAAAAAATTTCTACATGCGGGAACATTAATGAGCCGAACTAAAAGAAAGCCTGCAGCTCACATTATCGGAGAAAGAGCTGTAAAATTAGTTAAAAACATGCTTCCCGAAGAATGGAGCATAAGGGAATTAGTTCCTGACTACGGTATAGACCTAAATGTAGAGTTATTTGAAAAGACAAAATCGAAAGATAAAGGTGTCGATACCTATGACACTCTTGGAGAACATTTATTTGTTCAGGTAAAAGGTAGCGAATTAATAAAAACCCAAAAGCTAACTGTTAAACCTCGTTACAATGTCGAAATAAAACCAGTTTCTGAAAAGCTACATTCACCCTCTGAGAATCATGAAATAGAAGTTGCCGTTTTCAAGATTGACACGCCAGAACTTGTAACAGTTCAAAGGATAGGCGCAGCAGTTCCAGTCTTACTTTTTTTAGTAGATGTATCGAATAATAGAATTTTTTTTGTATGCTTAACTGATTATATAGACAAAATTTTACTTCCAAATGACCCAAACTATTCTGATAAAAAACATAAAACGATATATGTTCCTATTAAGAATGAAATAACAGCAAACAAAAATTCACTTGGAGCTCTAAGGTTTTATGCCAAAAGGTCAAAATTTTATGCAGCATTTCAAAAATTTTCATATCAAAAAGGTCGCCTAGATTATGTTTATGACGAGTCTTTAATTGAAACCGCTCAATATTTTGCCAAAATACTTCTTCGATATGATTTTTGGACTCAAGAACCATTATGGTATCCAATGCGAACAGCACATGAACAACTTGTAAACCTTGTCAACTCAGGCCGCCCACAAATCTTTAGCCACTCTAAAACGGGAGCAGAGGATGACAAAGATGAAGAGGAGAATGCATGGTCTACTCCATTTTCCGCAAATCGGCTCTATACACGCAAAGAAACTCGTACATTCATGGAAATAAGAATTCTATGGGATCAGTTAGAGAATTTAGGGGCAATGTTTGAAGAAATTTGCCGCGAGTGGAGTATCCCATCATCACTTGGAGTAAGCACCTCAGACCTTTAAAAAAGGCTAGGCATGCATAACAAATCAATCAAGCGGAAAACCCGGCCTCTGGCCAGTTTTCCGCTTATCTCGGTCGTTAAGTGCTCAAAATCGCAGAATATGCGCAAACCTTAAGGGGAGCTGCTTTGTTTGATATAAACAATCACATAGTAAAAATTTCAGACACAAAAATTGATGCTGTCGTAAAGCCGGCTTTTAAGTTCTTTGAGGGAACGCCTTACTTCCAACTCAACAATTTACCAAGATTTAATGGAGCCGGGGTTTATGCGCTATTTCTCAAAGTAACTGACGGGACATGCTATCAAGGAATTTTACCCCCGATGCATCCTATCTATGTTGGCAAGGCAGTTCCATCTGGCACAAGGCAGGGTTTGAGAAGCGGAGATGGAACTGCATTGAGATCAAGGCTAATGAAACACTTACGAAGTATTGACCAGGCCGAGAATTTAAAGAATGAAGACTTCCTTTGTAGGTTCATGATTCTACAAGGCAGGGCCACTGACATGATCGGCGCTATGGAATCGTACTTAATACGACAATACGGACCATTGTGGAACTCATATATTGATGGTTTTGGCATTAACGCTCCCGGAGCTGGAAGATACAATCAAGCCCCATCTGAATGGGATACTCTCCATAACGGTCGGTATTATGCAGCTCAACTTACTGGGCAGCCGCGAGAAAAAGAAGTAATCTTACAAAAGATCAAAGCGTACAAACTGCCAAAACAGGAAATTTAAAATATATGCGAGAACTAAATTCAATTGAGCTTTTTGCTGGGGCAGGTGGTTTGGCAATTGGCCTTCATGGAGCTGGCTTTTCACCCAAAGTGATCGTCGAGTTTAATGAAGATGCCTGTCAGACTATTCGCTCCAACAAAATATTTAATTATGGAGCTGGGCTTTACGAAGGTGATGTAACAAAATTTGACTATTTAAGTGTGAATGAAACTATTGATCTCGTTTCCGGTGGCCCGCCGTGCCAACCATTTTCTTTGGGTGGTAAAGCAAAAGGATATAATGACTCAAGGGATATGTTTCCAGAGGCAGTTCGCGCAATACGTGAAAAAAAACCACGTGCGTTTGTCTTTGAAAATGTGAAGGGACTACTAAGGAAGAGCTTTTTTGAATATTTTGAGTACATCGTTTTACAGTTACAGTATCCGTCAATTTTCAAAAATCCAAAGGAAAATTGGCAAGATCACCGCGCAAGACTTGAGCGTTATCACACACAAAATAAACATACTGAGCTTGAATACAATGTCGTCTATCGTTTAGTCAATGCGGCTGACTATGGCGTGCCACAGAAGAGGGAACGTGTTTTTATTGTTGGGTTTCGTTCTGACATTAATGCCAAATGGACATTCCCTGAGCCAACACATTCAGAGGATGCATTACTTTGGGATAAATGGATAACAAAACAATATTGGGCACGGCACAAAATTAACTATCCATTAATAAGTGAAAAAGAACGGAGCTTGATTCAAAAGCTATACAACAAGTATGGAATGTTCGAGCCACGGCATAAGCCGTGGGTAACTGTACGAGATGCTCTAGCAGATCTACCAGATCCGAAATCTCCAAAGGCTAAGTTATATAATCATCATGAGTTTAAGGATGGCGCCAAAATCTATCCGGGGCATACTGGCAGTTATATAGATGAGCCATCTAAGGCATTAAAGGCCGGTGGGCACGGAGTTCCTGGCGGCGAGAACATGATTCGCTTTGAAGATGGTAGTGTTCGTTACTTTACAGTTCGTGAAAGCGCAAGAATTCAAACATTCCCTGACACTTTTGTTTTTCGAGGAGCATGGGGGGAGGTAATGCGCCAGCTTGGAAATGCTGTTCCTTCTGACCTCAGCAAAGTGGTTGGGCAATCAATTTTTCACGCTCTTAAATCTAAATAAAAGCACTTAACAAGGCGCTGCACTCGGACGGCAATTCCGCTGCGCTCCATTGCCGCCGGTGAACTTGGCGTTGAGCCTGTAGAAAAACTCAACTCATTGTACTTTGGCCTGTATTAGCACATCTTTTCATTGTATAATGACTGCAATATCCCGCAACACACCGTGCTCGTGCGCCCAGGGCAAGTTCATCCCCATCCACTTCGCCAAGCAGATCCTGCTGGCACCTTTGAATACTCCCTGACTCACCTCATTGACCACGAGCTTGACCTTTCCCTTGTCTGAGATTTTTGGCGCGTAAAAAAAATAACCGGTTCACAATGCCGGGGGATAACGGTTTGCAGGGGACTCTCTTGGAGGGGGTCAAAAAAAATCTGGTTTGCCCGTTGTATTCCTGGTACTCTTTTCACAATTTAGGATAAATTTTCGTTCTTTTCCGAGGAGATAGTTTTACGCACTAGGGACGATTTGTGCGGGTTCGGTGCTGTGTTACAGCCGGATTGCATACGAGAGGGGGCCTCGCTGCATGGATAAAAAGATACATTTTATCGTTACCGGCGAGCGGGGGGTAATCCGCTCGTTTGCCATATCCCGAAACGCCATCAGGATTGCACTCGGGGTTTGTTGTTTTCTGGTGCTCGGCAGCGGAGTCGGCTGGTTTTTTTCCGGGCAAAACTTTGCCATGCACCGGCAGATGGCGGAAATGCAACAGCAATTGACCTCAACCATTGCCTTGAATGCCAGCATGCAGGAGCGTACCACCAAGCAGGAGCATGAGCAGCAGGCCCAGTTAAACGCCGCCCTGGCCGACCTCAAACACAAGAGTCAGGTTATCGAATCCATTCTCGCCTCGGTGGGGGTGAAGCTTGAGGTGCATGAGAGCAGAAAGGGCGCGGGTGGTCCTTTTACCCGGCTGCCGCAGGATTCTTATGAAGGTCTCACCCTGAAGGTGGACCATTATCTGGATACCATCCAGTCCGTGCCTCTCGGGGCGCCTGTTCGGGGCACCATTACCTCCCAGTTTGGGGGACGGCTTGATCCCATCAATGGGGAGCCTGCTTTTCACAGCGGGGTTGATATCAAAAACAATCCCGGCACCAAGATCGTTGCCCCGGCGGATGGGGTGGTCGTCACCAATGGCTATGACAGCGGTCATGGCCATTTTGTTGAGATAGATCACGGCAACAGATTCCAGACCAGTTATCTTCATCTCCAGCAGGATTTTGTCAAGCAGGGTGATACCGTGGCCAGAGGGCAGGTTATCGGCTTGGTGGGCAACTCGGGGAGAAGCACGGGTGCTCATCTGCATTACGAAATCAAATATCGGAACAAATTGCTCGATCCGGTTAAATTTATTCAGGTGAATTCCCGCACTGCCGCGTTGTCGTCGAAACAGGTTGCGGCAAGGACCCGATGATGCAGCGCCGGGTTCTTCGTCCAGAGGATACTTTTTTAAAAAATCCGAACTAGGTGATCGGCATGGGTTTTTTTAACAAGCATGGCATCGGAGAGACAAAATCAGAGATGATTACCAGCGTAATCGGCGCGGATATGCAACTGGTCGGTGATATCTCTTTCAAAGGAAAACTTCGGCTTGACGGCAAGGCCGAAGGAAACATTCGCGGTGAGTATCTGATCCTTGGAGAAACCGGAACGATAACCGGGGACATTGTTGTCGGTACCTTTGTCTGCTCCGGTCGGGTTGAGGGGACGGTCAATGTCAAGAAGCTCTATGTGGTGAAAAGCGGCTTTATCGAAGGCAAGGTCGAGACCATGGACTTGGCGGTGGAATCCGGCGCTGTCTTAAGCGGGGAGATCAAATCCCGGAGTCAGGAGTTACGGCTGGTGCCCGGCTCTGCAGCCTCCGAAGAGGATTGGGAGTTGCGGACCAAGGAGGCCTCCTTCCCGGCTCAGGCTAAAAAGAAGGGTGTTGCCCTTAAGTAATCAGCAGCCCAACGTCTTGTGTCTGCTCGCCGCCATGCGAATCTCGGATGGCGGTTTTTTTATGTGCGCCCTGCCGGGCGCACTCACCTGGAGGTGGAAGTGCATGTTCGGTGGTGTGGGATGGCGGTAAAGCAACCCTGCCTCCTGCCCGATGGGAAATCTCGTAAGCGTTGATTCAGGTCAAGGAAAAAAGGGCGCGGATCTCGTATAATGGGCGCAAAGAGATACATTCAATCTGCCCACGGGAGGTGCCGCAATGATGGAGAAAAAGAGCCTTGATGAGACCAGGATTTTCGACAGCCGGAATATGAAAAGGGTGCTGATCCACGATTCGCCCTGGTTCAGGATCCTGAATTTCAATCTCAGCGCCGGGCAGGTTTTTCCGGTACATTACCATGAGGTGGAAGGCCAGCTCTCCATTCAGGTGCTTGAGGGAACAGGGGAATTTCTCGGCAAGGATGAACAGGCCATCCCGGCGCAGGCAGGGGATCTTCTGCTTTGCGATATCAGTGAACCCCACGGCGTTCGGGCACACACCGATTTGCGGATTCTGGTGACCATCGCCCCGCCGTTCTAACAAGAGGAATACATAGTATGGGCAGGCAGCAGGTGGCAGTGCGCGAAGGGGTTATCCGGCTTGGCCAGTTGCTTAAACTGGCAGGGGTGGTTGAGACCGGCGGCGAGGGAAAGCTCCGGATTCAGGAAGGTGAGGCAAAGGTCAACGGCGAGGTGGAAACCCGCCGCGGCCGTCAGCTTGTCCCCGGAGATCTGGTGGAGTTTGCCGGGGAGATCCTGGAGGTTGTCGCGCAGGCGGGTGATTAGAATTCTGCCAATGCCTTCTGGTACGCCAGTTTTGTTGCCTGGTTAAAGCAGACAAAGAGGATCTTGGCGAGGGTTTTGTTTTCCGCCAGGGCTCGCCTTGCCTCCTGAACGGCAATGCGGGCGGCCTCTTCTTTTGGATAGCTATATACCCCGGTGCTGATCGCGGGAAAGGCAATATTTCTAACCCCATGTTCCTGGGCCAGGGAAAAACAGCTGCGGTAGCAGCGGGCCAGCAGCCCCGGTTCTCCCTGTGTGCCGCCGTGCCAGACCGGGCCTACCGTGTGGATGACCCAGGCGGCGGGCAGGTTGTAGCCCCTGGTGATCCGTGCTTCCCCCGTCGGGCAGCCGCCCAGGGTCCGGCATTCCGCGAGCAGTTCCGGGCCGGCGCTCCGGTGGATGGCACCGTCAACCCCGCCGCCGCCACGCAGGGAGTTGTTCGCGGCATTCACAATGGCATCCACCTTGATCCCGGTGATATCCTCTTCGGTCAATTGTATTCCGTTGTTTGTCATCTTTGTCTTTTTCCGCCAGGTGCTTAAGGGAATCCGGTGGTGTCGCCGCTGATTTTCTTATAAAGGGTGTTGGGCGGGGTGTCGATGGCGACCTCCCCATCTGTTCCCATTCGTACCGTGGACCATTCCTGGGGCGAGTACCAGATGCCGATCTCCTCTCCTTCCGCTGTCCGGATCACTTTGCCATGGTACCTGGTTGTCAGGCTGCGATGGGGGTTGTCGATGATCAGCATCCAATCCTGCAGTTTCTTTTCTGTCAGTTCCACCGGGATCCAAAACTCTTTTTTTAGGCGGAATTCCGTTCGGATTCCCAGGATGGCCAGGGGGAAATCCTCGGGGCCGCTGTAGTAATATGTGTAGCCAGGCAAGGGATGATTCGATTCCAGGGCCGTGTTGATACGGAGATCCCCACGGAAAAAGTAGGCTGGACGACCGCAAGCGCCAACTGCCAGGAAGAGCGCCAGAAGGGCGATGAATCGATAAGGAAAGTGTTGTCCGCTTGATATATGCATGGTGTCCTCCTGTGGTGCGTCTGTTTCATTATATCAAGAAACAGGAGGAGGATGAGCAATAAAAAAAGGCAGACCCCGGAAGGATCTGCCTTGCTTGGAAAGCTGGGTGAGAAGAATCAGATAGCAGCAGCGCTGGTCATCTGGTCGTAAAATTCGGTGATCTGATTTTTCTTGTCGGATTCCATGCAGGCCATGGCCGCTTTTGGATGCTGGTTCATAACTCCGCCGACCATGTAGGGGATGAAATAGCCAGTCGATCTTCTCCCGCCAGGGGAGAATCTCCTCCTCGATGACCTTGATGAGCGGGCGCACATTGAACTTGGGATTTTTGAGGAAGGAGAGCAGCAGTTCCGTGGGGCAGTTGCCCGCGCCGCGTCCCATGCCGTACAGGGTGGCGTCCAGATAGTTGATCCCGCAGATCACGGAAGAGATGGTGTTGGCAAAGGCCAGCTGCTGGTTGTTGTGGGCATGGATGCCGATGGTCTTGCCGGACAGGCGCTCCATGTACATTTTGGCCAGCACCTCGATGTCCTCTTGGTAGAAGGCGCCGAAGCTGTCCACCAGATAGATGATCGGCACCCGGCTTTTCGCCAGATCGTCCAGCCCTTCTTCCAGCTCCCGCGGACCCACGGTGGATACGGCCATCAGATTGATCGTCGTTTCGTAGCCCTTGTCCTGGCAATGGTGGGCCAAGGCGATGGCCTTGTCGATCTGGTGGACATAGCAGGCCACCCGCACCATATCGAGCACGCTCTCCTTTTTGGGGCGGATATCGTTGTAGTCGATGCGGCCGATGTCGGCCATGGCCGAGAATTTGATCTTTTTTTCGCTGTCGCCGATGATGCGCAGCAGATCATCCTCGGCGCAGAATTTCCAGGGGCCGACCTCGGTGCGGCAAAAGGCGGATTCGGAGCTGAGGTAGCCGATCTCCATGTAATCGACCCCGGCCTCGCTCAGCCCCTGATAGACAGCGCGGACGAATTTGTCGTCAAACTGCCATTTGTTCATCAAGCCACCGTCGCGGACGGTGCAGTCAATAACTTTAATTTCCGGTCTGAACATGGGGAAGTCTCCTTAGGAAAAGACGGTAACTGTCCAGCAGCACCACATTTGCTTTGTTATCGGTCTGTTCGCATACCGATGTATAGCTCTCAGCCCTCTGTCGCGCATCTGTGGCACTGCTGAACAGTTACGGTTCGGAGGTTGCGCTATTTTCGGGTGCCGAGTTGGACAGTTACAAAAAGACGCAAATTTACCAAGTAAAGCAAGGAATCATACCCGATCTTTTGCAGCCAGGCAATGCTCAATGAAATTTTTTACGTTTTGCCCGATCGGGGCAAGGTTCTTCTCCCGCAGGGGTTTGGCGCCGAAAAGGCTGGTGGATACCCCCACCGCCGCCGCGCCTGCGGCAAAATATTCCCCAAGATTGGCCAGGCTTACCCCGCCCACCGCAGCGAGGCGGATATGATCGAAGGGGCCTAAAAGATCCTTGATGTATTGGGGGCCGCCCATGGCGGAGCAGGGAAAGACCTTGACCAGATCGGCCCCGGCTGACCAGGCGGTGTAGACCTCGGTGGGGGTCAGCGCCCCGGCGACAATGGGAACCCCTTCCTGCTTGGCATACTCGATCACCCGGGTGTCCAGGTTGGGGGTGACGAGAAACATGGCCCCTGCGCCCACAGCCCGCCTGGCTTCCTCAAGAGTGCGGATGGTGCCCATGCCCAGCAGCTTACCCTCGGGCACGGCGGGGCGGTATGCGGCGACGATCTGTTCGGCGCCCGGGGTATTCATGGTAACTTCCATGGCCGTGAGCCCGGCGGCAAAGGAGATCTGCATCACCTCGCCGAAGAAATCGCCCTCAACCCCCCGCAGTATGCCGATTACCGGAACATCAAGCTCCATGGTTCGCTCCTTTTTGGTTTTTCGCCGGGTTATTGTACCACGCAGAACACGAAGCGCACGGAGGATTTGCAGTGCAGGCGATTGCCGTTTGTCGGGCCGATATTTCGCGTGCTTGCCGGTACATTAAAATTTTGTCTATTTGCGGGGTTTGATCCGGCTGGTGGGCTGAGCCTGCCAAGGGTCGTCCGGCCAGTGGTGTTTGGGATAGCGGCCTCTAAGCTCTTTTTTCACTTCGTGGTAGGCGTTTTCCCAGAAGCCGCGGAGATCTTGGGTGATCTGCATGGGGCGTTGGGCCGGGGAGAGGAGGTGGAGCAGTACCGGCACCGTGTTGTTGCACACCTTCGGGGTGTCGGCCAGCCCGAACATCTCCTGCAGGCGCACTGCCAGCACCGGCGGTTCGCCGGGGGTGTAGCGCAACCGGATTCTGGTGCCGCTGGGCACCGTGAGGTGGGTGGGGGCCTCCCGCTCCAGCCGGCTCTGCAGCCGCCAGTCGAGCATGGCGGAGAGGACAGCGCACAGATCAAGTTTTTTGAGATGTTCCAGGCTCCGCATCCCGGTGAGATAGGGGGGCAGCCACAGGTCAAGGTTCTCAAGCAGGTGGGTATCCGAGACATCCGGCCAATCCGCTTCCGGTTGCCAGATGTGCATGCATTGCAGTCGCGCCTGCAACTCCCTGGCCTTGTCGTTCCAGGGTAAGGACTCAAGGCCAAGACTGCGGATGCCGGAGAGCAGGGCGGCCAGTACCGCCTCGGAGGAGGGCTTTGTCAGAGGGGTTGTTTCCAGGATGAGTTCATCCAGGCGCAGGAGGCGCTGGCCCTTTACCGTACCGCTTTGCTCTTCCCAGTACACTTTTTCCTCCCGTTCCAGCCGATGGGCGAACTGAGAGAGCAGGTATTCTTTGGTCAGGGGGGCGGCGAGAAAGATTCGCCCTTGAATCCGGCCCGCGTCCAGTTCGGCCACGGCCAAATATTCGTGGGCGGCGAGTCGGTCGTGGGCGGGAAGAACCGCCCCGCGCCCGGAGGTGAGCTTGTATTGCCCCCTGCCATCACCCCTCCGTTGGGCGATCCTGTCCGGGAAGGCCAGGGCCAGGAGTTCGCCTGCGCTCGCCGTTGGCACGGATGTATCACCGGCTTTATGCCGGGCGGGTTTGGGGAGATGATCCCGGAGCTGTCTGCTGGTCTGCTCCACCCTGCGACATCCGTCGGTGTCCGCATCCAGTGATTTGGCGGCAGCCGGGCCATCGCTACGGAATGTTGCCAGGGCATGGAGGCGGTCTTCGATATCCGCAGAACGCTCCCTCCTCTTGATGATGTCGCGTTCGGAAAGAAGGGCGGCAAGGTCGCAGGCCAGAGCGGTTGCGCCAAGTTTCGCAGCCTCAAGCAGCATGTGCCCCAAGCGCGGGTGGGTCGGGAGTTCGGCCATTTTTCGACCGAGGGAGGTGATGCGGCCTTGCTGGTCCAACGCTCCGAGCGCCGCGAGGACGGTTTGCGCCTGGGCGAAATGTCCTGCCGGAGGCGGATCAAGCCAGCGCAGGTCGGCAGGGTTATGCACCCCCCAGCGGGCCAGGTCGAGAACCAGTTGGCTCAGGTCGGCGGCAAGGATTTCCGGCGGGTCGAAGGGTTTGAGGCCGTGTTCCTCCCCCAGGTTCCAGAGGCGATAACAGTGGCCTGGGCCCAGGCGTCCGGCGCGCCCGGTGCGCTGGGTGGCCGAGGCCCTGGAGATACGCTGGGTGGTCAGACGGCTTAGGCCGCTGTTGGGATCGAATTTCGGAGTTCGTTTCCAGCCACAGTCCACCACGGTATGGATGCCCTCGATGGTGACGCTGGTTTCGGCAATGGGCGTGGCCAGGATGATGCGCCGTCTCCCCGTGCGGTCCGGTTGCACTGCGGCGGTCTGGGCGGCGAGGCTCAGATTGCCGTAAAGGGGGTGGATGGCGATTTTCTCAGTGGACAGCGTAGCGCTCAGCAGCGTTTGGGTAATCCGAATCTCCGCGGCGCCGGGAAGAAAGGCCAGGATGTCGCCCGGCTGCTCAAGCAGACCCTTGTGAATGGCCGCAGCCATCTGCTTTGAGATTTCGCGGGGGTGGGGCTGGAGCAGTTGTTCTGTCCGGCAGTATTCTACAGCCACGGGGTAGGATTGGCCCGAGCCCATGACCACCGGAGCGTTGTCGAGCAGTCGCCTGACCGCATCGGTATCCAGGGTGGCGGACATGATCAGGATCTTGAGATCTTCCCGCAGGCCGGCCATTACATCAAGACAGAGGGCCAGGGCCAGATCTGCCTGCAGGCTGCGTTCGTGGAACTCGTCAAAGATGATCAGTCCCACTCCTGTCAGCTCTGGGTCGTCCTGCATCCGGCGGGTGAGTACTCCCTCGGTAACCACCTGGATTCGGGTTGCGGTTGAGATCTTCGACTCAAAACGGACCCGGTAGCCCACGGTCCGGCCGACCTCCTCACCCAGTTGTTCGGCCATGAAGGCTGCGGCCAGCCGGGCTGCAAGCCTGCGTGGTTCGAGCATCAAGATGCTCTGCCCTGCTAGCCAAGGTTCATCAAGCAGGGCCAGGGGAGCCACCGTGGTCTTGCCCGAGCCGGGCGGGGCGCTGAGAATTACCGCCTCGTGACAGGACAACTGCGCCCGCAGTTCCGGGAGGACTTCATGGATGGGGAGTTTTATCATGGAAGTCCCCATGGTTCGGGTACGGTGAATGGTTTATGGTCTGTTTACAGGAGAAATGAAACAAGCTCAGATTAAAACAGTGTCTATGGATTTCCCATCAAAAAAAAGCAATTGATTCCAGTGGCGGTTTCCCGTAGACCCGGCACGGGCAAGCAAGGTCAAAGATCCCGGCGTTGAACAAATGACGGCCTGGGTTACACTGCCGCCTGCCTCTCGCATTTGGACGGATGGAGCCGATGCTGTATTCGGTACTGCAAAAAAAACGGCAACCCGCAAGAAAGCAGGTTGCCGTTTTATCTTCGGAACAAAATGGGATTTTTTTTAAGGGAGCCGGTAATGGGGCACCGGTTCCCTTAAAAAATGAAGCCCTTATTTCTTTGCTGCCATCGGCGGGGTGGGAATATCGGCGCCATGGCATTCCATGCAGTTCATCTGGGCGGTGATACCGAAGTCCTTCACCGGAGCATGGGTGCTTTTTGCTTCGTATTTGCCGTCCTTCCAAGCATTGAGCAGCACAACCAGATGATAGGCGGTGCTGGCCGCAACCCGGGCGCAACGGTCCTTGCGCTCGGGGCTGCCGATGGGCTTGTTGGCGGCTTTCATCCACTTGCCCACGGAAATATGGCAAAGGGGAGAGTTGCTGGTGGTCTTGATCAGCTCGGTGGTGATCTTGGGATTTTTTGGGGTGAAAACAGGCATGGCGGCTTCGGAGTAAAACTGCATGATGTCTTCCGCAATGTGATGACCCGCTGCATCTCCGGCAATACGGGGGCCGATGATACAGTTTGCAACGAGATTGGCGCCGGCGGGAGAGCCGCAGATCGTTCCCCAGCCAACCTGACCGCCCTCAAGGAACACAAAGGCGTCGGCAGGAAAGGACTGGTAGGGCTCGCCGACCTTTTCCCGGAGCTGGCCAAAGACACTGTTGATGACCGCGGCGCCGCAGAAAACGCGGTACCACTCCTCATAGGCGATTTGAGCGGTCGTGGCGGGATCAAGCTTGACGTAGGGCCACGGCCATTTTTCGCTGGTACAGCCAACGGCTTGAGCCGAACCAATCAGGCCACCGAAGTGGGCCACGGCCGCGCTTGCCGCCAGAGCACCGGTCCCAACTATCATCTGCCGTCGGGATACACCTTTGTCGTCCATCTTCTCGTCCATACCCATTGATACCTCCTCATGTTTGTGAGACAGCAACTTCTCTCAAATAAACACCGCCATGTCCGTAGACAAGAGGGTGTTCGTATCACAATGTAGGATAAAACTAACATGGAAGTTTTGTCGGGGAAATGTGGCAAATTGTCGCATTGGTAAGTCGGCGAGTTAAAGATATCGGGATATCCATAAATACGGAAAGGAGGGAACAGATGGTTTCCTGTTGCCTCTCGGGCATTATGCGCAGATCATGCGGCTGATTGACTCGCAAGCGGTCGGTCTGTTTTTTTGCATCCGGCCGGATTGCGTGCCCCGGCTGAATGCTGTCATGCCGGAGTGTCTGCAGGCGCAGAGCGAGAATGATACCTGCGGCTTTGAAAATCTGCGGCCAAAGCCGAGTTTTTTGCCTACGATGCCTGTTCGGCGCCAAGGATTTTTTTGCGGTTGTGCTCGTAGCGCATCTGCAGGATCTCGACCAAAAGGGCAAAACCCATGGGCAGGTAGATATACCCCTTGGGCACGTGCTTGTGCAGCCCTTCCATGAAGATGGTCACCCCGATGGTGATTAGAAAGGAGAGGGCGAGAATCTTGATGGCCGGATGCTCGAGGATGAAGTCGCCGATGGGGCCGGCAAAAAAGAGGATGGCCACGAAGGAGACGATGACCGAGCTGATGATGATCCAGACCTGGCTGGTCAGGCCGATGGCGGTGATCACCGAGTCGATGGAAAAGACGATGTCCAACAGAACGATCTGGCTGATGATCGCGGCAAAGCCGCCCATGACCATGCCGGGCCCTGCCCCTTCCTCCTTGGCCTCGACAGTGTGGTGGATCTCTTTCACCGCTTTAAAGAGCAGGAACAATCCGCCGGAGATCAGGATCAGATCCCGGACGGAAAAATCCAGCAGGACGGTGTTGGTGAGGTTGGTCAGGCCGAGGAGGGCGACCAGCATGCCGATTCGGGCGATCAGGGCGAAGGCGAGCCCTGCCAGCCGGGCGGAGTGGCGTTTTTCCGCAGGCAGCCGGCCGACAAAGATCGAGATGACCAGGATGTTGTCAACCCCCAGGACCAGTTCCAGCCCGACCAGCAGGGCGAGTAGCGCCAGTGCGTCTCCCATGTGTAACCCCTCGGTTTAATTCTTGAGTCAGGCCAGAGCCTTGGCCTTGGCCAGGGCCTTTTTGAAGCCCTCGGCGGAGCGGGAGATCACCGCATCCTCCACGCAGAAGGCGAGGCGGAAATACCCTTCCATCCCGAAACCCCGGCCCGGTACGCCGAGGATCTTCTCCTCGGCCAGCAGCCCGACAAATTTGGCGTCATCGGCAATGGGCGATTTCGGAAACATGTAGAAGGCGCCCTTGGGCGGGACAAACTCGTAGCCGGCCTCGCGCAGCACCCGGCAGAACAGCTCGCGGCGGCGGGCATAGATCCCGCAATCCACCGTGATCCCCTGAAGTTCAGCCACCACCCGCTGCATCAGGGCCGGGGCATTGACGAAACCCAGAATCCGGTTGGCCAGGGTCATGGCTCCGAGGAGCTGGGATTTGCCGTCGATCTCCGGGTGCACGGCGATGTAGCCGATGCGTTCGCCCGGCAGGGAAAGATCCTTGGAGTATGAGGAAACGATCAGGCTGTTGCGGTAGGCCTTGAAGATACTGGGCACGGTGTGGCCGTCGTAGACGATCTTGCGGTATGGTTCGTCGCTGATAAGGTAAATGGTCTGCGGGGCCTCGGCGAGCACCCCGGCCAGCCCGGACAGCTCCGCGGCCGAATAGATCTGGCCGGTGGGGTTGTTGGGGCTGTTGATGATGATCGCCTTGGTTTTCGGGCTGATGGCGGCTTGAATGGCGGCGAGATCCAGGCTGAAATCCGCGGCGGTGTTGACGATCTTGGTGACTCCGCCGTGGTTGTCCACATAGAAGTTATACTCGACAAAGAAGGGGGCGAGGATGATGACCTCATCGCCCGGATCGAGCAGAGCCTTCATCACTACGTTGATACCCCCTGCCGCACCTACGGTCATGAGGATTTCGTCCTGGCCCATCGTCAGCCCCTGCTCGACCGCGATCTGTCGTGCCACCGCCTCACGGACAAAGGGATAGCCGTTGTTTGCCATGTAGCCGTGGCTGCCTGAGGTTTCCGCGGCAGTCACCTTGCGCACCGCCTCTTGATATTGGGCGGGGGGCGGCAGGTCCGGGTTGCCGAGGCTGAAGTCGCACACCTGGTCCGCGCCGTATTGGGTCTTGAGCCGGGCGCCTTCCTCGAACATCTTGCGAATCCAGGAAGAGCGTTCCGCAAAGGCGAGCATTTTTTGTGAGATAGCCATGGGGGGATCCTTTTTCGTCGCTTCGAATCGTTTGCTTACAGAGCGTGGACCTCGTCGTCGCTCAACAACCGGCAACCCGCCTTCAAGAAGACTGTTATCGCTGCGTCCTGATCGTCGAAACGGAACAAAAGCATGCCGGATTCGCCGCTTTTCTTGGTAAAGGCGTACATGTATTCCACGTTGAGCCCGGCCTTGCGAGCTACCTGGAGGATGCAGTCGAGCGCCCCCGGCTTGTCCGGCACCCCCACGGCCAGTATTTCGGTGAGACGAACGGTGAAGCCGTTTTCCTGGAGAACCTGCTGGGCCTTGGTGGTATCGTTCACCACCAGGCGGAGGATGCTGAAATCAGGGGTTTCCGTGAGTGACAGCGCCCGGATGTTGATGGCGTTTTCCGCCATGGTGTGGCTGACATCGGCCAATCGCCCCGATTTTTTTTCCAGAACAATCTCCAGCTGTTTTACCTTCATGCGCCGCCCTTATGTCTGATGTTACGGTTGGCCATGCTGCCGAGGCCCGCCGGCAAATAACCGGAAAGGTCCCTTCCGTAAAAAAAATGTTTCTAACACGGAGGAAAAGAATTTGTAAAGGGTGAAAAAAACACCCTATCCCTGCTGGAAGGTGAGCCAGCGGCTCTGGGCCGAGGAGGAAAGCACGCCCACCGGATCGATATAATCGTAAACTTTTGCCTGCTTGTCGTGGGCGGGTCGCAACACCCTCCCCACCACTTGGAGAAGTCGGCCGGTGAACTTGATCGGTGTGGTGAGAAACAGGGTGGCAAGGTCCGGGCAGTCGAAACCTTCGCCGATGAGCTGGACGGTTGAGATCAGCACCTTGACCTCTCCTTGGCGGATGGAATCAACCAGGGCGGCGCGCTGTTCCGCCGGGAGCTTGCCGGTGAGCACCGCGCTCGGGCACCCTTGTTTTTTAAGGAGTGCGGCCAGTTCCTCGCAATGCTTGACCCGGTCGCTGACCACCAGGATGGTGCCCGGCGAGGAGGCCCGTTCCTTGAGGATGTCCGCGGCAATGAGCTGGTTTCTTGCCGCGTTCCCGCAGAGCGCCTTCATCAGGGCTTGGTAGTTGCCCCGGTACACATAGCGGAATTCCGTGGCGCGCTGGATGAATTCCGGCTTGAGTATGGCCCCGCTTTCGTGCAGGTCGAGGTTTTCCACCTTGAAGGCCCGATCGCCGAGGTACATATAGATCAGCTTGGTCAGGCCGTCCCGGCGGAAGGCTGTGGCGGAAAGGCCCAGCAGGTATCGGCAGTCAAAGGCGGTCACGACCTCGGTGAAGAGCGAGGCCGGGACCCTGTGGCATTCGTCCACGCAGAGCTGGCCGAAATGGGCGGGCAGTTCGGAAAGCCTGTTCCGGGCCGAGTTGACAATGGCGATGGTGATGGGGGCGAGGGAGAAATTTCCGTCGCCGATCAGACCGGCTTCCACGCCCAGAAAGGTCCTCGCCCGTTCCGCCCACTGATAGAGCAATTCCTTGGTGTGGACCAGCACCAGGGTCGGCTGGCGTCGTTTGGCAATCACCGCCAGGGCGATCACCGTCTTGCCCGA
>Ga0224510_10000080_pt1 | contig 79531 bp, 64 predicted proteins | sample SF_May12_sed_USG_FD_170161 | JGI IMG/M metagenome (GOLD analysis project Ga0224510, IMG submission 170161) | Sediment microbial communities from San Francisco Bay, California, United States - SF_May12_sed_USGS_4_1 | ecosystem: Environmental > Aquatic > Marine > Sediment | place: USA: California... | reverse complement strand
TTTACGTGCGGCTTCGTTCTTTGAAATTTTTCTTTGGACATGTCCTAATCTCTCGTGGTCTTAACGTGCAGGCCATGCAACCAATCGATGTACATGACCATGTTCAAATTCTGAAAACAAAGTCAGCGACTCTATACAGAGCGGCTGACTGGAGCCCACACCCGGATTTGAACCGGGGACCTCTTCCTTACCAAGGAAGTGCTCTACCCCTGAGCTATGTGGGCAGTAGCATTTGCGGGCAACTGCCTCGGCCTTTCCCACTACCGTAGATCCTTCACTACCGTAGCGCCTTCCTTGTATGGAGCGGGTGATGGGGATCGAACCCACATCATCAGCTTGGAAGGCTGAGGTTCTACCATTGAACTACACCCGCCTTGTCAGTCCGGTCTCGCCGGCATCCTGTCGCAGACAAGTAAATCTTTACGATCAATTTACCCTTGTGGACCTCTTTTTCAGGCGCACAAAAAAATCTGACAGCTTTTCACTAACACCGTCAGAATTCTGAATTCGTTGATGCATGCCTTTTCTAAAGAGTAACCGCTGTTCTCGCTCGCCAGTGACTCAGTAGCTTCGATTGCAGCCGCGGATGTTTCTTAAATACCGATCAACAAGGCAAGTAAAAAATACTGCTATACTTGCCGCCACCTTCCACCCGTTAATTCGACCTTTGTAATCAGGTCTGGTGGAGGGGGTAGGATTCGAACCTACGTAGGCTAAGCCAGCAGATTTACAGTCTGCCCTCGTTGACCGCTTGAGTACCCCTCCGCGGACACAAGCCGGGCATTGTCTAATCCCCAGCCTGAACTGTCAACACATAAGCCACTGATATTTGCCCGGGAAACAGCGTGTTTGCTGGCTTCGGAGTGTCGACGCAGGGCGTCGGCGGATTCAGCCCAAAGCCCAGTGCCAGGGCTCGAAAACGAAGCCGTACTGATTGTCCCGCGGATAGGTCATCGAGAATCCAAACTCGGCGGCACGACGCTGCAACCACTCGAACGCCGGGGATTGCTCGAATTCTTCGGTCAGGGGCCGGCTGCCGGGCGTCGCGATATCGACTGCGGTTCCCGAGTGATGCTGGCTGTATCCCGGCGCCGCATTCACCCTCAATACCTCTGCAATCTGCTGGCCGGCGTCCAGTTTTTTGCGGATCAGCTCGGCCTGATAGTCGAAACTGCGGAATCCCGACACTATAAGAAGTGTGATGCCGTCCAGCCGGGCTGCAGACAGCATGGCCTGCCAGCGACTGGCCGCCTCCGGCGTCAGGCGCTGCATGCGCCCGACCAGGTTCGGCCCGATATCGACCAGTTCGCTGGCATCCGCGAAATACGGCAGGCTGCCGCCCCTCGCATAGTCCAGCGGAACGCCGAGCTGCCTGTGAGTGTCCAGTTGTGCCTTGTTGAGCATCCGCTATCTGATCCGCTTTGCGAAGAAATGGCGCGGCCAAAAATCAGCGGCGATTGTCCCATATCGGAAAAAGTTGGCAACAGATCGGGCACCAGACCCAAAAATCAGCGAACGTCGCACAGATTGCGTCGATCTACAGCGATTGACGAGTAAGTTCGGCAAATGTCCCGATCGAACGTGCTGCCAGGCAGCGTGCGTCGCGAATGTCAGCACCGTGAGACATGATTACAATGCCTGCCGCGAAACCAGGCTTGTCAGGAACCAGAACGCATGCCCAAGGATGAAATCTACCGCGCCGGCGCTGTCGCCGAAAGGCCGTTCGAATTCAATGAGACCGTGGCTGCCGTATTCCCGGACATGCTGCAACGCTCGATTCCGGGCTATGCCGCATCCATCGAAGCCATCGGCCAGCTGGCCAGCCGTTTCGTCAGTGCCGATACGCAATGCTACGACCTGGGTTGCTCGCTGGGCGCCGCTACAATGGCAATGCGGCAAAACATCGTCAATAAGGGCTGCAGGATCATCGCTGTCGACAACGCCGAGGCAATGGTCGAGCGCTTCAAGCGCATCCTGGCTGATGACCGCGGCAACCCGGATGTCGACGTCTCGGTATTGCAGTCGGATATTCGTCACATCGATATCTCGGGTGCGTCGATGGTCGTGCTGAATTACACGCTGCAGTTCCTGCCGGTTGCCGAGCGCCTGGCAATGCTGCAGAAGATCGCCGACGGCATGATCGACGGTGGAGTGCTGATACTTTCCGAAAAAATCGTCGACGAGGATCCGCTTATCGAGCAGATGCTGGTCGACCTGCATCACCAGTTCAAACGACGTAACGCTTACAGTGATCTGGAGATCAGCCGCAAGCGGGCTGCGTTGGAAAACGTGCTCGTACCCGAGACCCTGCGCGCGCACCTCGAGCGACTGCGCAATGCCGGATTCCGGCATGCCGGCCCGTGGCTGCGCTATTTCAACTTTGTTTCGATTCTCGCCATTCGCTGAAACATGCTGGATTCCGATGCATTGCTGGCGGACCTCACTACCGCTGGCCTGGCGGACTGGCTGCATCCGGTAGACCGGTTGCTGAAAGAGAAATTACGCGATGGAGCGCACGGCCGGCTCGCCGAGTGGAAGTCGGTGCTGCACGATTTGCCAGCGATCCGCAGCGGCACGCCTACTGTCGTCGACGGAATCGTGACCGTTCCCGGCATCGATTGCGACAGCGACACTCGATCCGATTTGCGCGAACAATTATTGAAACTCGCGCCTTGGCGCAAGGGACCGTTCGACGTTTGCGGCGTACGAATCGACAGCGAGTGGCGTTCGGAGCTGAAATGGGCACGAATCGAGCACGGCATCAGCCCGCTGTCCGATCGCCTGGTTCTCGATGTCGGTTGCGGCAACGGCTACTACGCATTGCGCATGCGCAGCATGGGTGCGCGCTGCGTAATCGGCATCGATCCAACGCTGCTGTACGTCGCGCAATTCCAGGCGATACAGCATTACGCGCGGCGAACCGGAGTGCATGTACTGCCCTTTCGACTCGGAGAGCTGCCCTCGTGCAGCCGTGCATTCGACACGGCTTTTTCGATGGGCGTGCTGTATCACCAGCGCAATCCCATCGAACACCTGCGGCAGTTGCGCGATTCCCTCAAACCGGGCGGCGAGCTGGTACTGGAAACGCTGGTTCTGCCCGGCGAACACAATGCGGCCATCACCCCGCCGGATCGTTACGCAAGAATGCGCAACGTATGGCTCTTGCCGACTCTGCCGATGCTGCGGCGGTGGATAGGCGAATGCGGATTCGGCGCATCCCGTGTAGTAGATGTGTCGGTAACCACGACCGATGAACAGCGCAGCACCGAGTGGATGACATTCGAGTCTCTGGCGCAGGCGCTGGACCCGCTGGATCCCGACAGGACCGTCGAAGGATGGCCGCGGCCACGGCGCGCGGTGCTGGTCGCACACGTCCCTACTTGACGCCAATTCATTCCGTCTCTAAATTTCTGTTTTGACTGAAATGAGTGAAACCGATGAAGATGTCTCCCGCGGTTGAAAAGTACGTGCTGCACTGGGGAGAGATGGGCACTCGCTGGGGCACCAATCGATCTGTCGCACAAATCCAGGCGCTCCTTTACTTGTCGCCGCAGCCAATGAGCGCGGACGAGATTGTCGAGCTGCTGTCACTCGCCCGCTCGAACGTCAGCACCGCCCTGCGCGAATTGCAGAGCTACGGCCTGGTGCGGATGACGCATGTCCTCGGAGATCGGCGCGATTACTTCGAATCGCTGCACGACGTATGGGAATTGTTTCGCGTCATCATCGAGCAGCGCAAACAACGGGAACTCAATCCCACGTTGTCGATGCTGAGAAAGTGTGCGGCCGAGGTGGACGCAGAATCGGACACGGATGCGGTCACCAAGGATCGCATTCGCAACATGCTGACCTTTGTTGAAAATACCAGTGACTGGTACGAAAAAATCCAGGGCGTCCCGACGACGACATTGCAAAAACTGATGAAGCTCGGCGCCGGCATTACTCGCTTCGTACAGAAATAAACTCAGGGCTGGGCGACACAAGCGCCGACGATCTTGCGCTCGCCGTTGCCAAGGACGCGCAGGAACCAGATCGACTCTCCCGTACTTTTCGCATCCGGTCCTGCGTTGACGGCATCTGCTGGCCGCAGGAAGTACCCACCAGGCCTGTACACTGCGGTTGCAGGTTTCCCTGAAACGCATTCACTGTGCCGGTAATTGCCGCTGACGAGGTAGCCCTCGACTTCGGCAGAATAGGATTGCCACTGCTGTTCAGCCGATGGATCGATCTTCAGCAGCCAGGTCTTTTCGCCGCTACCCGGGTCGGATCGCAACTCCATGACCGACAGCCCAAAATCTTCGGCATCGCCGGACAATGCTCTCCAGCGACCGGATTCGACACCGCCTATCAGCGGCATCCGGATGACAGCACGCTCGTCGACATCATTCAAAAAATAAAGTATCTCGGCGCCGCTTTTCGTGCGCATGCTGATGCCCATGGAACCCGAAGGAATATACGCATAGCCACCCGGGCTCAGCGTCATACCACCGAGCTCGAGTACGCCGGCCAGAACGAAGATTTCCACACTCTTGTCCGGTGTCGCACCCGTGCTGAAATCCCACTCCGCGGGTAGAAGCAAGCGGCTGCTCATGCGGAGAGAACGATGATCGCCACCGAACGTCTTTGCTCGAACGCCCGGCAAGCCGCCAAGGAATTCGTCCTCGAGTTCTTCCGACTGAATGAATGCAGGGTAGGGAACTTTGGGCGCGCCGGTCGCACAAGCCATGATCACGAGTGCGGCTGCGAACATCGACACCGTGCCAAGGCTTGCACGACCTGTAGATATGCGCTCGGGCACAATCCCTGTCCTGAATCGATTCACGCGGACGACCGGCGCCGGACCAGCGAGCTGAAACCGGCGATAAGGAAGCCGAAGACAATCAGCCCGACGATTTCCGCTACGATGTGATTGCCGAGCCAGTCCATGCCAATACCGTCCGGTTTGCGGTTCTGCACGAACGCCACTGCGGCAATGCCGACACCGAGCAGGCCCTCGCCGCCGACGAACCCGCTGCCCAGCAATACGCCGCGCTCGCGGCGGTTTACCAGGTCTTCCTCCGATTTCGCGGAGCGTTCGAACAAACCACGCAACAAGCCGCCCACGAATATCGGTGTCAGCGTCGAAACGGGAAGGTAGACACCGACGGCAAAAGGCAGCGACGGGATCTTCAGCACTTCGCAGGCCAGCGCGATCGCGATGCCGATGCCTACGAACATCCATGGCAATTGCTGATCGAGGACACCTTCGATAACGAGCTTCATCAGCGTTGCCTGAGGCGCGGGCAATTCCTGTGTTCCGAAGCCGAAGGTCTTCGCGAGCAGGATCACGGACAGACAGACGAAGGTCGCGGAACTTAAGACCCCGATCAGCTCACCCATCTGCTGGCGTCGCGGTGTGGCGCCCAGCAGGTATCCGGTCTTTAGATCCTGCGATGTATCACCGGCAATGGATGCGGCAATGGCTACTACGCAACCCACTGTCAGCGCGGCAGCCTTGCCGGTCAGATCTGTCCATCCCATCACGAGGAAGATGCCGGCGGTTCCGAGCAGCGACGCGATTGTCATGCCGCTGGTCGGATTGCTGGTGACGCCCACCAGGCCAACGATGCGAGACGCGACGGTAACAAAGAAAAAGGCGAATACGACGATGCAGACGGCAGCGACGAGGCGAATGCCCATGCCGCCAACGTCACCGAGGACCTGCGGCACCAGCGCCAGGACCAGTACGATTGCCAACAGGCCAAAACCGACAAATTTCAACGGCAGATCGTCGTCCGTGCGGCTCTTTTCCACAGCCTCGGCGCCGTCCGAAACGCGATCGCGAAGTTCGCTGGCGCCGATCCGGAAACTCTGCACCATGACGGGGATGCTGCGGATCAGCGTAACGATGCCGGCGGTAGCAACCGCCCCTGCACCGATGTAGCGAACATATCGTGTCCAGATCTGGCTGGGCGACATGTCGTGAATGAGCGCCACGCTCTCCGGAAAAACCGGTACGGTGAAGCCATCACCCCACACGGCAATCGCTGGAATGATGATGACCCAGGCCAGTAAGCTGCCGCCCACCATCACCGTTGCGATTCGCGGCCCGAGAATATAGCCCACGCCGAAAAGGGCCGCGGACAGGTCCATGCCGATCTCGCCTTTCTTGATGAACGGCAGGCGCGTCGCGACCTCGTCGGGTATCACCTTGATCCACGAGGTCAGGAATTTGAAAAAAGCACCGAGACCCAGGCCGAGAAACACGAATTTCGCACTTTGGCCGCCAACCTTGCTTGCGACCAGCACCTCGGCACAGGCTGTGCCTTCCGGGTACGGCAGTCGGCCGTGTTCTCCCTTTATAAGGAAACGGCGCAACGGAATCATGAACAGGATGCCGATTACGCCGCCGCACATGGCGAGCAGGGTCATTTGCAGCAGGTCCGGAGCAACGCCCCACAGGAACAATGCGGGCAACGTGAAGATGACTCCACTCGCGAGTGAACTCGATGCGGAGCCAATCGTCTGCGACATGTTGGCTTCCAGAATACTGCCGCCCTTGCCGACGGTCTCCAGCGCCTTGAAAGCCGCAACCGTCATGACGGCCACCGGGATCGAGGTGCTGATGGTCAGGCCCGCGCGAAGCCCGAGATAGGCGTTGGCCGCACCGAATACGATGCCGAAGAAAATACCGAGCAGTGCCGCCTTCAGCGTAAATTCAGGCAGTTCGGACTCGCTGGAAACGAATGGCTCGTACTGTTCTCCCGGCGCGAGCTCCACGTAGGCGCGTGGAGAAAGTCCCTTCGGGTCGGATGGCGTTTCGCTACGACTCATGGTCTCACTGCCCTCTTTTCGAATTCCTGATTCTTCCCGCCAGCCATTGGCGAAACGGCGTTTCTTGCAGTGCCAGAAATAAAAAAGCCGCCCAGATAACTGGGCGGCACACTAAGCAAAAGGTGTCTCAGGCCCGGATACCGTTTGCAATCGAATCATTCAAACGTCACTGTTCAAAAAGATTCTGCATCTGGTATCGCAATACCGGAATAGCGCATATCGCTGGCAGCAATCGCTTTTGTCCAGGAGGATGCGATTACTCGAATTGCGGTTAGCGTGATGAGAGGTAACACGCGTCGACCGCACAACGATTCCTGCTTCCCGCATGGCGCCACCGCCGAACCGCCTTCTGACACCCTATCTCCGTGCGTACCGGATTGGTACGTGCGCGATGCTACTACATCTTGTGCCCGAAGGCGAGATGTGTACTAGATATGCTCGCGACCACAAGATTTACATTCTGCAGAGAACTTGCATTGACGAATGACAATTCAACGTCAGACAGAGCCGGCTACCAGAAGGTTGGCCTGGGTCTCGGACCTGCCGTGGCGATCGCAATGTTGATTGCAGGTCCACCGGAGTCCCTGTCGGCCGAAGCATGGAATACCGCCGCAATGGGATTGCTGATGGCTATCTGGTGGGCAACCGAAGCAGTACCAATCGCGGTCACCGCGTTGCTGCCGCTGGTGTTTTTTCCGTTGCTCGGCATTGCCGACATCCAGGAAGCCGCAGCACCCTTTGCGAACAAAGTCATTTACCTGTTCCTGGGCGGATTCATCGTGGCACTCGCCATGCAGCGCTGGAACCTGCACCGCCGTATCGCGCTGACCATCCTGCAGCACGCGGGCGGCAATGGCAGTTCGCTCATTGGCGGATTCATGCTGGCCAGTGCGCTGCTTAGCATGTGGGTCATGAATACCTCGACCACGATGATGTTGTTGCCAATAGCCGTATCGATCATTGCGGTCGTTCACAGCACGATCGACGGACTCAGCGACAAGGCGAAATCCGATTTTCAGTACGCATTGTTACTGGGAGTGGCCTATGCCTCGACCATTGGCGGCATGGCCACACTGGTCGGAACGGCACCAAACGCGATGATGGCGGCATTCGTGCTGGAGAATTACGACACGCAGATCGATTTTGCGTCCTGGATGCTGGTGGGCGTGCCCTTGAGCGCGATGATGCTGCCATTGGCGTGGCTTACGTTGACCCGGGTCGTTTTTCACGTGGATTTCCGCACATCCGCCGAAAGCCGTGCTCACTTGAGGCAAATGAAAGCGAACATGGGCAAGATCAGCACACCGGAGCGCCGTGTCGGCGCCGTCTTCCTGTTGCTCGCAATCACCTGGATCATGCGGCCATTGCTGACGAAGATCCCGGGGCTCGAGGCGCTGGATGATTCCGGAATCGCGATGGCCGGCGCCGTGCTACTGTTTCTTCTACCCAGCGGCGACAGGGACGATCCGTTGTTATTACGCTGGGAACAAGTCGAGAAGTTGCCCTGGGCCATCCTCATCCTGTTTGGCGGCGGCCTCTCACTGGCGAACGCCGTCAGCCAGACCGGACTCGCGGCCTGGATTGGCGACAGCCTTCACCTGGTCGCGGCCTTGCCGGATGCAGTTTTGGTCGTGATCGTCGCGACAATGATTATTTTCCTGACGGAACTCACCAGTAATGTGGCTACGACCGCAACGTTCATGCCGGTCGTGGGTGCGATTGCCATCGAGGCTGGCGCCGATCCGATTGTGCTGCTCGTGCCGGTCACCCTGGCCGCGAGTTGCGCATTCATGTTGCCTGTTGCAACACCACCCAACGCCATCGTCTTTGGTTCCGGTTTATTGACGATTCCGAAGATGGTCAGAGCCGGTATCGCACTCAATATCATTGGGATTGTGCTGGTCTCGCTGGTGGCACTCACGCTGGTTCCCAAATTTCTGCACGGATAGAGGCCGATGAAAGATAAGTATTCAGTTAGTAACCTGAACAAGTTCCGGCAACTTCGCGAGAAAGGTGTCTACGACAAGGAAACCGTGCACAAAGTACTGGATGCCGGGCTGGTCGCGCACGTAGCTTTTGTCGAGGACGGGCGCGCTGTCGTTGTACCCATGATTTACGGTCGTCATGATGAAACCGTTTATCTGCACGGTGCGCGCAAGGCGCGGGTCATTCGGATGCTCGAGAGTAATGATCGGATCTGCATCAATGTAACGCTGGTCGATGGCATCGTGCTGGCCAGGTCGGCGTTCAACTCTTCTATGAACTACCGATCGGTAACCGTGTTCGGTACCCCGCAGTTGATTGAGGCCGAGGCAGACAAGCTCTATGCCATGAAGGTGATAAGCGAACACCTGATGCCGGGCCGGTGGGACGAACTTCGCGATCCGCTCGACAAGGAAGTCAAAATGACCGGTGTCATCGAAGTCTCGATCGATACAGCCTCGGCAAAGATTGCTACCGGCATGCCGACGGACGAACCAGAGGATTACGAGATTCCGGTATGGGCCGGCGTTCTGCCACTTGTGTCACGACTGGAAAGCTTGCAGGACGACGACCGGCTGTTGCCCGACGTCAAGGCATCCGCAGCGGTTCGCGCGCTGCAGAACAGGACTCTCTGAAGCAATTTCAAACAGTTCGACGTCATTGCGAGCGAAGCGAAGCAATCTCTCAAATGAAACCCGGATTTCAACGATTGCTTCGTCACTTCGTTCCTCGCAATGACGTAGTCACTTCGTTCCTCGCAATGACGTAGTCACTTCGTTCCTCGCAATGACGTAGTCACTTCGTTCCTCGCAATGACGTAGTCACTTCGTTCCTCGCAATGACGAGTTGCCTGAAACCTAGAAAAAAAAACCCCGGCATGGCCGGGGTTTTTCGTTTGCATGTAACTCGCTGCTACATTCGGTACTGCAGCTCCAGACCGTAAATTCGGCCCTTGTTGAGCGGCGAGAAGGTTGCGCCGGAACCCTGGAATCCGGGAACCGGAGTCGACGGGCCGCCGGGGAAAACCGCCGGCAATTGCGTGTCGCCGCCGATGGTCGATTCGTTCTTCAGGTTCTTGCCGAAAATCGAGAACTTCAGCCGCTCTTCCATGAAGGTGAATCCGACGCTTGCGTCGAACATGTCCGCTGCACGCAGCCGGCCGCGGTTATTATCCGTGTAAGCCGCGGAATCGCGATGATAACCGGAGGCTTGCGCGGTAAATGTACCGAACCCGACTTCGCGTGTGTAAATCAGCTCGGCGCCGTACGACTTCGGTGCCAGTCGCGGCATGTCGAGTTGCTTGTCGGCGCTGTCGACTACGCCGTCGCCGTTCAGGTCGAAGCGCACTTCGTCATAGCTGCCATCGACATAGCCGAAACTGCCGCGCAGGAACAGGTTGTCGGACAATGCGGCGGAGGCCTCGAGGTCAAAGCCGGTGATCGTCGCATCCGAAGTATTGCGGATGAGCTGAATGACACCGACGAACGGATCCGACAGGTTTATCTCGCGTTGCAGGTTGCTCATCTTGTTCAGGTAAGCGGCTGCGTTGATACGCACCCGGCCACCCGCCAGGTCTCGCTTCAAACCGATTTCGTAGGAACTCTGTTCTTCCTGGTCGAACGGCTCGTTAGGAATGGCAACCGCGGTGTGCCTCAGGTTGTATCCGCCACTGCGGAATCCCTTGGTCCAGAACGCATAGATCTGGGTTTCGTCACTCGGAGTTATCTGCACGCCGACCTTCGGCGACACACTGCTCCAGGTCTGGTTGTCACGATAATTGAAAGTCAGGCAACCGCCGCCAACGACACAGCCATCCAGCGGGATGTTGCGAATCTTGACATCCTTCTTTTCTTCCGTGTAACGAGCACCAAGATTGAAGGTGACGTCGTCGGTGACATTGAAGTCCAGGTTTGCGAAAAAGCCAAGCGTATCCTGCGCCTGATCGCCACCGCCGGTTCGGTTGAACGATGATGGCGGAATAATTCGGTTCTCGCGGTATTCGATGTCCTGGCGGAAATAATAGAGACCGGCCGTCAGGTACGACTCGCCGATACTGGCTGTGTAACGCAGCTCATTGGACATCTGGTTCTGAAAAGTCGATGCCGGCGCATGAAAGAAGAAGATCGGGGAAGCATCGATATCGCCCCGGGTCAACGACTCGTACTCGCGCCAGCCCAGGATATTGACGATCTGCCCGTCGCCCGGACCAACATCCCAGGTGAATTCTGCAATCAGGTTATCCCAGCTGTTGTCGTAGAAACCCTCCTCATTGACTGAAAAATCGAACGAGTCTTCCCTGTACAGGCCAGCGTTCTGCGACGCCGGGCCATCGCCATCGGTATCGGCATGTTCGCCACGCACTATGAGATCCATGCTTTCCGAAATTTCGAAACTCAATGCGCCGCGGTAGATCTTGGTCGACGCTTTGCCGAAATTGTCATTGCCGTTCGCGAGGTTGTTGAACCAGCCGCCGTCATCGTTGTAATAAACGGCCAGTTTGCCACCGACGCGATCGGACAGGGGTCCGGACACGACCGTGGACAAATACATGTTCGAGCCGGATTCGTATGCCACGCGTGCGTTGACACTGAGCTCGTCGGTCGGTCGGGTGGTACGAATCAGCACTGCGCCACCGGTCACGTTGCGGCCGAACAGGATGCCCTGCGGACCGCGCAGAACCTCGATGCCTTCCATATCGAAGATATCGAATACGACGCCCGCGTTCAGACCCATGTACATGCCGTCGACGAAAACGCCGACTGTCGGGTCGATGGATGGGATCGAGCTATTGATACCGAGGCCGCGGATCGAGAAGTTCGCAACGCCACGCGTTGTGCCGATGTCCTCGAGCTGCACGCTGGGTGCCGAGTAACCAACTGCTTTCAGGTCGCGAATGTACATTGCATCCAGCTGCGACTCGCCGTATGCCGTTACGGCAACCGGGACGTCCTGGACCGCCATGCCGCCGGCGCGCTTGGTCGCCGTCACAATGATTTCTTCGAGAAATACGTTCTTGGTGCCCTGCGCGAACGCACTACCCGACAACGTAAGCCCGGAAAATATGGCTGACAGCACGATAGCTCTTGTGAGCTGCTTCGGAATTTCCATTACTTCGTCCCCGTTCTTGTTTATTTGAATGAACTGCCGCTGGTCTGCTGTATTCGGCTTCGAACAGGTATTCGTGCAAAAACAACAGGCCCGGTGCCTTGCGCCCTATGGTACTGAAAGTCTTCGAATATTGGTATGAGTGCGACAGCCGCAGCCCAGCATTCGACGCTAAACCTGTCGAATGTTGTATAAAAGGAACAAATTGGCCGGGATAGCGGTCCCGGCGGCCGCTATCGGGCTGCGGCTTGCGTCGCCCCGGCAAACTGGCTGTTCTCGAGTTCGAGCCGCAGCAGCGCTTCCTTGGTCGGCAGCCCCCCGCCAAAGCCGGTCAGATCCCCCGAACTGCCAATGACGCGATGGCAGGGAATAATGACCGGTATCGGATTTCGCCCGTTCGCCGCACCGACTGCGCGCACGGCTTTCGGCCGCCCGATACGCTCGGCGATCTCCCGGTACGAAGCGGTCGTGCCATACGGAATCTTTTGCAGCTCGCGCAAGACGTCGAGCTGGAATTCGGTACCGGCGGGCCGCAGCGCCAGATCGAATGTCTTGCGCTGACCTGCGAAGTATTCGGTCAGCTGTTGCCGGGCGGCGGCGAATGGCTTTTCCGAATAGATCCAGTCCGGTTCCGGCTCCCGCCGCATCGACCCCTGGGGAAAACCCACCATCGTCAGGGCATCGTCATCCCCGGCCAGCAGAAGATCGCCGATCGGTGTATTCAGGTAACAGTAGTACATTCGCTCATCCTCCGGAGCCCGGGTGCGAGCTCCACAATAGCAGGGCGGCATAGGCGCGCCAGGGACGCCAGCTTTGCGCACGTTGCAGAAGTTGTGCCGGCGTCACGCGTCGCGGCCATTCGATTGCCTTGATCAGGCCGAGGTCGCTAGCCGGAAACGCGTCGGGATTTTTCAGCGCGCGCATAGCGACATACTGCGCCGTCCAGTCGCCGATACCCTTGATGGACTGCAGCGCCGTGCAAAAGTCCTGCGGGCTCTGCGCCGGATCGAATAAAAGTTCGCTTCGCACGACGGCACGCGCGACCGATCGAATCGTATCGGCACGGCTGCGAATGATTCCGCAGTGTTCGAGCCGGGCACGAACCAGTCGGTCTGCAGTCGGAAACACACGGTTCAATGTGTCGCTTCCTGTATCTTTCGACAGCGACAACGGTTCCCCGTAATGGGCGGCGATTCGCCCGGCCAGCGTGGTCGCTGCCTTTACCGAAACCTGCTGGCCGAGTATCGCGCGTATCGTCAGTTCGAAACCGTCCCAACTTCCCGGTACCCGGATGCCGCCGTGAGATTTCAGCCGTTCGGCCAGCGCCGGATCCTTGCCAAGCACCGCGGCTATGTCCGCGACCGGCGCGTCCAGATCAAGCATTTCGCGGCAACGTTGCACTACTTCGAACAGGGAGGCCGTTGTCACGCCACGCAAAGTCAGCTGCAGGTAATTTCCGCTGGCGGCCGGCTGTACTTCGATGATGCCGTGGCCATCGTCCAGCGCGATGCTTCTGCTGTATCGCTCACCGGAGACGCTTTCGACACCCGGCGTCGCTCTGTCAGAGAAAAATGCCAGCATCTGCGCCCAGTCGAACGGCGTGCGATACGGCAGGCGGACACTGAGCGTTGCGCCATCGATGCGCGGCAGTTGTTCAACATTGCCACGCCTCAAGTCTCGTGGCGCGCGTCCGTATGTCGCCTTCAATGCGTCATTGAATCGCCGCACACTGCCGTAGCCGGCGGCCAGCGCGATCTGGCTCATTGGTAGCGACGTTTCGTCGATAAGGCGTTTTGCGAAATGGAGTCGCTGCGTGTGTGCGACAGCGATGGGCGACGCGCCGAGGTGATGACCGAACAGCCTTCGCAGATGCCTACTGGTAACTCCCAGGCGTTCGGCAAGCTGTTCGACATCACCGTTGTCGAGTGCGCCGGTGGAAATCAGCCGCAGGCCACGGCGCACGGTTGTCGAGGTGCCGCTCCACGCCGGTGTGCCCGGCGCACATTCCGGGCGGCAACGCAGGCAGGGACGAAACCCGGCTTCACTGGCTGCGGCGGCGCTCGGGAAGAACGCGACGTTTTCCTTTTTCGGGGATACCGCGGGGCAGATCGGGCGGCAGTAAATGCCGGTGGTACTGACCCCGACGAAAAACTGGCCATCGAACCGTGCGTCCCTGGCCAGTCTTGCCCGCTCGTATATTTCGTTGTGCTGCATGCCCATCTCTCCCGAATGGGCACCAGTATACGCCGGGACAGGCTAGTGATTAGCCAGAATCGGACCTCGATGTAAGGGCGGCCCGGAGTGCTCTATTGGTTGATACCGCCCATGCACATGTACTTGATTTCCAGGTAGTCATCGAGCCCGTACTTGGAACCCTCCCGGCCCTGGCCGGATTCCTTGACGCCGCCGAAGGGGGCCATTTCGTTGGAAATAATGCCTTCGTTAATTCCCACGATGCCGTACTCGAGTGCTTCACTGACGCGCCAGACGCGACCGATATCCCTGGAATAGAAATAGCAGGCGAGACCGAACTCGGTGTCATTCGCCATGGCAATGGCCTCTTCCTCGGTCTTGAATTTGAACAAAGGCGCTACCGGGCCGAATATCTCTTCGCGAAAGACACGCATTCCGTCGTTTACGTTGGTCAGAATGGTTGGCTGCACGTAGCAGCTGCCGAGCGACGAGCGCTCCCCGCCTGCCATTACGCTGGCACCCTTGGCAACGGCGTCCTCGACAAATCCCATGACATCGTTGGCGGCTTTCTCGTTTATCAGGGGACCGATCGTAACGCCCTCGTCCATGCCGTTGCCGAGCTTCAGTCCTGCGGTCGCGGCCATGAGCTTCTCGGTGAACTGATCGTAGACCCCTTCCTGCACAAGTATGCGATTTGCGCACACGCAGGTCTGGCCCGCATTGCGAAATTTGCAGATGATCGCGCCTTTGACGGCCTCATCCAGGTCCGCGTCGTCGAAAACTATGAATGGTGCGTTGCCGCCGAGTTCCATCGAGGTGCGTTTTACGGTCTTGCTGCAGGCAGCCATCAACATTTTTCCGACCGGCGTCGAGCCTGTGAACGTGAGCTTGCGGACGATCGGGTTCGATGTCAGTTCTTCACCGATCTCCGAGGTCTTGCCGGTCACGATGTTTATGACTCCAGCCGGTATGCCCGCCTGCTGTGCCAGCTCGGCAAACGCAAACGCGGATAACGGCGTTGCATTGGCGGGTTTACACACGACCGTACAACCCGCGGCCAGTGCCGGAGCGATCTTTCGCGTCAACATTGCGTTGGGAAAGTTCCACGGTGTAATGCAGGCCACCACGCCGACCGGCTGCTTGATGACAACGATGCGCTTGTCATCGGACGGCTGAGGAATCGTGTCGCCGTAAATGCGCTTGCCTTCTTCGGCGAACCACTCGATATAGCTGGCACCATAAGCGATTTCACCGCGCGCCTCCGCCAGCGGTTTGCCCTGCTCCGTCGTCATTATGCGAGCCAGGTCGTCCTGGTTCTGCATCATCAGGTTGAACCACTTGCGCAGTATCGCAGCCCTGTCTTTGGCGCTGCGCTTGCGCCAGGCCGGCATCGCCGCTTCCGCTGCTTCAATGGCCCGTCGCGTTTCCGGCATGCCACAGGACGCGCATTCGGCGATCAATTCGCCGGTTGCGGGATTGTTCACCGGATAGGTTTCGCCTTTGTCGCTGTTAACCCATTTGCCGTTGATGAAGGCCTGGGTCTTGAAAAGCGTTTTATTGGAAATCTGCATGCGTGATTCGCTCCTCTTTGCGAGCGGCAAGAATAGTGAGAATCAACCACGCCTTCAACGGTAATCCATATAGCGCTCAGTGATCCTCGTCCCTGCAAAGAAAAACCCCGGCACAAGGCCGGGGCTGCATTGTTTCTCAGATAACCTTTGCGGGATCAGGCCGCCTGCTTTCTCGATGCGGCGTACGGCCCTTTGAGCCATTCCGCCAGCTCGTCGGCCCCGCCGATCTTTTCGCCGTTCACGAAGACCTGGGGAAACGTTTTCGCGGCCGTCACGGCACGCAGGGTGCGGTCGGTGTAGTGCTGGTTCAGCTCCAGCGCCTCGAAGAGAATCCCGGCGTCGCGCAGCATGCCCTTGGCCCTGGCGCAGTGCGGACAACCCGCTCGCGAAAACAAAGTTACGTCGAGCGGCTTCGGCGCTTTCGGTGCGACATAGGCGAGCATCGTATCGGCATCAGAAACCTCGAACGGATCGCCGGGCTTCTGCGGCTCGATGAACATTTTTTCGATGACACCGTCGCGCACCAGCATCGAATAACGCCACGAGCGCTTGCCGAAACCGAGATCGTCGTTGTTTACAAGAAGGCCCATGCCATTCGTGAACTCACCGTTGCCGTCGGGCAGGAATGTGACATCCTCGGCTTTCTGCGTTGCCGCCCATTCGTTCATGACAAACGCATCGTTGACCGACATGCAAATGATGTCGTCTATGCCGTGCGCCTTGAATACCGGCGCAAGCTGGTTGAACCGCGGCACATGGGACGATGAGCAGGTCGGCGTGAATGCGCCCGGCAACGAAAACACTATGACGTTTTTTCCGGAAAAAACGTCCTTGCTGCTGAGCTCGCGCCATTCGTGATCGACGCGGGTTCTGAAAGTCGCTTCAGGGACTTTTCGTCCTTCCATTTTCTTGAACATTCGATTCTCCTGTTGATTCATTGAATTCGTTAGCGGTCATTCGCCGAGCATGCTGCGAAGCATCCAGGCGTTTTTTTCATGAGTCTGCATGCGCTGCGTCAGTAAATCGGCAGTCGGCTCGTCATTGGCCGCATCTGCTGCTGGAAACGCAGCACGAGCGGTGCGTACAACCGTCTCCTGCCCTACGACCAGCTGCCGTATCATTTCCGCTGCGTTCTCGCCGCCGACCGACTCATCGATGGACGTCAGTCCCGCGAACTCGGCGTATGATCCGGGCGACGGTATGCCCAACGACCTTATGCGTTCGGCGATCTCGTCGACGGCCAGCGCCAGCTCGTTGTACTGAACCTCGAACATCGCGTGCAGCGCAGCGAAGTGCGGACCTGTGACATTCCAGTGGTAATTGTGTGTTTTCAGGTACAGCGTATAGCTGTCTGCGAGCAGCCGGGACAAACCCGCTGCAATATCCTGTCTCTGTTTCTCACTCAATCCGGTATCCATCGTATTTTTCTGCCCTTTGGCTAAACCACGAGTGACATACTACGAATTCCGGACTAATATGAAAAATTGATTAAACGAATCGTTACAATCGATTTTATCGATTATGAGATATCCGACACTGAAACAATTGCGCTATCTCGTCGCGTTGAGCGAAATCGGGCATTTCGGCCGCGCCGCCAAGGCCTGCTTCGTGTCCCAGTCGGCTTTCAGTTCCGGGATCCAGGAACTGGAGAGTCTGCTGGACAAGCAACTTGTCGACCGGACCAACCGACGGGTGACCATTACCGCGACCGGCGCCGAGATCGTTACGCAGGCAAGGCTGTGCCTGCGCGACGTCGAGGACCTGATCGAGCTTGCCGGTCACGGCCGCAAACCGCTCACCGGGGACCTGCGCTTGGGTGTCATCCCGACAATTGCACCGTTTCTGCTGCCGGGCCTGCTGCCCAAGCTGCGAAAGGAATATCCGGACCTGAAATTGTACCTGACGGAGGATCAATCCAGCCGGATACATGAAAGGCTACTGGGCGGTGAGCTCGATCTCATTCTGCTCGCCCTTCCGTTCGAATTGCGGGGCGCGGAGACACTGAATCTGTTCAAGGACCGGTTTCGTCTTGCCTGTCGCAGTGACACGGCGCGAATCGATCCGACCAACTACCGGTACAACCACCTCGATGCCGGCAGCGTATTGCTGCTGGAGGACGGGCACTGCCTGCGCGACCATACACTGACCGCCTGCAAGATACGCAACACCGAGAAAGTCAGCCGCTTTGCCGCAAGCAGCCTTCTGACGCTGGTAGAAATGGTCGACGCCGATCTCGGCATCACATTCCTGCCGGAAATGGCAGAGGGGTCCGCCATGCTGAGGAATACGCGGGTAAAAATGTACCCGGTTAACGAGAACAGCTACCGGACAATCGGACTCGCCTGGCGCAAAGGCAGTGCCCGTGCCGAGGAATTCCGCCTCTTCGGCCAACTCCTGCGGAAATTCCGGCAGCCGCAATAGCCTGATTCTGCTGGGTTTGTCGTGTGATCCGCTTCACAGACGACGCATCGGAATATGGTACGAAAGCCCAATTTGTGACGACGCACACGGTTCCAGACATAATTCTGCGTAACTTTCCCAAGGTGATTCGCCTTACCACTGGATGAACGAAAACATGTGGTTGCCAGAGCCGATATACGAATGCCTCCCCTATCTGTACCTCGCCATCGGGGTGCTGATGCTGGGCGGTGCTATCTACATTGGGATTGGTATCGCCGGCATGCCCTATTACTTTGCGTTGGGACTGTTTAGCATCCTCGGCGGAGTCGCCATTCACCTGAAACGATCAACTTCGCGCATTCAAAAAGCTGATTCCAACAGCTCGGAATCGCACTGACCTTACGCCCTCTTTGCGTCGAAATATTCGACCGCCGCTGACAACGGCGGCCTGATTCCGATCGACGAGCCTCGCGTCCTGCGCGCTACCAATAGAGATCGAGCTGGACATATCCTGAAAATCGTCGCAAGAACGGTCGATAGTCCACTAAAATGCCGATATGAAATCGGAAAATCCCACATCGCGCGATATTGCACAGATTGCAGGCGTCTCACAGGCAACGGTCTCCCGCGCCTTGCGCAACAGCCCGCTGGTTCGAAAAGAGACGCGCGAGCACGTGCAAAAGGTCGCGCGCGATTTGCATTATTTCGTCAATCGCAATGCCGCGGGCCTGAGAACGCAAGAAAGCAAGACGATAGCGCTGCTGTTGTTCGACGAAATCGATGGCACCGACAAGAAGATGAACCTGTTCTTCTGGGCGATGCTCGACAACATCACTCGCTCGGCCGCCCGACGCGGCTACGACGTCCTGGTATCTTTGCAGCAATTGACAGCCGACTGGCACATCGAGTACCAGGCAAGTCATCGGGCGGACGGACTGATCTTGCTGGGATATGGCGACTACACCGAATACCGCGAGAAACTGAACGCTTTGGCTGCCGCTCATACGCGCTTCATGATCTGGGGGCCGATTATCAACGACCAACCCGGTCATTCCTTCGGCTGCGACAATGAAAGCGGTGGCTATCAGGCGACGCGACACCTGCTAAGCCTCGGTCGCAAAAACGTTGCCTACCTGGGCCGCAAGGTCCTGCGCAGCCCCGAACATGCGGCACGCTACACAGGCTATGTTGCGGCCTTGCGGGAAGCAGGCATCACACCCAATGTCACATTGCAGGTTCCGGCCGACAATTCGGAAGCGATGGGTTATCAGGCTGTGCGGCAATTGCTGCAAAAAGGAGCGCTGTTTGATGCCATTTTCGCCGGCACCGACCTGATTGCGATCGGCGCAATGCGAGCCCTGGCGGACAATGGCATATCGGTACCGCAAAGTGTCAGCGTTGTCGGCTTCGACGACATGCCCCTCGCAGCATATGTGTCCCCGGCCCTTACCACCGTGCAACAGAACGCACAGGCCGGTGCCGAAGGCCTGGTAGAGGGAATTGTCGGCCTGATCAAGGGCCGGCCGGTGGAATCGAAGTTGATGGCACCGAAGTTGATCATTCGCCAGTCTTGCGGCGCATTGGCCACAAGATGCGGACCCTGAATACGTATTCAGCGCGTTGATGTAGCTCACGCCACCCAAGTAGCATGGGGCAATGGCAAATCCGACTATGACCCGAACTGCCAGCGGCGTTTGCGCGACGGCTGCGGCATTGTCGCTGGGATTCCTTGCCTCGTGTGACAAGGCTGGACCGACCGGCAACGCGATTGCCAAGGGGCCCGAGCCGTCACGCACGGTTTTCGTGCAGCTATTCGAGTGGAAATGGCCGGACGTTGCCCGGGAGTGCGAGGAATTCCTCGGGCCTGCAGGCTATGCCGCGGTGCAGGTGTCGCCGCCGAACGAGCACGTCCCCGGGCCGGAATGGTGGACAAGATACCAGCCGGTCAGCTATCAACTGCAAAGCCGCGGCGGAACTCGTGAGCAATTCGCGGACATGGTCCGCCGATGCCGCAACGCCGGCGTCGGCATCTATGCCGATGCTGTCATCAATCACATGTCCTACGTCGGCATTGGCACCGGTGTCGCCGGTTCCGGCTTTGCGGAATACGAGTATCCGGTTCCGTATACGTATGGAGACTTCCATCACTGCGGTCGGAACGGCGACGACACGATTCAGAACTACCAGGATCTGTGGGAAGTGCAAAATTGTGAACTCGTCAAGCTGGCCGATCTCGATACCGGCAAAGCCGCAGTCCAGACAAAGATCGCGGATTATCTCAACGATTTGCTGGATCTTGGCGTCGCCGGTTTTCGCATTGACGCGGCCAAGCACATGGCAGTCGATGACGTTGCGGGCATATTGAATCGACTGAAAACGAAGGCGCACGTATACCAGGAAGTTATCGACCGTGGCGGCGAACCAATCAACGCTCACGATTACCTGAAAAACGGACTGGTTTCCGAATTCAAATACCCGCTGGTGCTGCTTGATGCGTTCACGGCAGGAAAACTCGACGGACTAAACGAGTTGTCTTCGCGGCCGGGATTCCTGCCACCGGACGCTGCGGTGGTATTTGTCGACAACCACGATATCCAGCGCGGCCATGCCGGGGCTGGCGACGTCCTGAACTACAAAAGTGGCAAAATCTATGAGCTCGCCAATGTTTTTATGCTCGCCTGGCCCTATGGTTACCCGATGGTCATGTCGAGCTACCGTTTCGACGGCGGCGATCAGGGACCGCCGGATTCGCGACCGATTGATAACAACTCGGGTTCATGCGGCGAGGCTTGGGTTTGCGAGCATAGATTGCCATCGATTGCCGGCATGGTGCGGTTTCGCAATGCGACCGATGGCCTGGCAGTTAGCAACTGGCAGGCGCTGAGCAGTACGGCTATCGCCTTCGGTCGGGGCGACAGAGGTTTTGTCATCATTAACATCGGGGCGGAACCAATCAACCCGGCGATTCAATCCGGCATGCTGCCGGGCGAATATTGCAATGCCGTAACGGGCTGCGAGGGCCCGCGCCTCGAGGTCAGGGCTGACGGCACACTGAGCACAACTTTGCCACCGATGAGCGCTGTCGCAATTCACAGCGGAACGCGAACGAACCGGAAATAAGAACTGTGGTTACTGCGGTTCCGCTTCCTTGTCGACAAGCAGGGTTGCGCACCCGGCGACAATCATCAATACACCGCCAATCACCAGCCCGTAGATGCTCTGCAAATCGAAAAACTCGCGCAATACCAATCCCAGCACACTGGCCGCTACCAGCTGCGGGATAACAATAAAGAAATTGAAGATTCCCATGTAGATGCCCATCTTGTTGGAGGGCAAGTTGCTCGACAGCAGTGCGTACGGCAGCGACAGAATCGAAGCCCACGCGATACCGACACCGACCATCGGGATCAGCAACCATTTCGGGTCACTGATAAAAAAGAAACTGATCAGGCCAATGCCGCCGATTGTCATGCTGAACAGATGGCAGACACGACATCCCAGCCGGTGAGCGGCGAACGGAATAGCGATGGCAGCAAGCGCTGCAAAACCATTGTACGCGGCAAACAACACACCAACCCAGTCGGCACCAGTATTGTAAGCCTGCGACGCCGTATCTATCGCGCCGTAGTGATGGCTTGTGACGGCCGATGTGCCGTAAATCCACATTGCAAACAGCGCGAACCATGAAAAAAACTGGACGACAGCCAGTTGCCGCATGACCTTTGGCATATGAAAGAGGTCATGCATGATGTGATACAGGCCATTGTCGGTATTGCCGTTCTTTTGCAGTAAGCTGGCAGCGATCTGCAGCATGCCGAATGCCGCAAAGCCACCGGCAAGCACAAAGAGCTGTTTGTCGAGGCCCGCGCTCATTATCCAGTACCAAAACGCGACGCCGATCGTGGCCCAGGCAAGCCCGCTATTCAAGTAGCGCGACGCGGGTCGAAGACTGTCATCGGTAGCAACGTGTTCAGCCGGACGGGACGCGTCGAAAGCCGCCAACTGCTCGGGGGAGTATTCTTTGGTGCGAAATACGGTCCACAATACGGCAAGTAGAAAAATCGAGCCGCCTAGATAGAATGACAGCTTGACCGAATCCGGCACAACGCCGGGCGCGGCCGTGTTGGCGACGTCGAACCAGTTGGTCATCATGTACGGTAACGCCGAGGCAACAACCGCACCGATACCAATGAAAAACGTCTGCATGGCGAATCCCGACGTGCGCTGCTTTTCCGGCAGCATGTCGCCGACGAAGGCGCGAAACGGCTCCATCGATATGTTGATACTGGCATCCATGATCCAGAGCATGCCGGCGGCGATCCACAACACGGGCGAGTTCGGCATGACAAACAATGCGAGTGACGCCAGAATCGCGCCAATAAGGAAATACGGGCGCCGGCGCCCCAGCCGGTTCCAGGTGCGATCCGACAGGTAGCCGATAATTGGCTGCACGATCAGGCCCGTCAATGGCGCCGCGACCCAGAGGATCGGAATTTCATCGATCGGCGCACCCAACGTCTGAAAGATCCGACTGACGTTGGCATTCTGCAGTGCGAAACCGAATTGAATACCGAGAAATCCGAAACACATGTTCCAGATCTGCCAGAAACTGAGCTGCGGTTTTTGCTGCATGATTCCCCCCGGATCTCGCGGCATTGTAGCAACGGATGCTTGCCAGGAAGTTTTCCTGCAATCGTATTCATCCCCGGTATCACGCTGAATTGACTAGTATTTCGGCGGCAGCAGGGGACCAGAATGAAACCAGGAATTGCACCGCGGCCGCTTCTTTTTACCGCTGTTGTGGCACTGTTGATTGCAGCGCCTGCGCGCGCGGAATTCGGCGTTTATCGAGGCCATACACTGCACGGACAGACGTTATCCGTCGCTACCAGTCTCGGGCAGCTGCACGTGAGAGCCATAGACGAGGCAGCGTTCGAGGTGCATTACATCGAGCAAGGTATCAGGCAACTGCCCTCGTTCGCGCTGGCCGAACAGTCGGCGGAAATAGCTGCCGGGGTGGCGGAAACCGATTCCACAATCTCCTTTGCAGTAAAGGGATTGACCGCCAATATCAACAAGTCCCCGGTACGCATCGACTATACCCGCAATGGCACCGGCCTGGTGTCGGAGGAAAGCGGCTATATCGCGGACGAATCCACTCGCGGCTTTCGGTTTCGGCTTGACCCCGGCGAAAAAATTCTCGGTGGCGGCGAACGTGTGCTGGGTATGGACCGTCGCGGTCATCGATTGCCGCTATACAACAAAGCGGCGTACGGATATCAAACCTACGCGGAACAGATGTACTACAGCGTGCCGGCGATCCTTTCGTCGGACAAGTACATGATCGTCTTCGATAACTCGGCCAGCGGCTGGCTCGATATCGGCAGCAGCGAAAGTGACGTACTGAGTTTCGCGGCCGTCGGCGGCCGCACGGCGTATCTTGTCATTGCCGGTGACTCCTATCCGGCCCTGCTCAAAAACTATACCGACGTCACCGGTCTACAGCCATTGCCGCCACGCTGGGCGTTCGGCAATTTTGCATCGCGCTTCGGCTATCACAGCGAGAAGGAAACGCGGGACGTCGTGCGACGGTTTCGGCGCGCGCGCATACCGGTCGACGGGGTGATTCTCGATCTTTTCTGGTACGGGCCCGATATCAAGGGGCATGTTGGTAATCTCGACTGGGATCGCGCCGCGTTTCCGACGCCCGAAGACATGATCGAAGATTTCGCAAAGGCCGGTGTGCAGACCATCCCTGTAACACAACCGTTCGTGTTGAGTACATCGAAGCGCTGGCAGGAAGCGGTCGATAACAAAGTCCTGGCAAAGGATGCCGATGGCAATCCTTACCGCTTCGAATTCTATTTCGGCAACACGGGACTGATTGACATCTTCGACAAACGCGCACGGGACTGGTTTTGGAGCGCATACCGGCGACTGTTCGACCAGGGAGTCGCCGGTACCTGGGGCGATCTTGGCGAACCGGAAGTACACCCGGACGATATCCGGCACTGGCTCAGCGACGAAGGCATCCAGGCACGCGGCGACGAAGTCCACAACGCCTTCGGTCACACCTGGGCCAAGATGGTTTACGAGCGTCAAGTTGAAGAATACCCGGACATGCGCCCGATGCTGTTGATGCGTTCGGGATTCGCCGGGACCCAGCGCTACGGTATCGTTCCATGGACCGGAGACGTCAGCCGCTCGTGGGGCGGGCTGAAGCCGCAGGTCGAACTCAGCCTGCAGATGGGCTTGCTGGGCTTGGCCTATACGCACTCCGACCTGGGTGGCTTCGCCGAAGGGACCGAGTTCGACAAGGAACTCTATATTCGCTGGCTGCAGTACGGTGTCTTTCAGCCAGTGTATCGACCGCACGGCCAGGAGCACATCGCGTCCGAACCGGTTTTTCATGATCGAAAAACACGGAACATCGCACGCGACTACATCCGTTTACGCTATCGACTGTTGCCCTACAATTACACGCTCGCGTACGAGAACAGCACGACTGGTATGCCGCTCATGCGGCCATTGTTTTTCGAAGACGAATCCGATATCGGGCTGATAGACGAGAAAGACGCCTACCTGTGGGGCAACGCGTTCCTCGTCGCACCGGTAGTGGACCCGGACCTCGCCAGTGTTGATGTCAGACTTCCCGCCGGAGCCTGGTTCGCCTTCCAGGACGACACGCGATACGACGGTGGGCAGACCGTCGTTGTTCCGGTGAACCTGGAAACCATTCCGGTGCTGGTGCGCGCCGGCTCCTTCGTGCCGATGATCGACGACATCCGGACGACCCGTGACTATTCGAGCGAAGCGTTGTCGCTTCACTACTATGCCGATCCGAGTGTCACGCAATCGACAGGGCAGATGTTCGAGGACGACGGCGCGTCGCGGCAAAGCATCGAGCGTGGCCAGTTCGAGATTCTGCGCTTCGAATCGGACCAGCAAGGCAAGTCTTTGACGATCAAATTCGGCCGCGACGGCGGCGAGTACCCGGGCCGGCCGAATTCGCGTGAACTGAATATCGTCATTCACAACTGGACGGACGCTGTCGATGAGGCTTTGTTTGGCGGCCAGCCGGTTCGTGCTCGTCACAACCGCCGCGCGAAAACCCTTACCGTTCGCGTCAACTGGAATCACGAATCGACCCGCCTCGAAATCAATCCGCAGGCCAGGATCATCGGCAAACCGGTTGTTTATCAGGTGTTCACGAGACTTTTCGGTAACAAGGAAAGCACAAACAAACCCTGGGGAACCATCGAAGAAAACGGTGTCGGCAAATTCAGGGATTTCACAGACACGGCATTACAGGGCATACGGGAACTCGGAGTCACGCACATCTGGTACACCGGTGTCCCGCATCATGCCGTAATTCGCGACTACACAAGGTACGGCATCGGCAATGACGACCCGGATGTCGTCAAGGGACGGGCGGGTTCACCGTATGCAATCAAGGACTACTACAACGTCAACCCCGATCTTTCGGTAAACCCGGCGAAACGATTGCGGGAATTCGAAGCGTTGATCGAGCGGACGCACCGCAACGGCATGCAGGTCATTATTGACATTGTGCCGAATCACGTGGCTCGCGACTACCACTCGACAGCGTCCCCGGAAGGTGTCACGGACTTCGGCGCCAATGACGACACCGCCGTCGAGTGGGCTCGCGACAACAATTTCTATTACGTCGTCGGCGAGGATTTTGCCGTACCGAAACCTGTTAACGGCTATGCACCACTCGGCGGCGAGCATCATGCACTGGCAGACGGACTATTCGACGAATCGCCAGCGAAATGGACAGGCAATGGATCGCGTTCCGCTCAACCGCAAATGGACGACTGGTACGAGACGGTCAAGATAAACTACGGCGTGCGCCCGGATGGAAGCTATGCGTTCGACCGCCTGCCCGACGCGGCGCGCAACTGGTCTGTTAGCGAACATGCGCTGTTCTGGTCCGACAAGGATGTGCCGGACAGCTGGCACAAATTCCAGGATATCGCGCTGTACTGGATCGGCAAGGGTGTGGACGGATTTCGCTACGATGTCGCCGAATTGGTCCCGGTGGAATTCTGGAGCTACCTCAATTCCTCGATCAAGAAAGCAAACCCTAATGCGTTCCTGATTGCCGAGGTCTACAACGAATCGCTGTACCGCGACTACATCGGCCTCGGACGCATGGACTATCTTTACAACAAGGTCGGTTTGTACGACACGCTGAAGCCCATCATCAGGGGCGAGAAAAGCACCGACGCGATTGTGCCGACGCAGGCACAAGTGCTCGACATCGAGCAATACATGCTGCACTTCCTCGAGAACCACGATGAGCAGCGCATCGCAAGCCCGGCCTTTGCCGGCGACGCAACTAGGGCAAAACCGGCTATGGTCGTGTCGGCGTTGATCAGCCGTGCAGCAACCATGCTTTACTTCGCTCAGGAAGTCGGCGAACCGGGCGATGGAGATGCCGGATTCGGCGATCCGACCCGTACAAGCATTTTTGACTACTGGGGCGTACCGGCTCATCAACGCTGGATGAATGGCGGCAAGTTTGACGGCGGCGCGCTTACGAGCGATGAACGTGCATTGCGGGATTTCTACGCCCGGCTGCTGAACCTGAGCAAGAATAGTCCTGCGATGAATGGCGATTATGCCGAGCTTCACACGCTCAATCGGGCACGAAATTCCGGCTACGACGACCGGCTTTTTTCCTTCGTTCGCTGGGCGGGCGACGAGAGGCTCGTCGTTGTCAGCAACTTCAGCGGCTATGCTTCCTACAGTCTTGCGTTGCAGATACCGAAAGAGGTCATCAGCGCCTGGCAACTCGGGCCGGGCCGATACGAACTGGATGGACTGCTGTACGGCGGGAAAAAAAGCGAACTGGTGATCGACGCGGGAAGCGGGCTATTGCAGGTAGAACTCGAGCCGCTCGAGAGCACGGTTTTTCGGGTCGGCCAAGCCTTATTCAAATCCCTGCTCGATACGGACATTTATGTCGAGGACATCGACAACGCCAATCTCGTCGGGACGCTGATTTACTGGCGGGACGTGAGTTCTGCATTCCTCGACGAAGCTCGCAACGTCCAGGTATGGCTGCCGCCCGGCTACGGCGCAGATCCGCACCGCCGCTATCCGGTGATCTACATGCCCGACGGCGAGAACCTGTTCGATCCGCGCATCGCGAGCTGGGGCGTCGACTGGGGCATCGACGAGGCGATCGCAAAGGGCAGCGCTGCCGGCCGCATCGATCCCGCGATCGTCGTCAGTGCCTGGAGCACTTCGCGGCGAGGTGACGAATACTCGCCGTGGGCCGATGCGCCGCGATACGCCCGGTTCCTGATCGAGGAGCTGATGCCGCGCATCGACGCCGAATTCCGTACCTTGACCGGGCCTGCCAATACCTTCGCGATGGGCTCCTCGGCCGGCGGATTGCTGTCTTATTATCTCGTCAAGGAGCATGGCGGCGTCTTCGGTGCCTGCGGCTGTCTCTCGACGCATTTTCCCTTGTCGGCGGCCATGCTGGCTGGCTGGAAGGGTGAGGATCCGGCTGTAGCCGACGAGACTCCGTTCATATTGGGAGACATCAGGGGCGGTGCCACGGTGCCGCGAAACTCGCGTTTCTTTTTCGACTATGGGACCGGCGGTCCCGATGCCAGCTACGGGCCAACGCACCTGGCGGTCCGTGAATGGCTGGTCGATCAGGGCCGGGTCGAAGGCAAGGATTTTATCGTCCGCGAGTATCCCGGTGCCGATCACAACGAATCGGCCTGGCGCGCCCGTGTCGGCGATCAGTTGGAATGGCTGTTACGCAGCGAGTGATCCGCCTCCGGCTCGGAGAAAAACTCAAGTCCGGGCGCGTAACGCGTCAAGCTGCTCCCGATGCGAGCGGAAGTTGAGAGCGCAGCCCTGCAAATACCGGGCATTTTTTTTCAGGTCGTACTTGTTCGCCAGCTCGTTGCCCGGCCGTACCTGATCCTTGGTCGGATAGATGCCTTTACCTGCCAGCAGGCAGTTCCAGGACAGGCTGGGGAAATAGGCGTCGAGACTCTGACGTTCGAGCTCGTCCGTGATGTTCTTCCCTGCCAGCCACGCAGTCAGAATTTCGCGCAGCGACCGCGAAATCTTTTCGTTGCTGCCGTTGTCGCGCCAATAGTCGGTGTCCGATCGCGTATTGATCCGGTAATGGCACACGATGTAATCGCGCACGGCGTCGAAGCGCTTGCTGATGCGCGTGTTGAATTCGTCGCGAAACCGGTCCGTCAGATCGCCCTTGTTTGCGGCTTCGATAAACCGTACGACCGTCTCCTGCACCATGTCGAGGGCGGTGGCTTCGAGTGGCTCGATAAATCCCTGCGACAAGCCGACCGCCAGGCAATTCTTGAACCAGTGCTCCCGGACACGCCCCACACGGAACTTCAGCTTGCGGGCAGCGATGTCCGAATCGAGCAGCCCGAGGTGTTCGCGGAGTTCCTTTTCCGCAGCATCGTCGTCGACGTATTTCGAACTGTACACATAGCCGTTGCCGAAACGCGAGGTCAGTGGAATCTTCCATGCCCAACCATACTTCAATGCAGTAGATATCGTTTGCGGTTGCGGGTTCTCATCCGGATCCGTCGGAAAAACGACGGCCGAATCGTTGAACAGCACGTCGGCGCAGCTATCGAACGGCACGGCAAGTGCCTGTTGCAACAACTGGCTGCGAAAGCCTGTCGAATCGACGTAGAAATCGGCTTTGATGTTTTCTTCGGCATCGGTCTTCAGGTAATCGATGAATCCCTGGCTATCGAGAACTGCCTCGGTGACCGTTGCCTGCCGGTACTTGACTCCCTTCGCTGCCGCCCAGTCCTGCAGGAACTGCCCCAGCAGGCCGGAGTTGAAATGGTAGCCGTAGTTCATCTCGAACGGGAAATTCGGCGGCGCGACAGGCGCAAGTCTTTTTCTGGCCAGCTCCCATGCAAGAAAAAACTGGCTCGGATGCCCGTCGAGATCGACACCATTGCGGCGCAGGTAACTGTTGTGGAAGAAAGCCGGCACCGAAAACTCGTCGGGCTGCGACAGGAACGGATGAAAATATTCATCGAAGCCGGGTTTGGTGGACCAGTCCCTGAAGGTGATGCCTACCTTGTAGGTCGCATCGCAACGGCTCATCCAATCGGACTCTTTCGCCCCGATGACTTCCATAAAACCTTTCAGCGGAGGAGTCGAACCCTCGCCCACACCGATGATGCCGATATCGGGTGATTCGACTAGGGTAATGTCCATACCCCGTCCCCCCCAGTGCGTGGCGATCAGATTGGCGGCTATCCAGCCTGCCGTGCCACCGCCCAGGATGACTATGCTTTTGGTGCCGCTGCGCATTATTGCTCTCGAAGGCTAATGAGACTGCCAAAGAAAAGGCTGACCGAAAAGTACCACTTTCCGGTCAGCCTTTCTGTCTTCCGCTAACTGACGTCGGAATCGAGACGACGTCAAAGTTTTCAGGCGGTCTCAGTATTTGTAATTGACACCGATATAGTACTGGCGACCGAACTGCTTGTATTCTCCAAAGCCGCCTGGCACGCCGTATTCGATGATGTTTTCCTCATCCGTCAGGTTGTTGCCCGCCAGTACCACGCTGAAACCGTTTTCGAAAGCGTAAGACACTTGCGCGTCAACCGTTGTGTAAGACTGGGCAAAGACCGGCGAATTGGCGCCCGGTATTGGCAAATTCTGCACGAACTCGTCGCGGTAACGAATATTCGTATGAGCGCTGAAGCTCTCTATGTCCCAGAAAAATGTTGCGCTCCAGACGTTCTCAGACAAGCCCGGCAACGGCAGATTTTGACCGTAGAACTGACCGCCACCCACCTCGGTTTCGCTCTGGGTGAATGAATAGCTGGCCGTCGCGCCAAGACCGCCCCAGATTCCGGGCAGGGTGTCGAAGGTCCTGGTGCCCGCCAATTCCAGGCCCCGAATGTATCCGCCCTTGTCGTTGTTCAGGAAGGTCTGAAAGATATTCAGTGTCGAGCCCGGCGGAACGATGATGCCGATCTGGTCCGGATCCAGCCCCGTGAACTGTGTAGGACCTTCGATCAGGGATTCGATGTCCTTGAAGAACACGGCCGCCGTGACCGCACCGCCGTCGTCGAAGTAGTGCTCGTACGACAGGTCGAACTGGTTGGCGCGGAAAGGATCGAGATACGGAGAACCATTGGTCCAGACGTTGTACTCGGAATTGCCAGGACCGCTGAACCAGGAGCCTGCACCGCCTTTCAGCTGGCCGACCGGGGGCCGGCCCATGACTTTTGCTGCCCCGAAACGGAGTATGTCGTTGTCGGTCAGGTCGAACTTGAGGTTCAGGGACGGCAGTGTGTCGGAGTAATCCGGGCCGTAAGAAATAAAGGCCAGGTTGTCCTGCGTCACGCCGACGCCATCGACAATCGGCGTACCATTGCCGGCACCTACGTTTTGCAGACCGTTCGATTTCAGGTCGGTCTTTATGTAACGAACGCCGATGTTGCCGCTGACCGGTATGCTTCCCCACTCGAAGTCGAGGTTGGCCATCAGGTAGAACGCGTCGGTGTCCTCGTCGATCACGTTGGACTCGATGAATGTCCAGTCGCGGCTGTGGAGCTTGATGCCCTCGTAGTTGCCGGCACCGAAAATGCTCTGGGCCAGGCCGTCGAGGTCGTTAACCACAAGGTGGTTGGGTACGCCCGGCAGGGTCTGCACGGAAACGAATCCATCCACCGCCTGAGGTACGCAGGCTATGCTGGACGTATTGTCTTCACAATAGCTTGAACTGCCGTCGTTGAACTGACCGCTGCGTGAGCCATAGAGAAACGTGCCCCGATCCGCGCCGAAGCTGCGCCTGGAAATACGAACGCCCGTTTCGAACGACGAAATCGCGCCCCATTCGACGTCCTGCTTGAAATCGACTTTGAAAGAATCGATGTCGTCGGTGTATTCGTGCGGATATCGCTCATAGCGCGACAGCCGCATCTGGTTGACGTTTGTGAAATCGGCGCCCGAGAACTGACCAGTCGCAAGTCCTTGTCCGTTCAGGACATAGGTCAATGCCTGCCCGGGAATCTCCTGGTAGGTACCGGGACCGAGCGTATCGAATTCATACGCATGCATTGTTGCGATGCGGTCCTCGCGGGTCTTGTCACCTTTGCTGGAGGCAATGTCGAACGCCAGGGTGCTGCTTTCGCTGATATACCATTCTACGTTCAGGCCGTAGCTGTCGGATGTCGCCGATGTGGTCTGGTCTTCGGTACGCGACTCGAACCACGGGTGGCTCTGGTCCGCCAATGCCGGATTGGCGGCGCTGATCGTTGCGCCGGTGACCAGGCCGTTGCTGATCGTCGGGTTGCTGATAATTGCCTGGGCGCCGCTATCGAGACCGCCGACGGTGATGCCCTGGCGCTGGTCGCCGCGATCGAATTCCGAACGGAAGTAGTCGACCTGTGCCTTCAGTTTTTCGTTCGGTGTGAAGACAACCGAAGCCATGATCCCGGTACGTTCGTCGGAGCCGTTGCCCGACTGCCACTGGAACGCACGTGGCAGCGATTCGGTCGAGCCATCGTTGTTGACATCGCGAGTGCCGTAGCCCAGCTGGCTGTCGGCGCCGGCGCGTGAGAAGACGAACGCGTTCGGCTGGTCGAGGTACGCGGCGCCCACGGCCAGGCCGAGGGTATCCTCCAGGAACTTGCCCTGGTAGGAGCCACTGATTCGGCTGCCCGAGTCGTCGGCACCGTATGAATCGGCCGCGTCATTGAGGGACAAGCGACCGTTCAGGACAAAGTTATGCGGCTTCGGTGCAGCCAGGGGATTTGCCGTTTTCAGGTCGACCAGGCCGGCAACGCCGCCTTCGATCTGACTGGCTTTCGGCGATTTGTAGACGGCCGCCTGATTGATCAGCTCCGACGGATACTGGTCGAAGGACATCCAGCGCGTGCCCTCGGAAAAGCCGGCCGTCGACGCCTGCTCGCGACCATTTAATGTGGTCTGGATGAAATCACCGTTCATACCGCGGATGTTCAGCTGCGATGATTGCCCGGAATCGCGGATGGTGGTGACGCCGGGGACACGACCCAACGCGTCGGCGATCGATACATCGGGCAGTGTGCCCAGAACGCCGGCATCGACAACGTCCGCAATAGTGTCCGACTGGCGCTTGGTCTGCGTCGAATTGAGGATACTGCTGCGAATTCCGATTGTTACGATCTCTTCGATCACATCGTCATCGGCTGCCGCGGCCGTATACGACATCAGCGAGGCACCAGGCAACGCCGCGGCGATTGCAAGCGACAATGCGCTGCGGCGCCTGGTCATGGGCGTCATAAATGTTGCGTGAGATAAAACCGACGGCGCTTTGCCGCGCTTCTTTGAGACCATGGTATTTCCCCCGGGGAAGTCTGAATTTTTAGACCTTCTCCCTGAATCTTATGAACCGCTCGGGCAGGGGGCAATGGAATGCATACGTATTCATGCTCTGAATACGTATGCATTCCATTGCCGGCAAGCAGTCCGGCCATTAGTTTGCTTTTCTGCCCTTGATGGTTCGGGTGCCTCAAGAATTCAATAAATGACCAAAAAAGAAAAGAATGAGGCGCTGCCGCGGGGCAGACAGGCTGGCGTTTGCCTGCACATCACGTCGCTGCCGGGTCCTTTCGGTATCGGCGAAATCGGCCGGCATGCCCGCGACTTCGTCGATGCCATGGTGGATATGGGGCTGAGCGTCTGGCAATTCCTGCCGACAGGCCCAACCGCTTATGGAGATTCGCCGTATCAGCCGCTGTCAACCTTTGCCGGCAACGAACTACTGATCGATGTCGGTGAATTGATCGCGATGGGCCTGCTCGATGAAACCGATGTGCAGGAACTCGCCGTATTGCCGAAAGACTTCGTTGACTATGGCCGCCTGATTGCCATCAAGAACAAGGCTTTGCAAAAGGCTACGGCTCGATTCGCCGCGCGGACGGACCCCGGGCTGAGGACGGCCTTTCAGGAATTCGTGCAGAAGCACGACAAAAGCTGGCTGCACGATTACGCCTTGTTCCGCATCCTGAAAACGCAACACGGCGAACGGCCCTGGCCCGAATGGCAGCCGCGCTACGTGCACCGCGACGCGGCGGCAATACGTGAGCTCGAAGTTTCCACGGCAACAGAGATCGACGCGATCAAGATCAGCCAGTTTCTGTTTCACTTGCAATGGGGTCAATTGCGCCAGTACGCGAACGGTAAGGGCGTGAGCCTGTTCGGCGATATGCCGATTTGTATCGCGCTCGACAGCGCGGATGCGTGGGCGCGCCCGGATATCCTGCAAATCGATGCCGATGGCAGGCCGGCGCACGTTGCCGGTGTGCCGCCGGACTACTTCAGCATCGACGGGCAACTGTGGGGCAACCCTTTATATGCGTGGGAGGCGCATGCCGCCAACGGCTATCGCTGGTGGATCGAACGCATGCGTGCGTCCGTGGAACTCGCCGACCTCGTGCGTATCGATCATTTTCGCGGTTTCGAATCCTACTGGTCGGTTCCTGCCGATTCGCCAACAGCACGACACGGACGCTGGGAACCCGGTCCCGGTGACGCGATCTTCGATGCGCTGAAAAACGCGCTCGGGCCGCTGCCTATCGTTGCCGAGGACCTCGGCGTCATAACGCCGGCCGTCGAGGCGCTGCGAGACCGGCACAAGATTCCGGGCATGGTGGTACTTCAATTTGACATCGCCCGTGACGATTTCGACCTGTCAAAGGTGCCGGAAAACTGCGTCTGCTATACGGGGACCCACGACAACGATACGACCCTCGGCTGGTTTCGCGGCAGCCCGAACGATATCCGCAGCAAGGATGAAATCAGGCGAACACGGAAAGCAACCCTGCGAGTAACCGGCGGCACAGCAAGAACAATTCACACAAACCTGATCAAGGTGGCGTTCGCCAGTGCCGCCAAGGTCGCGATTGCACCGATGCAGGATTTCCTCGGCCTGGGTTCCGAAGCGCGCATCAACACGCCCGGCACGTCCCGCAACAACTGGCGCTGGCGCGTTGGCGAAAAAGAGATTACGGCAAGAGTTCGCCGTCGCGTAGGAAAGTTGGTTTCCGCTTCCAACCGTACAAATTGATGCGCTATCCAGGACGCTGGCGGGGCATTGGTGCCGGCATCCGGAGTCCAACCCGAGACCTGCCGATACAAACTTTGGACCGACGACGCGTCTGGTTTTGGCGTTGAGCTGACGCTCGAACGCGCTAGTTTCTCAAGGCCAGCAAGGCAGCTATCGGCCGAGGCTGTGTGAAAACTCTGTAACGATTATAATCATGCTTTCCGGTACGAGTACGTGGCATGAGCGGTTTTATCGAAGGCGAAGACCGAACCCAAGCGACTTTATTCCCCGAACGCATTGACGATTACGTTGCTGAAGACAGCCCGGTGCGGGTCGTTGATGTGTTTATCGATGACCTCGATATCTCGGGCCTTGGCTTCAGGACAGAACCCAACGCCACCGGACGACCGAGCTATCACCCGAAGATGATGCTGAAGCTGTACGTGTACGGTTACCTGAACCGTGTGCAGTCGAGCCGACGTCTTGAGCGTGAAGCGCAGCGCAATGTTGAACTGATGTGGCTGACGGGCCGCCTGGCGCCGGACTTCAAGACCATTGCTGACTTCCGGAAAGACAACGGTGAAGCCATCCGCCTGGTGTGCCGCGAGTTTGTGATGTTGTGCAGGAAGCTTGGGTTGTTGAACAACACGCTGGTCGCGATCGATGGCAGCAAGTTCAAGGCAGTCAACAACCGCGACAAGAACTTCACGCGCGCCAAGATGAAGCGCCGTCTGGCGGAGGTTGAAGCAAGCATCGATCGCTACCTCGAGCAACTAACCGAGTATGACGCGACGGAGACGGACGACGATAAAGGCCAGGTACTCGAAGACAAGATCAGCCAGTTGAGAGAGGAGATAGCACGACTAAAAAAGTTCAAAGTCCGGATGCTTGAGGCACCGGACAAACAACTCTCACTGACCGATGCTGACGCACGCTCAATGAACAGTCGCGGCACGGGCATGGTGGGCTACAACGTGCAAAGCGCCGTCGATAGCCAGCATCATCTGATCATTGCACACGAAGTGACCAACGTTGGCAGCGACCGCAGCCAGCTCGCCAATGTCGCAAAACAGGCTAAAGAAACACTGCAAGCCGAGGCGCTGGACGTCGTTGCTGATCGGGGCTACTACAACGGCGATGAGATCCGTGCCTGCGAACAGGCCGGCATCGATGCTTACTTGCCCAAGCCAAAGACCTCGCCCAACAAGGCCAGGGGCCTGTTCGATCGCTCCGCGTTCACGTACATCGATGAAGACGACGAGTACCAGTGTCCGGCCGGGGAACGGCTGACGCACCGCACGACAAGCACCGAGAAGGGCAAGCAGATCAAGCGCTACTGGACATCGACCTGCTCAGGCTGCGCCATCAAAACCCAATGCACTACCGGCAGCGAGCGCCGCGTCAGTCGCTGGGTGCATGCGGACGTTCTGGATCGCGCTCAGGCGCGCCACGATAAACAACCGGACAGCATGCGCGTGAGACGCGCGACCGTGGAACATCCGTTCGGCACCATCAAGTCCTGGATGGGCGCAACGCACTTCCAGATGAAGACCTTACCTAGGGTCAGTACGGAGATGAGCCTGCATGTTCTGAGTTACAACATGAAACGGGCCATCAACCTGCTGGGAACCGAGAAAATCATTGCCACGATCCGAGCATAAGCTCGTTCGTCTCGAAAAAATCACAATGAAAACGACGAATACCGGAAGCCAATCGGTGACTTGCTGACAGGATGAAGCCAAACCGGTAATTTATGATGAGTTATCACACAGCCTCGGCCAGTAGCGGCCAGTGCGCCGATTCCTTAAATTCGCGGCTCGTTCATTTTGCCTCGTCGACCATCTGAATGGTCTTTGCCTCAACGTCTTGCGCAACTTTAGCCAACGCCGCTTCCTGAGTTAGCGCCGATAGCATTTGGACTGGCTTGATAAGGCCAATTTTAGTTTTGCCTTTGTCTGTAAACACAGATATTCGGCACGGCAGCGCCATATTCAGCCGCATATCACTGGACAGGACTTTTGCAGCTTGTACGGGATTGCAGACCTCAAAAACCTTGCACTGCTCCGCAAATTCAATTCCTTTATTTCGAAGTGTGGCGCCCAAGTCGTGTACATGCAGCACTCCAAAACCATGATGTTTAACCGATATGTCAAGATCTGCCGATGCTTGAGCGAATGACTTTTCAGTTTCAACTATGTAGTACATCTATCACCTCGATTGTCACGCCCGACAAAAACACAGTATTTTGCGGACTCTTCGTTAAGCTTATGTCGCGAGTGGCAAGCGGATCTCGACACGCAAACCGTTCGCATGGTTGCTTGCACGGATAGTTCCGCCATTCAGCGTTGCCGCTCGCGAAGCGATAGCCAGCCCAAGGCCGCTTTGTCGCGCAGGGCCTTGCTTTGACCCCAAACGATAAAACGGTTCGAAGATCTTGGCGAGTTCTTGCTCGGGAACACCACCGCCCTGATCCTCAACCGCAACGATAGCCTGCGAGCTTTCTATCCCCAGCCGGACACGCACATCGCCGCCGTTACGTCCGTGCTGGACTGCGTTGCGCAGCACGTTTTCGAAACAGCTTCTCAGTGCACCCGGGAACCCGTTAATCGTGCAGCTATCCTCGGAATCAAACTCAATGTTGACGCCGCTATCCGGGTATCCGTGCTCGAAGCGAACATCGTCGACGACAGAATGCAACAACTCGCCAAGATCGATATTCGAAAGGCGTTCGGCCGAGTCAACGTCGAGCCGGGAGTACTCGAGAATTTGTCCGATCAGTTCGTTGAGACGTTCGGTTTCCAAATCTATCCTGTCGAGTTCGGCCAGGTCGCCGGTCTTGCGTCGTGCCAGTTCCAAAGCTACGCGTAGTCTTGCAAGCGGCGAGCGCAGCTCGTGCGACACATTGCGAGTCAGTTCTGTTTGTTTCTGCCAGGCGCTTTGCAGCTCATCTGCCATGCGATCGAAATCGGCGGCTAGCAGGCCAAGCTCGTCGCGACGCTTGCCGACGCCCTCCGCCACCCGGGTATCGAGCCTTCCTTCCGCGATGGCATTGGCCGAGCTGCGAAGCTGCCTGATTGGCCGCGAAAGGGTCTGGGCCAGAATGAAAGACGCCACCGCACTGACGATGAGGGCGAGCACGATCAGGCCGCCCAGGCCACGATCGGCAAGCCACTTTGCCCTTACGCTGTGCGGCGGCACGACGAACACCGTGTACTCCCGTTCGTCGGGACCGATCAGCTGTGTGAACGGTCGTGCCGGACGCAGGTTGGGCTGGTCGCGTTGGGCCCGTTTCGGCCGCGACTCCCTGTCGCCGAATCGCCGCAAAGAGATTCGGACAATTTCGGGAAGGCGTCGTCCCAGCAGGTCCTTGCCCTTGTCATCTACGACATAGAAGAGTTTCTCGGCCGGGCCAGGCAGATTGCGCAGCCAGTCGGTCAAGCCCTCACGACCGTTCTCCTGCAACGCCGCACTTGCTTCGAGAACGGCATCGCCAACTTCAAAGTTCTGCAACGCGATGCGTGTACGCTCGGCATACGAGTGGCCAATCGCGGCCGCCACGGCGATCGTGATGAGGATAATCGACCAGAACGCTACGAAGATGCGTAACAGCAGGCTGCGCATGATCAGCTCCCGTGCTCGTCGACCAGCAACAGGTAACCGACTCCGCGCTGGCTTCGAATGGATGGATTGTCCACGCCGGCGTCCGACAGTTTGCGTCGCACATTGCTGATATGCGTGTCGATGCTGCGATCGTAGGGCATGTGCCGGCGGCCCAGGACGTCGCGCGCGAGCTGTTCCTTGGAAACGATTTCGCCGGGCGATTCGGCCAGGCAACGCAATAACTCGAACTCGGTCCCGGTGAGGCGAATCGATTGCCCGCCGGCGACGACTCGCCTGGAACGGACATCGATCTCGAGCGTGCCCACGCTGACGCTGCCTTCCCGCCGTTCGTTCGATCGGGTGCGTCGCATGATCGCCTTGATTCGCGCGAGCAGCTCGCGCGGGTTGAAGGGCTTGGCAAGATAATCGTCTGCGCCAAACTCGAGGCCGAGAATGCGATCGACATCCTCGCCCCTCGCCGTCAGCATGATGACCGGAATGTCGCTGCCCTTGCGGACCTCCTTGAGCACATCGAGCCCGTTCATGCCGGGCAACATGATGTCGAGTATGAGCAACTCGTAGCTGCCGTCGCGCAGCGCCTGCAGGCCGTCCTCGCCGCTCAGGCAGGCGCTGACATCGAGATGATCGGGCGCCAGGAATTCGGCCAGCATCTCGCCGAGTTCGCGGTCGTCGTCGATGATAAGAATCTTTGCGTTTGGTGCATTCATGGCAGGGGCGCGTGGTGTCAGCTGCCATCGTGAAACAAACCTGCGCCCGCTGCAACGACGGGCGGGCCATCCTGACAGTTCTTGACAATCCTTTGCACGGCGATGACGTAACTCGATACAGGGCACCGTAATCTGACACTCGACCCGCAAGGGCGAACAGACGACCTATTAAACACGACCCGAGGAGTACCACCATGAAGATAAACAAGACGGCATTGCTGGCGCTGTTGACGACAAGTCTACTCGCCACAAGCGCTTACGCAGATTTCGACGGCAAGAAAGGTTCGCGTGACCGGCACTTCGACGGGCCGGGATTCGGCCTGCCGAATCCGGCCATGATAACCGGGCGCATTGCCGAGCATCTTGGCCTGGACGAGACCCAGCGTGAAAGCGTGGACAACATCATGAGCGCAGCCAAACCGGAGATGGAGGCGTTGCGCGACAAAGCCAGAGCAAACCACGAGGTATTGCGAGCGCTTGACTCGGGCGACCCCGAGGTGATGAACATCGCGGCATCCAACGGCGAACTCGCGACCGAAGCCACGCTGTTGTTCGCCCGCGTCCGCGGTGAAATCGATGCGGTGCTGACCGATGAGCAGCGGGCGAAGCTCGCCGAGTTCAAAGATCGCAAAAGCGATCGGAAAGAACGTCGTCAATAACGGCGTAATGGGAATAGCCGGCGGTCAGGTTTCTATCCCCCGGGCCTGCACCGTCGGCTGTTTTCTCCACAGAGGTAAGGTCTCACGACTTTTCGAATCCCCCTGGCGCTTAACAGCGCCCACGCTTTTCCCCGCCTCGCGCGGGGATTTTTTTTGAGCGTATCGAGATAATCTTCCTACGCGGAGCGATCGGCACCGTGCGATCTGTAATGCCTCGCAATCGTCAATCTTGGTGTGCCTGATAGTAATTGGATGGAAATGGGTGGACAAACGGATGGGCCCGTGCCATTCTCTAAATGGATGGAATTGGAGGTCGAAATGGCTGGCGCTATTCGAACAGAAACGCTGACGATCACCCCGGCAGTTCTGCAGATGATTGCCGAAATCGACGAATTCAAAGGCGCCTGGACAGCGATCGGGCGAATCTCGCCGGATCGCCTCGATGCGCTACGTCGCGTTGCGACCATTGAAAGCATTGGCTCTTCGACCCGGATCGAGGGAGCCAGACTGAGCAACAAGGAAGTCGAGGCGCTGCTCAAGGGCCTTGAAATCAAGACATTCGCATCTCGTGATGAGGAGGAAGTCGCAGGCTACGCCGAGACGATGGAAACGGTTTTTGCGAACTCGCGAGAAATTGCGCTTACGGAAAACCACATCAAGCAACTGCACCGCGACCTGCTGAAGTACTCGTCTAAAGACGAGCGTCATCGCGGAGAGTACAAAACGCACAACAATCATGTCGAAGCCTTTGGGCCGGATGGCGAGAGCATCGGCATCGTCTTTGAAACGGCAGACCCGTTCGATACACCGCGCCTGATGACTGAACTTCTGGAATGGACGCGGACCAATCTGGAGAACGGAGAACTGCACAAGCTGATCGTTATAGCGGTCTTTGTTGTCGTTTTCCTCGCAGTTCACCCGTTCCAGGATGGCAATGGAAGGCTTTCACGTATCCTGACAACACTCCTGTTGCTCCGTGCAGCCTACGAATACGTGCCCTACAGTTCGCTCGAAAGTGTTATTGAGCAGAGCAAGGATGCCTACTACTTAAGCCTGCGCCAGACGCAAGTTACGATCCACACAGAAACGCCTGACTGGCAACCATGGCTGAAGTTCTTCCTGCGCGCTCTGCAGCAGCAAAAAGTGCGGCTGGAGAAGAAGATCGAGCGCGAGCGCCTGATCCTGGGCGACCTGCCCGAACTTTCAGTTCAGATACTGGAGCTGTGTCGCGAGCGTGGACGAGTGACTGTTGCCGATGCAGCGAAGATCACGGGCGCAAACCGCAACACGATCAAGGATCACCTGAAAACGCTGACCAAGGCAAAACATATTAAGAAGCACGGTGCTGGCCGTGGGACGTGGTACAGCCTTGCCAGCGAGTGACTCCCCGTTGTGCCGCCTACGACCAAAATAGAATGATCCAGAAAGCGGCCGAAAATTCTAAAATTTGGTGCCCGCACCAGACAAATCGGCAGGACAGCCGATTTGGACGCGCGAAGCGCGCCCGAAGGGCGAGCGCCAGGGATGGCGCGAGTCCACTCGAACCCCAATCGGCCTGCAGTGCGCGGCTTGATATTCCCGGTCGGTGCCGATTGATCTTTAGTAATGCCGCATTGAAGAGCGACGATGCCTTCCCGGGGGATTCCTGCGGCCGGACAAAACTCGGGTCCCGCAGGGACCCAGAGTTTTGGTGCCGGGTCCAGGCGTCGAACCCGGGACCTACTAATTACAAATCGGGCTTGGAAGCAAGCTGCGATGGGACTTTTGGCCAGATTCCAATGGAATTTGCGCGAGCATCTTCCACGTAGCTATGCGGTACGCAAGCGCCTTCTTGGAAGGAATCAATCCGGTCCGACGCCGGCTCCCTCCATTCAAACTTCGCCTGGACCGCAGCACGGACGATCTGCTAACGGCCTATTCCGTTGAAAAACTCCTTTTTTAGAACGACCCGAAAACTCACAACAAATTTCCAACTGCCGGAGACCCGTTTCACAGCTGCATTACAGGCCATTGCGACGCGCGCGGACGAATTTTCAGGTACTACAGCCCTATTGGTAGCTAGAAGTTGGCGATAGCCTGCTGGTTGGCCAGCACCTCGACCGGATTATCCGCTGACTGCTCGTAGTTGAGCATTTCATCGGCAACAGGATCATCTGGGTCACAACTGAATGACAGGTCATACATGCCTGCCAATACCGGTCCAATTTCGTAGAGATACCGACCGTCATTCTGCATGCTCACCATTGTTGAGGCTATCGGGTCGATGCTATCCAATTCGCCATCATCTTCGTTGTCGTCCGGCGATTCGCCCGCATTGTAGAGATACACTGCCGGCATGCAGTCGGTCTGAGTTGCCAGAAGCGCAGACACTTCTCCTGCGATGCTGCCGGTCTCAGCTCGGTCCAGCAATCGAATTGTTGGCCGCATAATGTAATCCGGATCCAACCCTTTTGGCGCGTGAACGCTCTTCATCAAATCGAACTCGGCGACGAAGTCGGCACTACCGCCTGCTGGCATTGTGAAGCCGCGATTGAGTTTCAGGCCCGACTGGGCGCTACTGGGAATGTAAAGGCCATGAACGGCGCCACTTTCAGTAATAATGTAAGATCCGTCACCGACACACTCAGTGTCGTTCATGCCGGCCCCAGCCCCACCGTTAGCGCCCTGTGCTGCGTCCACGGCAAGTCGCACCCACTGATACGCACCAGCTTCCAGTTTTTCATTGGTTAACAGCGGTGCTGCATTCATGCCCTGGTAGGACAGGAGATCCACCTTTGCCGGTGGATCGAAAACAAACACTTGACTGGCGGAATCCGACTTTTTGAATTCCGCCTCGGTAAACTCAACGCACACTTGCCGGGCATTCTGTACCGGGGCGTCGCTTACACCAAGACTAATCAGGCCGCTACCGGATTCAGAGCCTGGCGAGCCGCCCGAGCAGCCGGCCAGCACTATCGTCACGACCAACATTGCAGACACCAGCGTTTTCAGTCGAAGATTTGTCACAATCGCCCCCAGCAGATCCGTAAGATTTTCTGAATCTCGGCATTTTACTACTGTTCCGCAAAGCGCCTCTACTGTCGCTCGATTCCGACATTCGAAGTATCCAGAACATCAAGAATGCGTGGACAAGTGTTCAAAACTGTCCATTTGCCAAGCCGTTATGTAACACGATCAGAATTTGTCTCATGCGAAGCATCGGCATGCACGATTCTCGAAACAGTCGGGGTTTGCGCATCCGGTCTTCAGGATAACCGTCATTTTGATTCCGAATCGGTCAACCTCGGAGTATTAGCGATAAGCCAATGTATTAATCGAAGACAGTGTCGAGCAAAACTTCTCTTATGATCTGAGTGGCAACTTCCACTAACAGGAGCTTGCCGGCGACTACCAGATATTCAAGTCCGTCGCCTGCTCGCGGAAGCCGAACTAACAATTGTTGCGGAAGGTATTGTTTTGCAATTCCCGGCGGCAATGGCTTGCCCCGCTGTAGATTCTTTTCTATTCCAGGGGGCAAGCTGCTTTTTCGGCCTCGTCCGTTACCTGGACTAGTATCGGCGTAATACGACCGAATCATTCTGATATCGGCCTCAGTCAATGACACTGGTGCAGCGGGCACGTGAATTGCAGCCGTGCGCTGCACAGTCTGCCCAGAACTACCATAATTGCTACACGCCGATGAAACCAGCCCGAGGCTCGCGAGAATAATTATGCTTTTTTCCATCAGTTCCAACTCCAAGAGCCAGACCAAAAAGTCTATTTATACAGACGCGTAATGAGTGTGAGCGGATTCACAAAAGAGCAGGAATACGATTATCAAGACAGCCATGCAGCCACGTTCGTTTGTCGCAGCTAGGTGACCGACAGATATGGTGCCGGCACCAGGAGTCGAACCCCAATCGGCCCGCAGTGAACGGTTTGATACTCTCGGCCGATGCCGATTGATCTTTACTGCTCCCGTGTCGGCGCGTAATGAATGCTTCCCGGGCGGCCCTGATCTGGTTTCAAAACACAACAGGCCCCTTCATGGGGCCTGTTGTGTTTTGGTGCCGGCACCAGGAGTCGAACCCGGGACCTACTGATTACAAATCAATTCTGCAATCAAGGAATGATGCGGTCTCCAGCGAGGTTCCTTTAGAATTTTGCCGAGATTTGGGCACCTATATATTCGGTACACGGGCAAATTCTTAGAAGAAAAACACCTGGTTCGAAGCCGTGATGGCTTATGTAAGTAGTTGATTTATAGGGCTAAGTAAGACGGCGTCCGTTGCGATTTCGCGTCACGATGCACAACAACGCACCACTGATGTCGGAAAAATGTCGGAAATTGTGATTTGCCGCCAGTGGCTTTCTCGTGAAGTGCAGAGAATGTACTCGAAATGCCTTTTCCAAACGCAGCAGCGATGAGCGGCGGGCTGCTTAAAACGCGTTGCTCGGGTCTTGATGCTTCAACATGCGGATGACTTCCACGCCGTCCGCCTCGACGCGGTAGTAAATCGAATGCGCGCCGCACACGCTCCGATGATAGCCTGGTCGAATATGCTCAACGGCGGGATATAGCTGCGGCTGTTTTGCTGATACTGAAAATCGTTGTTTGAGCTTGTCACGGTACCTGTTGGACTGCGCGACCCCGAAATGCTCATCACCGTATTGTGTGATCGCGATCAGATCGTCTTTGGCGCGTTTTGCCAGCCGATACTTACGCTTCCTTCGCTCTGTGACGTTGTCGGGCTTCTTCCCATATTTCGTCGACGCTACGATCACTAAAGCCGCTCTGCTCACCTTCAATTAGCGCGGCACATATCGCCTCGATTTAGGCGGGGGTTTCCTGGTCCCTAAGTTGCCGCTCACGAATCAGCTCGCGAACGACTTCGCTTTCGTTGCCGTAATGCCCCGTCTTAATCTGTGCCTTGATCCAGCTATCTTGCTGGCCGGTTACCGAGATACTTTTCTTGACCATTGGCATGTGTCACCTTCCAGAGAGCAGGCGAAATGCGCCTACTGAGTAGTATTATCTACTACTCACTTGCTGCCATACTCAATCCTCCGCACATCGGGGACGACCATTGCAAATAGCGGGCGGATAGTACGTATAAGGGGCCTTATGTCAGCGACGCAATCCGTCGGGCCGGGATGAAACCGGGCCGATGAGCGCAGATCGAGGCCACCATCTGGCGGAGCCGGCCCGATCCCTCGTCGTTCAGGCGCGCGAATCGTCCCCTGTCACCCGGAAATGCCGGCGCATCACGGCGCAAGCCAAAACCCGCCCGTCCCGGCACGGTGGCCCGGGTGGTGATGAACAGGACGGAGCGCTCAGACCAGGCAATCGCCCTTAGGCGGCGCTCGGCTCGGATACGCCGGATCGACGGGTCCCTCACGGACCTGCACATAGATATTTTCTATGCGCCGAATCGTCATCACGTAATTGGCGCGGATTACAAGATTTTCTTCCGCGGTAAAATCATAGGGCGAAGCCCCGTCATCCCGTATCCGAATCCAGAGCGGGCGAAGCTTTTCATTGTCGGCGAACCATATCACCTGTTGAAGCGATGCATCTGCTATCGCCTGATAGGTTGCGCCCCTGACGGCTGCCGTATTCTGCCTGACCTCCAGCTCGACAAAGACCAACGACGCGACGACGCCGAGAACGCCGATTAGTTCAACCCAGTTCTTGTTCGAATCCGACAGCAATCAGTTCTCCACACGATATACAGATAAATCCGGGGCGCGCCGGCAAAGGCAGGCGGCATTAGCGGCTCATTCCTCACGCATCGGCAACACGATCTTCGAGGAGTACTCCGCGCTACGCTCGATCGTCCACTGCGCGGGTTCTCCGCTCTTTGGATAACGGGCGAAGTTGCCGGCGTCCGCGCCGGCAAGGGCGACCCGGATGCGATGCCCGGCGGGCACCTGAACCGAGGTGGGCCAAAGCTCGAACGTGATCTCTTCGATCTCACCGATCGGCATCGGCCGGGCGTCCGCGCGCCGGAAGGTCCGGTACGGGCCGGCATGCCAGTAGGGGGCCTCGACGGAGGCCGGCTTGCGGGAGACGGCGCGCAGCTGCCCTTCGGTCACGTAGGTAACGCGGCCGTCGGCTGCCACCGTCTCGAGATAGGCGAAGAACGCGGCGTCGTCGGTCGCCGAGCGCACGTACAGCGTGATCATCGGTTGGCCGGTGACCACCGTGTCTCGCTGCAGCGGCGCCGACGTGTAGGTGAGCAGCTTGCGGTCCTCCTCGCGCCGGTCGGGATAGACCACGTCGCTACCGTCGATGTTGGTGTGCCAGCGGTTGGCGGTGCCGGTGGTGGCTGTGTAGTCGACGCTGTAGGAGTCCGATCCGGCAGCGCCGGGCGGCTCGGGATCCAGGTGTCCGTTGGCGCCCAGGTAGAAGGTCCTGTCGTCGAAGCCCTCTGGCGGCCAGACCGGCGTGCTGCGCCACTCGCCGGATCCGAGTGTCACGTAGCGGATCTCGGAGCTTACCGGGGCCGGCTCGACTTCGCCCTTCAGAAGCGGATCGAAAAACGCGATCAGGCTGGCAAACTGCTCGTCTGCGGATGGGTCGGGAGGAGCGTCGGCGGGCCGGAACGGGTCGGTGTCGAAGTTGCCGCCGTGGCTGAGTGCCCCGATCACGACGCGCTGCGGGTTGGAGAAGGTATTGAATCGGCTGAGAGCACCCGCGGCCGTAGCGGCGTCGAGCCAGCCCACGCGGCTGAAGATGGCGGCGCGCGAACCTTCGATCTCCTGCTTTTTCCAGGAAGGAGTAGACAGGCGGTCGACGTTACGGGGGCCGGTACCGAGGGGGTCGTCCCTGAACTCGAGCGAGCGGTAGGCCTCGGCGACCTTGTAGTTGGCGGCATGGTCCTCGACGGCGGCGGCAAGCAGCGATCGATCGGTGTCGGCGTCCACCGGCTTGACCCCGCGGCTCTGTTGTTTCATCTCTGCGCAGGCCGCCTCCGCGGTACTGCCGGTCAAGCCGCAGATGTCGTCGTTGTCCATCATGAAGACGAGTTGTCCCCATTCATCGGTGAAGAACTCGAGGAACACGCCGCCCGGATAGACCAGGTGATCGAAGGGGTTGAAGTCCGGGTAGAGCGGGGCGACGGCGCGCACGGCCGGGTTGCGGTTCACCGCGAGCATCTCGGCAGTGGTGCCCTCGTAGGAGACCCCGACGGAGCCCACCCGGCCATTGGACCAAGGCTGGGCGACGATCCAGTCGACGATCTCGCCGTAGTCGCGCACCTCGTCCTCGGTAATTTCATAGTCCCGCGTACCGAACGATGCGCCGGTGCCACGTGCGTCGACGACGACATAGGCGTAGCCGGCGCCGTTGATGCGGTCGGCCTGCTCGTAGTTGGAGTCGGCGGTGACGTCGCCGCCGTCGGCGGCCACGACGTCTTCGGCCCGCCAGTAGCGGGTCATGCGCATCAGCGCGGGAACGGTGGCGCCCGGCTGTAGCCCTTCGGGGGTCCAGACGTCGATCGCGATTCGAACGCCGTCTCGCATCTCGACGTGGAGTGCCTGCAGCCGCGGTGGGGGAGTGTCGGTTTCAGGAGCCGACGCCGAGTCTTCTGGCGACGAGCAGGCAACAGCCGTCAGCAGCAGAAAGAGAGTTGCGTAGAGGACGGGTGTCTTCGGGGCTTTCATCGTTAGCAACCAGTAGAGACGGGCAGTATACGCAAGTGCTAATTCAATAGCGGGTAGGTCGTCAGAAGCTGGACGAATTGAAAGATAAAGGCAACCAGCGCCAAGCCTCCATGCAGGCGGCGCCCGTCCCTGAGCATGCCTGTCACGGAGATCACCACCAGCGAAATTATCAGGCTCCAGTACATCCATCCGAGGCGCTCCATGTAGTCCGGCCCCTTGAGGATGGACTCTGCGACGTCGATCGCCGTAACGGCGAGAATGAGTCCGTAAAACCATTTCCGGACTGCCATGAAGTAGGCCTCGAAGTCTGTCACCTCGTCGGCCCGGCGCGGAAACAGGACTTCGCATAACAGAAAGAGCGCAGTGGCGTAAAGAATAAGGAAGAAGTAGAGCAGAAGGCCCCAGGTGTTCTCTTCCGCCCAACTGAACTCCCACCACCAGAAGCCGATCTGGTAGCAGAAGACAAATGCCACCCACGTCAGGTGGCCCCAGTACAGTCGGACTCGCGGCCCTTGTCCGGACAGCCTGTACACGAGGCTGCCGACGCCTGCCAGAAGATGCGTGATGCCGAGCCCCAGCACGATGGAGATCAGCACCATTATGTATTCAAACTGGCTCACTCTATTTCGTATCCATCGGAAGCAATTTCGAATCGAACGAAATGGAGTTTTCGCTCCGCTCCGTTGCATCGACTATCTGCAGGCAAACCGCGGATAGTACGTTTAAAGGCCATTTTGTCAGGAGCGAGACCGTCGTAGCGAGCTGAAACCGGGCCGTTGACGGCAGATAGAGGCCGCCATCCGACGAAGCCGGCCCGACCCCTCGGCGTTCAGGCGCGCGAATCGTCCCCTGTCACCAAACCCGCTGCTGAGTCAAATAACGGCGATGTAGCGGAGATGTGAGCTAACCGATTCGTTGCTCTGTGATTTTTACCACCGACAACGCCTGGGATCGTCTCAATCCAAAACCCGGTTCAATAACTTGAATACGTGGAGAATTCCTCATTTTTTCTGCGGCGGCTTGCTAACCGTAACGATCGTTTCCCCGTCATTGCCGATCACTGCGAGCATCCATGGAGGATACGGAGTCGAGTGCCATTGGCTGATTCGGTCACCGTCCCCGGAATCTACATTGATCGTCGGGCCGCCGAGCAAATCGACGTAATGATCGATCGCGACATGCACCGCGCCATCACTTTCAAAGCTGGCGCCCTCGATGCTGCCGAATGCGCGCATATCGACGTACTCGATCCTGTCGTAGCTCGGCGGCACGAGCTCGCGCGGAAAGTCCTCGGGCAGCTGTGACTCTGCAGTACCGCGGTCATTGGCGGCAAGATCCGTGTTGTCACCGCCACAAGCAATGAGCAATATCATCACAGCGGCTGGGGCGCTTACCATTGCAAAACGATATTTTGTGTTTGTCACGTCATTGAACTCCGCTCCTGAACGCCGGCGCATTCGGGTCGCGCTCGCGACAGTTCGCCTCGAACATCACACCATCCAGTCCGGCCGGGCGGTTGCCTGCCATCCACTCATCGTAGGTGAGCAATTTTTGCGTGCCGTCGACCAACAGGCTCGCCGGGCTCATGTTGAGCGTCATGCGCAAGACCCCGCCGCTCGCGGCCGGCGACTCTGCCCAGGCAACATACCGATCCAGCGAAATGACGAGGTAGGCCGTCTCCTTCCATGGTCGCACCGTCAGGCGTACGCCACTCGTGCGCCCGGTTCTCTCCTTGGTAATCCGTGCGGGCTCGGTTGAGAAGCCCTGCTCCGGCTGCGATGCGTCGTTGCATTCGATTGGAATGATGTACTCGCTGTCAGCGACGCGAACAATCGCGGAACCGGGAATGCGAGCTCCTGCGTATACCGCGGAAACGACCATTAGCAATGCAAGAACAAGCAGCATCGAAACTCTGGATGAGGCCATGTCAACTCCTTGTTGTCGAATCCAGCCGTGCCGATAACGCAGCGAAGAATCGCGGTTCGTCGCACAGGATACGATTTTTGCGCCAAAAGCGGAACACCCGGAGGCCGCCACGGTATGATTGCGGCATGGACGAGCGCGCCGACGAAAACCGATGACGATAAGTCGCCGGGAGATCATCAAGCGAATTGCTGCTCTGCAAGCTTTGGCTTCGTTGCCAGCGTTGAACGCCTGCTCCCGGGACGATGCGCTGCCGGCGGGCGCGCCGTTCTCACTGTGGCGAAAGATTCGCGAAGCCGTGCAACAAAGCCCGGATCATCTCGCTTATCGTGCACGAGATGCGGTCGCAAGCGGCAGTATCGAAACAATCTTCGCTTTTGTGCGCGACAACATCGCATTGCGGCCCTGGGTCTCGGCGACGCACGCCGCGCAAATTCAGCGCGCCGGTCATGCCGGCATTCGCGGCGTTCTGCGCTCCGGAATCGGCACTGCACGCGAAAAAACCGAACTGCTGAAGACACTGCTACAACAGGCCGGGTTTGCCGCCGAAATTGTCGATGGCAATATCGATTTTGCGGCGCTCGGCGACACCGCGCTTTACACCAGCCCGCCACGTCCGGCATTCGCACCCGATGCAGCGCTGGCGCCGGTCGATCGCTGGCTCGAACAACTCGGCACCGCAGCGGCGCAACATCTCCGGCCGGCCACTCTCGATGCAGCCACGCTCGATGCGGTGTCGAACCGGCTGCTGGCCGCAGTACCGTCAACGGCGCGCGCTGCAAACACCGACTGGTCCGCGCTTTCATCCTGGTTGCCGCTGCTGCGCATCGAGCACGACGGTGCGTCTGTCTTTGCCAATCCGAATGTGCCCGGCGCAACCCTCGGCGAGCACTACTGTGTGAACGTACCGCGCAAATCTCCACTGCAGGATGCGGTGCCAACGCCGACGCTGCGCCTGACGGTTTCGATTACACGTCGCAGCGCTCCCGGCGTGCCGGATCCCGTACTCGATGGCGAATGGCCGATTGGCGACCTCATCGGCCGGCGCGTGCAACTTCGCTTTCTGCCGACGCAGTCAGTCGACGACCTGTTGTCGATGCCGTTGCAACAGCTGCGCACTGTGCTGCCGACATTTCTGGTCTCGGGCGACGACCTGGACGAGGCTGACGCCGGAAGGTTCGGCTTCAGCGGTGACGTATTGAGCGTCGAAGGTGAGCGCATCACGGCCGACGGTGATGGTGTGCAAATTGATGGCCGGCCCTTGCCGCTCGGAAATGCAGACAGCGCGCTCGCCTCGCAGGTGCAGCGCATCGACGCAACCATCAACACCAGCGAGTATCCGCGCATGCGCATCGAAGCAGCCTTGCTTCGCGCCGACGGCAGCCCGGTCGACGGACTGCCGCTGTCTGTATTTGCGTTGCATCACGGCGGCCGCCCGATGTCGGCGCGGCTGACCCGCAATCTTCCCGAAGCGCCGCGCATCGCGTTTGCGCTCGATCTGTCCACGAGCCTCGACGAACGGTACCGTGGCGTCCGTCTTGCGCCGATCGTCGAACGCATTTGCCAGGCCGTTGCCCGGCAGCGTCCAACCTCCTCGTTTCGCGCCGGCGCCTTCACCGGCACGCCGCAGAGCGGCACGGTGCAGTATTTCTCGCAATGGTCGGATGATCCTGCTGCCGTGGCCGAATCGATTCGACGCAAGGCCCCGACCGCGCCACAAACCTCGACCTACTTCCAGGCTTTGGCCGGGGCCACGAACGAGGACGCCAACGTCGTCGTGCTCATCACAGATGCGGACGGTTCCGATTCCGAGCAACCGGCCTATGCCGCGCAAATCAGTACCGGCTGCCCCGCGGTCATCGTCGGCGTACGTTCCGCGCTGACCCGTGACGAGCATTTTGCGAGGCTTGCACAACTTTCGGGCGGCCACCTGTTTTTTGTTGAGGCACTGGACGCGGCAACCGACAGGATCGTCACGCTCGCCGACGCGAATGTGACGAAGCCCTATGTTTTCGAAGTCGTGGCAGAGGGTTTTGAAAATACCGAAGCGGAAATTCGCCTGTCCGTGCCGGCCGGCGATTCAACAACCACGATTGCCTACGAGCGACCGGACAGCGATGTACCGGCCGCGCGCGCCATCTGTGGCTTGTTCCTGACATTGGAAATCGGCAACCAGCGCACGATGCGCCGGCTTGCCGGTTTTCCGCTGCTCAGCACGGCGCTCACGCCACTCACCGAGGAGCATGTGCAGGCAACCCGGCTCGCCCTGCTTGGCAAATTCGATTTGTCCGTCGAGGCGTCTGCACCGACCCCGGCAGCGGCGCTCGACGACATTATTTCGTCGAACCTGTCCTGCGAGGGGCTGGTCGCCGCTGCGGCAACGCATGACAAGGACTCGATCATTGCCGCCACACAGGCCGGCGTTGAGCGGCTGCCGAAACGCTGGCTTGCACTCAACACACGGTTGCCCGGCGCCAACGGTCCCGGTCGTGCCAGTTTCCAGGCGGGTTACCGCATGATGCTGTTCAGCGACCTGCCCGGCGCAGGCGGCCATTTTCGCCGCAAGGTAGACATACTGCCGTTCTCTGACTGGCGCACGATCGCACCTGGCGAGGACGAGTTCGCCGCAAACCTGCGGCACACATTGCAGCTGTCGATACTTGAGGCCGAAAACTTCACAACCAGCACAATGTCGATCGCCGGTGACACGGAATACCTGTTCAGACCGTCGTACCAACTGGGCCAATGGGTGACCTCGATAGCCGGCGACGATGACAGCAAGAGCTGGCCCATTGCGGTTGCCGACCGCGGCCGCTATCCGTCGCGGCACCACTTGCTGCTACCGGCAGACCCGGCGCGGGTTGCCTACTGGGAACTGGATACGGCCAGCGGCGCAGTGCTGGGGATGCTGCCCGACGCATCGGGTGGTGCAACGGTGGAAGATACGAACCGAAAGTTCGAACTGCTGTCACTGGTCATTGACGCTTACACCGAGATAATGGAGGCGCTCATCGCCACGCCGCCGGCTTTCCAGGTGTGGGTCGAACTCGAGAAAGCGAAACTGGAACATCTGCGGCGCGCGTCGATTGCGATCATCCTGATGGATGGCACCTTCACGTCCGGCTACGACGAACTGCTGGCAGAGCAGGTGGAAGGATGGATCACAGACCAGGCGCAGAGCGCTATCGACGATGCTGCGGGCGATGCAATCGGCGGCTATGCGGATTTCCAGGAAGCGATGGGCTGGCATGATCGTGCGCAACAACTGTGGGGAGCGATCAACGGGGCAGAGCCGAGATGATCAAGGCGGATAGTACGTATAAGGGGCCTTATGTCAGCGACGCAATCCGTCGGGCCTGGATGAAACCGGGCGAACGACGGCAGAACGAGGCCGCAATGCTAGCGCGCCGACCCGGCCCTTCGTCGGCAGGGCACCTGAATCTCACCCTTTGGCCGACTTTGACTGGCATGCTACCGGGGTTTTTACTTATGCGAGGTTTACCCCCGCCGGAATCGCGGATCGGGGCCCGCTGGACAATCGCTCGGCGGCACGGAGCAACTGGCAGATCTGAAGTGGTGCCGGCACCAGGAGTCGAACCCGGGACCTACTGATTACAAATCCACTCTGCAATCGAGGAACAATGCGGTCTTCAGCTCCGTTTCTTTAGAATTTTGTCGAGATTTGACCTCGTAACCATGCCGTATGCTGGTACATTCTTAGAAGAAAATCGCCTGGTTCGTCGACTCAGAGACCGTCAAGACCTGCAGAAATATCGGATCTGGAAGAAGACACTCGCTCCGCAATGTTGAGAACTTTGCACATTAGTAAAAACAAGTGTCAGAGTCTTGCGGAACGCTGGGCTGTGGCCCCTGCCTTTGGAGGGCAGGGGCAGACTTGCTTACTAACCATGCGGTTCGGGCGGCTGGGCTGCACTTTGGCCGGCTGATTGCGGTCTATTCTCGAATTAGATAATCCCTGATATTTCCGGTCGTCAGATTCACGATTTTATTTCACGGTAAATTCATAAGTTACCGAAGGACTCGATTTGCTCTTGAATTAGCCTAGGCTCCACTGTGTGCGTACAAGCCGCTATTTTCTTGCTCTATAGAGCGCGTATAAGAATAGGACAACAAGAAAGAGGAAACAGCTGATATCAAAGCTCCTGGTTTTGATAGTTCTTGCGTCTGTTTCCCCTTTCGCAGAATGCAGCGGCAAAGGTAGTTCATCGCCCGTCGCAAGAAAACTTCGGAGTCTCGGAAGTAGTATGACCTGACATCGTCTGTCGCCAGTCGGCGGAATCATGGGAAAATAAGACAACATATTCGCGCTCTCAAACGCCCTCCTCGACCTTCTCGAGGACCAACAATCCGGAAAGGCCCTGTTCACGACCCTGGCGCTGTGTCTGGCGGCTGGCGCCGTCCCTGCCCAGGATATTACGGTGCCGCCCACCCTGCAGTTCAGCTTCTCGAATCCTGGAGCGCGCAGCATGGGATTTGGCGGTGCCTTCGTTGCACTGGCCGATGATGCCACCGCCGCTTTCGCCAACCCCGCCGGCCTCATGCAGATCACCAGGGCCGAGATCTCTGTCGAAGGCCGATCCTGGAGCTACGCCACACCCTTTACGCTTCGCGGTCGGGTCGAGGGCGAACCGACGGGCATCGGCGTCGATGTCGTGGCCGGTTTGAGCGGCGGCACCTCTTCCGATGACGTTACGGACGTCTCTTTCCTGTCGCTTGTCTACCCGTACAAAAAATGGTCGATCGCCCTTTATCGCCACCAGCCAGCGAATTTCGAATCTCTTAGCCAGACGCAGGGACTCTTCGCGGGCGTGGACACCACCTGTTGCCGATTCACTGACGATAGGGTGCACACTGATTTCGAGGTCGTCAGCTACGGGCTCTCTGGTGCCTATCGATTGACCGACGCATTGAGTCTCGGCCTGTCGCTCGTCTATTTCCAAGGCAATGTGGATATCGTTCGGAACGCATTTCTGCCCGACGAAGACTTCATCCTGCAGATCTTCGCCTCGACCTCGTATCTGCCGGAGAGGATGGCCTGGGATTTGTCTTCCGGTCAGAGAATGGACGCCTGACGATAGCCTTCGATTGGAATCGGGTCGAGTACTCGACCATCCTTGATCGACTCAATCCAGAGGATTTTGACACCGACGATCTTGAGCTTAACGACGGCGATGAATTTCACCTGGGCGGCGAATATGTGTTCCTCCGATCCACACCCGTTGTTGCTGCTCGGCTCGGCGTATGGCTTGATCCCGACCATCGCCCAGGGGCCACTGCAGCCAGCGAGCCGATAGAGCATGCGCTGCTGTCACCGGGCACGGATACTATTCACTGGTCGTTAGGTATCGGACTGGCATTCGACAACTCCCAGATCGACCTCGGTGCCGACTTCTCAGACCTCGTCGACACGGTATCTCTGTCCGCGATCTACAGCTTCCAGGGGCTGCTCCTGACAATGCTTGCTTTGCTGCAGGCTTCGATGCGCGCATCGGGAACTCCTTATTGTGGTCTCTTTTTATGGCGCGTAGCCTTTTCACTCATGGTCAGTCGTGCAGGCGGCACCAATGACAAGCAGCGTCAACCGAATATCCAGCTACACCGGAGTATCGATCCTACTTCTGTTCGGGTTGCTGGCACCGGCCGTCGTCTCAGCCCAGCAGCCTATCATACCGCTCCAACTCAGCTTCTCCGACCCGGGTGCACGCAGCATGGGCTTCGGCGGGGCCTTCGTAGCACTGGCCGATGACGCCACCGCTGCATTCGCCAACCCTGCCGGACTCGCGCAACTCCTGAAACCCGAGGTCTCTATCGAGGGGCGCCATTGGAGCTACTCAACACCATACACGGTGGGAGGCAGGGCAGAAGGCCTCCCGAGCGGTAACGGCATTGACACGATGGTTGGTCTTAGAAGGTCAACATCGGATGATGACCTCGCCGGGCTCTCCTTCCTCTCGTTGGCGTATCCACTAGGGAATTGGTCGCTCGCGATTTTCCGTCACGAGAACGCGAACCTAGAATTCTCCAGTGAAACGCAGGGACTCTTCTTCGCCGGAACCGACTGTTGCCAGGACCGCTTCTTCGACCAGCGCGCGACGAGCGATCTGGATTTCTTGAGCTACGGGTTCTCCGCTGCCTATCGGATCAGCGACAGGTTTGATCTCGGGCTCGGGGTGGTCTATCACGATGCCGCTATCGAGTCGAATGTGGCCCAGTACCTATGGGATGACGACACGCTGCAGAGCTTCTTCGGGCGCAACTCGTACCTTCCTGAAAGACTGCGGGTCAGCCAAAGAAGCAGCGTCCACGACACTGACTGGACGCTTACGGGCGGGATTCTCTGGAGGTTGTCGGAAGCGTGGAGTATCGGCGCAGTTTACCGGCAGGGTTTTGAAACCAGCATCGAGTTCGAGGTCGCTGCCGGAGAGGCCGTCGATTTTGGCGTGCCCCCTGGAGAAGTGTTTCTGCGGGCGTCGGGCGGCCCTATCGAATTCCCGGATATTTACGGGCTCGGATTCGCGTATCGCGACCCCGACGGACGCCTTACGTTGAGTTTCCAGTGGGATCGCATCGAGTATTCCGACATCCCGCAAAGTCTCGCCCTCGACGACCAAACAATCGACGACGCTGATGAATTGCACCTGGGCGCCGAGTATGTCTTCCTCGGTTCGACCCCGGTCATTGCCGTTCGGCTCGGGGCCTGGCTGGATCCGGATCATCAGATGCGGGCTACGATCGACGAACCTTTTATCCGCGCATTGATGCCACGTGGCGACGACGAATTTCACTTCGCTGCGGGTATTGGTGTAGCGATGCAGCAATTCCAGGTCGATTTCGCGATGGATTTTGGCGATCGAGCGGATACGTTGTCATTGTCAGCGATCTACGACTTCTAGGACGGAGTTGACTGTGGCGATCCGAGATAATCGATTTACCGCCCACGCCGGGGTTCTACTATTTCTTCTGGTCGAGGTACTGGCACCGGCCAGCGTCTCCGGCCAGGAGGCGGTCGTCCCCCTTCAGTTCAGCTTCTCCGACCCGGGTGCACGCAGCATGGGTCTCGGCGGCGCTTTTGTTGCCCTGGCCGACGACGCCACAGCCGCATTTTCAAATCCGGCCGGATTGACGCAGCTGATTAAGCCGGAAATTTCGATCGAAGGGCGTCGCTGGAGCTATTCGTCGCCGTTCATCGAACACGGAAGAGTGGAAAACCTTCCCAGCGGCTTCGGGATTGACACGACAGCCGGCCTTCGAAGCGCGACGTCGGAGGATGACCTCGCCGGGCTCTCTTTCCTGTCGTTGGTCTATCCGAAGGAGAGTTGGTCGCTCGCGTTCTTCCGGCACGAGTACGCGAATTTTCAATTCCTCGGCGAAACCCAGGGACTCTTCTTCGGCGGAAGCTCCTGCTGCCAGGACCGGTTCTGGGACCAGCGATCGCAATCCGACCTGGACATCCTCAGCTACGGGCTCTCCGCTGCGTATCAGATCAGCGACCGGTTCCATCTCGGGCTCGGCGTGGTCTACTACGATGCGTCGTTCTTCTCGGATGTGGAGATATTCCTCTGGGATGAGGACACAATCCCCAGCGTCTTCGCGCCGAACTCCTATCTCCCGGAGAGATCGGTATTTGGCGAGCGAATAAGCTTCGACGACGCCGATTGGGCATTGACAGCGGGTTTCCTCTGGAGGCTGTCGGATAGCTTTAGCGTCGGCGGCGTTTACCGGCAGGCACCAGAGATCGACGTCGGCGTAATACTGACAGCCGGCCAGGCAATCGATCTCGGAGTACCGCCTGGCGAAGTATTCCGTCAGGAGTCGGCCACGCTCGAGTTGCCATCGATATTCGGACTCGGCTTCGCGTATCGGGCCCCCGACGGGCGCCTGACGGTGTCCCTGCAATGGGATCGCGTCGAATACTCGAATATTGTCGACAGCCTCATGCTCGACGACCGGGCGATCGATAATGTGAACGAGCTGCGCCTGGGTGCAGAGTATGTGTTTCTCGAATCGACACCCATCATCGCCATTCGGTTCGGAGCCTGGCTGGACCCCGATCACCAGATGCGAGCCACGAGCGACTCGCTGCTCGCCCGCGCACTGCTGCCGCGCGGCGATGACGAGATGCATTACTCAGCGGGTATCGGCGTGGCCATGCAGAACTTCCAGGTCGATGTCGGCGTGGATTTCGCGGATCGAGTGGACACCGTCTCGCTTTCGGCTATTTACGATTTCTAGTCCTGATGTGTCGTTGTTCTCGACCGGTCGATATCCTTTTCGCGCTGCAAGCCTTCCGGCGTCAATTCGAATGCCCACGCAAGAATCAGCGCAATAGGCAAACCGAGGACAAGAAACACGAGTAGCAGCTTGCCAGCCCAGTTGGGTACTTCGAGAAAGTCCAGGACTATTTCTCCGACCTGTAGCAACAGCCAGGCTACAACAAAGTAGGCAATACCGACACGGACCACATTGCGGCGCCTTAGCTCGGCGAAGAACCCAACGGCTGGCTGCGTGTCATCGCTGTCGAGTTCCAGCTCGCTCTCTTCTACTACTCGCAATGGCACTGCATCGGCGTCCAGGTGCATGCTGCCGTCCTGCATCTGTTGCATCCAGCGGCGGAAGTAGTAGTTCGCCAGCACGACATGTTGCTCGTCGTTTCTGCGGATGAAGCCTAAGTTTTCCAGGCGGCGCAGTTCGCCCTCAAGCGCATCGGATCCGAGTGACAGCTCTTCCTGAATCGAGTTGCATGTCGCCTCAGGCGATCCAACCACCGCCTGAATAATCTGGCGCTCTATGTCCGACAGCATTTCGAAATCGACAGAGAAGAAATAACTCACCATCCGATCGGTCGCGACCCGTTCAGTCGCCTCCTCCAGGCGCCCTGATTCGAGGTAGCGTTTGCAGACGAGCTGGACCAGGTAAGGGTGGTTATTGCAGTGCTCACGGATTTCTTCAATAACGCCATCCGCGAGTTGGGGCCTCTCTTCCGGACCGAGATGCGATTGCTCAATCAGCGATCGCGCTTCTGCATCGGTGAGTCGCTCGATGTAAAGCGGCGGTGTAAATCCGTGCAGAAACGGCGACGTATCTTCCTTATGCTCAGCAAGTGCCCACAGGCGGATCGTTGATGCCAGAACTGTGCGGATGCCCTCACGACTCTGCATTGCGTGTCGCAGTTTGCGCAGCAACGATGGATCTTGTCGATGCAGCTTGATCAGTTCCTCAACCTCATCGCAGAGCAGCAGAAGCTCCATCTTATGTGCACGCAATCGGCGCCGGAGCCGCTCCATGGAGACGAACAAGTCCTCCGCCTCCACCTCCTCTACGCCGATGCCAATGCGCTCCAGCCGTTCATCCGCGTCAAGGATTGCATCGGCGAAATTGAGGTGCAGCTCCTGAGGTGTCTCCGCACCCTGGAAGTCCCAGAAGATTGGAAAGTAGCGCCGATCTGCGGATGTGTCCGCGATGTGTTCGATCTGTTTCAGCAGCGACGTCTTGCCGATTCGTCGCGTCCCAAGCAGCCAGATACAGTTTCGATTGCCGTCGAGAATCTCGGCAATCTGAGACTTGCGGCCGTAGAACCGATCACCGCGTACCCACTGGCCGACAACGTAAGGGATTGCCGGCATTCTGATCGAAAGATCTCTCGACGTTAAGGAATCTCCGGGTGACATGGTCTCGAAATTCGCCAAGAGCCGGTAGCCCCGCTTGGGCAGCGTTTCAATCGGGTTGAATTTGGCCTGCCCCGGCTCGTTGCCAATCTTGCCCAGCTCGTGGCGGAGCTGATAGATACAGCGGCTCAGGGTGTGCTCTGTTACGACCACGCCAGGCCATACCGTTTCCAGAAGCTCGTCCCGCGAGACTACGCGACCGGGGTGATCCATGAGAACCCCGAGCACCGCCATTACCTTGGGCTCCAGTCGGACGGTGCCACCCGTGCCGGCAACTGTGCCCTCGCGCGGATCGACGGTGAACCCGACAGGTGCATGTGTCTCGGTAGCCAATACTCGCCTCACAGCCAACTGAAACAGTCCCCTGCTAGCTAACACCCAGCGAAGCTCAGCAGCAACTCGGGGATGTACTTAGATTCACGCAATCCAGCTTGATTGACGGTTCCCGAGAAAGAAATCAAGACGATATCAACTTGTCATCAAGCGGCACCCTGTCAGTGGATGTTCAATAGGTGCTAGGGAAAGAATTTCGCATTGGACGCGTCATTGCCGAGGAGGTGTCGTCATGAACGCAAAATTACAGCAGTTACACTATTTGGGCCTGGCTTTTCTGGGCCTGCTCGGCGCCTGCAGCGGCAGCGTCAGTGTTTCTCCGACCGTCAACATTCCCCCGATACCTGACCCACCGCCCCCGGCTGCCACGGAGGACATATCGACGCTGGGTGTGATCTCCGGACTGAATAGTGTCACGGTCAACGGCGTGCGATACGAAACACCTTCAACGACTGTGACGGTAAACGGGCAGCTCGCGAACCTGTCTGATCTCGAGCTAGGGCAGATCGTCTCGCTGGAGGGCACGATCGAGGTCGACGGCCCGAGGGGAACGGCCAATCGCATCGACTACGAAGCGACCGTCATCGGCCCAGTGGAAAGCATCGACGCCGCGCTCGGCCGGCTGGTCGTCATGGGGCAAATCGTTCGAACCGATGCCGACACCATATTTGATGCCGGCATCGATCCGGCTACATTTGCCGGACTTGCAGTAGGGGCAAACGCGCAGATCAGCGGCTTTCTGGATTCCAGCGGCGAGTTCAACGCAACGCGCGTCGAACCCGATACCACCAGTACCGAAGTGCAAGTCATCGGCAGCGTCATTGGACTGGACCTGGCCAACATGGTATTCGGCATCAATCGGCTAACCGTTGACTACGGCAGCGCCGCGGTCATCGATCTTCCAAGCGGTATGCCGACCGATGGCATGTTCGTCATCGTAAAAGGATCATTGGTTAACGGCATCCTGGTGGTCGACGAAATACTGAGTCTGTATGACTGGGACGACAATCCGGGCGATCGGGTCCAGGTCTCAGGAGTCATTACGCGGTTTGCGTCACCGGATGACTTCGATATTAATGGGTTCCCTGCGCTCGCCGATGCCAACACCCGCTTTTCCAATGGCACAATCAGTGATTTGGCGGCAAACGCCTATATCACGATTGATGGGGAGTTCGCTACGGGTGGCGATAGAGTCCTGTCGAATGAAATTAGCTTCGGCAGCATAGTCGGCCCGACCACAACAAGCACATTCAACTTCGAAAACTTTACCGACATATCGATCTTCAGCGTATTCCACGTCGAAGTTTCTCAAAGCCCTGACTACCTTGTTGAGACCACGATAGACAATGATGACGTGAACAGGCTGGATGTGTCGCAGACCGGTTCAAATATTCGCATCGGCGTCGGACCGGAGCCTGGAAACGACAGAATCGAAACCATCGAGGCCGTTGTCACGCTGCCTGTGCTCGACAGCATAGATCTGGATGGGGTCATCAATGTCAAGCTGAACGATTTCAGTCAGACGCAGTTAACTGCAACCGTTGGTGGCGTGAGCCGCCTGCATAGTAATTCGCTCATGATCAATGATCTGACCGCTAACGTCGCCGGCGTGAGTCAACTGGATTTCGGCGATATCCGACCACTCGGAAACGCAGATATCAACTTGAGCGGAGTCAGCACTGCAACGCTCAACATGGATATCGGATCGACCATCAGCGGTTCCGTGTCAGGCACATCGAGACTGTACTACTACGGCACGAATGTCACAGTGAATGTCACGACCGGCGCGCTGTCATCGGTCGAAAGACTCGGAGCAACGAGGCCCTAGCGCAATAAATAAAGTGCAATGACTGACTCGAAATCCACAGGAGGACTGGATAGAGCACGACTGTAGACAAGATTCGTAACAGGCAAGCAACACGCAGATGCCCATCGGAAATTTCGTATTGCGCTCCCTTGGGCTCTGTGCGGTAGTCCCATAATGAAGGTGCCCCGATGCTCATAGCCATCAGGCGACTGATTATTCTGGTGGGTGTATCACTGATACTGGTCACCCACCCGGCCACGGCCGATCCGTGGTATGAGCATTATGCCAAGGCCGAACAAAGCATCGAAGATCAGAACTGGGCAGCGGTCGTCCATGAGATCAACGAGGCACTGGAGAAGAAAGGCGACTCGGGAGCGCGTGTGCGCAGCTACGGGATGAAGGTTACCGCCTATTTCCCGTATCTCAAGTTAGGCATCGCCTACTACCATCTGGGTCAGCTCGACGCCGCCCTCCAGGCGTTCGAGACCGAGGCGCGATTGGGGGCCATCGCACAATCGGATACCGCGACTGCGGAACTCGAGCGCTACCGCGGTCTTGCCGAGGAGGCGCAAGCAACGGCCGCGGCGGAAGAGAAGCAACGGATTCAAGATATCGTTGCGCAGCGCCTCAGCGTTGCTCGAGATCTTGAGGATAAAGGGCTTCTGGACGAGGCGATGGCCGCTCTCGACCAGGCGTTGGCCGTGGCACCCGATAATGTCGAAGCTCAGGGCGCCATGAGCCAACTTCGGCAACTGTTCGCAGAAAAATCGGGCGCGCAGGATCGGGATCGAAAAGTGTCCGAGCTCGTAGACACTGGCCAGGCTCTATTCAACGAGCAGAACTACAGCGAGGCGTCGAGCATCTTTCGCCAGGCGCTGTTCCTCGATCCCAGACCCGAGATTCAGGCGCTATTGGACGCAGCGCAGAGCGAACTGCTGGCCGAGCTCGAAACCCGCCAGAGACTTGAGGACCAGGTGACTTCGTTTGACGCCGAACTGGATGCGGTGCGCGCCATGGAATCCGCGGGCGAGCTTGCAGCGGCACTCGAACGACTTCAGTCCATTCTCGCGTTGCAGCCCGCCAACAATCAGGCGCGGTCAATCCAGAGTCGCCTTCTGCAGGCACGCAAGGACGCGGAAACGGCAAGGGCGAGGCAGGCACGCATCGACCAACTCCTGGCTGACGCCGACTTGCGATTCGAAGCCGGATCGGCCGAAGAGGCCCTGTCCGCCGCGAACCGGGTCCTGGCTCTCGACCCCGGCAATAGCACTGCGCTCAAATATGTCGCGCAGGCCTATGGAGCTATAAGCCGAAAGCTCCTCGGTACAGGGCCGCGAGGAAACATCCCGCCTGCCATACGCTTCGTGGATCTCCGCCAGGAGGCGGATGACGGCGCATTGGTAGAGACGACTAGCGCGCCAGATTTTCGGCTAAATGGCGTGGTCATTGACAACTCGCCGGTGCAAGTAATCTTCTACGGTGCCGATGACGGAGTGATTGAAGCGGGTCTCAACAGCCAGCCGCTCGGCGAATTCTTCCTCACAGAGTTCAACGTCGAATCAAGACTCTCGCCCGGCCTATCGACCTTCCGACTCGTCGCAACGGACTCCGGGGACTTGGCCTCGAGCAGCGAGTATACCGTGATCTATGCTCGCCCTTTCTTTCGGGCTCCCTGGTTTTACGCTCTCGTGGCCGGCGGCGCTGTGACGCTTGGTGCCTTTTTTATGTGGCGACGCTACCGGCGCGGCCTGCAACTGCGCAGACGCAGGTTCAACCCCTACGTGGCGGGCGCGCCGGTCCTTGACGAGGATATGTTTTTCGGCCGGCGCGAATTGGTCGACCGCATCTTGCAGACGATTCACAACAACAGCCTGCTCTTATACGGCGAACGACGAATCGGAAAAACCTCGATTCAGCATCAGCTCAAAAAACGGCTGCGTGAGCTCGACGATCCACTGTATGAATTCCATCCGGTCTTCGTCGATCTGCAAGGTACACCCGAGACGCGCTTCTTCCAGACCATCGCCGAAGACATTTTTCAGGAGCTGGCACCGGTGCTCGATGGCCTGCGGCCCGGCATCGACAAATCCGGCGAGTATACCTATCGAGACTTCGTTCGCGACGTCCGCGCTGTTCTAAAGACTCTCGAAATGCGGACCTCCAAAAAGGTCAGGCTGGTATTGCTGATAGACGAAGTCGATGAGCTGAATGACTACGACCCCCGAGTCAATCAGAAGCTTCGCAGCCTCTTCATGAAGAGTTTTGCGGAGAGCCTCGTTGCGGTCGTCTCCGGCGTGGAAATTAAGAAGCACTGGGAGAGAGAAGGAAGCCCCTGGTACAACTTTTTCGAGGAAATCGAGGTTAAACCGTTCGGACCTCGGGAGGCGCAGGAGCTAATTGAGCGTCCGATCGGCGGCATGTTCAAACTGGGCGATGGTGTCGTCGAGAGGATTATCTCGCTAACTGCCGGCAAGCCGTATCTGATTCAGAAGATATGTATCTCCCTCGTTACACGCCTCCACGAACAGCACCGGCGGACGATAACTGTCGCAGATGTCGAGGCCGTCGACCGGCCCGAGGCGGCCTGACCGCGATGCATTGCCGATACGAATTTGGTGAGCGATGAATACGAAGACAGACAGGATGTGGCGGTCGCGAGCAACTCGGGGGTTCGCCTTTGTGACGATCCTGCTGTTCGTCACGACCGGCTACCTGGTGCTATGCCGCCCCTATCAACTGCACTGGGGGGCAACTGATGCTGAAATCGAGCGGTCAATGGCAGGCGACGAACTCAACCTGAGTCCGTCTTTCCTCGCCACGCGGGCGATCACGATCGAGGGCAGTCCGGAGGAGATTTGGCCCTGGCTAGTGCAGATGGGTTACGGCCGAGCCGGATACTATGGCTACGATTTACTGGAGAATGCAGGCAGTCTGGAAGGCCTACGGAGCGCCGACGAAATCCTACCCCGATTCCAAGGCTTCGTTGTTGGGGACGAGTTACCGATCAGCGCTGTCGTGAGCATGAGGTTTCACACGATCGAGCCGAACCGCCACCTGATCTGGCTGGGAAGCGAGGTCACCAACCCCGGCGCCTTCACGTGGGCACTATATCCGCTGGACAAAGGCCGGACCCGTCTCGTCAGCCGCATTCGTTGGACCTATCACCCGAACTCCATCGGTATTTTTGCGCTTGAGCTGTTCACAGAGTTCGCCGATCACATCGCCGTGCGCAAAATCCTCCAGGGTGTGAAGCAGCGGGTCGAGCAGAACATCGAGCCGATGTGGATCCAATACCTCGAACTCTTCACGTTCATTTGCACACTCTTCACTTTTCTGACGGCACTGGCACTGCTCTGCTGGCGCCGCCTCACCTGGAAGACTTGGGGTGCCGGAGTCGTTGCCAGCGTAATCTGGCTCACGACCTGGTACGCGCCGGTCGCCAATTGGTTCAACGTGTTATTGGCACTCTTCGCAATCGGGACGCTGTTCCTCGCGCATTGTCGTGGCATCCGCGAACAGCTTATCGGGCAGGACACTGCACTGAGCGGCGATTACCAGCGACACGCTTGAATTGGAGTTTTGTATGGCCATGGTCGAAGAGTCAAGTCACTCGGATGCTTACAGAATCGGAATGCTGGGAGCCGTACTTAGCGCGATCGGCATTCTCACATCGGGGCCACTAGCGGTTCTCGTGGTCGCCCTCGTGCAACCGCAGCCATTGTGGGACGGACCTGACTTGTTTGTTGACAGCTTCCACCGTATTCAAACTCTACCTTTCTACTTCGGTTTTTTGCTGGCGATGGGCAGCATCATGATGTTGGTATCGGTTTACCTGTTGTCAAAAAAGCGAGCTACGGCACTGACCGCACTTATCTTCATGTCGATCGGCGCGGCTTTTGTAATCTTCAATTATGTGACACAGACAACGGTCATTCCCGCCGTTGTCAAAACTTATACTGCGGAGCTTGGCTCGGTGCTTACCACACTGTCCATGTCCAATCCGAGCTCCTTGCCCTGGGCATTGGAGATGTGGGGGTATGGCCTGATCGGCCTGGGCACCTGGCTGGCTGCGGGCTTCTTTGGCACGAGCCGTCTTGAGAAAATCGCGAAAGCCCTGTTCATTCTGAATGGCATCGCCAGCGTTTTCGGCGCAGTAATCGCATCAATCGATCTTGCCGGAGTGTTTTCAATCGCAGGGTTAATCGGTTACGGCGTCTGGAACGTGCTCTACCTTGCCCTGGCAATCACGTTTTATCGGGTGCTACAAAACAGGAGGCATGAGTGATGGCTATCCTCAAAGAGCAACTTGAGCTTATCCGATCACCCAAGTCCACAATTACGAGATTGGCGAGTAACCCTCGTGCAGTATTTGTGGGATTCAAACACATTTTCATACTTGCCGTACTTTATGAGCTCGCGTTCCTTCTTTGGGCGCTCGGCGATGCAACCGTGACGATGCCCGCCTTTCTGAAAATTCCGGAAGACCGATACTATTTCTATGAGCTGATCTTCGCGATTCCCGTGTTTTTTGTCGTGTGGATCGTTGCAGCTGGCACCGCCTACCTGTTGTCCAAGGCGATCGGAGGAAACGGTTCTTACGATACGATCCTCGGTGGATTTGGAATCGCGGCATTTATCAGCGCTTACTTCAGCCTCATACCAGACTTCATTCAAGGTATGTTGTGGACGACCGGATGGGTACCGTTTCCCGAGTATCAGGAAGCAACCAGCCGCGGGCCATTACTCGTATTGGTGTGGGGCTACATAATTGCGTACAACGTCAGTCACCTGGTCCTGTATACCGTCACAATTCGCTACTCGCAGAATCTTGGCATTTTGAAATCCGCGATAGTGGCAATAATCTCGTACTTCACCTCAATCGGAATATTCATCACCTTCATTCGCTAGCTGCGCCGCGCCGCCCAGTCATCGTATGCACGGTTTTGCGCGCGTGCCTCCTTGGTTACTAACCAGGTCGTCGAAGACTCACGAATAGCTGACAAAGAGAAAAGGCCCACACAAGGTGAGCCTTGGAAAAAATGGTGCCGGCACCAGGAGTCGAACCCGGGACCTACTGATTACAAATCAGTTGCTCTACCAACTGAGCTATGCCGGCAAATGCGGGCGGGTATTTCAGCAACTAGGCCCCTGGAGGTCAACGACTAGTTTTGACGCGGACACGTGGCGGCCTCCCGCAAAAGGACCTTCTCCTCGCCGTATTTCTCGATCATCGCACCGGCGCCCCTGCCCGGCGACAGCGCGATATCCACGTAAAACACCGTGTCCTCCCGGGTCCGCTGGCTGATATCCGCAGGCAGTTCCAGCGACCGGGCCTGCAGCTCCACTCGCTCGGCGCGGCTCATGTCGCCGAACAGGCCCAGCGATATTTTCAGGCCCTCGTCGTCCGTCGGCACCAGGTAGGCATCGCCCAGCCCGCCGACTTTCAGCTTTTCCAGCATGGCATTGCCGGTTTCCCGGTCCGGAATATTGCGAATCTGTACCCAGTAGCCGACGAATATCTGGCCCTGAGTGGTTCTGACGCTCGCCCGCATGCCTTCGCCTGCGTATTCGGCCAGCGCGCCGTTGGCATCCACGTTACTCTTGAAAGGTCCGATCGAGACGCAGGACCGGCCGACCACGGCAGACAAATCCGACGGCCGGCCGGAGCCGAGCACGGCGCCCACGCTGGTTGCGGCTTCGGCAATGGCCGTTCTGGAAACCTCGAGCGACGGCCCGAGTTGCGACTCCATCACGGTGGCAACGCCCGTTTCCGGTGGTTCATCGACGAATCTTCCCCACAGGTAATAGAGAATATTGGCCAGCAGCAATAACAGCAGAAGATTTCTCATGACTCACTTTCGATTATGTGTGCGAGACCCTGAAGGACGAGATTGGGCCGGTGCAGAACGTTGCCATCGAGCTGCGTCAGGATGCTGGAGGCATCCCCACCGGTCAAGACAATCCGCGGTCGAATGCCGTCGGCACGCACCACGCGCACTGCTCTATCTATTGCACCGCAAATCGCGTTGTAACTGCCATTCATCATCGCGCCACTCGTATTTGCTGCCAACATTTCTATTCCGCTCGGCACAGGACGTCGACTTCGCCCCGGCGTCGGAAGGTCTGCGGTTTCCGAACTGAGGCTCGATAACATCAATCGAATGCCAGGAATAATCTGGCCGCCCAGGTGCTGCCCGGACTTGTCTATCACGTCGATAGTCACCGCCGTTCCGGCATCGACCACTACGGCAGCGGAGCGTTTTTCTGCATAAGCGCCGATCATTGCAACCCAGCGATCGACCCCCAGGCGGCGAACCTGCGCGTAAGCATTGGTAACGCCGCAGGCCTTCTTTTCAGAGCGCACGAAATGAATTTCGTTGTTGCAGTGAATGCCGATCGCACCGGACAGTCGGGTGGCGAAACTGGCGCCGGCAACGTTGCTGGCTACTATTCTGACTACCGATCTCGGCAATTTCGTTGTCAGTGCCGCAAATGCGGTTTCACGCAGCGATTCGTGGGTGACGCTGCCGCTTCTCCCGATATGGCCGTCTTTGTATATGCCCCATTTGAGGCGTGTATTGCCGACGTCGAGCAACAGTGCATCTGCCGCCTGTATCATCCGGCACCTGTGTTAGGTGCGAGAATGACGCTGCCCGATACTATCGTCCGAGGTCCACTCTGCGTCATCAGCAGTAATCCGCCGTCATCGTCGACGCCTTCGGCAGCCCCCGAAATGCGTCCGGCCGCAGTTTCGATCGACATCTGCCGGCCCTTCAGCCAGTCGCAACGATTCCAGCGCTCGACGAAAGCAGCGAAGCCTTCCGCGTCGAACTGCTGCACGGTGCGCGCCACGCTGTCGATCAGCTTGCATGCAAGTGCGCCGCGCGACGGCATCTCCTCGACGCAATGTTTGAGGTCCGTGATCGGACCGATGCGGTCCGGTGCAATATCGGCGTGATCGAAACCTGTCAGGTCGATGTTTATTCCCAGGCCGATGACCGCCGTGGTCTGCATCGAATTGCCGCGCGTTTCGACCAGGATGCCCCCCAGCTTCGCGTCAGCGGCCATGAGGTCGTTCGGCCATTTCAACGCGACGCCTTGCATCGGCAGATTGCGCAAAACATCGACTGCAGCAATGCCGGCAGCCAGGCTCAGGCTGGAAAGCTGGCGAGGCTGCCTGCGAAACGTATAGGCCAGTGACAGGCAGATCGACGATAAGGGCGGTGTGCGCCAGGTCTTGCCGCGCCGGCCCCGTCCCGCCGTCTGGTGGTCGGTCATCGCCACCCGGAATCGTCCGGCCGCAGGTCCGGCCTGATCCAGCAGGTAGCGGTTGGTCGAATCGAGTTCAGGAAAACACTCGAGCTGATCGAGTCGCGGCTCTGTCCCCGGATCGAGTAACCGCCGCAGGTTCTCAGCGTCGGGATTCGACATCGTCTTCGGTTTCGGAGCGGCGCCGGAATACCATCTGCCGCGTGTTGCGGAACTCTGTGCCGGCCCGCATCCGCGCAATGTTCGAGCGGTGGCTGAAAACGAGGTAAGCGGCCATTGCCAGGCAATAGAGGAATAGCGGTTGATCCGCTGGCAAGCGCAACACCGCAAGATAGACGGGTGCCGCCAGGCCGCCGATCATCGTCGCAAGACCGACGTAACCTGACAGCACGAAAACAGAGGCCCAAACGAGCAGTACCGGCAGGATAACTCCGGGTGCGAGCACAGCCAGCGTCCCCAGCAGCGTCGCCGCACCCTTGCCGCCGCGAAACTTGTGCCAGATCGGCCACACGTGGCCCATGACGGCGGCCGCCGCACAAGCGAGCACCAGCCAGACACGGGAAACCTCCGGATCGATCCCGACAAACGGCAGGTCAAGCCCCGGAATCACGGCCGTCGAGAATGCACCTTTCCCGACGTCGATCAGCACCACGGCTATCGCAAATACGATGCCCTGGGTTCTCAGGGCGTTTGTCCCGCCTGCGTTGCCGCTGCCGAGATTGCGGATATCGATACCGCCCCTGATGCGACCAACGATCAGTGCCCCCATCAGCGAACCGATGAAGTAGCTCAGCAGGAATTTTGTTCCGAGTTCCAGCACTGCTTGCGCCATGCTCTCTGTGCCAATATGGTGGCGCATTGTAGCATCGACCCGGATCCGCCTTCGCGCGGGCATATGCCGTGACCAGCACGCCGATTCCCGTCTTTATCAACCCGATGGCCGGCCGTGGCCGGGCCGGCCGCACACTGGACGACTTGCGCGAGCTGCTGAATCGTCAGGGCGTCGATCATTCGATAGTCCAAAGCAATGCCGTCGGCGATCTCGAAGAAGGAATACTCGCCGCCGCGGCTGCCGGCACGGATCGCATCATCATTGCCGGCGGCGACGGCAGCATTCACGAAGCGGTAAACGGCATAATGCGGTCCGGCAGGAATGTCGCACTGGGCGTGATTCCGATCGGTACCGGCAACGACTTCGCCAAAGCCTGCGGCATCCCTCTGCACTGGGAGGATGCTGCGACGTTGCTTGCCGACCGGCTGCGCGGCAAGGTACAGCCGCGAGCGATCGACGTCGGACGGATGAACGAGCGCTACTTTGCCAACGGTGCCGGCGTTGGTTTCGATGCCAAAGTAACGCGCATTGCCCGGTCCAATCGCCTGCCGATCGGCGACCTTGTTTACCTGATTGCCGTATTCCAGGCATTGTGGGATGGCGTCATCACGCCGCGGATGACGATTCACTGCAACGGCAAAACCAAAGAGGGTCCCATGACGCTTGCGAACGTGAGCAACGGTGCCTGGGTCGGAGGCATGTTTCACATTGCGCCCGAAGCGCGGATCGACGACGGTGAACTGGATCTGGTCATTGCAGACCCGGTCAGCCGTTTGCGCATCCTGCGCCTGCTGCCGCACCTGATTGGCGGGACACACATCGGCCAGGCGGAAATTTCGCACCAGCGGATGCGCGAATGCCGCATCGAATGCAAGTCACCGCTGCCGTCACACCTGGATGGCGAAGTACAGCCGCTGCAAACACAATTCGATATCGCAATTCTTCCGGGGGCGCTACGCCTGATGTGATTTGCGAACCGATCCCAGATAGATCGCAGCCAGTGCAAGGACAGCGCCGGTCCCTTCGGTAACCGAGAACGAGCGGCCGAAGAAAAGTATGTCCCATATGAAGCTGCAGGTCGGTTGCAGCAACAGCGCCAGGCCGACTTCCGTCGTGGTTACTTTCGACAGGCTGCTCGCGATAAACAACATGCCAAGCGCGTTCGCCAGCACACCGTAAAGAAGCAACCAGACCAGGTCCGAGACAGTGGGGATCTCGAGCGACACGCCTTCGGCAAATGCAGCGGCTCCCAGCATCGCCGCAACCAGCAACGACATCACTGCGATTTCCCGCGTCGGCACGGTATGTGCCGAAACCATGCGCGCCTGGCGCATGCACAGCAGGTAGCCGGCATAACAGACCGCCGTCAGCAAGCCGAATACGATACCGAGCTGGTAGTCACGGGGCAGCTCCTGCCAGTCGAAACCGACGACCAGCGCAAGGCCCGCAATAGCCAATGGCACGGCGGCGATCTGCCTCGGCCCGGGCTTCTGGCCGAACAACACGATGCCCGCCGCCATCATGATGAACACCTGGAAGTTGGCGAGCAGCGTCGACAGCCCCGGTCCGATGTAGAGAATGCTGCGATGCCAGAACCACAGGTCAAGCGCAAAAAATACCGCAGAAAGCGCCAGGGCAGTCCAGGCCGCGGCTTTAAAAGTAAGCCGTTGCCGCGTGAGCAACAGGTAGATCGCGACGACCACGCCGCCGAACAGCACCCGGTAGAAGCCGCTGGTGGTCGGGGCAACGTCGGTCAGCTTCACGAACACCGGCGAGAAACTGATCATCAGTGCACCGGCGAACAGCCGCAGTCGCGGATTTTCAAAAGAAGAATACAAGGTCGGGGAATTCCTGCGGGTCAATGCGGTAGGTCACGATAACCAAAACACCGTCAATCCGCCAAGTCCCTGGCAAAGAGGTAGAATCGGGCTCGCGCGTCGACGAAAATCATCGGCCTCCGTACGAACCGGCGAGCCATAGGAATCAGTAGACCCGAATCATGAACAGGACTGTCGCAGATATTCTGAGCCTGCTGCTGATCGCGGCAACTATCACACTGACGCTGATTTTCTATGCAGATCTTCCGGATCCCATGCCGACCCACTGGAACGCGGCCGGTGAGGTCGACGGCTATATGCCCAAACCCTGGGGTGTCATTGCGCTTCCTTTTGCCGCCATTTTCGTTTTCCTGCTGATGAAATTCGTTGCGCATGTCTTGCGCAGGAAGCCCGGCGGAGACGAGGCCGGCCCTGTCTTGAGTCTTTTTCAGCTGGTGATGGTGGCCTTTATGTCTGGCGTCGCCGCGCTGGTGTTATTCGAAGCGAAAGGCTACGACACCGGCATGGATCGCCTGATTCCCGGTGGTGTGGGAGTTCTCTTCCTGGTTATTGGCCATTCTTTCGGCAAAGTGCGCAGGAATAAATTCATGGGCATTCGCACACCGTGGACATTGGCCAACGACGAAGTCTGGGATCGCACCCATCGGCTGGGCAGCAAACTGTTCATGCTGGCCGGACTACTATTGCTCGCTTACGCGAGTACCGGCGTTTATCTCGGCTGGACGCTGGTGGCGGTCTTCGCACTGCTGCTTTTCTCGCTGCCTTATTCGTATTTCGTGCATCGCAGCGCCAGGAACAACGCAGACTGATTCGTTGCAGTCGCAGGTCAACCGGGTGTCGCCTGCAATGCAGGCTCCTACAGTTTTGCTGTCAGCATCGCTGTCGCCTGCAATGCAGGCTCCTACAGTTTTGCTGTCAGCATCGCTGTCGCCTGCAATGCCGGGCCAGATAGTTTTGCTATCAGCATCGCTGTCGCCTGCAATGCCGGGCCAGATAGTCTTGCTGTCAGCATCGCTGTCGCCTGCAATGCCGGCCCAGATAGTTTTGCTGTCAGTATCGCTGTCGCCTGCAATGCCGGCTCCTACAAAACCGATAGAAAGGCTGTAGGAGCCTGCATTGCAGGCGACCCGTTTTTCCACTGCCGATTAATTCAGACCGTCTCCCGGTACCACGCCTTCCAGCCAGGCCTTGCGTCTGGATTCTGCACGCGTCGACGGATTGTCCGCCAGCGTCAGGTAACAGGTATCGTCCGGCGGCGAGCCAAGCGTCACGATGAATCGCAGCAATTCGTCGCCGCGAAACACCGTCAATCGCACGGAGTCCCCTTCGCGATAATCCCGAAGCAAGGTATCGGCATTCGCAACCGTCAGTTTCAGATTATCGAGTGCGACGAGCTCGTCGCCGGGCGCCAATCCGGCCCGCTCTGCCGGGCTACCAGCGTGTACCAGCGAAATGGAATTCTTGTTATTTCGGTAAACGAGACCGGCTCCCAGCCACCCGCCGGTTGGCCGTTCTCCGCGCAGCGGCTTGCCGCCGCTGTCCTTCGCGTCCTCGGCGGGACGAAGCCCAAGCACGATTCCGAGTTCCTCGAACAATAGCCGCAGCGGAAGGTCGGCTGTGCCGCGAACGTATCTTTCGAAGAAATCGCCGAGTTCGATGCCGGACACACTTTCCGCAACGGATTCGATACCGCGCTCCGGCATGCCCTCGCCGGTTTCTCCGTAGCGCCGCCAGCATTCCCGCACGACATCATCCAGCGAACAGCGTCCATCGCTCTGGTGCCGAAGGGTAAGGTCCAGCGCGAGCGCGATCAGCGATCCTTTTGTGTAATAGCTGACAACGGCGTTGCTCGAGTTGACATCCTGCTTGTAAAACTTGGTCCAGGCGTCGAAGCTGGACTCTTCCACACTCTGGCGGAAACGACCTTGACCGCGAATGACCCGCGTGATCGTTTTGGCGATGAGCTCGAGGTAGCTCTCGGCGGTAATGAGCCCGGCACGCAGCAGCATCAGGTTGTCGTAATAGGAGGTAATGCCCTCGAATACCCACAGCAGGCCGGTATGCGATTCTTTCTGCAGGTCATACGGCGTGAACGCCTCCGGCTTCATACGCTTGACATTCCACAGATGAAAATATTCGTGGCTGCACAGCCCGAGAAATTTCCGGTAGCCCTCCTTCACTGTCGACTCGCCACGCACCGGCAGGTCCGAGCGGCTGCACACGAGGCTGGACGACCAGCGATGCTCGAGTCCGCCATAGCCCTCTTCCTGCACCATCAACAGGAACAGGTAGCGATCGAGATTCTTCGGCGGGCCGAGGAAACCAAGCTGGCAATCGCAAAGCGTCGCGAGGTCGTGGCATATCCGCGCCATGTCGACCCTGGCCGTGCCGCGGATCGCAATCGTGTGCGGTATTCCGCGAGCTTCGAACTCGCCGATCTGCAACTGGCCGATTTCGACCGGATGATCGATCAGCTCGGCGTAGTCGGATGCGGCGTAAGCGCCGAAACCGTATTTCTCGGCGCCGGCCGAACGCAGGGAGGTTGCTACCCGCCAGTCGCTGCCGATTCCCTCTGGCGGCGCCTGAATTATCAGATCGCACGGTAAATTGTGCTGGCCGACCACTTCGGGGAAGACACAGGGACCGTTGAAATAGGCATGTGTCGTATCGAGGTGCGAGCCTCGCACGCTCGGGTCGTAGCCGAATATCTCCATAACCAGCGTCAGCGGTGTTTCGACAGGATCCGCCAGCCAACTGCTCTTGTCGGTTTTCTGCAGCGTGACCTCACGGCCATCCGCTTCCGCGCGCGCCGATACGACGTTCTTCGCGTAGTCTCTGATCATGTAGCTGCCGGGTATCCACGCCGGCAAACGGAACAACTGTCCCGCCGCGTCTGGCTCTTCGACTTCCAGCCTTACTTCGTAAAGGTGCGCGCCCGGGTTTGCAGGGCGAATCCGATACCGATGCCGGATGGCGTTGTTATCGGTCGCCGGCACGCCGGTTCCACTTCCGGACTGGCTCATCGAGCTTCAGTGTCAGGCACTTCGCGGAACCGCCGGCCTTCAGAAATTCGGAAAGCCCCACCTCGTGAACCTCGAAACCTGCAATCATCAGCCGCGCTTTCAGCGGCGCAGATGCCTTATTGAGGAAAACCTGGTCGCCGATGTTGACGGCGTTGCAGGCAAAATTTCCGGCGTCCGCGGTGTCCACGACAATGCGCTTGTGTGACGGAATGCGACTCTCGATTGCAATGCGCGAATCGAAATCGAAAGCCGGCGGATGATACATCAGGAATCCGCCCGTCAACGGGCAGAAACAGGTATCGATGTGATAGAAGCGCGAATCGGTCAGGCGTATGGAAACCAGATCGACATCGAAAAATTTCTGGATCTCTGCATGCGCCTCTATTTCGGTGCGGAATCCATAGCCCGTCCATAGCCAGGGGCCACCACGATCAAACAGGCAATCGCCGGCGCCCTCGAAACCAATTTTCTCGTCGAGTTCCAGTAATTCGTATCCGTTCTCGCGAAACCACTTTTTCAGGTGAGGTTCTTCGGGTCGCCGTTCCTTGGGCATGAAGTGACTGGCGATCGCCTTGTTGCCGTAGACGACGCCGGCATTGGCGGTAAAAACCAGGTCAGGCAAATCCGGTTGCGGCTCCATGATCACGATATCCGCATATTCGCCAAGCGAATCGCGAAGTGTTTGCCATTGCTCTTGTGCGAGTTCGATGTCCGGGGAGCCTTCGTGACCTGCCATCCAGGGATTGATGACGTAATCGACCGTAAAAAAGTCGGGCGGACACATCAGGATTCTGTTGCGGGTTGCAGTCATTGCGTGCGGCGCTATGCCGCGCCTCCGGGCAGGTGAATTTCCGCGAGCATGCAGCGCACGCTGCCGCCGGCGGAACTTTCGATGTTGTCTATGGGCGCGCTGACGATGCTTGCGTGTTTTCCGATCGTGGCAAGTTGTGCGTCCGTCAATGAACGTCGCGCCCGTTCGGACATGGCAATCAGTGGCTTGCCTGCCGGCGTCACGAGTTCCAGCATGTTTCCGGCAAACGATTCCATCTGCTGCATGCTGAGTGACACGATTTCGTGGCCGGTCTCCACAAGGCTCTTCATGACAGCATCCCGCTGCTTGCTGTCCGGTATGGCTTCGTCGCAAATAACTGCAAGGGTTCGCCCGACATTCATCAATACGTTCGTGTGATAGATCGCCGCAGCATCCCTGTCTACGGCATCGAACGCGACGACTTCATAATCCATTCTCTGCGCAAAGTCGCCGAGCACATCGAGGTGGGTTCTTGGCGAGAGACATGCATAGGCAATACGATTGACACGATCCAGCACCATGCTGCCCGTGCCTTCGAGAAAATGCCCGTTTGCTTCGTGCTGTGACAGATCGACAACTTGTCTGACCTCGAAGCCATGTTTTTCATCCAGCGCCTCGATGATGTCGGGCCGCCGTTCGGTACGCCGGTTTACCGCCATCATTGGATAGAGGACTACCGTGCCATCGGCATGAAAACTCACCCAGTTGTTGGGAAATATCGCATCGGGCGTGTGCGGCTCCGGCGTGTCATCGAAACATAAAACCTTGATACCGCGATCCTCGAGCGCACGGGCAATCCCTTCAAACTCAGCGGCGGCCAACGCCTGCTGTTCGGCCGGCGTAGCGCGGGTCTTGCCCTGGAACTTGTTCGACTCAGCAGTTTTCGGATTGCTTTGAAAGCGCACTGGGCGAATCATCAGTACCGCGCTGGCGAGCTGGGATTCCTTGCTTGTTGTCATATTTATAGGAATGTCGATTGCGTCGGGCAGTCCGGCAGAGCATTGGTTAAACTGCGAGTCGCTACATGATGTCAGGAGTGGGGAATTATGCCTTTAAACAAGGCAGCGCTGAAAGCGCTGGGCCGGGGAATCGTCAATCCCGCCTGGCTGTGCTTCAGCTGGTTCGGCATGACCGCAAGCATATCGCTGCTCGAATCGCCGGCCAGGTTCACAGCCGGGGTGCTTTCCCGTACGGCAGCGCTCGACCTCGGCAGGGTCGTCTTTGCGCTGCTCAACAAGGTCGAACTGGTTGCGCTGGTGCTGCTGCTGGTGTTGGTTCGCGTTTCCGGCAACACCCGCCGCTTCTGGGGGGAGTGTGCATTGCTGACCCTGATACTGATCGCACAGTCTGCCTGGTTGCTGCCGGAGTTGTCGGCAAGAGCGCAACAGATCGTGGCCGGTGCCGAACCGTCCGCGTCAATCGCGCATGGCGCTTACGCAGTGCTCGAACTCGCAAAGCTGGTGACGCTGCTCGTGCTGGGATTCCGCGCACTGGGGATGAACCGCAACAGTTCGTCATTGTCACAACAATAGCTGGTCCAAATTCATGCCACTACTGATTCTTTCTGTCATTGTGCAAATAGCACTGGTCGTACACGTCATGCGAACCGGCCGGGCTGTGTACTGGATTTACCTGATCGTGTTCGTGCCGATGATCGGTTCCATCGCATACCTGATTGTCGAACTCCTGCCGGAACTGTCCGGCAATCCGCAGGCGCGCGGGGCGCTTCGCAGCATAAGAAAGAAACTGGACCCCGAAGCCGACATCCGGCAGCACCAGCGGATGCACAAGTTGTCGGGCAGCGTTGATGCAGCGAGGCACCTTGCGGGCGAACTGACGGCATCCGGACGCTACGAAGAAGCGATCCGGCATTATGAAGCGGCGCTGACCGGCCTCTACGAGCACGACCCCGACCTGATGCTCGGGCTTGCGCAGGCCCGGTTCGGCAATGGCGATTTTGCGAAAGCACGGGAAACACTCGACGTTTTGATTGAAAAGAATCCCGATTTTCGTTCCGCCGAAGGACACCTGCTCTATGCGAGAAGTGTCGAGCAATGCGGAGACCTGCACAAAGCCGAAGAAGAATACCGCGCCGTGGCTGCCTACTATCCCGGCGCAGAAGCCAAGGTCCGTTTCGCCCAGTTGTTGGAGCGCCAGGGGAAGCCCGCGGAAGCGCTGGCGGAATACGAGGACATCGTCACAAGTGCCGAACTGGCTCCCCGCCACTACCGCAAGGCGCAGAAAACATGGATCGCGGAAGCCAGCAGCGGCGCCAAGCGCCTGTCCTGACCGGCCCTACGGGTCGCCTGCGATGCAGGCTCCTACAAATTCTTCTCGAAATCGTTGTCGCCTGCGATGCAGGCGACCCATCGGTTTCCGACAAATTATCGCATCAGGCCCCCATGCTTTTTCGCGCCGACACCTGCTGATACCAGCGATTAAAGTGAATGAGCTCATCGCTGACCGGTGTCTTTGACCACGCCGCAAAGTCGACCGCAACGACAGCAGTAATGTCGGCAATCGAAAATCGCTTGCCGGCAAGGTACTCGACTTTTGCGAGGTGCGCATCCAGCTTCCCAAGGAAGCTCAGAGCCCGCTTACTGCCTCGCTCGGCCAGTTGCGGAATCTGTTCGTAAGGCTCCGGGCCCGGCAACGCACGGTCTTTGAGTCCCCGGGCCCGGTTGCGAAATGCATCCGCCAACGGTGCAAGCAGTTGCCACTCGAGTTTGCTATTCCACATCGTCACGGTAGCCGTTTCGGCCGCATCGCGCCCCATCAGCGGGGGATCGGGATACACGAGTTCGAGATACTGGCAAATGGCGAACACCTCCGACAAATGGCGCCCGTCGTCAAGTTCAAGCACCGGCACAGTACAGTCCGGATTGATGCTGCGAAACGCGTCGCCGAATTGCTCGCCGCTTGCAAGGTTCACTTGCACGATGGGGATTTCAATGCTTTTTTCCGCAAGAAAAATTCTTACCCTGCGCGGGCTGGGCGCCGTGGCGCAGTCGTAGAATTTCATCGAATCATTACTCTCTGGTTTCCTGCGCGGCAGTCTTGCTTTTGCGGGCTCGTACCGCGTCGGCCGTCTGCCCGAACAGGATCTTGCGGGCGGCCTCATCCGTCAGTTCGGTACGCTTCCAGTCCTCGCCGGTATCGACGCCGCGAATCACGGCCGGTCTTTTCTTGAGGCTGTCGAACCAGCGCCGCAAGTTGCCGAAACGATCGAGGCTCGCGCCAAGCCGCTTGTAACTCATGACCCAGGGTAAGGACGCAATGTCGGCGATCGAATAGTTCCCGGCAAGATAGTCGCGGTCCGCGAGGCGCACGTCCATGACGCCTAGCAGGCGATCGTATTCGTTGCTGTAACGGTTCAGTGAGTAGGGATCCGGATCCTCCGCATAGTTTACGAAGTGGCTCAATTGCCCGGCCATCGGACCGAGTCCTGCAACCTGCCAGACCAGCCACTGAATGACTTCGAAGCGACCTCGCGTATCAGTGGGCATCAGCTGGCCGCTTTTCTCCGCCAGGTACATCAGGATGGCGCCGGACTCGAATACGGAAAGCGGCTTGCCATCGCCGGTGTCCGGATCGTGATCGACAATAGCCGGCATGCGATTGTTCGGGCTGATGTCGAGAAATTCTGGCGAGAACTGATCGCCCCGTCCGATATCGAGCGGAATAATCTTGTACTCCAGCCCGGTCTCTTCGAGCATTATCGAAATCTTTCGGCCATTCGGCGTCGGCCAGTAATACAAATCGATCATTGCTTTCACGCGCTCCTGAATAAGGGTCTCGAATAGCTTATCATGCGTGCCGATCCGGTTCGGTGGACACCATGCAAGCAAAAGCTCAACGTTCGACACTTTCGGCCGAGGACGGTCGTGAAATCCTGCTCGACTACTGGGGCAATGCGCAGCCGACAGCCGTTGTGCAGATTCTGCACGGGCTGGCAGAGCATCCCGCGCGTTACGCTCGCTTTGCCGCACAATGCAACAGGCAGGGATATGCCGTATTCGCACACAACCACCGTGGCCACGGCGAGAACTGTGCGGAGGAAGATCTCGGCTACTTCGCCGACGAAAATGGCTGGGAACGGGTCATTTCGGACGTCCGCGTTGTACAACAAGAAATCCGGCAGCGCTTTCACGACAAGCCGCTCGTCTTGCTCGGTCACAGCATGGGCTCCTACGTCGCACAGGGATTCGTTATGCAGCATCCGCAGGATGTTGACGCGCTGATTCTTTCCGCTTCGACGCTGGCGCCTCGCCTGCAGCTCGTTCCCGGGCACCTGATTGCGCGATTCATTGCATGGCGCCGCGGGCCCCGTGCTCGCAGTACGATGCTGAATCAACTGGGCTTCGGCGATTTCAACAAGCGGTTCGCACCGAACCGCACGGCTTTCGACTGGCTCAGCAGAGACGACGCGGAAGTGGATCGCTACATCGACGATCCGCTGTGCGGTGTCGACTCGAGCAACGGGCTGTGGGTCGACCTGACCGCTGCCCTCCTGAAAATTCGAAAGCCTGGCTCCATGAGAATGATTCCGGCCCCCTTACCTATCCTGATCACGGGTGGCGAGCGGGATCCTGTGGGCGGGCAGATAGGCATGAATCTTCTTGCCGACGCCTATCGCGGCACGGGTCATCAAAATGTGTCGGTCAAAGTGTATGCGGATGCGCGACACGAGATGTTCAACGAGATCAATCGAGACGAGTTTACGGCGGATGTGCTTGGATGGATCGAATCGAACATTTGACGGTCGCCTGCGGTGCAGGCTCCTACAGGTCTTTTTAACTTCGTTGTCGCCTGCAATGCAGGCCAATTTGCCCACGGAACCGATTGGAACGGATTTTGGTCGGTGCAAATTGGCCTTGAGCGCGATGCAAATCGCAGTATCATACGGTCGCCTGCAATGCAGGCTCCTACACAAGAGTCGCGCAGTTCGGTGTCCTACAGCGGCGATAGTGCTCTTGTAGGAGCCTGCAATGCAGGCGACATCAATGATGAAACCGTCCCCTTGATTTCGCCAAAGAAAAAGGCGCTCTTTTTTCGAAGAGCGCCTTTCCTTTTTCAGCTTGCTGTTTTTCGACTAGTCGAAATTAGCCGTGAAACGCGCGTACCAGAAGCCGCCGTCGATACCCCATGGGGTGGTATCGGCATAGGCATTACCGGAACCGATGGTGCCGATGCTGCCATCCGGATTCAGGTTGGCGTTGTCGAATGCGC
>Ga0224510_10000079_pt1 | contig 79694 bp, 65 predicted proteins | sample SF_May12_sed_USG_FD_170161 | JGI IMG/M metagenome (GOLD analysis project Ga0224510, IMG submission 170161) | Sediment microbial communities from San Francisco Bay, California, United States - SF_May12_sed_USGS_4_1 | ecosystem: Environmental > Aquatic > Marine > Sediment | place: USA: California... | reverse complement strand
CGACGATATCGAGGGCCTGGCACGGGCGATGCACGATCACCCGAAGCTGTCGAGCTGCCTGGTCAACCGCCTGTACGCGTACGGCACCGGCGGCCCGGTCGAGCTCCGCTACGATCGCGACACGCTGGACTACTTCACCGATCGTTTCGAGCAGCAGGGTCGTCGACTGCCGGATCTTCTGGAAGAGCTCGCGACGAGCCAGGCCTTCCGTCGCGTCCGCTCCGCCGACACGATGACGAGCGTGGCCGCCGCGGCAAGACCGGGCGTACCCGGGAAGACCGCCCGCGCGCCCGGCAAGGAGAATTCGCGATGAGCAGGATCAGCAGGCGACGTTTCCTCCGGGGCACGCTGAACGGCGGCGTCGTGACCGTGGCGCTGCCATTCCTGGACTGCTTCCTGAACGACGGCGGTACGGCGCTGGCGTCGGGCGCGCCGATCCCGTTGCGCTTCGGCACCTGGTCCTGGGGTCTCGGGATGAGCGAGGCGATCTTCGTGCCCAAGAAGACCGGCCCGGATTTCGACCTGCCGCCGGAGATCGAGTCGCTCGCGCCGGTGCGCCAGCACATCAACCTGTATACGAACTACCATGTTTTCAAGGACGCCGCCCCGAATCTTTGCCATCACTCCGGCTGGGTCGTACTGCGCTCCGGCATCGCCCCGCTGACGCGGGAGAACCGGCCCGGCGAAACGATCGATGTAAGCGTTGCCCGCAAGACAGGCAACGAGACCCGCTTCCGCAGCCTGAGCGCGACGGCGACCGGCGACGTGCGCGACAGCTTCAGCTACGAGAACGGCAATTCGGTCAATGCGCCGGAGTGGTCGCCGCTCAGGTTCTACCAGCGCCTGTTCGGTCCCGGCTTCCAGGACCCGAACGCCGACGAGTTCACGCCCGATCCGACCGTGCTGATCCGGAAGAGCTCGCTGTCGGTCGTCATGGACGATGCGAAGAAGTTGCATGGCGAGCTGGGCATCGAGGACCGGCAACGGCTCGACCAGTACTTCACCGGGCTCCGGGACCTCGAGCGGCGATTCGACCTGCAGCTGACGAAGCCCGAGCCGCGAGAAGCCTGCGTCGTCATGCCGCAGCCCGTAGACCCGCCGGCCGGCCTGGATGCCGACCTGGTATCGAAGCGGCATCGCATGATGACGGAACTGATGCTGATGGCGGTCGCCTGCGACCAGACTCGAGTGTTCAACATGTTTTACGCGTCGGCATTCTCGGCAACGACGAAGCCGGGCTACGACAAGCCGCACCATACGGCGACGCACGAGGAGGCCGTGGTTCCCGAACTTCAATGCCAGCCGAACGTGTCCTGGTACACCCGCCGCGCCATGGAGGAATGGGCGTACTACGTACAGGCGCTCGCGAACTTCCGCGAAGGCGATGGCTCCCTGCTCGACAACTGCTTCGTCTACGCGACGACCGACCAGTCGTTCGCGAAGATCCACAGCATCGAGGGTATCCCGATGTTCAGCGCCGGTACGGCGCAGGGACAGGTCCGCACCGGGCTGCACCTCGATGGCAAGGGCAGTCCGGGTTGCCGGCTGGGCTACACCGCCCAGCGCCTAATGGGCCTCGAGATCAAGTCCTGGGGCGATAAGAGCAATCGCAGCTCCGATGCGATCAGCGAAATTCTTGTCTAGGCGGCTGCAGGCAACACTGCCGGTCGCCTGGTTGCTCGCCAGCGCGGCCGCTGTTGCACAGGGCGGCCCGTTCGAGCAATGGCTGGACGTGCCGATGCCGCCGGGCTTTCGCGTGGAGAACACGGAGCTCGAAGGGCCGGTGTTCGCCGACCGCGACGGCCGCACGCTGTACGAGTGGCCCCTGCACGTGCAAAGGAACGGCTACAGCGGTGAGTCGCCCGACACGCCCGCCTGCTATGACGAGGTGCTCACCGTTACCGCCGGCCTGATGAGCCCCTACCCGCCTGGCATCGTCTTGCCTGAGCTCGAAACCCGTCCGAGCTGCACCGACCTGTGGCCACCGGCTTATGCCGACGCCGACGCAAAACCGGTCGGGGACTGGTCTATCGTCGAGCGCCGGGACGGAACACGGCAATGGGCCTACGCCGAGCAGCCGTTGTATACGTCCGTGCGCGACGCAGAGCCCGGCGACACCCTCGGAGGCTCGAAGCGCCCTTACGGTGGAGATTCCCCGGCCTACCGCGTGCCGATCGGGCCGCCGCCGGCCGTGCCGCCCGGCTTCGCCGTGCGCACGACGTCGACCGGCCGCATGCTGACGACTGACAGGAACGACTCCGTGTACGCCTACGAAGGCGATGCGCCCGACGCGTCGAACTGCCGCGGCGAGTGCGAGCGCCGGTTCCGGCCGCTGCTCGCGCCGGCGCTGGCCCGAAGCTTCGGCGAGTGGACGATCCTCGCACGCTCACCCGGCGTGCGGCAGTGGGTGTACCGCGGCGAGCCGCTCTATACGTTTGCACTCGACGAGCACTCGTGGAGCCAGCAGGGCAGCGACGAGCCCGGCTGGCACAATGTATACACGCAGAAAGCGCCGCCGTTCCCGGCCTCGTTCACCGTGCAGGCGACGATCGTCGGCGACGTGCTCGCCGATCAGCGCGGCATGACGATCTACGTCTATCAATGCGGCGACGATTCCCAGGATCAGCTGTCCTGCGACCATCCGGACGATACCCAGATCTACCGGCTCGCGATGTGCGGCGGCGGCGATCCGAAGCGCTGCCTGGAGTACTGGCCATACGTTCGCGCGGCCGACCATGAGACCGGCGGCAGCCGAACCTGGAGCGTGATCGGCATCGATCCAGCGACGGGACACAAGGCGAAGCCGGAGCAGGCCGACGCAATCCGCGTGTGGGCCTTCCGCGACCGGCCCATCTATACCTACGCCGGCGACCGGCAACCCGGCGACACGCACGGCGACGGCACCGGCGAGTGGCGCGGCCAGCGTAACGGGCTACGAGGGTTCTGGCTGCGCAACGACATGCTGGAGGGCCCGCGATGAAAAGATCGGCACGGATCGCAGTGGCGGCAACGGCCGTAATCCTCACAGGGACGGCCGCTGCCGACGACGGCGCGTTACGCGACGGCCGGATCGCCTACGTGATGACGAACCTGTTCTGGTCGGTGTACCAGACCGAAGACGCAAAAGACGAGTGCCCGCGCGGCTTCAATGACGGGCCGCGCGAACAGTTTGCGAAACTGTTTCCGAAACCCGAGGGCATGACGGTCGAGGAAACGCAGCTCAGGCAGGAGATAGAGACCTGGCACCCGACGAGCGAGCCCGACGGCTTCGAGTTCTACGAGGTCGAGGGGCGCTATTCCTGGGGACTCGACCTCGACGGCGAGGCGAGCCCGGAGGATTTCACGCATCCGGACGGCGGGGAGGGTATCGACAACCAGGTCTACCGCGCCGTCGGTTGCATCATCGGCTTCCGCGGGCCGGACGGCGTCGAGTTCATCTTCCAGGACAAGGCGATCATGGACGAGCGGTACAACCGCATGATGATCGAGCTATCCGGTGTCGACAGCCTCGACAACGACGACGAGGTTAGCGTATCGCTCTATCGTGGCCTCGATCGGCTGCTGACGGATGCGACCGGCGAGAAGGTGATGCCGGGCGGATCGCAGCGCGTCGACGCGCGCTGGGGTGCGAGCCTGATCCGGCACACGACCGGGCGCATCGTCGACGGCGTGCTGAGTACGGAGCCGATTCCCGAGGTCGTCATACCGTGGCAGAACCTGCGGGTCGCGTCCGTGCACCTGATACGCGATCTCCGCTTCGTGCTCGACCTGGCGCCGGAGGGCGCCACCGGGCTCGTGGCGGGCTACGCGGACGTCGACACCTGGTACCGGCAACTGATCCGCAACGACTCGACCCATCATCTGAGCAACGGCCAGATTTCCGGCATCTCGCTGTACAAGGCGCTGCGGCGACTGGCGGATGCCTATCCCGATCCGGTCACGGGCGAAAATACGGCGATCTCGACGGCGCTCGACGTGAAAATGGCGCAGGTGTTCGTCGTCCATCCCGGCGGCGAGCAGGATGGCGGCGCTGGCGTCACACGCTGAGCCAGTCGGTCCCGCCGGCGCGGCCGGTGATAAGCGTACTGCGTCGCGAGTGCTTCAGTCCCTGAAGCCTTCCCGCGCCCGGGTGTTGTCGAGGACGATCGGCTTGCCCGTTACCGGGTGCCTGTAGTGATACGGCACGGTATCGGTTGCCGGCCACAGGCGCGGTTGCGGGTCGATCAGCTCGTCCGGCCCCAGCGGGTCCTCCGGGTACAGCGTCTTCGCCATCGGGATGAAATCGATCGGCGTCTTCGCCCAGCCCTCGTCGAAGCTGCCGTGCCAGAAAGGGAAGTACCCTAGGCGCCTGATCTTCCAGACGCCGTTCTCGCGGACGTACTCGTTCTCGTAGATACCGCCCTCGAACCACTGCCGTTGGTTGCCCTTGGCGGTCTCGTGCAGGCCGGCCTGCATCATCGAGCGGCCGCGCAGCTTTGCCGTCTTTCGGTCGTCGGCCACGTCGACGATCATCTGCAGCTGCGGGTGGTCGAGCAGCCAGCCGTAACGCGGGCCGTTGTGATTGTCGGTGAAGTTCTTGCGGAAGCGTTCGATGTACAGGCGCCTGACGCCTTCCCGGCCCTTGTAGATTCCGCCGAGGAACCAGACCTCGCCGCTGTCCGCGAACAGGTCGACGACCTCGTTGTACTGTGATTTGTCGATGAAGTAGCCGTAGGCGTACTGCAGGCGCCGGATGTCGTGGATGTCCTGCTGTATGCCGAGCTGGTGCTCCAGTGCCTCGACGCGCTTTACGAGTTCTGTCGTATCCGTCTTGCCGCTCACGTCTGCTCCTTACAATGCCTTGCTCGCCATCAGTTGCCGTATATGCTCCGCCTGCCGCGTCGCCAGGGCGACGATGGTCAGCGTGGGATTCGAGGTCCCGCTCGACGGCAGCGGGCTGCCATCGGAGAAAAACAGGTTTGGCACGTCGAAGGACCGGCCCCAGGGATCGCAGGCGCCGTCGTTCGCGTCTCGCGCCATGCGGCAGGTTCCCATGTTGTGCGTCGCCGGCGGCGGCGGGCCGACGTAGATCTCCGTGCTGCCCAGTGCCTCGTACAGTTCGCGGGCCCTGTCGATCCCGAAGCTCCTCATTCGCTTCGAGTTGTCGTGATCGGCGTAGTGCACGACGGGCACCGGCATGCCGTACTGGTCCTTTTCGCTCGGATGCAGCGTCACGCCGTTCGATTCCTGCGCGGGATCTTCGCCCATGACCAGCAGTCCCGTGTAGTGATCGTAGCGCCGGAGCTGCTCCGCGTACTCCGCGCCCCAGGCACCCGGGCGGGACAGGCTGGACAGGTTGGCCGGGTCGAAGGAGACCTGCTCGAAAACGAAGCCGCCTGCGTAGCCGCGCGTCGGATCGTTCGGTATGAAATCAAGGACCGCGCCGAGGTTGTCCGTGCCCCGCTCCATGTGCACGGGCTTCGGCATGATCGCCGTGACGATCGCGAAGACGTGCTTCGTGTAATGCCGCCCGATGTGCCCGGACCGGTTTCCGAGGCCGCCGGGAAACGCCGCGGAGTCGGAATTGAGCAGGATCCTGGGCGTATCGATCGAATTGGCGGCCATGCATACGGCGCGCGCTTTTTGCCGCTGCAGGTTCCCGCCGGCATCCACGTAGACGACCTCGCTGGCCCGGCCACGTTCGTCGTGCTCTACCCGCAGCACGAACGAGCGGTCGCGCAACTCGAAGTGATTGGTCCGGAGCGCTTGTGCTATCGGCGTATTCGCGGACGTCCACTTCGCATTGACCGCGCAGCCGGACACGCAGAAGCCGAGCTGAAGACAGGCGGGTCTCCCGCCCTGGGCGACCGAGTTGATCGCCATGTTGCTGCGTTCGACGTGCGTTAGCCCGATGCGCCGCGCGCCCTCGGCCAGCACCCTGTAGTTATTGCTTTCCGGCAGCTTCGGCCAGCCGTTGGTGCCGGAGACGCCCATGCTTTTCTCCGCCAGCGCATAGTAATGCGCCATCTCTTCCTGCGGGACGGGCCAGTCGATGACGCTGACGCCCGGCAGGCCGCCGAAATACCGCGACGGCGCAAGCTGGTAATCGGGGTAGCGCGGCGCGTGCGCGGTCCAGTGCTGGGTCGTTCCGCCCACGCCCTTGCCGCTCCAGATCGGGAAACCCGCCGGCAGGTCGCCGCTGCCGATGCGTCGGTCGAGCCAGGTCAGCCGTGGAAACATCGCGGATGCGTTGGTGACGACCTCCGCGGTCGGTCCGCCGGCCTCGAGGCATACAACGTCGACGCCACTGGCCGCGAGCTCGCGCGACACGGTGCCGCCGCCGGCGCCGGACCCGATCACGACGACGACGCTGCTGTCATTCCTGTCGAATACCTTCGCCATGATTCTCAGTCGTCGTCCAGCCAGTCGATGTCGTTCAGGCCGCGGTTCACGTAGCCGCCGAAATCCATCGAGGAGCCTCCGTAGCCGATGTAGGCCCAGACCTCGGGATCGTTGAACAGGACCATCTTCGTCGTCTGCAGCAGGTGCTGGAAGAAGGCACCGGATTCGATTTCGGCGAGCGCTGCGACCTGGGATCGCTCCTCGAGTTCGAGCCAGGTCACCGCCTGCCGCGCATCGAGATCCGCGATGCCTGTATCGAGCAGGGCGCGCGTGCCTGCGTTGCCTGCGCCCGCCGCAATCGCGCCGGCAACCCGTTCGTAAGGCGCCTGGCCGAGTTCCGGATACGGGAACAGCAGGAAGGCGATGCGGCGCAACGTGTCGATGTGCTGCGCCGTCAGCGGCTCGGTCTGGGCCAACGCATAGCGGCCCAGGAGCCCCGTCCGCGCCAGCAAGGCCATGCCGGGTAAAGCCAGCAGGCCAATGAGCATACGGCGTCTGTCGAGTAAGGCGTTCATGGCGGTCCGCCGTCAGGGTAACCCACGCCAGGACGCACAGCGATTGAATCGTTGCGCATTGCCATGAAAATCCCGGCCTCGCATGCACGATCCCTGTTGCGGCAGCGAAAAAAGCCCCTTGCGGGGCTTCTTCCGGGATACCGGTCAGGGTATCCGATGGCGGCGGTTGCGGGGGGACGCGTCGTCCGCCGCCTACTTCTTGGCCTGGGTGCGCCAGCCTTTGGCATAGGATTCACGCGCAACCCGCGAATACGGGACGGGGCTCACGATCGCACGTATCTTGGCCTGCTTGTGACGCTCGACGGTGGTCTTCTTCGTGCCCCCGTCGGGTTCGCCCCAGACCAGCGTGACTTCGGCGCCTTCCTTGATGTTCGGGTCGACGATGCCGAGCGACAGCATCGAGCGCTCGTTATAGCTGTAGCCCGCAAACATTGAGGCTCCGACAATCTTGCCCCTGTACTTGATCTCGTCGAAGGAAGCGGATCCGTAATTCGACAGGGGCAGGTCGATGTACTTGAAGTTGTCTTTGCCCGGAACCAGCATCGAAGTCCAGACCTTCGCAACATCTTCGGCGTTCCATGCGAACGTTACCTTGCGCCGATGCGGCTGGTTCGCCATCTTCTGCAGCGCCTCGCGGCCGATGAAGTCGTGGTCGAACTTGACGAACGGTCCGTAGCCGATCTCGTAGGGCGTGACGTAGTAGTCTTCGATATTGTCGGAGACGAAGCTTCCGGCGAGCGAGCCGGTTGCTTCGTAGCTCGTAGCCGGCAGCCACTCGCGGTAGGCCTTCATCTTGTTGCCCGTGTAGACCGCGGGCAGCGGTGACGGTATCCAGCCGGATTCCAGCGTATTTGTCGCGTAGGCTCGCGAACCGACCTGCTTCAGTCCGAATTCCCTGCCAGCCTCTACGATCGTGCCGCGGATCTCTTCGCGTTCCTTGTAGGGGCCCCAGATTTCGAGACCGGGTGCGCCGGCCATGCCGTGCCGCAGCGCCCGCACCTTGCGGCCACCGATTTTGATGTAGTCCATGTTGAAGAACTTGACGTCCGGCGGCTTCTTGCCGTGGAGCTTCTCGATCAGGGCCCAGGCATTCGGGCCCTGGATCTGGAAGCGGTAGCACTTGCGGACGACGGCCTTGCCCTTGGGGTCGCCGGGCGAACGGTCGTCCTTGACGATCTTGACGTCATAGCCGCCGGTTTCGGCGTGGTACTCGATCCAGTTTGCGGACGGCGCGCGGCCGACGAACACGAGCTTGTTCTTCTGCAGATGGAACAGGATGCCGTCGCCGATGACATGGCCGTCGTAGCTGACCGGGACATATTGCTTGGCGCGGTTGACGGGAAAATTATTGAACGTGTTGATGGCGGTGTCGGAGCAGAGTTTCACTGCATCCGGCCCCTCGATGTAGATGTCGACCATATGATGTGACTGGTCGAACAGTACGCAGGTGTCGCGCCACGCTTTCTGTTCGTCGCGCCAGTTGCTGAACTCGCCGGGCACGACCGGGTACACGTATGCGCCGATTTGCGAGTTGCGCAACAGCTGTACCGGATTCCCGGCCGCTTTCAGCACGTCTTCGAGACTTTTCTTGCTCATGGTTCCTGATTCCCCTCGGTATGAGAAACCCGTAAGTTCTACGGACTTACCTCTGGCGGAATTATAGGTTCCGGTCCCGAGGCCATCCTCTACAAATAGGGAATACAAGTTCCACAGCGGGGGAATCCTGCATTGTGCTCCTTTCGCGGACCGCAAACCGGCCCCGGCCAGGGATCGCCCGCGGACTCGAAATCCGGGGTCTTCGGGGGCTCAGCCCAGGGAGTAGTCGGTCCGTTCCTCGGCAAACCGGATGAAATAGTCGAGGGACTCCGGGTTTCGCATCACGCTCGGATTGGCGGCCTTTTCGACGGCCGTGCCCATCAGGATCCGGCGCACCGGCACCTCCATTTTCTTCCCGGTCAGCGTGTAGGGTATGTCGTCGACCTGGTAGATCTTTTCGGGTACGTGGCGCGGCGTGTAGCGCTCGCGAAGCGTGCGGCGGATCTTCTGCTCGATGTCGTCGTTCAGCGCAAACCCGTTTTTCAGCTTCACGAACATGGGCATGAAGAACCGGCCGCCGGGCAGGTCGAGATTGACGATCAGGGAGTCGTCGACCTCCTCCACGGCCTCCATCGCCCGGTAGATCTCCGCCGTGCCGATGCGAATGCCGTAACGATTCAGCGTCGCATCCGAGCGGCCCAGTACGAAGCAACCGCCGCGCTCATTGATCATGAAGAAATCGCCGTGCCGCCAGACGCCCGGGTAGGTGTCAAAATAGGTCTCGCGGTAACGTTGGTCCCCGGGGTCGTTCCAGAAACAGATCGGCATCGACGGCATCGGCTGGGTGATGACGAGTTCGCCGACCTCGTTTATGACCGGCTTGCCCTCCTCGTCGAAGGCGTGCGCATCGACTCCCAGGTGCACGCCCTGTATCTCCCCGGCGTAGACGTTCGGTCCGGGCACGCCACCGACGAAACCCGAGCAGATATCCGTGCCGCCGCTGCCCGGCATCAGCCAGACGTCCTCCTTCACGTTGTCGTAGAACCAGGCCATGCACTCCGCCGATACCGGCGAACCGGCCAGCATGACCGACTGCAGCGCGGTCAGGTCGAACTTGTCCCTCGGTACGATCCCGGCGCCCTGCTGCATCTGGACAAATGTCGGACTTGCGCCGAACAGGTTGGCGCGGCTCGCCTCGACAAGTTCCCACAGCCGCTCGCCGTTCGGGTAATTGGGGTTTCCGTCGTAAAGCACCGGGATGATCCGGAGCAGCATGGAACTTACAAGGAAGTTCCACATCATCCAGCCGAGAGTCGTATAGAAGAACAGGCGTTCACCGCGCTTCATGTTGAAATGCAGCGAGATGAGTTTCAGCTGCTCGATCAGGATGCCGCCATGGCTGTGTACGATGGCCTTCGGTATGCCCGTCGTCCCGGAGGAGAACAGGATCCAGAGCGGGTGGCCGAAGGGCACCTGGGCATACCGGAACCCCGAGGGCCCGGTGGCGAGCGCATCCCGCCACCGCGTCGCCCCCTCAAGCAGCATTTCGTCCCGCGCCGCGCTGGCACCTGGTGCGCCGGCACCCGGAACATGCACGAGGTGCTCGAGCGACGCCAGGCCGGCCACGATCTTGCGGACGTCATCTAGGCGCTGGTAACGCTTGCCGCCGTACTGGTAGCTGTCCGCATAGAACAGTACCTTGGGCTCGAGCTGGGCAAAGCGGTCCAGGACGCTCGGCGTCCCGAAATCGGGTGACACGGCCGTCCAGACCGCGCCGATGCTGGTCGTGGCCAGCATGGCGACCACCGCCTCGGGCGAGTTGGTCAGGTAGGCCGCGACCCGGTCGCCCTGCCCGACGCCGGCAGTCGTCAGCCAGCAGGCCAGCGAGCGCACCCTGGTTTCGAGTTCGGCCCATGACATGTCGGCGAGATCCGCATTCTCGGATGCGTACAGCAGTGCCGGTGCGTCGTCGGTCGCGCTCCGGAAAATGTGCTCGGCGTAATTGAGCCGCGCCCCGGGAAACCACTCGGCGCCCGGCATCTGCCGCCTGCCGAGCACGCTCGTGTACGGTGCCGACGCCCTGATGTCGAAATACTCCCAGATCGAAGCCCAGAAATCGTCCAGGTTCTCGACGGACCAGCGCTGCAGGTCAGCGTAGTCTCCGAAGCTCAGGCCCCGCGTTTCGCCGAGCCAGGCCATGTAGGCAGTGATGTTCGCATCCGCGAGCCATTGGCGCAGCGGTTTCCAGAGCAGCTGACCTTCCCCGATCATTGGGTCTCCGATCCTGTATTACGGATAGCCCGGCGTGAAACAAGCTAGCACGGCGGAGCGCGGCTGGATCACGTCGAATCAATCCGCGACACGTATGGCAACCTTGCCGAAGTGCTTCCCGGCAAGCTGGTAACTGAATGCCTCTGCCGCATCCGTGAAATCGAACGACTTGTCGACCACGGGTCGCAGCCGGTTGACGGCAATGGCCGCATTCATGTCCTCGAACATCCGGCGACTGCCGACGAATATCCCGCGGAGGCTTGCGTTCTTCAGCATCAGCGAATGCGGGTTCGTGTCCCCCTCACGGCCGGCCAGCACGCCGATCAGCGCTACCTGGCCGCGGAAACCGACCGACTGAAACGACTTCGCCAGCGTTCCCGTCCCGCCGACCTCGATGACATGGTCGACGCCTCTCCCGGTAAGCCTGACGACTTCCTGCTCCCAGGCCGGCGTCTTGCGATAGTTGATCACGTCGTCGGCCCCGAGTTTCTTTGCGCGGGCCAGCTTCTCGTCGCTCGACGAGGTGATCAGGACGCGGGCGCCCGCGAGCTTCGCGAACTGCAGCGCGAAGATCGAAACCCCGCCGGTACCGAGCGTAAGGACGGACTGGCCCGGCCGGACCGCGCCGCTGAACATCAGCGCGTTCCATGCGGTGACGCCGGCGCAGGGCAGCGTTGCCGCTTCCTCGTACGACAGGTGCTCGGGTATCGGGACGACGCCGTCTTCGTGCAGTACGACGTACTCGGCCAGCATGCCGTCCAGCGGCGAGCCCAGTGCCGCGATCTTGCCGAGGTCCGGCTCGCCGTCCGCCCAGACCTGGAAGAACGTGCCGGCGACGCGCTGCCCGGGACGGACGCGCGTCACGCCAGGCCCGACCTCGACGACTTCACCGGCGCCGTCCGACAGCGGCACCGTGTCTCGCTTCAGCACGCCGCCGAAGTAGTTACCGGACACGACGGCGTGGTCCCTGTAATTGAGGGACGTGGCGTGAACCTTGATGAGGACCTGCCCGGTGCCGGGTTTCGGCGTGTCGCAATCGACGAGCTTCAGTCCGCTCAGGTCGGTGCATCCTTTCGCTAACTGGTATTTCTTCATGGCGCAGTCCCGTGCTGGTGGCGGATGCCTTCCGCGTGGACGTTCAAAAAGACTGGCCCGAGAATCTGCCAAATACGGGCAGGCCGGACCAGCGGCGGGACCGAAAATTCATGGCCGGCATAGGTTCGTGCCGACCGGCTCAGTCCTGTGCGAAATCGGCAGCGGCGCGACGCACCTCGTCAGCGAACAGGCTGGCCGCGGGCGAGAGGGTCCCGATCCTGCGGCGCGTGATGCCCAGCGGTCGCTCGGTGCCCCTGAGTTCGAACGGCAGTGCGGCAAGCAGCCCCGCCTGCTCCTCGAACAGCACCTGGTGCCGCGACAACACGGTGACGCGGTCGCTCTCCAGCAGCAGGCCGCGCACCATGACCAGCGAGCTTGTCTCGACGACGTGCGCAGGACCGGCGTAGCCGCTCTGGCCGACCGTCCGCTCGAAGCGCATGCGGGTCGGGGTGCCACGTCGCGGCAGGACCCAGTCGTACTGCAGCAGATCGCTCCACTCGAGGCGCTTGCGCCGCGTCAGCGGGTGTCCGGCACGGCAGATCACGGCGAGGCTTTCCTCGAGTATCGATTCCTCGACGAGGTCCTTGTCCGACGCAGAACCTCTCAGTGCGCCGACGACGAGGTCGATGTCACCGCAGCGCAGGCCCGTAACGAGATCATTGTACGGGCCTTCGACGGTCGCGATGTCGAGGTAGGGATGTGCCTCCATAAGCCTTGTAATGGCGCGCGGCACGATGATCGTGCGGACGAAGGGGAGCGTCCCGACGACGATTCGGCCCCGCTTCACGCCCTGCAGTCCCGCGATCTCGTCGCGCGCACTGCCCAGGTGTGCGCGGGCGAGCTTGACGTAGCGAGCCAGCGATTGGCCGAATGCGGACGGCACGACCGCCGTCGGCGTCCGCTCGAACAGCACCATGTGCAGCGTGTCCTCGAGTTTGCGCAGAGACGACGACACGGCCGCGGGGGTGAGACCCAGGTGCTCCGCCGCCACTGCGATGTTCTGATATTCGGCGACGGCGAGAAATGCATCGAGCCAGCGATCCGAAACGTCCATGCGGAAGAACCGGGCTGTGCTCGCAGATTGCTGCATGGATACCGGTGGTACCAGCTCCTGGGCCGCAGCGAACGACTCGGCCGCTTCCCTGGCGCGAGCCAGCAGGCACTCCCCGAACGCGGTCAGGCTGACGCCTTTCGACGATCGGTCGAACAGCTTCACGCCGAGCTGGGTCTCGAGGTCGTGCAGCGACTTCGTCACCGATGTCTGGGACCGGTTGAGTGTCTTCGCTGCGCGCGTGACACTCAGTGAGTCGGCGATCGCGAGAAAAACGCGAGCCTGTCTAATGCCGATTTCCTGCATGGCGAAATTCTATCACCCGAAGATCCGGGCTGAGTTTTTTTTGCTTCGCGATCAATAATCTTCCGGTGCCACGGGAGGCGATACTTGGCCCATCCGGAAGTTGCTATCCTCGTCTACTGACCCGGGATGCGCGCTGCCAGGCTGGTCTGTTCCCCTACCGGCTCGACGCCCTCCCGCTCCCCCGAGACCCGAGCAGAGGCGCGCATGAGCAATCCGATTCCGACCGACCTGTTTATTGGAAACGCGTGGACGCCGGCATCCGGCGGCCGGCGCTTTTCCGACCTGAATCCGGCGACCGGCAAGGAATATGCGGCGGTCGCGGATGCCAATCGTGACGACGCGCGCAAGGCCATCGATAGTGCGGCCTCTGCGCAGCCGGCATGGGCCGCTATGTCGCATCCGCAGCGCGCAAGGATCATGACGAAAATTGCCGATGTGCTGGAATCGCGCCAGGCGGATTTCGTCGATGCACTGTCCAGGGAAGGGGGCGCCTGGTTCGGCAAGGGCATGTTCGAGACCAGCTATGCGCAGGGGATCTACCGGGCTGCCGCCGCTGCCGCCTACCAGGTGGAGGGACAGGTCCTGCCGTCCGAACACGGCAAGCTGAGCCTCGTCGTCCGCCAGCCGCTCGGCGTCGTGGCGGTCGTCTCTCCGTGGAACTTCCCGCTGCTGCTGACGTCGCGAGGCCTAGCTTTCGCACTGGCGATCGGCAATACGATCGTGCTGAAGCCTTCCGAAGAGACGCCGGTTTCGGGCGGACTGTTGCTGGCCGAGGTATTCGCCGAAGCCGGCTTGCCCGAGGGCGTCGTCAACGTTGTGACCTGTTCGCGTGACAGCGTTCGGGAGGTCGGCGACGAAATGGTTTCGAACCCGCATGTGAAGGCGATCAGCTTCACCGGTTCGAGCGCCGTCGGTGCACAAATTGCTGCGCAGGCGGGCTCGTTGCTCAAGCGCGCCTGTATCGAGGCCGGGGGCAAGGACGCACTGATCGTCCTGGAGGACGCCGACATGGAGCGCGCCGTAAATGCGGCGACCTTCGGCAAGTTCATGCACCAGGGGCAGATCTGCATGGCCGTCGAGCGCATCCTGGTGCAGGACAGCATCGCCGACGAGTTCACCGCCAGGTACGTCGAGAACGTAAAGAAATTGAAAATGGGCGATCCGGCCGACAAGTCGAATGTGCTCGGCCCGATAATCAACAAGAAGCAACTCGACAACATCCACCGGCACGTGACGGAAGCCGTGGAGCTGGGCGCCAGGCTGCTCACCGGCGGCAAGCACGACGGGCTGTACTACGAGCCGACCGTACTGACCAACGTCACACGCAGGATGAAGGTATTTACCGACGAGACCTTCGGGCCGGTAGCGCCGATCCTGACGTTTGGCAGCGTGGACGAGGCGATAGAAATCGCGAACGACTCGGTCTACGGGCTGTCGGCCGGCATCATTACGCGAAACGAGGAACTCGGGCTCGCTGTCGCCCGCCGCCTGCAGACAGGCATGGCCCATATCAACGACAGCTCGGTGAACGACGAGCCGCACGTTCCCTTCGGCGGTGTGAAATACAGCGGCCTGGGCAGGCACGGGGGCAAGTGGTCCATCGACACGTTTTCGGAAACCCGCTGGATTACGCTGGACCGCGGGCACAGGCTGTACCCACCGGCATTCAACATGGGCTGAGCGGGCCCGGCGCACCTCGCCATTCGACAGGCGGGACGCCGGACTCGTGTTTCCCTGGGAGCGAAGAGCATGCGATACCTGACCGACGAAGACCTGAAAAGATTCAAGGTGGCCGAGAGCCATTCCTTTGCCTCGCCCATACCTACGCAGGTCGTGTCGAATGGCGAATATCATCCGCTGCCGCAGACGGACCAGCAGAAGCGGGTAGAGGCGAGAATCAAGGAGCTGGCCGACGACCTCGGGCCGAAGCACGGCATGAACCGCCGCCAGTTCCTGAGTTCGGCGGCGGGCATGGCGGCGGCATTCGTGGCGATGAACGATGTTTTCGGCCCGCTGTACAACGTCGCAAGGGCCGAGGCGGCCAGCCCGGGAATCGCGGACGAACGGGCGCGCAGCCTGGCCAGCCAGTTCATCATCGATTGCCAGACGCACTTCGTGCGCGACGACTATACGACCGACATAACCGGCCTCGCTCAGTTCGCAAAGGCGCACTGGAACCCGGACCTGCAGGGGGAAACCTCGATCGACCGGTTCAAGTTTGCGAACTATGTGAAGGAAATGTTCGTCGACAGCGATACGGACGTTGCGATCCTTTCCGGTTCGCCGGTCGACGACGAGGTCAACCTGTTTCTCACGAACGACCAGATCGCGGCGGCGCGCGCGTCGGTCAACACGATCGCCGGGTCACGGCGGATGCTTGCCCACGGCATAATACAGCCGAAGTCAGAGGGCTGGCTCGACGACGTCGACTACGCAATCGACGAACTGAAGGTTGACAGCTGGAAGGGCTATACGATCGGCGACCCGCTGTTCCAGACCATGCGCCAGTCGCAGTGGCGCCTGGACGACGAGAAGCTCGTCTATCCGTTCTACGAGAAGATCATCAAGGCAGGCATCAATACCGTTTGCATACACAAGGGCCTGATGCCGCCCGACTACGAGACGTCCTGGGAAGGCCTGTGGGAGCACGCGACGGTGTCTGACCTCGGCAAGGCCGCGAAGGACTGGCCGGAGATCAATTTCGTCATCTATCACTCGGCGCTGCGCCCGTTCATCGAGCTGCCGGATTCGACGCTGCAGCAGTTCGAAGACAGGGGCAGGATCGACTGGGTTACCGACCTCGCGGAAATTGCCGGGAAATTCGGTGTGACGAACGTCTATGCGGAGCTCGGCACCTGCTTCGCGAACACGTCGGTCACGCATCCGCGACTCGCCGCGGCCATGCTGGGACAGTTGATCAAGGGGCTGGGCAGCGACCGCGTGTTGTGGGGCACGGATTCGGTCTGGTACGGCTCGCCCCAGTGGCAGATCGAAGCGCTACGCCGGCTCGAGATCCCGGACGACATGCAGAGCAAGCACGGCTTCGCGCCGCTGGGCGCCGCCGACGGCCCGGTCAAGAACGCGATCTTCTCCGGGAACGCGGCGCGGCTCTATGGCATCGACCTGACGGCCGCGGTCGGGCAGCTGTCGATCGACCAGATATCGGCGGTGAAGGCCCGGTACGTGGCTTTGAACGAGGGCCGCAGCAACCTGCGCTACGGTTACGTGCACACGGCTTGATCCGGGGGGCGCCGGGCCGCCGGACCAGGCGGCCCGGCATTCGATTCAGCGGCCCCGACTGCCCCGCCGGCTACTTGCCAAGACCGAGCAGTCGGACCGCGTTCTCTTTCATGATCAGCGGCTTGACTTCGTCACGAAAGCCGGCTTTCTCGAAGTCGGCGAGCCAGCGGTCCGGCGTGATCAGCGGAAAATCCGATCCGAAGAGCATCTTGCGTTTCAGCTGCGTGTTCGCGTAATGCACGAGCTGCGGCGGGAAATATTTCGGTGACCAGCCGGAGAGGTCGATGTAGACCTGTGGCTTGTGCAGGCAGATCGACAGGGCCTCGTCCTGCCAGGGCCAGGACGGGTGCGCGAGTATGATCGGCATGTCCGGAAAGTCGACCGCGACGTCGTCGACATACATCGGGTTGCCGTACTTCAGGCGGATACCGCCGCCGCCGGGCATGCCGGTTCCCATGCCGGAGTGCCCGGTGTGGAACAGCGCCGGCAGCTTCGCCTCGGCAATCACCTCGTACAGCGGGTAGGCCGAGCGGTCGTTCGGGAAGAATTCCTGGAACTGGGGGTGAAACTTGAAGCCCTTGACGTTGTAGTCGCGGATCAGTCGCCGCGCTTCGCGCGCGCCCAGCCGGCCCTTGGCCGGGTCGATACTCGCGAACGGGATCATCACGTCGCTGTTCGCGTTGGCCATCTCGGCGACTTCTTCGTTCGATATTCGTTTCTGGCCGCGGGCCCGTTCGCCGTCGACCGTGAATATGACGCAGGCCATCTTGCGCTTGCGGTAGTAGTCGGCGGTTTCCTGGATGGTCGGCTTCTTGTCGGCCTCTTCCTTGAAGTACTTCTTCGCCGCGTCCTCGAACGCCTTCTTTTCCTCGTCCACCGGATCGCGGGTCGAGACCTCCGCGTGTACGTGTACGTCGATGGCTACCAGTTCCTCTACATTCATCGTCATCGGTGGTCTCCGTGTTACTTGCTCGTTATTGGCTCAGCGCGTGCCGGGAGCGGTTATGACATTGATGAGCGCTGCCTGGCCTTCGGCATTGCGCGCGAGGCCGCGGCGCATCGCGGCCTCCAGCTGGTTCGGATCGCTGACGGTCTCTCCCCAGGCGCCGCAGGCTGTCGCGATACCCGCGTAGTCCGGCGTCGAGCCGAACTGCGTCAGCGGCAGGTTCTCGCCTGCCGCGGCCGCGCCCTCTGGATAGATGTCCACTGTCGATTGTTCGACGGCGTACCACATGCCATTGCTGGCAACGACGATCAGGATCGGCAGTCGCAGGGCGTCGGCGACCACGAAGGCCGGCGTGGGGTTCCCGAACATGAAACTGCCGTCGCCGACGCAGCAGATCACGTTCCGCGACGGATCCGCGAGCTTGGCGCCAAGGCCGAATCCGACGCCGCTGCCGAGACCGCCGGCCGTCGTTTCGCCTACATACAGGTCGTTGTCGCCGAACTCGAGGCAATCGAACGGAACGCCGAGTTCGTTGACGATGCAGGCGTTTTCGCCCTTTACCTCGTTGACGCAGCGCGCCGTCCAGGATGCGTGGATCGGCGACCGGGTCCTGGCATCTTCGATGCGAGACCTGCGGCGCTCCGCCGCTGCCTCGACGAGTCGCGCGATTTCGGTTCGGCGCCCGGCGAGTCGGGCCTCGTCGATCCCGTGACCTCTCAATGCGTCGTGGAGCATCGAGAGCCCGTCGCGGGACGAACCGGCGATCAGGCGTGAGGCCGGGAAGTCGCGGTACGGATACATCGAGTAGGTCGGGTCGGCTGCGAGATGCAGTACCTTCGCGTCGTGCCGTGGTTTGAAGCGTCGCGGCACCCAGGGAACGGCGGCGTCGATCGTCAGGATCACGTCGGCACGGGCGAGCCAGTCGAGCCCGTGCATGCGGAGGTTCATCGGGTGATCCGACCGCAGGTTGATCGCGTATGGCCACGACTGCAGGACAGGAATGGCAAATGCCCGGGACAGGTCCTCGAGCCGGCGGCGGGCCTCCCGGTCCACGCCGGTCGTCGACGTGACGATTGCCGGCCTCTCGGCCGCGGCCAGCAGGCCCGCGAGTTCGTCGATTGCGGCGGCACCGGGCTGCGCGCTCGCTATCGCGGCTGTCGGCGGCGTATGCGTCGTCTTGTCCGTGTCGGCGAGCAACTCGCGGGGCAGCGACAGGTACACCGGCCCCCGCGGCTCGCTCATTGCGATTACCAGGGCGCGATCGATCAGCGCATCGACGTCCTGGTAGGCCCTGAATTCGTGTTCCCATTTCGTATATTCGCGAACGAGCGAGCCCTGGTCGAACGCATCCTGTCCCCAGTGTATCGGTACGGACCGCGATCCGACGTGGCCGTCCTGGGAGAGGGGATTCCGGCCGGCAATCAGCAGCACCGGCACGTTGGCGCGCCGGGCGTTCATCAGGCTGCAGATCGTGTTCGCCGTGCCGACGGTCACGTGCACGAGCACGACGGCGGGCTTGCCGCTTGCGCGGTAATAGCCCTGCGCCATTGCCATCGCCAGGTTCTCGTGCGGCACGACGTGAAATGCAGGCGCCGCCTCGCCGGTGTTGCGCATTTCCGTCAGTGCCTCGACGATCGGCGCGTGGTCGGTGCCGGAGTTCGCAAAGACATGCTCGACCCCGCGACGCTTCAGCGCCTGGACAAAACTGTACGCGTAGGTCCTCGATGTCATCGTTTCCGTCCCGTTACCACTATTCGTTTGCGCAATCAGCCAGCGGCTTCCCGCTCGCCGCCAGCTCCCGCAGCAGTGCCGACACCTGCCAGTACTGCGGGTCCAGCGTCTTCGCAAACCCGTCGATGCGTGCGCAGATTTCCTTCAGGCCAACCGTATCCGCGTAGAACATCGGTCCGCCACGGTGGCGGGGGAATCCGTAGCCGGAGGTGTAGACGACATCGACGTCCGAGGCCCGGAGCGCAACTCCCTCCTCCAGGACCTTCGCTCCTTCGTTTATCAGTGCGCACAGGCATCGCTGCTCGATCTCGTCCTGCGTCAGGTCGCGCCGTTTGATACCGAGGCGCTTTGCCTCTGCGGCGAACATCTCCAGTGCCTCGGGGTTGTCATGTCGTTCGCGCGAGCCGGCTTCGTAACGATAGAAGCCGACGCCTGTTTTCTGGCCGAGCCAGCCGCGCTCGACCAGCATGGACGACGACCGGTAGAAACTCGGGTCGTCCGGCAACAGGTCCTTGCGCTCCTCCCGCACCTTGTAGCCGACGTCGACGCCGGCCATGTCGTAGACCGCGAGTATGCCCATGGCCATGCCGAAACTTTCCAGCGCGTCGTCGACCTGCCGCGGGGTCGCACCCTCGAGCAGCATTCTCTCGGCCTCGCGGCCGTACGGGTCCATCATGCGATTGCCGATGAATCCGTAGGCATTGCCGGACAGCACGCCGACTTTACGCAGGGTCTTCGCAAGCTGCATCGAGGCCGCCAGGACGTCGCCGGCGGTGGCGTCCGTCCGCACGATTTCCAACAGTCGCATGATGTGCGCGGGGCTGAAGAAATGCAGGCCCACGACGTCGGCCGGTCGCTTCGTCGCGGACGCGATCTCTGCCACGTCCAGTGTCGACGTATTCGAGGCGAGGATCGCCCCCGGTTTGCAGGTCTTGTCCAGCTTCGCAAATATCTTCTTCTTCAACGCCATGTTCTCGAACACGGCTTCGATAACGACGTCGGCTTCGGCCAGGTCGGCGTAATCGTCCGAGCCCTTGATCAAGCGCATGCAGGCCTCGAGCCCGTCCTCGGTGATGCGACCTTTCTTGACGCTCCGCTGGTATTCGCCGCGAATCGCGTCGATGGACTTGCCGACCGCCGCCCTGTCGACGTCGAGGAGCGTTACGGGAATGCCGGCATTCGCGAACGACATCGCGATGCCGCGCCCCATCGTTCCGCCGCCGATGATGCCGCCGGACGCCAGCGGGCGCGCACTCGCAGGATCGACACCCGGGATCCTGCCGGTCGCCTTTTCGGCGAAGAACAGACGCCGCATCGCCCGGGATTCGGTCGTCTCGAGCGAGGCGTCGCTGATCTCCTGTTCGCGCTCGATGCCTTTTCCGAATGGCAGGTCGATTGCCGCTTCGACCGCGTCGATGTCCATGCCGGGCACGACGCGGCCGCGCATCCGGGACGCGCGCCTGCGTTGCTCCTGCAGGAACGCGTCGATTTCCGGCGTGCGCTCGATCGCCACGTCGCAGGCGCGGCGCGGGCCGCGGCCCTCGTCCACGAGCCTGTTGGCGTAGGCGACGGCAAACGCCCGCAGGTCGCCGTCGGCGATGGCGTCGATCAGCCCCATTGCGAGGGCCTGTTCCGCATCGACCGGGCGGCCGGACAGGAACATCTGCAGCGCGTTCTGGACGCCGGCAACCCTCGGCAGGCGCTGGGTGCCCCCGGCGCCCGGCACGATACCGAGATTGATCTCGGGAAAGCCGACTCGAGCGCCCGGATTCGCCACGCGGTAATGGCAGGCGAGTGCGGTCTCGAAACCGCCGCCGAGCGCCGTGCCGTGCAACGCGGCAACCGTCGGCTTGTCGAGAGCCTCCATCTCCGCGAACAGGGGATGGCAGGTCGGCTGGGCCATGGGCGCGTCGAACTCTGCGATGTCCGCGCCGGCTATGAACGTGCGCCCATCGCAAAGCAGCACGACCGCTTCGATCGAGCGGTCTGCGGCCGCCTTTCGGAAGCATTCGAGCAGTCCCTGCCGTACCGGCCGGGATATCGCGTTGACAGGGGGATTGTCGATGATGACCAGGCCGATCCGGCCTGAGCGCTCCAGTCTTACCACCTCACTCATTTTTCATTCACCTTGTTTCAGCATTCGGGACACTGCGTGCGCGGCCAGCACGGCCGGCGCCGCGTTCTTGCGCTCGGGCCAGTCTAGCGCGTACGGCGCCGCTCCGGGGCTTGTCGCCTGCGCGGCGGGTGGCGGCAACGCCACAAAAATGGACACCCGTGTTGCGCAGATCGATATGCAAAATTTCGTACGCGACGTCCTGCACGGCCGGGAACGGTCAGACCAGGAACTTGCGGGCTGCTTCTATCGTCTCCTGCGCGCGATTCTCTACGTCGATGCGGGGCGGGACCTGCATCCCGCGCTGCACCGCGGGGCGCTCGCCGACGAGGTCCAGCCAGCGCTGCAGGTTGTGAAGCCCGTCCAGCGTGACCCCCGACCACCCGTAGCCGCGGACCCAGCACCAGCTTGCGATATCGGCAATCGAATAGTCGCCGGCGAGGTACTCGTTGTCGCCCAGCCGCTTGTCCAGCACGCCGAACAGCCGGAGCACCTCGCGCTGGTAGCGTTCGATCGCGTAAGGAATCTTCTCGGGCGCATAACGGTAAAAGACGTTGGCCTGGCCCATCATCGGCCCGATGCCGGCCATCTGGAACATCAGCCACTGGATGACGAGCGAACGCCCCTTGTCGCCCGACGGCATCAGCAGCCCGGTCTTCTCGGCCAGGTAAATCATGATCGCGCCGGACTCGAAGACTGCGAAATCGCCGTTGGCCCGGTCGACGATCGTCGGGATGCGGCCGTTCGGATTGATCGCCAGGTAGTCCTCGGTCTTCTGCTCACCCTTGTCGAGACGGATGTGATGCATGCGGTACTCGAGACCCATCTCCTCGAGCGTGACCGATATCTTGTAGCCATTGGGCGTTGCCGCCGTGTAAAGCTCAATCATCGTGCGCGGCCGAGTACTTGTTCTTGATGTCGTACTTCATCTTCTGGCGCATGTGCTCGACTTCGAGCCGCTTCGGATCGGCCGGCTCGTCGGGGAACGCCGCCAGGATCTCGGCGAAATCCCGCGCGACCTCGTCCTTGTGTTCCGGGTGCGTCATGATGTACAGGTCGCCGCGCTTGAGGCCGCGCAGGATTTTTGCTCCCATCTCGAGCGGGTCCATGCCCAGCGGCTGGATCTGCTCGAGCCTGGACACGAAGCCGGCGTCCTGGGGATGGCCCACGTTCTTCCTGGAATCGGGGCGCAGTTCTTCGCTGTGGTGGATATTGCTGTTGACCAGGCCGGGACATACGACCGAAACGCCGATGCCCTGCGGGACCAGGTTGTACCAGAGGCATTCGCTGAAACCGCGCACCGCGAATTTCGCCGCCGTGTAGATACCGGCACCCGGGCCGCTCACCAGGGATGCCATCGACGCGGTATTGATGATGTGGCCGCCTTCGCCATGTGCCTTGATCTTCGGCAGGAAGGACTTGATGCCGTTGAACACCGCGTTCAGGTTCACATCCATCAGCCAGTCCCAGTCGTCGTAACTGGCCTCGTCGATCGGGCCGAACACGTTGATGCCGGCGTTGTTGCACAACACGTGCACCTTGCCGAAGCTTGCCTCGGCTTCGTCGGCGGCACGGGCCATCGCGTCGCGATCCGTGATATCGACCCGGATGCCGTGCACCGGGCTCGCGATCTTCCCGAGTCTCCGTACGGCGGCCTCCAGCGCGTCGCCGCGTATGTCGCCGATGACGACATTCATGCCGGCCTCGAGGAATGCGTGCGCCATGCCGTAACCGACGCCATGGGCGCCGCCGGTAATGAACGCGGTCTTGCCCGTTACATCCTGCATGTTTGCCCCCCTGTGATCCCGGTGTGGCCCGGAGCCGGCGCTGGCTGCAGGCATTCGACGGCACGGCCTGGTGCCGTTCAGCCAAACCGTACTGTACGGTTCGGCAAAACGGCGTGTCAACCGAGGAGACCGGCCCGGCGGCTCAGCCCCAGCGGCTGTGCTCCGGCCCGGGCGCGCAGATTCGCCCGGTCGGGAAGCGCCTGCCGAGCGCCAGGGCTTCGCGAACCGCAGGGCGCTCCGCGATGCGCGAGCGCCAGGCCATGGTGTGCGGCGAAATCCTTGTATTGACGAGATCCGGAACGATATCGGCGAGTGAGTGGATCATCGCGAAGGTATTGATGTCGGCGATCGAGTAGGCATCTCCAACGAGCCACTGGTTCTCCGCCAGCCGTTGTTCCATACGCTGCACCACCAGCTCGACCTTGCGCCGGGAATTGGTGACGAGGTCCTCGCCGTAGGTGTTTTTCGCTGCAAGCTCCCAGCCGGACCGCCTTTCGGCGACCGGGATAGCCGCGATCGCCTTCTCGAGATCGTCCCGGTCCCTGTTCGCGAGGACCGCGACGAGATACTTGCGGGTGCCGAGTGTCCCGAGCGACGAACTCAGGTTGTAGTCGATCCACTTGGACCAGGTCTGCGTCCGGTACCAGCCCAGCGCGTCGAAGGGCGCCAGTGCGGCACTCCTGAAGCTTTCCGCGAGGTACTCGGAAATCAGGGCAGACTCGGTGAGGCACACGCCGTTGGTCCGCAGGACCGGAACCTGCGCCAGCCGGTTCAGCGCGAGAAAGTCGGCGCCGAAATGCTCGAATTCGAGTAGGTCGACGTAGTGGCCCTGGTACTCGACGCCGATCTCGTGAAGGCAGATGAGCGTGCGCGCCGAATGGCTGACCGGCTCCCAGTGATAGAGCTCAATCATCGCTGCCGTCCTCCGCTATCAGTTTCCTCACCTCGATCGTGCGCGCCGCCATCGGCGTGCGCCCGAGTTCGAAGGACCTGGCGATGGCGGGGCGCGCGTAAACGCGACGCAACCAGTCGACCAGGTTCGGAGTCTTCTCCTTGTTGACGTGTTCGGCCTGCATCAGCGGCAGGGCGTAGGCCATGCAGAAGGCGTTGATGTCCGCCAGCGAGTAGGTCGTTCCCGCGAAGTAGGGCCGCTTGCCGAGCTCTTCCTCGAATACGCGCACGCCGTGCAGCACCCGGCGCAGCGACTCCGCGAGTTCTTCCTTCGAAAACGTGTTGTAGATGGCCTTGGTCCACGCGTCGCGCCGTTCCTTCAGCGGGATCCTCTCGATATTGCGCCGGAGTTCCTCCGGATCACGGTTCCGAACCGAAGGGCCCACGAAAACGCTCCAACCAATCATGCTCAGCGACGGTCCGAAATAGCCGTCCAGGAACTTGCCCCACCAGCGCATCCGCCAGCGCTCCTCCGGACTGTCCGGCCGCAGCGGCGGCCCGTCGAACGCGGCGTCGATGTACTCGCCCATCTCCGTCGACTCCGCCAGCACCGCGTCGCCATGCACCAGCACCGGTATCGTGCCCGCCGGGTTGACGGCGAGGTACTCCGGCTTGTGCTGGTCGAAGCCCAGCAGGTCTGTATAGCGGCTCTCGAAGTCCACGCCTTTCTCGATAAGCGCGATGATCGGCTTGCCCGAGTTGGCGTTGGGTTCCCAGTGATAAAGGATAGGTCTCGCCATGATTGCCTCGTTCAGGAGCCGACGCCGGGGGCCAGGCCGGGCTCGGAAGTATTGCTCGCCGATGCAAGCGCAGGCCGGGTCGGCGGCCTGATGAAAAGGAGCAGCAGCGTGCCGGCAAAGCACAGGATCGCGATGCCGACGATCGCCGTCGTATAGCTGCCCTGTCGCTCGTACAGGTCGCCGGCCAGGAAGGAACCCAGCGCACCGGCCGTCGTCTGGACCGCGAGCGTGATGCCGATGACGGAGGCGTAAGCCTTCGAGCCGAAGTAATTGCTCAACACGGTCATCATGCAGACCAGGCCGCCGCCGAAACCGAAGCCGATGCAGAGCGCAAACACGTGCAGTTCGGCCGTCGTCGTCGCGTCGAGCAGCACCAGGAGGCCGACCCCGAAAAAACCGACCGCTATCGACCAGAGATAACGGGGATCTATACGGTCGCCGAAAATGCCGAGCATCAGCTTGCCTATTAGCGTCGATACCACCAGGATCGAAAAGGCCTTGGCCGCCGCATCCACAGAGTTACCGAGGTCCTGCAGGTGTACGACCGAATGCGCCATGGTCAGCGTGAACCCGGCGCTCATGCCGAGGCTGCAGGAAAGCAGCAGCCAGAGCGCGGGCGTCCGCAGCACCTCCGGATACGTCCATTCCTCGTCGGTGATGTGCACCTTGCCCGGCTTCCGCCTGGAGGCATCGCGGCCGGCAACCGGACCGCCGTCCGCTTCCTGTCCCAGGTCCGCGGGCTTCTCCCTGACGAACAGTGCGGCGACGATCGCGGATAGCAGCGCGAGACTGCCGATCAGCCACCAGCCGGCCCGCCAGTTCCCGCCGGCCGCGGTGATCAGTGCGTTGAGGGCTCTGGTCGCAACGAATCCGCCTATGCCGCCGGCAGACAGGATGATCGAGATCGCGAGCGCCCGCCGGCGCACGAACCAGAAGGCAGTGCCGGTCTGGGCCGCCAGCGCGCCGCCGGTCATGACGCCCAGGCCGACGAGTACCCCGTACACGACCACGGCCTCGATGCCCGTGTCGACGAAGGTCGCCATGCCCAGCGCGCCCGTCATCAGGATCAGGCTGCCGGCGACCAGCGTGGTCCGCACGCCAAAGCGATTGACGAACATCGCCACGAGCGGCCCCGGCAACCCCGTCATCATCATGTAGACGGAGACCATCAACCCGAGCGTGCGCCGGTCGATCCCGAGATCGGCGACCATCCATGCATTGATCACGCTGGAGCCGTAAGCCGGAAACGCCAGGTTGATGAACAGGATCAACCAGAACGCGGCCAGCAGCTTCCAGCCGTAGAACGAGGTGCCGCCGGCCATGCCGGGCTATTCGACCTGGCCGGCCAGCGCTGCGCTTTCGTGCGCCCTGGCGACCAGGTAGGCCCGGATCGCCTCGACGCCGTTCTCGTCGAGTTCCTCTGCAAACGAGACCATGCCGCGATCGACCAGCGCACCGCCGAGCACGACCGACTGGAACGCGTCGCCGTGCAGCATCGGCGTGGCCCGCAGATCCGGCAGCATGCCGGCGCTGACCGCCGCATCGCCGTGGCAGGCTACGCAATGCCTGTGATACAGGAACTTGCCGTGCTGGACCTCGTCACCGCTCGCCTCCGTCGCGGGGGGGGTGAATACGAGCGGCGCGAGGGGTTCGGCCTCGGGCAGTCGCGCCTGGCCGCCGAGCTTGAAGGCAAGGATCCGGCTCTTGTTGCCGAGGCGCCCGGACAGCAGGCCGATCTCGCCCGGCGCGAGCGCATAAATGCCGCCCCAGCCCGCTGCGACGGATATGTACTGCTCCCCGTCGACGAGGTAGGTCGCAGGGCCCGCCTGAACGCCCGTCTGCGCGTGCATCGACCACAGCTTCTCGCCGTTGTCGGCGCGATAAATGACGACATCGCCACCGGCCGTGCCCTGGACGACGATATTGCCCGCGGTGCTCAGCACGCCGCCGTTCGACGGACCCGGATAGTCGACCGTCCAGGCGGGCTTCTGCGCAACCGGATCCCAGGCCAGCAGGAACGCCTTGACGCTGCCGAGTATCTGCTCCTTGACTTCGGGTATCTGCGGCATGCTGCCCGCATTGAAGTCGACGCCCGTGTTGAAGCCGAGCGTGGTCGGCACGTACTCGGGATCGTTGATGTACGGGAACGCGGCGTCCGTAACGGGAAAGTAGACCAGGCCCGTGTCCAGGCTGTAGGACATCGGGTGCCAGCTGTGCGCTCCGCCCGGCCCCGGCTTGACGAACGCCGGGCCCTGGGTCGCATAGTAGCGCGACTCCGGGTTTTCGATCGGGCGGCCGTTCTCGTCGATACCCGAGGCCCACGTGACCGTCGTGAACGGCGCCGCCGAAATGAACTCGCCGTTACGCCGGTCCAGCACGTAGAAGAAGCCGTTCTTCGGCGCCTGCATGATGACCTTGCGCTGCGCGCCGTCGATTTCGAGTTCGGCGAGTATCAGCGGCTGCGTTGCCGTGAAGTCCCAGGTCTCGCCCGGCGTCGTCTGGTAGTGCCACACGTATTCGCCCGTGTCGCCGTTCAGCGCGACGATCGACGAGAGGTACAGGTTGTCGCCGCCGCCCGGGCTGCGGATCGACTGGTTCCATGGTGCGCCGTTGCCGACGCCGATATATACCAGGTTCAGTTCGGGGTCATAGACGATCGCGTCCCAGACGGTGCCGCCACCGCCGTGCTTCCACCACTGGCCCGTCCAGGTCTCCGCGGCCGCCTCGACGGCCGGCGATTCGAAACCGTCGGCCGGATTACCGGGCACCGTGTAGAAGCGCCAGGCGAGTTCGCCGGTGTCGGTGTCGTAGGCCGACACGTAGCCACGCACGCCGAACTCTGCGCCGCCGTTGCCGATGACGACCTTGTCCCTGTACACCCTGGGCGCGCCGGTGATCGTGTACGGCCTGTCCGTATCTGTTGTCTGTACCGACCAGGCGACTTCGCCAGTGGCCGCGTCGAGTGCGATCAGGCGCCCATCCAGCGCACCCAGGTAGACCCTGCCTTTCCAGACCGCGACGCCGCGGTTGACCACGTCGCAGCAGGCGTCGGCAGCCTTCTGGCCCGGCACCTGCGGGTCGTAGTCCCAGAGCAATGCGCCGGTCGCCGCATCCAGCGCCTTGACCTTGCTCCAGGCCGTGCTGACGAACATGACGCCGTCGACGACGATGGGTGTCGCCTCCTGGCCGCGGTTCGTGTCGAGATCGTAGTACCAGGCGAGACCGAGGTTTGCCACGTTGCCCGAATTGATCTGGTCGAGCGGGCTGTAGCGCTGTTCGTTGTAAGTTCGACCATGAGCGAGCCAGTTGCCGGGCTCGCCGTCGGCGGCGGCGATGCGAGCCCCGTCGACGTCGGCAAGGATGCCGGCCGCCGGCTCGTCCATCTGCGACTCGTCTGCCGGCGGTGCTTCCCTGCCGCAGGCGGCGAGCACCAGGGCTATTCCGGCCAGGCCGATGCTGCCGCGCCGGCACAAGCTTGCTGCGGTTAACGCGATCATCTTGTTCATTTTTCACGTCCAGACCGAACAGTTCGGTACGAAAAACACTACTGACTCACAATAAACGTGTCAACGCGACGCTCGCGCTATCGACGAGCCGTCAGGAGGGCCCATCAGGATGACTGATCGTCCCGGGATGCCGCCAGCTTGCGTAATTGAATCTTGTCGATCTTGTTCGCGGCCGTGCGCGGCAGGCTGTCGACGAAGCGCACCGTCACGGGCCGCTTGTACTTCACGAGGTTCGACCGGCAATACTCGAGAACCTCCTCCTCGCCGAGCTGCTCGCCGCGGCGAGCAACAACGAACGCAACGAGCACTTCGCCGAGCCGATCGTCCGGCCGTCCGACCGTGCTGGCTTCCAGTATCTTCGGATGCTGGAACAGGAGCTCGTCGATCTCGCGCGGGTACACGTTGTAACCGCCCACGATGACCATGTCTTTCTTCCGGTCGACGAGGAAAAGGTAGCCGTCCTCGTCGATGTAGCCGATATCGCCGGTATACAGCCAGCCGTCCCTCAGCGCGATCGCGGTCTCTTCGGGTTCGTTGCGGTAGCCGCTCATGATCTGCGGGCCCCTGACCCGCACCTCGCCCGACTCGCCGATGCCGAGGACTGACCGGCCCGTGTCGAGGTCGACGACCTCGATCGTCGTTGCGGGCACTGGCCGGCCGACCGACGTCAGCTTGCGCACGCCGTCTGCCGGGTTCAGGCACAACGGTGCGCCCTCGGACATGCCCCAGCCCTCGAAAAGCTCACAGCCGGTGAGCTTCTTCCAGTTCCGGTGCAACTCGGCCGGGCAGGGCGCGCCGCCGGACAGGCAATACCGGAGCGTCGAGTAATCCACGGCGGCGGCCTCCGGGCTCGCCAGCAGGCCGGCATATATCGGGGCGGGTCCGCCCCCGAAAATGCTTACGCGGTGCTCCGCGATCGCCCCCAGCACGGCGTCCGGCTCGTAGCGTGGAATGAGTACGAACGTGCTTTGCGCGAATACCGAGACGAGCACGCCATAGCCCAGACCCCAGATATGAAACAGCGGGGCGACGTTCAGTATCACCTCTGCGCCGAAATCGACGGGCCAGGCGGTGCAGTGCAGCAGGGACGACCAGCCGAGCGTCCGGTGGTGGTGGTTGACGCCCTTCGGCTTGCCGGTCGTGCCGCCGGTGTAGAGGAGCATTGCCAGGTCCTCACCGCGCGGCAGGTGCCGCTCTGCGAGCCCGCCGGCGCCGGCCTCGATGCAGGACCCCAGGCCATGCGTGGCGCTGATCATATTCACGGGTTCCGGGAGCCCGAGCCGGGCAGACTGGCGGCCGGCGAAATCCAGGGTCGCGTCGACGCAGACGATGACGGCAGGCTCGAGGCCGGTGATTACCGCGTCGAGTTCACGCTCGGTAAAAAACGGGTTGATCGGCGCCGCCTGGCAGTGGGCAGCCATCGCGCCGAATACGGCCACGACGGTCTCCGCGGAGTTGGGGACCAGTATCGCCACGCGTCCGCCCCGTGTAACCATCCCTGCCAGGCGGTCGGCGAGCCCGGCGACCGCCGCACCGAGTTCCGCGTAGCAGAGCCGGGTCGCCCCGCAGATGACCGCCGACTTGCCCGGCTGCGCCTCGACCGCGGCCGCCAGCATGTGTACGAGCGACTCGTAGCGCGGGTAGGACCCGGGCACGGTCTGTACTGGTCCGGACCTCGCGAGCGTCGGCATGCCAACGTCCGCTTAGCGGAGAAACGCCTCGATGAAATCCCTGGAAACAGTCTCGCAGTGTTTCTTTATCTGCTTCGGCGTCATCGACTTCAGCACGCCGCACTCGCGCTGCAGCATCCTGTTGTGCAGAACCATGGCGACGAAGTATTGCGCCAGCGTCGTCGGGTCGACGCGCGCGTCCGGCACATGATGAACGAATACGCGCTCGAGGTGTTCGTAGGCCTCCCTTGGACCGATCGAGTAATAGTATTCGCCGATATCCGGCGACCGGCCTGCTTCGTGGAAAATCAGGCGCCGCAGCGCAAGAGTTCGATCGGCGTTGACGACACCCAGGATCGACTCGGCCGTCATGACGAGCGCCTCCTCGAGGCCGGTCGATTCGAGTTCGAAGTCGAGAAATTTCAGCTTGCCCTGGTACGCCGCCAGCTCCTTCGCGATTACCGCCTCGAACAGAGCCTTCTTGCCCCTGAAATAGCGATAGATCGACTCCTTCGAGATACCGGAGTCGCGGGCCATCTCATTGATGCTGGTGCCCTTGTAGCCGTGGCCCAGGAAATACCGGGAAGCGACGTCGAGAATTTCCTGCTCTTTCTGCGTCTGCTGGTTCTCGATGAGCCGGGCGACCGCCCTTTGTGTATTCATGACCCCCCCTTAACGCCGCTACGCCGGACCCCGGGCTTTAACCCCCGAAAGTCCGCAGAGTTTCCGGCACCTTGTTCGGCATCGCAAGAGCGGCCTTTGCGGCCGGCCGCGGCTCCATCCTCCGCAGCCATGCACGGCTGTGCGGCGCGTCCAGCTGATTCCGGATGTCGGGCTGCAGGCGCTCGACGCCTGCGACCATCGAGTTCGCAGCTGTTACTGCGTGATAAAGTTCGATCACTCACAAACCTCTGGATTCTGCGCGACCGGGATGCTCTAGCCGGTCCCGGAGTCGATCCGCTCGCCGCCGATGAAAGGCTGCTTCGGCGTGCCCAGGCCGGCGCCGACCCTGGCCGATGGCCTGGGCTGCTGTGCAATGGCGGTACTGATGTCGACCCCTTCATGCCTGTTCAGCCTGTCTTGTTGATCGAAAACAGTTTCTCGGCGTTCGTCTGGTAGAACGCCTGCTTCTCGGCATCGCTTATCGGAAGATTGTCCGTGACTTCGACTTCCGCCGGGACGAACTGGTACGGGTAGTCCATCGCATACATGACGCGGTCGTTGCCGATGACGGACCGCACGAACATGATCGCGGGTTCCCACGCCATGCCGCTAGTCGTAATCCAGACATTCTCGCGCATGTAGTCGCTTATCTTCTTCTTCAGCGGCCTGACCGTCGGATAGCGATTGGCTCGCACCATCGCGCCGTGCATGAAATCGAGCCGGAACAGCCAAAACGGCAGAGCTTCACCCAGGTGACCCACGACGATCTTCAGTCCGGGAAACCGGTCGAATGCGCCGCTGACGATGATCCGCAGCAGGTGCATGCCTGTCTCGACCGCGAAGCCGAAAATCGCGCCGTCCAGCCCGCTCTCCAGCAACGGGTCGATCATCGCTTTCGACGGCGTGTTCGGATGCAGATAGACAGGGACGTCGAGCTGCTCGCAGACCTCGAAGATCTCCCAGAACTTCCGGTCATCGAAATATTCGCCCTGCGTGTGCGAATTCAGTATCACGCCCTTGAAACCGAGCCTGGTAACACCGCGCTCGATTTCCCTGGCTGCGGCCGGCGGATCCTGCGGCGCCATGGCCGCGAGGCCGGTATACCGGTCGGGGTGCCGCGCAACGGCCTCGGCCAGGCGATCGTTGGCAAGGGTCGCGATGTTCACCGCGAGGTCGCGTTCCAGTACCTGTACGCCGGGCGAGGTCAGTGAGATGACCTGGTGGTGGATGCCGGTTGCGTCCATGTCGGCCAGGCGCTCCCCGTCGAGGTCGATCAGCTTGTCGCGTATCGCGCGCGGTCGCTCGCTGTCGCTCGTCAGGTAGTGGCCCCACAGGCTGTAGAAACCGGGATCGTCGACCGACTGCTCGCGGATGATGCCGCGGTAGGCGTCCATCATCTCCGGGGGCGAGAAGGCTTCCTCCGTTGCTATGCGCTTAATGTCCATGCCTAGGCTTCGCTGATGAAACGAGTGACGAGACAGGCCTCGAGGCCTTCGACGCCTTCCTCGGAGCCATGCCCGCTTTCCTTGATACCGCCGAAAGGCGACTCCGGCACCGATATCTGGAAGGTATTGATGCCGACCATGCCGGCCTCGAGCCGGTCGCCCAGCGCCCGTGTGACGCTCGCGGATTTCGAGAAACCGAAGGCCGCCAGCCCATAGGGCAGCCGATTGGCCTCCGCGATGGCCTCGTCGAGATTTGCGAACGGGTTGATGATCGCGATCGGACCGAATGGTTCCTCGTTCATTATCCGGGCGCCAAGCGGCGCGCTCGAAACCACCGTCGGTCGGTAGAAGTAGCCCCGGCCCTCGATGCGCTCGCCGCCTGCATTGATCGTCGCGCCGGCGGCCCTGGCATCCTCGACGAATGCCGTGACGTCCGCGAGGCGGCGCGCGTGGATCAGCGGGCCGACCTGGGTCGACTCGTCCAGCCCGTTGCCGATCTTCAGCGCGCCGGCCCGGCGGGCGAAGCCTTCGACGAAGGCCTTGTACAAGGACTCATGCACAAGGAAACGGGTCGGCGAGACACAGACCTGGCCGCAGTTGCGATATTTCGCCGCCACGCACATGTCCAGGACCTTCTCGAGATCGACATCCTCGCAGACGATGACCGGCCCGTGCCCACCCAGCTCCATCGTCGTGCGTTTCATACCCTCGGCGGCGAGCTTCATCAGCTGCTTGCCGACCGCTATCGAGCCGGTGAACGAAATCTTGCGAATGACCGGCGAGGCAATCAGCTGCGACGAAACCTCGGCGGGCACGCCGAAGACGATGTTGACGACGCCGTCGGGCACGCCGGCCTCCGCCAGCGCTCGTGCAATACCCAGCGCGGATGCGGGCGTCTCCTCGGCGGGTTTGAGGATGCAGGGACAGCCGGCCGCAAGCGGTGCGCCGAGCTTCCTCGCCGGATTGCCCAGCGGGAAATTCCATGGTGCAAATGCGGCGACCGGCCCTACCGGTTCCTTGACGACGGTCATCCTCGTGCCCGGCGCCTGCCGTGGCAGCACGCGGCCGTAGGCACGCCTGCCTTCCTCCGCGTACCACTCGAAGATTTGCGCCGACATCTCGACCTCGATCCGCGTCTGCTGTACCGGCTTGCCGGACTCGAGGGTCGCGATCCGGGCGAGGTCGGCCGATCGCTCCCGCATCAGGGCCGCCGCGTCCCGGAGGACCTGCCCGCGACGCACGGGCGCCAGGGCCCGCCAGCCGGCGAACGCGGCCTGCGCGGCAGCCAGTGCGCGGTCCAGATCGGCGGGCGTCGCGTGCGGCAGTTCGCCCAGGACCTCTTCGGTTGCCGGGTTCAGGACCGGCTCGGTCTTGCGCCCGTCGCCCGCGAGCCACTGGCCGTCGATGAACAGGTGGAGCTCGGGCAGATCGCCCGGCAATGCATGGTGTTCCGGTGCAACGGACATGCTGCCTGCCCCCCTGGCATGCGCTTTGGCGTACTGCGGAAACGAAAGAGGTTTGACAAACGCGCAGCCAAACCGTACCGTTCGGTACGCGTCAGTTTAGTAGCGGTACAGGTCACTGTCAAAAGATCTGGACCCGATACGCGGCCGACTCGCGGGGCTTTCACAGGCCGGGATCGTGCCGCTCTGCTGGCACCGCCAGTGCTCCGGGGGGGGACAACATGGCACAGCTAGAGACCCTATCGACCGAGCGGCTCGCGCCGCGGCGCAAGATCGAATTCTGGAACGACATCGCGTCCGCGACGTTCTCGCCACTGGTGTCCGATCCGGTGGACCGGGCCAACTTCACCGGCCTCCTGACCCGCACATCGAACTGCCTGGTCCGCATGGCCGAGGTCTACTCCGACCCGCAGATGGTCCGTCACACGCGGGCGCAGGTGGCCCACACCGACGAACACGTGCATTTCCTGCACGTGCAGCTCGACGGCGAGAGCGTCAATCGCCAGGACCAGCGCGAAGCGCGCCTGTTGCCCGGCGACATAACGATCTGCGATAACAGCCGCCCGTACGACATCCTGTTCGAAAAGCCCAATCGGATGCTGGTACTCGGCTTCTCGGACGAGCTGGTCCGGCGCTACATCCGCTATCCGCAAAGCATCTCGGCCCTGAAGCTCGAGGGGCGGGTCGGCGTGGGCGGGCTCCTGTCGGATTTCCTGCAGCTGGTCTGGAAGCGCTGCCAGGAGGACAAGCAGTTCGAGGTCGACTCGAGCGTGACCGAGGCGATGCTCGGTCTGATCGCAGATGCCTACCGCAGGCTCCTCGGCGCGGGCGTCAATCCCAGCTCGCTGGGGGCGGCGCACCGGGCGCGGATAGTCAATTACATCGAGGAGCACCTGGGCGACCTGAACCTGACGCCGACGCACATCGCGGAGACCTTCCGCATAACCACGCGCTACCTGCACCATCTCTTTTCCGGACAGGACGAGACAGTGGCGCGCTACATACTGCGCCGCAGGCTCGAAGAGTGCGCGCGGGCCCTGGCCTCGCCGTCGCAGAGCAAGCGGACGATCACGTCGATCGCGTTCGACCACGGCTTCAGCAGCGTGACTCACTTCGGCAGGGTATTCCGTGGACGCTATGACCTGACGCCGCGCGAGTACCGGCAGAAGCACGGCATGCCGATGTAGGCCGGCCGCCTCGCGGCGGTCCATCGATTCAAGCGCGACGCCCCGCCGCGGGCCTTTCGCTGATCATCGAGAAACGCCTCGGTCTCGATCGACCGCGGCCCCTGCGAACGCGCCACAGTAGCGAAACCGGTAGCTGGCCGGACGGATGCGGGCGGGGGACTCATGAACCGGAAAGATGGGCGCGACCAGGACGGCGGGTATGCGACGGCGGCTCCGCGGCGATCGTTTCTGTTCAATCTGGCCGCCGGACTCGCGGTAGTTCTCCCGGCGAGGCAGGCGCTCAGCCAGCGGGCCCCTGCCGAGGGCGACAGGACCGACGCGCCGGATCCCGACTTCGGGCGCCTGTGGCCGGTCACCGAAACCGTGCCCTTCCACTATCCACACCCGGTGACCGGCCGGCCGCTCGCATGAACAGCGGCGTCGACCGGCGCGGATTCATCGGCGGCATGGCCGCCACCGGACTACTTGCAGGGAGCCGACTATCCATGGCAGACGACAAGACAGCTACGACGGTGAGGTTTCCACAGCGGCCGCCGGGAGCGCCCGGGCCGTTCCGGGCCGAAGTCGACATCGTGGACTGCGAGGTCGAAGGTCGCATACCGGACGGCATGAACGGCTGCTTTTATCGGGTGGGACCCGATTTCCAGTTCCCGCCGAAATTCCCGAACAACATTCCCTTCGATGGCGAGGGCCACGTCGCGATGTTCCGTTTTGCGGACGGCCACGTGGATCTGCGGACCCGTTACGTGCGTACGCAGCGTTACAAGACGCAGCGCGCAGCCCGCAAGGCGGTGTTCGGGATGTACCGGAATCCCACGACCGACGACCCGGGCCTCGAGGGCGTGAGCCGCGGCACGGCGAACACGACAGTGATCTATCACAACAAGACGCTGTTCGCGCTGAAGGAAGACAGCCCACCCGTTGCAATGGACCCGTTGACGCTCGAGACGCTCGACGACTACGTGACTTTTGACGGCAAGCTGACGAGCCAGACCTTCACGGCCCATCCCAAGATCGATCCCGTGTCCGGCGAGATGATCGCCTTCGGCTACGAGGCGAAGGGGCTCGGCACCGACGACGTGGCGGTCTACTCGATCGACCGCAACGGCGGCATCGCCTGGGAAGCCTGGATCAAGGTCCCGTACGCCGGCATGCTGCACGACTTCGCGGCGACGCAGACGCACATTGCGTTCCTCGTCATACCGATGGCCTACAGCGAGGAGCAGATACGCGCGCAGGGACCGCACTTCGCCTGGGACCGAAACCTGCCGAGCTGGTTCGGCGTAATGCGGCGCGGCGGCGACGGCAGCGACCTGCGCTGGTACAGGGGGCCCGAACGCTGCGCGACACACGTGATGGGTGCTTGGTCCGACGGCAGCATGGTCTACGTGGACATGGACATGGCGCACAAGAACCAGTTTCCGTTCTTCCCGAACCGCTACGGCGAGCCCTTCGACGCCGTCGGCGCCGCCGGCGTGGTTACGCGCCTGTCGGTCGACCTGTCGAAGAAAATGGACGACTACGACATGGAGGTGCTGTACCCGAACACAGGTGTGCTGCCGCGGCAGGACGACCGCTACCAGACGGTAGCGTATCGCTACGGCTTCATGCCGACCGTCGACATGAGCAAGCCGCCGCACCCGAGTCACGCCGGCCGCCCGTTCCGGCCGAACAACAATTACACGAAGTTCGACCATGCGACGAAGACGGCTGTGACCTATTTCGCCGGCGACGCGGTGGCGCTGCAGGAGCCCTGCTTCGTCCCCCGCCACAGGGAGGCCGCGGAGGGCGACGGCTACATCGTCGGCATGTCGGAGCTGATGCTGGAGGGCAATCGATCCGAGCTGCTGATCATCGACACCGCCGACATGCAGGCCGGGCCGGTCGCGAGGGTCCGCCTGCCCTTCCGGATCTTCGGCCAAGTGCACGGCTGGTGGGTCGACGCCGCCGACCTGCCCGGCGCCTGACGGGTTCCTGACAAAGGCCGTCGGGCCGCTTTCAACCTCGCGCCCGATCGATCAATCAACGGCGTGCGTGACTGCCTCGCAAGACAGTTTGAGCTTGCGCCGGCAGCCTGATCTTCGGCAGGCTGCCGGGCGCGTGGGCCCCTATTGCTCGTAGATCGGGTTGTAGGTCAGCCACTTGATGTCTTCGTAACGCTCGACGTTGATCTCCTCGTCGGGGAAAGAGTCGAGCATCTTCTGGCAGCGCTGCGCGAAACCTTCCCTGAATTCGCGATGCGTGAAAATGAAGAGGTCGTTGCGCTTCAGGCCGGCCAGCACGCGCTCGCCGACCTCGTCCATCGACATCCAGTGCGGGGAGTTCGGTCGCTGGCTTAGTTGCTGTTCGTATTTCGTGAACCCGGAGTCCTTCTTGTATTTCTCCGGGCGCAACTCCGCGCTCTTCGAAATGCTGGTGGCTACCGGTCCGGGACAGAAGGCCGAGACGCTGATGTTATCCGCCTCTAATTCGCCGCGCAGCACCTCCGACATTCCCATCACCGCCGACTTTGCCGTGATGTAGATACACGCGACGCGCATCGGCACGACCGCCGCCATCGAACAGGTGTTGATGATGTGCCCGCCCTCGCCGTGCCGGTTCAGGCGCGGCAGGAACTCCACGACGCCGTTGATGACGCCGCCGAGGTTTACGTCCATGCCCCAGTCCCAGTCGTCGAACCTGGCCTCCTTCACCGGGCCCGTGATGCCTACGCCGGCGTTATTGACGAGCACGTGCACCTTGCCGAAGGCCTTTTCAGCGGCGTCAGCCGCCGCCTTCATCTGCTTGCGGTCGGTCACGTCCAGCTGGACCGTGACGACCTCCTTGCCCTTGCCGGCGGCGTCGAAACCGCTTTTGGCCTCGTTCAGCGATTCCTTGCGTATGTCGGCAATGACGACCTTCATGCCGGCGTTGACGAACGCTCGCGTGATCCCGAGCCCGATTCCGTTCGCGCCGCCCGTTATGAATGCAACCTTGCCCTTTACGTCTTTCATCGTTCGCGGTCCTCTCGATTTTGCGTGTCCTCTTCAGGACACCTTGAGCGAAAACAGCCTTTCGGCATTCGTCTGGAAGAGCATGAGTTTGAAAATGCAGCGGAAACCTGCAACCAGGGAGGTCATGCTACGCCATCCTGTACAGGCTGGTCGTCCAGCCGGAGCCCGCCATAGCGACGATGGCAAAGCCGCGTCAGCTGCATTGCAGCGAGCGCGCCGAGTACGAGCGGCGCAGCTGCGACCAGCAACATGCTGGCCAGCGACGAGTCCTGCGCGATCAGTACGCCGCCGACGATCGGGCCGAGGATGGAGCCGAATCGGCCAATCGAAAAGGCCCAGCCGACCGCCTTCGCGCGCACCTCCGTCGGGTAAATCATCCCGGCCGACGCATTATTGCCGAACTGCGCGCCTAGCACGCAGACACCGGCGCCGAGCGAGAGCGCGAGCAACGCGGCCTGCGGCAGGCCGGCGAGCCCGATCGCCGCGACCACCGGGCCCGCGAGCGCCAGGAAGACGGCGATGACCAGCACGCCATAGCGGTCGATCAGCACGCTGATCAGCAATCCACCCAATGTGCCGCCGACATGATAGAGGCCGGAGGCGAGCGCCGCCTGTTCCGGGTCCATGCCGGATCGCTCGAACAGCACCGGCATCCAGCTGTTCAGGAAAAAATTGGCCATCAGTGTCGCCGCGAAACAGAACCACAACAGCGGCGTTATCCACGCCAGGCCACCGGCGAAGATCTGGCGAATGCCGAGCCCCGCCGTTCCGCCCGCCTCCGCGCGGCGCACGACGAATTCAGCCGTCGCCGGGATCACGAGGTCCGGCCGCGCCCGTCGCGCCGTCTGGAGCAGCTTCTCCGGTCTCAGCTTGCGCACAGCGAGAAACTTGATCGATTCGGGCAGGTAGAACACGAGGCAGGCGGCCACTGCCAGCGGGAATACGCCGCCGATCAGGAACAGTACCTGCCAGCCGTACTGCGGCACCAGGGTTGCCGCAATGACGCTCGGCGAGCCGCTGCCGAGCGTGATGCCGGTGAACATCAGGACGATCAGCATTGCGCGAAATTTCTTCGGTGACAGTTCGGATGTCAGGGAGATCGTGTTCGGCATCAGTCCGCCGATGCCGATGCCGGCAATGAAGCGCAGTGCAAACATCTGCTGCAGGTTCGTCGTTGCCACCATGGACAGGGTCGCGACACCGCAGATGACGCAGGCCAGGATGATCGCCACGCGCCGGCCGTAACGGTCGCCGACCCAGCCCAGCAATGGCGCCCCGAACAGTACGCCGAACAGGCTGGCACTGAACACAGGGCCGAGGGACGAGGTCTCGACGCCCCACACGCGAACGAGCTCCGGGGCCGCGAAAGCCATCGCGGTGATCTCGTAGCCATCCGCCAGCATGGCGAGGAACGACCACGCGACGATCATTACGTTGAAGCGGCCGATTTTCTGCTCGTCGATCAGGCGATCGACATCAATGGTCGCGCTCATGCGATACCCTTGCTCGTGCTCGCAGGATTCAGGCGCCTTCCGTCTGCTCGCGGATCTTTACGGCCGCTATGGCGGTGCCGTAGTGCTTGACTCCCGACCACATGATCCAGGCGGCAATCGGCATCATGATGGCGGCTGAAACGGACAGGGCGTAGCGCAACAGCATCTCGTCGCCGATGACGTAATCCGTGAACAGCGCAATGAATGACGGGCCAATGCCGCCGCCGATGACGCTGAAAATGAACAGGTACAGTGCCGTCACCTGGCCGCGCATCTCGTTCGGCGTAACGCTTTGCAGCGCGGCGTTCTGCGGCACTGCGCCGCCGATGCCGATCAGGAAGGCGCCCGAGGCGCACAGCAGCGCGAGCCACGGGTTAGGCATCAGCGGACCGGAGATCGCGAGGATCGGCGACAGCGTATAGGCGATCGCCACGACCCTCAGGTTTGCGTCGTCCCGCGTCTTCGCGTAGTGCTCCGTCAGCCAGGTGGCGAGCCAAAGACCGATGGGCGCGGCGATGATGAACGCCGTACCCAGGAACAGGCCGGTCTTCTGGGCCGACCAGTCATAGGTGCGCTGGAAGAACACGGGCTGCCAGGCCCGGACGCCAGACGACTCGATCGCTGCAATGGCGAGTCCGAAAAACTGCGGCGCGTACAATCGCCAGTGCGTGAACAGGTACTTCAGCACGGTACGCAGCGGTAGCGGCTTCTTCATCTGCGTCATGATGCGGCCGCGCCGCGGCGGCTCCGGGACCGTCATCATCAGGGCCGCGACCAGCAGGCCCGGCAGGCCGACGATGATGAACACGAGTTGCCAGTTACGTATCACGAAATCCGTGCCGGGGACGCGCACGTTGTCGATACCGAGCAGCATCTGGATGACGAACGCGCCGAGCAGAAGCGAGGCGCCGAGGCCGCCGATGAATCCGAGCTGGAGTACTGCGATCGCGCGCGGCAGTTTCTCGCGCGGGAAGAAGTCCGCCATCATCGAGTAGGTCGCGGGCCCGTGGACGATCTCGCCGACGCCGATGCCCATGCGAAACATGAACAGCTGCCAGAAATTCTGCGCCATGCCGCAGAGCGCGGTCATCGTGCTCCAGAATGCGATGCCGACCGTGATGATGATGTTACGGGGCCAGATGTCGACGAAGCGAGATGCCGGCACGGCGACGAAGGCATTGAATACAACCAGCGCGAATCCCAGCAGCAGGCTGATCTGGAAATCGCTCAGCTGCAGGTCGGCTTTGATCGGCTCGACCAGGAGCGTCATGATGCCGCGATCGAGAAACGCGAACATCAGGGCTATGGCGAATACGCTGACCGCGTACCACGCGGTTCTAGGCTCCGGCCAGGCCTGCTTTTCCGACGGCTCCTGCGGAGAATCTCCCGTCTCAGCCGGTGTGTAATGTGCCATCGGTATCGTGCTCCCCCCATCGACGGGCGCGGATCGGGCGATGCATTGTTTACCACAGCTTTGGACGAAAAGTACGCAATTGCGTTAATCGGCGAAGTCCTGTTCGCGTTCGGTCGACTGCGCGGAACAGCCGGGACTACCATCGTCCCGGTGCGCTTCTGAATCAGCGGAGGGCGTAATGAAAGACGTCAGTGGCAAGGTTGCGTTCGTTACCGGTGGCGGAAGCGGAGTGGGCCTCGGCCAGGCGAGGGTCTTCGCGCGTGCCGGCGCAAAAATCGTTATAGCCGACATACGCCAGGACCATCTCGACGATGCTGTCGCGCAACTCGCGGGCGAAGGCCTGACGGCTCATGCAATCCGGCTGGATATCACCGACCGCGCGGCCTACGCGGCTGCCGCAGACGAAGTCGAGCGGGTGTACGGTGTCGTGCAGCTGCTGTTCAACACGGCCGGCGTCAGCATCTTCGGCCCGCTCGAGAAGTCGACCTACGACGATTACGACTGGCAAATGGGCGTCAACTTCGGCGGTTGCGTCAACGGCATCCAGACGTTCGTCCCGCGGATGATCAAATTCGGCAAGGGTGGGCACATCATCAACACCGCGTCACTCGGGGCGTTCCTCGCGGCCGGGCCGGCGGGGATCTACTCTGCGTCCAAGTTTGCCGTACGCGGACTCAGCGAAGCGCTGAGGGCAGAACTCGCGAAATACGACATCGGCGTAACCGTGCTTTGCCCGGCAAACGTCAATACCAACATCGCGGAATCGGTAATGACCCGGCCGAAGCAGTACAGTAACAGCGGCTACAAGTTCAACGACGCGATCCTCGACAGCCTGCGGCGCATCTACTCGGCCGGCAAGGACCCGGTCGAGCTGGCCGAAGAAGTGCTCAAGGCTATCCGGGAAAACCGGATGTACTGCATCCCTTACCCGGAGGCGCGCAAGCCGCTCGAGAAACACTTCGCCGACGTGCTGGCCTCGCTGCCGCCGGAGGACGCCGATCCGGACGGTGTGCGCAAGCGACAGCTCGCCATGGAGCAGTACCGCAAGGAGCTAGCGGAGCTGCAGTACAAACCTCATTAGAATCATGTCGACGCCGCGGGAGAGCATTTGATGCTGCACGGACCGTTTCGATACCTGTTAACGTTCCTCCTGGTTGCCGGGATGGCAGCCTGCGGCAGGGATGACGGTGCGCCGCAGGGCGAGTCCGTGCCGGCGCCGGTCCAGGGCTCCGTAGCCGACGTGGACGCCGAGCGGCTCGCGCAGGCCGCGAACGATGCGAATAACTGGATGACCCACGGCCGCACTTATGCCGAGGAGCGTTACAGCCCCCTGGCCCTGATCGACGAACACAATGTCCGCACGCTCGGGCTGGCCTGGTACTGGGAGTCGGACTCCACGATGGGAACGGAAGCCACACCGCTGGTCGTCGACGGTGTCCTTTACAGCACCAGCACCTGGAACCTGCTCCACGCGATCGATGCGGCAACCGGCGAGGAGCTCTGGACCTACGACCCCGCGATCGATCGCGACTGGATACGCTACACCTGCTGCGGCACAGCCAATCGCGGCGTCGCAGTGTGGGAAGGCAGGGTCTATTTCGGCACGATCGACGGGCGGCTGGTCGCGGTCGACGCAGCGACCGGCAAGCTCGCGTGGGAAGTGCAGACGACAGACCCGACCAAGCCCTACTCGATCACCGGCGCGCCGCGCGTCGTCAAGGGAAAGGCCGTAATCGGCAACAGCGGCGCTGAATTCGGCGTGCGCGGCTACGTAACCGCATACGATGCGGCCAGCGGCGAACAGGCCTGGCGTTTCTACATCGTGCCGGGCAACCCGGCCGACGGCTACGAGTCGCCGGCCATGGAGATGGCGGCGGCCACCTGGAACGGCGAGTGGTGGAAATACGGCGGTGGCGGCACCGCCTGGGACTCCTTCTCCTTCGACCCCGACCTCGATCTGCTGTACATCGGTACCGGCAACGGTTCGCCCTGGTCACGCGACATCCGGAGCCCGGGCGGCGGCGACAACCTGTTCCTGTGCTCGATCATCGCCGTCCGGCCGGACGATGGTGAGTACGTCTGGCATTACCAGGCGGTGCCCGGCGAAAACTGGGACTACAACTGCACGCAGCAGATGACGCTCACCGAGCTCGAGATCGGCGGCGAGAAGCGCAAGGTGCTGATGCAGGCGGCGAAGAGCGGCTTCTTCTACGTGCTCGACCGGACGAACGGCGAACTGATATCGGCCAATAATTTCGTGCCGGTCACGTGGGCCAGCCACGTCGACCTCGGGACCGGCCGCCCGGTCGAGATCGAGGAGAATCTCTACGGCGTCGAGGAGGGCAAGCGAGTGGCGCCCGGCCCGATGGGTGCGCACGTCTGGCACTCGATGTCCTACAGCCCGGACACCGGGCTCGTCTATATCCCGGCGCGGGAGGACGTCTGGAGCTACAGCAGGCCGGCAAACTACGAGCACAAGGAAATGTCCTGGAACATTTCCCTGAATCCGGATGCGGCGGTGGCCGAGGGCGTAATGGACTTCGTTACAAAGGGCTATCTCCTCGCCTGGGACCCGATCACGAACTCGGAGAAGTGGCGCATCAACTACGAGCGGGACTGGAATGGCGGTGTGCTGACGACGGCCGGCAACCTGCTGGTCCAGGGGGCGGCCGACGGCCGGCTCGCGATCTACCGCGCGAGCGACGGCGAGCTCATGTGGGACATGCCGATCCAGACCGGGGCAACGGCCGCGCCGATCAGCTATGCCGTGCACGGCGAGCAGTACATCGCGATCGCGGCCGGCTGGTCCGGCGCCGTTCCGATCCTCGGCGGCGGAGGCACGACGCCGACGCACAACGCGCCGATGCGCTTCCTCGCGTTCAAGCTGGGTGGCGCCGCGAAGCTGCCCGAGCCCGCTGGCGGACGCGCGCTGTCGCTGCCGGACTTCGACGCGAGCGACGAAACGCTGGAGCAGGGTTCCGCGCTCTATGTCGAGATCTGTCAGACCTGCCACGGCATCAACCTGGTCTCCGGCGGCATGACGCCGGATTTGCGCTACATGAGCAGCGAAACGCATGAGCAGTTCCAGGCGATCGTCCTCGGCGGCAGCCGCTCCGCCCAGGGTATGTCTTCGTTCGCCGATCGGCTCGATTCCGGCCAGGTCGATGCCATTCACGCGTTCATCGTCAGCGAGGCACGCAGGCTGATGGACGGCAGACGATGATCGCGATTACGCAACGAGACGACGCAAGGCGAGGACTGCCGCAGTGATAGACCTTTTTTTCTGGCCCACCGGCAACGGCAAGAAGATCTCGATCATGCTCGAGGAGGTCGGGCTGAAGTACCGCATCATCCCTGTCAATATCGGCAAGGGCGACCAGTACACACCCGAATTCCTGGCGATCAGTCCGAACAACAAGATGCCGGTGATCATCGACCGCGACGTGGAAGGCCCGCCGATCACGATCTTCGAGTCCGGGGCGATCCTGATGTACCTCGCCGAGAAGACCGGCAAGCTGTTGCCGCCGGACACGCGCGGCAAATACCGTGTGCTGCAGTGGGTGTTCTGGCAGGTCGGCGGCCTTGGACCGATGGCCGGCCAGGCGCATTATTTCCTGCGCTACGCGCCGACAAAAAACGAGGAAGGCATGACGCGCTTCCGCAACGAGGTGGCCCGTCTCTATGGCGTCATGGATCGCCAGCTCGGGAAGCACGAATACCTCGCCGGCGATTACTCGATCGCCGACATCGCCGCCTGGCCCTGGGTGTACCGCCACGACTGGCAGGGGCAGGACCTGGACGACTACCCGAACGTCAGGCGCTGGTTCGAGGCGGTCGGGCGCCGCCCGGCCGTCGAGCGGGGGGCGGCCGCAGGCCAGGACCTGGTCGATCGCTCCGTGCAGATGTCGGACGAGGAAAAGAAACTGCTCTTCAACCTCGACGACAGGGCCTTCGCATCGAAGAGCTGATCGTTCGTCTCAGAACATCGTATTTTCGTTCATCGCGGTTTCCGGGATGGGCTGCATGACGTCCCAGTGCTCGACGACCTTGCCGTTCTCCAGCCGGAAAATGTCCATGACCGCGCTGCCGCGATCGTCGGGATCCCGCTTCGCGTGGACGTGCAGCATCACGTAGTCGCCATCGGCGAGCACGCGCTTGATTTCGATCTTGAACGTGGACAGGTTCTCCTTCGCGAATGTCAGGAAGCTCTTCAGCCCCTCCGGCCCGTCGGCGGCGAGCGGGTTGTGCTGGATGTAGACGTCGCCGAGATACTGTGAAGCTTTCTCGAAGTCCTTGTCGTTGATGGCCGCGTTGTAGAACGCAACGACGATTTCCTTGTTGCGCTCCTCCGCGGAGTCTGCCTGGGCCTGCGTTGAATCCCCTGGCGCCGGGCAGCCGGCCAGGAGTGCCAGGCCGGCCAGCAGGACGGTCGTATACATCGGTCTATTCATCCTGATTCCTCCCGGGTGAACGGATGCGCGTTTGCTGTCGGCATCCCAGTCTGCTGACGGGCGCTCGACCGGCCTAAGATACCGGGAACTGGAGCCGCCGGCTCAATCGAGAGCGAAATGCGCGCCGGGACCCGACACCCGGCAGCATTACCCGGTATTGCGCTGTGGGCCGACGGGCTGTAGCGTTTTGGCAACGATGACGGGCTGGACCGGCGTCGAAAACGATTCTCAAAGCCGTTACACGCGCCGTTCACAAGTTCTCTTTTCGTGGAAATTCGTTTCGTTACCAATCGAGCAATTTCAAGGCGATTCGGGCGTCATGATGACTTCGGAAAATCCGATCAACGAGGGGGGTTCACCGATGGGCGCAATTACTAGGCTAGCGCGTCGCGTTGCCACAACATTGGCATTGACCGGCGTTGCGGCCGCAGCGTTGTCAGTCAGCTCAATGGTCGCGGCACAGGAGGACGAGGCGACGCTGGAGGAAATCGTCGTAACGGCACGATTCCGAGAGGAAAGGCTGCAGGAAACGCCGATCGCAATCACGGCGATCACGGCCGCGGACATCAACGCCCGCGCGTTCACGTCGGCCTACGAGGTCGGATACGTAGTGCCGAATGCCGCGTTCCGGCCGGCGCAGTCCGCGTACGGCAACACGATGACCGCTTATGTCCGTGGCATCGGGCAGTACGACTTCGACTTCGCGTTCGAGCCCGGCGTCGGCGTTTACGTCGACGACGTCTACCAGCCGTTCATACTGGGATCGCAGCTTGATCTGCTGAACGTCGAACGGGTCGAGGTCCTCCGCGGACCGCAGGGCACCCTGTTCGGGCGCGGCTCGATCGGCGGCGTCGTTCGGCTCGTCAGCGACAAGCCCGAAGGCGATAACTCGGGCTCGATCACGATCAGGGCCGGTAATTTCGAGCGAACCGACGTTCGCGCATCCTACGACTTCGCATTGGCGGACAATCTGTTTGCGGAAGTCGCCGGCGCGGCGCGGCATCGCGAAGGCTACCAGGACGTGATCGATTTCGCGTGCCGGTTCCCCGCGCAGGCCGGGTTGCTGCCGGTTCGCGATCCGAGCTTCGGACGGAATTGCAAGACGGGCACGCAGGGCGGTGAAGACATGGCCGCCATAAGGGGGCAATTGCGCTGGGTCGCGAGCGACAACGTCGAAGTCCTCGTGGCGGGCGACTATTACAATGACGAATCGGAACCGCGGGCGGATTCGATTATCGCCATCCAGTATCCGCTGGACCTCTCCGGAGAAATCATTCCGACCAGTGGATATACGCTGTACAACAACGAGTACCTGAATCACGTACCGACCGCCGATGAGCCCTGGGGCTATGGCATACCGTACGACGAGCGGTTCATACCCGACACGATGTACGAGACCTATGCGACCTACAACGATCCTGCGGCCGGTTTGACTTTCGCGCAAAAGGCCGGTCTCGAGCGCAAGTCCCTGTCCGGAACCCTGAACTGGGGGCTGGGAGAAAACCTGAATCTGACCGCTGTCCTTGCGACGGTCGACATCAAGAGCGACCTCGTGTCCGATACCGACGCGTCCCCGTTCAACCTCCAGACGACCGGCGGTATCCAGGAACTCGACTGGACGACCGCAGAGCTGCGCTTGAACGGCCGCGCGATGGATCGTCTCGACTGGACCGTGGGCGCGTTCTATTACACCGGCGAGGCGGCTAATTACCAGGCCGTGAGTTTCCCGCCGATCCTGTGGGGCGTCTTCCGGAACGTCCTTAGCTTCCCGCCGGCGGCGGCGGCGTCCATCATCGAGGGTTCCCCGGTCTCCGTCAACACGCGCAACGAAGCCGACATCGAGAGCAAGGCAGTATTCGGTCATGTCGTGTTCGACCTGTCCGACAGCCTGGCACTGAACGCGGGCATCCGGTACTCGGAGGACACGAAGGACGTCGCATTTGACAACACGTTCGTGCAGGCGCCGATCAACATTGATTTCGATCACACCGATTGGCGGCTCGGGCTGGACTTCAAGTTCTCCGACGACATGTTGCTGTACGGATCCGCAGCGTCCGGCTATCGCCCGCCTGCCTACAATCCGCGCCCGTTTACGCCGGCGCAGGCAATCGAGGTTGGCGGCGAGGAGGCCACATCCTATGAATTCGGCCTCAAGACCGACTGGTTCGACCGCAAGCTCCGCGCAAACCTCGCGCTGTTCTACACGGATTACAACAAGCGCATCGTGCCGATCGGGGGAACCGAGTGCGTCGGTGCCCCGGCCGATCCTTCGGACCCGGGTGCGATCCAGGATACGGCGGGGAATGTATGCTTCGCGGTTACCTCGCTGACCAATTACGAGCAGCTGTCAGACGGCGAGGTAACGGGAGCCGAGCTCGAGGTGAATTGGCAGCCCGTCGAGAATCTGCTCCTCTCTGCCATCTTCGGATACACGAACTGGAGTTCGCCGGAAATCGACAACTGCGATTTCAATGAAGATGGACAGCCCGACGCTGGTTATTCGTGCACCAACCGGCCGAACTTCGTGCCTGAGAACAACTGGGCGCTCGCGGCATCGTACGACTTCGCTCTGGCCAACGGCTCGCGCGTTACGCCGCGAATCGATATTTACGGGCAGACGGAGATCTGCTCGTCCGTCGTTTCCCAGCTCGCCTGTGCAGATGGCTATGAGCTCGTCAGCCTGCGCCTCGAGTGGGAGAGCCCGGAAGCTGCATGGACAGTCGCCGTGGGCGGAACAAACGTCACGGACGAGGAGTACATCCTCAACATCTTCGACCTGACGTTGTTCGGCCAGAACACTGTCGAAGCACAACCCGGCCGACCGCAAGAGTGGTATCTGGAGTTCGGGCGACGGTTCTGAACGACGCATCGATCGTCTCGCGATAGCGATGCACTAAAGGGGGCGCGTTCCGCGAAGGGCGCGCCTCCATTTTGCCTGGGGAATGCTCATCAGCCGACGCCGAGTAACCCCGGGCCGAAAAACAGGATTGCGGTAGTCGTCAGCATGCCGATCAACACCGAGATGGAAACCGCCGATGCGGCCTGCCCGGTGTCGCACTTTGCGACCGACACTATGGTGACGGACATGAAGCCTACCGGCGCGGCGCCGATGGCAATCACGATCACCGCGGTAAGTCCCTCGAGCCCAAGCAGGCCAGCAAACAGCAGCCCGCTCCCGAGGCCCAGCAGCATCCTGAGCATCACGGTGAGCGATGGCAAGGAGCCCGAAAAGGCCCGCGGCGTCAGCGAGATGCCGAGCGCCACGAGCGTCACCGGCATGGTCGCCCTGCCGAGCGGCTGCAGTGCTGCAACCAGAGGTGCCGGGGTTTCGAAACTCCCGAGATTGACAGCCAGCGCGATCAGCAGCGCGATGAACAGCGGCGAGCGCAGCATCCTGAGCAGGGACCCGGCAGGGATGGCCGAGCCGGCGTGGGCGTAGTGTACGGAGATCGCATAGCCGACCGTCGCGACGAACACAGCATTGCCGACGTCGACGAGAATTGCGATCGTCAGTCCCGGCTGACCGAGGATCGCCAGCACGAACGGAAACATGAACATGCCGTTCGTGATGCCGGCGCAGAGGACCAGTGCGCCCGCCTGCGGCTCCGGCAGGCGGTGCCGCCTTGCGTAGGCCCAGGCACCGAAAGCGCTGATCGAGTTCATGAGGAAGCCGACAGCGGGGAGCAGCGCAGATTGCCGGTCGAGCGGGGCCTCGACGATCGAGACGAAGACCAGCGCAGGCAATGTCGCGAGGAACACGAACCGGAACATCGGCTCGGCGAGACTGCGTTCGACGAGGCCCATGGCGCGGAGGCTGATGCCAGCCAGCACGTAGAGGAATATCGGCAGCAGCGACTCCCAGGGCATCGCCGCACTATACCCAAAAACTCAAGCAAGACAGCATTTTAGGTACACATTCCGAAACTATTCATGGGCGCGGCAGTACTTCGTGCCGGCGACTGATGGTAAGGTTTGCTGTCCCTTCCGGGGCCCGGTCGACAGGGAGAATCGACGTTGAACAGCGACCCTCGCAAGCTCGTTTCCGAGTCGCCGATGAGCACCATGCAGGTGGTAGCCGTCGCAGTGACCATACTTCTTAATGCCCTGGACGGCTTCGACGTGCTGTCCATCAGCTTTGCGTCGCCCGGCATAGCCGCGGAATGGGGAATCGATCGCGCCGCCCTCGGCATCGTGCTGTCGATGGAGCTGATCGGCATGGCGCTCGGGTCCGTGTTCATCGGCCGGGTCGCCGACGCCATCGGCCGCAGGAAGACGATGCTCGGCTGTCTCGTCGTCATGGCGGTCGGCATGTTCATGGCGCCTACGTCCGGCGACCTGGTCACGCTCTCGATCTGGCGGGTGCTGACTGGCCTCGGCATCGGCGGCATGCTGGCTTCCATCAATGCCGTGGCGGCCGAGTTTTCAAACGCGAAGCGCAAGCACCTTAGCGTGTCCCTGATGTCGATTGGTTACCCGGTCGGCGCCGTCATAGGCGGAACCATCGCCGCGCAGCTCCTGAAGACCTATGACTGGCGCTCGGTGTTTTACCTGGGTGGCACGATGACCGTGATCTGCCTGCCGCTCGTCTACTTCCTGATACCGGAATCGGTGCACTGGTTGATGCGCAAGCGGCCCGCGAACGCGTTAGAGCAGATCAACAGCACGCTGAAGCGCATGGGGCACGCCGCCGTGGCGTTCCTGCCGACCAGCACCGCGGCCGAAGAAAGGCACACGGCCACAGGCATATTTTCCCCGGCGCTGATCGCTACGACGATCGTCGTGACGACCGCGTATTTCTTCCACGTCACGACTTTCTATTTCGTACTCAAGTGGGTGCCGAAAATCGTCGTCGATATGGGCTTCGCAGCGTCGTCGGCAGCCAGCGTGCTCGTATGGGCCAACGTCGGTGGCGCGCTCGGCGGGGCCACGCTCGGTATCCTCACGCTCAAGTACAACGTCAAGCATCTCACGCTGGCGGTGCTGCTGTTGTCGACGGTCACGGTCATCTACTTCGGCCGCAGCCCGGCGGACCTCGGTCGGCTGTCGCTGATCTGCGCGATGTCCGGATTCTGTACCAACGCGGCCATCGTCGGTCTGTACGCGATCTTTGCGCACGCGTTCCCGACGCACGTGCGCGCGTCCGGTACCGGTTTCGCGGTAGGCATGGGGCGCGGCGGGGCGGTGCTCGCGCCAATCATCGCCGGTTTCCTGTTCGAGGGTGGGTTCGGCGTGCCGCTGGTCGCCTTCTGCATGTCCTTCGGATCGCTGGTCGCCGCGGGCGCCCTCGTGTTCCTGAAGATGCAGCCGGACGATTACAATGCCGACGCCGTGTCGGACGAGGAGCCGGAAACGGCGTCGAGCCCGGGCTGAATGTCCACGATCAGCGTTGCGGCGCGTCCTGGCCGTAGACCAGCACTTCGTGGTCAGTGACGCCCGGCAAACCGGGTTCGGTACGGATGTAGCGGGAGCCGAGGCGCTCAGCGACCGCAACGCTTCGCTCGTTGCCGGTGAGAATGACGTGGATGACGCGGTGCCAGCCCAGTTCCCTGAAGGCGAAAGCGACCGCCGCTTTGCCGGCCTCGGTGGCATAACCCTTGCCCCATTGCTCGCGGGCGATCGTCCAGCCGACCTCGGGCTCTGGCCAGCCCTCAGGGTACCAGGGACCGACACGGCCGACCCACTCGCCGCTCGCCTTGGTCTCGACGGAGAAGAAGCCGTAGCCGCGGATCTGCCAGTGCCCGATGAGCGACGCCATGTGCCGCCAGGCCTGGGCGCGATCCAGGACCTTGCCGCCGATGTAGCGGACCGTTTCGGGATCCGCCATCGATCGGGCCCAGGCCTCGAAATCGCGCTCCGGGTCGATTTCCCGCAGGATCAGCCTTTCGGTTTCTATCCGCATCTTCGGCGAGTTCCAGTCGTATCCGGGAACATTCTGCACAAACTTCGATCGCGGCGAAACGCGAATAAATCACGGCCCTGCCGATTAGTTGATAGCATCCGCCAGATCGATGGGATCGAATTCCTTGCACGAGAGTGACTCAGCCAGGATAGCCAGACGGGGTACGCGGCGTACCGTCGCTTGCTGCGTTCTCCTGTTCGTGTCGCTGGGCGCGATCGCAGACGAGGCGATCCGTACGACGCACGGGTTTACGCTGTTCGGCGAACTGAAATACGGCCCGGACGCAACTCACTTCGACTACGTCAACCCGGACGCTCCGAAAGGCGGAACGTTCCGTTACAGCTTCGCGTCGAGTTTCGACAACCTGAATCCCTTCATCATCTCGGGCACCGCGCCGCGGCGCAATCTCGATGCATTGATTTACGACTCGCTGATGGAGCGTAGCGGCGATGAGCCTGCATCGATCTATGGAGTCATCGCAGAATCGCTGACCGTTCCCGACGACTACACGTGGGTCGAGTTCCGCCTGCGGGACTCCGCCCGTTGGCACGATGGCCGCCCCATTACACCGGAAGACGTCATTTACAGCGTCGAGACTTTCAAGACCCAGGCGGCACCGGAATTCAGGGCCAACCTCGCGGATGTCGCGACTGTCGAAAAAACCGGGTCCCGTACAGTGAGATTCCTGTTGTCGACGACAGGCGACCGCGGCAACGTCTACACGATCGCGCAACTCATCGTGCTGCCGAAGCACTACTGGGAAAGCCGCGACTTCGGCGCGCCGACGGTTGAGCCACCGCTGGGAAGCGGGCCGTACCGTATCGGCCGGGTCGACTCGGGCCGCTCGATCAGCTACGAGCGCGTGCCTGACTACTGGGCCGCCGACCTGCCGATCAACAAAGGTATGCACAATTTCAACGTCATTCGGCACGACTACTACCGCGACATTGCGATCGAACACGAGGCGCTGCTCGCTGGCAACGTCGACCTGCGCTGGGAGACGCTGCCGACACAGTGGGCCACCGGCTACGATGTCGACGCAGTCCGTGACGGCCGATTGATCAAGGAGATCCTGCCCTACTCCGGCACGACGATGTACGCAGGCTACTTTTTCAACCTGCGCAAGCCGAAGTTCCAGGACCGCCGCGTGCGGGAAGCCATCGCCAAGGCCTTCGACTTCGAGTGGACCAACCGGATGCTCTTCCACGGGCTGTATATTCGCCTGGCCAGTCACTTCGAGAACTCGGAGCTCGCGGCGCGGGGCATGCCGAGCGAGGCCGAATTCGAATTGCTTGAGCCGTATCGTGACCAGCTGCCGGAGCGGCTGTTCACCGAACCCTGGAAGCCACCGTCGACCGACGGCACCAGGGCGTCACTGCGCGAGAACCTGCGTGAATCGGTGCGGTTGCTGGAGGAGGCGGGCTGGACCCTGAGGGACGGTCAGCTCGTGTCGGCGGACGGTACGCCGATGCGTTTCGAGGTCATCGCCTGGGACCCGTACTTCGAGCGCGTAACTGGCCCGTTCCTGACGAATCTCGAGTTGCTCGGCATTGACGCGAACCAGCGTACGGTCGACTCGGCGCAGTGGTTCCGCCGCATGCAGAATTTCGATTTCGACGTAACCATCGCATTCTATTTTCCGCAGTTCATGTCGCCCGGCTCCGAGCAGCGCGAATTCTGGAGCTCGGAGTACGCGAATCGGCAGGGGACCCGGAACTACATGGGCATCACCGACCCCGTCGTTGACGGGATGATCGAGAAGATCATCGCTGCGCCCGATCGCGATGCGCGAGTCGCCGCGACCCGTGCGCTCGACCGGGTCCTGCTCTGGAACTTCTACTCGATCCCGCATTACTACGCGCCGGGCATCCCGATCGTTTACTGGGACAAGTTCGGGCGGCCCGCGCAGGACCCGACCTGGCTCAGGATCATCTGGCACATGAGCAACTGGTGGGTCGATCCGGACAAGGAAGCCTCCCTGCAGCGCCGCGAGGCGAGGATCACGGACTGACGGGCGATGGCACGATACATCTTGAAGCGCATGCTGCTGATGATCCCGACGCTGCTCGGGATACTGGTGATCAATTTCGTCATCGTGCAGTTCGCGCCGGGCGGGCCGGTCGAGCGGGCGATAGCGCAGGCTAGCGGCCTGGGCGCAGACGTGACGGCGCGAGTCAGCGGCGGCGGCGCGGACGGCACCCAGACCGCCGGCGCAATCGAGACGTCGACACGCTACCAGGGCGCACAGGGCCTCGATCCGGCCTTTATCGCGGAACTGGAACAGCGCTTTGGCTTCGACAAGCCGGCACATGTCCGCTTTTTCAACATGCTGGCGGATTACGCGCGATTCGATTTCGGCGACAGCTTCTATCGCGGCCAGAGCGTAATCGACCTGATCATCCAGAAGCTGCCGGTGTCTATATCGCTGGGGCTTTGGACGACTCTGCTCGTCTACTCGCTGTCGATACCGCTCGGGATACGCAAGGCGGTGCGCGACGGCTCCCGTTTCGACGTCTGGACCAGCGGCGTGATCGTCGTCGCCTACGCGGTGCCTGGCTTCCTGTTCGCCGTCTTCCTCGTCGTGCTGTTCGCCGGCGGATCGTACTGGCAGATATTCCCGCTGCGCGGGCTGGTATCCGACGACTGGGAGATGCTCAGCTGGGGAGCACGGATACTGGACTACTTCTGGCACATCACGTTGCCGGTGCTGGCAATGGCGATCGGTGGGTTTGCTAGCCTGACGATGCTGACGAAGAACGCGTTCATCGAGGAGATCGGCAAGCTCTACGTCGTGACGGCGCGCGCGAAGGGACTCGATGAGCGCGGCGTGTTGTACCGGCACGTTTTCCGCAACGCCATACTCGTCGTTGTCGCCGGTTTCCCTGGTGCGTTCATTGCGATCCTGTTCGCTGGCTCACTGCTCATAGAGGTTATCTTTTCGCTCGATGGCATGGGCCTGCTCGGCTTCGAGTCGGTGCTCAACCGTGACTACCCAGTCGTATTCGGTTCACTGTTCATATTCACTCTGCTCGGGCTCGCGCTGAACCTGGTCAACGACATCATCTACACGGTGATCGATCCGCGCATCGACTTTGAAGGGCGGGGTAACTGAGGATGCGTCTGGGGTTAAAACAGCTGTCACCGCTGACTCGCCGTCGTCTCGCGGTTTTCCGCGCGCACCGGCGCGGTTACTGGAGCCTGTGGATATTTCTCGGGCTGCTCGTCGTGACGTTGCCCGCCGAGTTCGTCGCAAACGACAAGCCCTTGATCGTCAACTACCAGGGCAGCTATTACTTTCCGATCTTCAGGGATTACCCGGAAAGCGAGTTCGGGGGCTTCCTCGCGCGCACAGATTACCGCGACCCCTTCGTGCGCGATCGAATCGAGGCGGACGGCTGGATGATCTGGCCGCCGCTCCGGTATAGCCACGGCACGATCAACTGGGACCTGGCAACGCCCGCGCCATCTGCGCCGACCGCCGATAACTGGCTCGGCACAGACCAGCAGGGGCGCGACGTACTCGCCGGCGTGATTTACGGATTTCGGCTGTCGGTCCTGTTCGGGCTGACCCTGACAGCGCTGTCCGCAGTCGTCGGCGTCGCGCTCGGCGCGGTCCAGGGATACTTCGGCGGCTGGGTCGATTTGTCGCTGCAGCGGCTAATGGAGATCTGGGGCGGCCTGCCGGTACTGTACATCCTGATCATCATGTCCAGCGTCGTCGACCTGGGTTTCTGGTGGCTGCTCGTCATCGTGCTCGCATTCAGCTGGATGCCATTGACCGGGCTCGTGCGAGCGGAGTTCCTGCGCGCGCGCAAGCTCGACTACGTCCGCGCCGCGAGCGCTCTGGGGCTGCGCGACGCTGTGATCATGCGGCGTCACATCCTGCCGAACGCGATGGTCGCGACACTGACATTGCTGCCGTTCACGTTGAGTGCGTCGATCGCGACGCTGACCGCACTGGATTTCCTCGGCCTCGGGTTGCCCGTTGGCTCACCGTCGCTCGGCGAACTGCTATCGCAGGGTCGGGCGAACCTGCAGGCTCCGTGGCTCGGTGTCACCGGTTTCGTCGTGCTCGCAACAATGCTGAGTCTCCTTATATTTATCGGCGAGGCCGTGCGCGAGGCCTTCGACCCACGGAGGGTCGCGGCGTGAGTCACCTGCTCGAAGTCGAGGACTTGCACGTCGCGTTCCGCACGCCGTCGTCGATCGTACGCGCGGTGCGCGGCGTAAGCTTTACGATCGATAAAGGAGAGACGCTGGCCATCGTCGGCGAGTCCGGTTCCGGCAAGACGGTGACGGGACTGTCGGTTCCGCAGCTGCTGCCATACGGTACGGCGTTCCATGAGCGGGGCTCCATACGCCTGGACGGCCAGGAACTGGTCGGCGCCAGCGCAGGCAAGCTGCAGAATCTGCGCGGCAGCCGCATCGGTTTGATCTTCCAGGAGCCGATGACGTCGCTCAATCCGCTGCACCCGATCGCGCGGCAGATCGGGGAATCGCTCCAACTGCATCGCGGGCTGACCGGCCGCCCGGCGCGAGAACGAGTACTCGAACTCCTGCGGCTCGTTGGCCTGGACAGTGCCGAGTCGCGGCTCAATGCCTATCCGCACCAGTTGTCCGGCGGACAGCGGCAGCGCGTGATGATCGCGATGGCGCTCGCGAATGAGCCGGACCTGCTGATCGCCGACGAGCCGACGACGGCGCTGGACGCGACGATCCAGGCGCAGATCCTTGCGCTGCTGGCAGATCTCCGGGACCGCCTCGACATGGCGCTGCTGCTGATAACTCACGATCTGGGTGTCGTCGCGAAGGCGGCCGACCGCGTCGCCGTGATGAACGATGGCGAGATCGTAGAGCAGGGTACGATCGACGCGGTGCTCCAGCACCCGCAGCATCTGTACACGCGTCACCTCGTAGCGTCCGAGCCCAGTGGTACTCCGGCTCCGTACGACCCCGCTGGCGAGACGGTGGTCGAGACCCGCGATCTCAAGGTGCATTTCCCGATTACCAGGGGCATCCTCCGGCGCACCGTCGACTACTTGCGAGCAGTCGACGGCGTTTCCGCGACGCTAAAGCGAGGACAGACGATCGGCGTCGTCGGCGAATCGGGTTCCGGCAAGACGACGTTCGGGCTCGCGCTGCTGCGACTCATCGAGAGCAAGGGACCCGTGGTCTTCCTCGGACGGGACATCCAGGGCTGGAAGCCGGGCGACATTCGCCCGATGCGCCGGCACATGCAGGTCGTCTTCCAGGATCCCTACGGCTCGCTGAGTCCGCGCCTGATTGTTGAAGAGATCGTCGGCGAAGGGCTGGGTTTGCACAGGCCGGAGCTGGGGGTCGAAGACAGGCGCACAGAGGTGGCCAGGGCACTCGCCGAGGTAGGCCTCGAGCCGGGCCTGCTGGACAGGCTGCCGCACGAGCTGTCCGGCGGCCAGCGCCAGCGCGTTTCAATCGCGCGCGCGATGATCCTGGACCCGGAGTTCGTTGTGCTGGACGAGCCGACCTCCGCGCTCGATCTCTCGGTGCAGGCACAGATCGTCGATCTCCTGCGCGGCCTGCAGGCGAAGCACCGAACGGCTTTCCTGTTCATCAGCCACGATATGAAGGTCGTGCGCGCGCTGTCCCATCACGTCATCGTAATGCGCACCGGCAAGGTGGTCGAGCAGGGGCCGAGCGAGGAGGTCTTCGAGCGACCGCAGGACCCGTACACGAAGGCGCTGCTGGCCGCTGCCTTCCGGCTGGAGACTGCCTAGGCAAAACTTGCGGATTCGGAATCAAGACGATCCCCGGTCGTCCGGTTTTTTCGCGAAATCAGCCCCCGGCCCGGAGTGTGGCCTGGGCGCGACGTTAACCTGCGGCGCACAGAATCCGGTCGACAACCAAACCTCTGCCGCATCCGGTGCATCAATAGGGAAGCACGCCAAAAAGACATATCTATCGACTATTTTCGACTCGAGGAGAGTGACGTGGGCCGCCTTGGTCTTTGTTTCGTAGCAACCATGTCGGTGGCCGGAACCGATATCCGAGGCGAAGAAATTCGGCTTCCTTATGCTCCGGCGGAGCCGAATTTCGCGATCCCTGCGTCGGAGGGGCTCCATTCCGTCGGTGTACGTGGGTTTGCCTGGGTCGACGAATCGAGAGCGGCAACGGCGCGTTCGGACACGAAGGAATACCGAGAAGTAGCCGTGCAGGTCTGGTATCCGGCGACGGTCGACGATGCCGACAGGCCGGCGCTCTATTTCCCGGATTTGGATGAAATGCTGATGGCGGCAGAGAGCCTGCCCGCCGAGGAGCAGAGATTCGTCAGGGCACACGCGGTGCTCGGAAATACGGCTACGAACAGCGTGCCTGGTGCAAGGATTCTTGAATCGGGCCAACGCTGGCCTGTCATTTTATTTTCGCCCGGCGGCAATGTGTCCAGGCACGCTCAAACCGCACTTGCTGAGAGAATGGCCAGCCGGGGATTCGTGTTCGTGTCAATGTCACATCCATACAGCACGATCGACGTAACTCCACGGACGGGGTTCTCGATGTCAATTGACTGGGGTCTCGACCTTGAAGACGCACTGGCGGCAAATGAAGCGGACAATCGCCTGGCCGATGTGCTGGCAGGTGACGCAGCGTTCGCTCTTCACCAGCTGCGTACACTGGCTGCAACTGACGATTCCCTTGCCGACGCGTTGAATCTCGAAGATGTCGGGATCCTGGGTCATTCACGTGGAGGAACAACGGTGGGGCACGCCTGCGCAACGAATCCGGATATCGTCGCTTGTGCCGTAATCGATAACATCGGACCGAACCGGGAGCGCCAAACCGGCATCAAGCAGCCATTCATGACTCTACGATCCGGCTGGGGTGAGGAGCGAGTGGCGGAACTGCATGACTATCTCAAACGGACAGGCAGCGTTGCCTACGACGTTGAGCTGGCTCACAGTAATCACTTTAGCTGCACGGACCTTCCACTATTCATTTCAGACTTACGTGTCGAGGGAATCGATCCCGTAACCGGTATTGATGCTTGCAGCGATATTCTCGTGAATTTCTTCGACGCCTACTTAAAACAGCAAACCTCGCCGCCCGACGGTCCCTGGCTCCCGTCGATTCGCTCGGACGATGTCAAAATCACGAAATTCCGGGCAAGGTAGTATTAGAGGTAGTATTAGGACACCCAGTATTAGGACACCCAGAATTATCCTTGCGTGCGGTAGTATTAGGACACCCAGAAAGAGTAGTATCAGGACACCCAGAAATATCCTTGCGAAGCACCAAGTCGGGTGATGAAGCCGGTCACTGGCACTGTCATGCGGCGGGCGACTTCTGTCAGGTCGTAGGGGGGACCATTTCTGTCACAATCGCCCCTGGGGCGATGTGCCAGAAGGCTGGAAAGTCGGGAGGACTAGGCAGATAAGCCACGCAGCCGCTGCTGGCCGAGTGCTTCGCGATAAGCGAGCAGTGAAGGTATGCTGCCGATGGCTCGGCAGTATCGTCGGGTCAGGTGTCGGAGTTCGTCGACCCAACTGCCGGCGGGATACAACCGCGCGAGTATCGGTGCCAGGTTCGGGTCGATGCGCCCGCGCCTTCCCAGCCGCCACTGGCGGCCGGTGGCATCGACCAGCGCAATATAGTCCAGGCGACGTATAGGCAGGGTGAATCCGGTCGGACGCTCACCGGCCATCGGTGCCAGGGCGTTGTCGCGATGCTCGATACGCGCCTTTACTGAAGTGTGGAGCGAGTCCTCAGGTGTGCTCGCGATGCCGGCACGGACCGGGTTCAGATCGATGTATACCATGCACTTCAGTACTGCGGCTTCATCGAGCAGGGCCTGGGAGCGAAAGCGGCCCTCCCAGAAGCGTCCCTTGCAGCCATCTTCGCGGTTGGCGCCACGCGCCAGTGGCTCGTTGATCGACTTCATGAACCAGCTGATGCTGCCGAGTCGGCTCCGCCATCGCTCGATCATAACCAATTGTGCAAATGCGGACAGTGATTCGAAGCCCTCGGGTAGGCGGTGGAGGCGGGTCCAGCGATCGATGACTTCCTCGTGCGACATGGCTTTGAGACGGTGGACGTCAATGCGCAGCACCACATGGTAATGGTTGCTCATCACTGCGTAGGCGCACAGGTCGATAGCAAATATCCGGGCGAGCCTGTGCAGGCGGGCTTCGATCCAGGCACGGCGGTGTTCGAAGCTGCGTCCGGATAATGTGTCGTAACCGCACAGGTAGGCGCGTCTCACGCAGCGACTAACGCAGTGGTAATAAGGTGTCTGTCCGGGGTCAATCTTCTGGTAGCGCGGCAGGGTCATGCAGACAGGACACCACGTACGGCCGATGCCGGCGAGAATCATTTCTGCTTGAAAGCCCGGTTTATCGGCTGATCATGGCTGTCCTGGTTTGGCTGGCTATCATGGGTGTCCCGGTTAGAGCATCAGTTAGCTGGGTGTCCCGGTTAGAGCACCGGCAAAATGCTTTGCCGAATGTGTTGCATCGACCGGTTGAATCCGCAGTCAATAGTTGCCGCACAGCATCGCATGTTGCTGCGAGCGATTGTGCCTCAGCGCTGGATGTTGATTTGCCAGACTTCTGTACTCGGCTCGTATTGCCCTTCACTCATCGATGTAGCAGAAACTTGCACATCAATTTTTAGCACAACCTGATCTACTGACTCCCTGGTGAAGATGTACTCGACTAGGTCTTTGTAATGTGCCGCGTCATATGCGCTAGGATCATTAAGACGCAGATCTCGCCAACGATCAGCGAAGATTTCGGCAACGCCGACGCCATCGATCTCAGTGATCACCATGTTGTTCCTGAATCCCATCTCATGTAAGTACGGCCCAACACCTGTGAACAGGATCATGCCTGGCGATGAGCCATCACCGGGATTTGAGAGTGCTGCTGCGGCGAATCCGCCGGGGCCATTTCCTGCTGTGTAAGGTTTAGCCTCTATTTCCGCCAACTTGTCAGCCGAAATCTCGACAGTCTTAGTGGCGTCGGAGCCAGATGAAGAACATGACGTTAACAGTGCCAGAACCACGAGTAGACGAATCAGCACGATATTCTCACATGTTGGACGTAGAATTCACATGCTGGCAGCTTACCCAATGTCTTTGAGAAAAATCGTGACTCAATTCTCAATGAGTCGCCTCGTTAGGGGTAGACGGAGATAAGTGCTGACCCAAGCTCACCGTTCGAACAACCGTCCGCTTTAGGTCAGTAGCGGAAATTATAGCCCGAACCAGGCGACCGTCGCCTTACGGCTGCGGATTCAACTGATGGATGCAACACCTAGACTCTAGCACTGGAGGGGAGGATGTTGCAGATGAGTCAGAGGAAGCGGCGACACTACACAGATAGCGAGAAGGCCGAGATGTGGGAGCGCTGGCGTCGAGGCGAGTCCATGAACGAGATTGGCCGGTTGTTTGGTATCCAGGGCCACTCGTCGATCCAGAAGATATTCTCGGAGACCGGTGGCCTGCGACCGCCGGCACGACGGCGATCGGCACGCTGCCTGTCGATGGGGAACGCGAGGAGATTTCACGCGGCTTGATAGCAGGCCGGTCGATGCGGTCGATCGCTGCGACGCTGGGCCGGGCAGCGTCGACGGTGAGTCGCGAGATCAGCCGTAACCGGGGTCGGCGACCCTACCGGGCGCACCAGGCCGATGCTGCTGCTTGGGAGCGGGCGAAGCGGCCGAAGGACTGCAAACTGGCGCAGTATCCGGCGTTGGCTCGGCGGGTCGCGGAGAAGCTTATGGGCTTCTGGTCACCGGAGCAGATCGCCGGGTGGTTGCGGAGCGAGGATCCAGGCCAAGAGCACCAGCAGGTGTCGCACGAGACGATCTACAAGAGTCTGTACATCCAGGCCCGGGGCGCCCTGAAGCGTGAGCTGTTGCAGCACCTGCGTCGGCCGCGGGCGGTGCGGCGGTCCCGGCACCACACCCAGAAGACTTCCAACCACGGGCGCATCCTCGAGACGGTGCCGATCAGTGAGCGGCCGCCGGAGGCTGAGGACCGGGCCGTTCCCGGTCACTGGGAAGGTGACCTGCTGTTCGGCAGCAACGGCAGCCAGATCGCCACGCTGGTCGAGCGCCACACACGCTACGTGATGCTGGTGAAGGTACCAAGCAAGGACACCGAGACGGTCATCAACGCACTCATCAGGCATGCCCACAGGCTGCCGAGGGAGCTTTACAAGTCACTGACCTGGGACCGTGGCAAGGAGATGGCAGCGCACCGACGTTTCAGCCTGGCAACCGACGTCGAGGTGTACTTCTGCGACCCTCAGCAGCCGTGGCAGCGAGGCTCGAACGAGAACACGAACGGACTGCTGCGCCAGTACTTCCCGAAAGGTATGGACCTGTCCGGCATTCACCAGAATCGACTGAACGCCGTCGCACGACAGCTCAACGAACGACCACGTAAAACGTTACACTTCAGAACGCCGGCAAAATGCTTTGCCGAATGTGTTGCATCGACCGGTTGAATCCGCACTCGACAGTGGCCACTGCGTCTCCTCGCGCCCTCCGAAGTCGGGCGATCAGTCGAACTCCTCGGTATCGATCTCCGCCTGTGTCGCCGCGGCGTAACGCGGACCGCTCACAGTCTCCTCGTTGATCAGTTCGTCGAGGGCCTGCACCGTTGTTGCAGACAGTTCAAGGTCGAGCGCACCGAAATCCTCCTCGAGATGCGCTGGCGACGTGGTGCCGGGGATCACGTGGATGTGCGGCGCCTGCTGCAGCACCCAGGCGAGCGCCGCCTGAGCCGGGGTGGCGCCGGCAGATCGCGCAATTACGCGGAAGCGCGGCAGCAGCTCGCAATTGGCAGCGAAGTGCGGCGGCTGGAAGCGCGGCCAGCCGCGGCGCAGGTCGCCTTCGCCGAAGGTCGCCGGATCGAGATCGACCGAGGTCAGGAAGGCTCGGGCAAGCGGCGCAAAGGCAACGAACGCGGCACCGACCTCGCGGCACGCGTCTAGCACCGCGATCTCTACGTTCCGGCTCCACAGCGAGTACTCGGACTGGACCGCCGCGATCGGGTGCACCGCGCCTGCGCGCCGCAGCGTGTCGGCGGAAACTTCGGACAGGCCGATCGCCCGGATCTTGCCCTCGTCGACGAGTTGTCCGAGAAAACCGATGCTTTCCTCGATTGGCGTCTTCCTGTCCCAGCGGTGCAGATAGTAGAGATCGATGACCTCGGTCTGCAGCCGCGCGAGCGAGGCCTCGATATCTTTGCGCAGCATGTCCGGGTGGCCGTCGATGACGCGTTTGCCGTCGACGCCGCGCATGCCGCACTTGCTGGCGAGCATGATCCGCTCGCGCTGCGGTTTCAGTACCGACCCGAGCAGTTCTTCGTTGTGCCCGAAGCCATAGAGCGCGGCGGTGTCGAAATGGGAAATGCCGAGGTCCAGCGCCGTGAGCAGCACGCGTTCGGCTACTTTCCGCGGCGCCGGGTTGCCGTAGCCGTAGGACAGGTTCATGCAGCCGAGGCCGACGGCGGGCGTGCTGGAGCCGGCGATCTCCCGCAACCTGGCCGGCATGCAGATCAGCTCTCGAGCTGCTGCTCGATCTGGTGCAGCACCCGGTAGCAGGGCAGCACCTGGGCGACCGACGCGTTGGGCTCGCGGTCCTCGCGGATCGCCGCCAGGAACTCGCGATCCTGCAACTCGATCCCGTTCATCGATACATCTACCTTCGATACGTCTACAGGCTTTTCGTAGCCGTCGACGAGGTCGTCGTAGCGCGCAATGTACGTGCCGTTGTCGCAGATGTAACGGAAGAATGTGCCGAGCGGTCCGTTGTTGTTGAACGAAAGCGACAGCGTCAGGATCTTGCCGCCGGTGGTCTTCAACTGGATCGACATGTCCATCGCGATGCCGAGCTGGGGATGCTTCGGGCCCTGCATCGCGTGCGCCTCGACGATTTCCTCACCGGTCTGGTACTGGAACAGGTCGACCGTGTGTGCTGCGTGATGCCACAGCAGGTGATCGGTCCAGGATCGCGGCTCGCCGAGCGCATTGGTGTTCGTGCGCCGGAAAAAATAGGTCTGCACGTCCATCTGCTGGATAGACAGCTCGCCCGCCCTGATCTTGTTGTGTACATACTGGTGTGACGGGTTGAAGCGGCGGGTGTGCCCGACCATGCAGACCAGCCCGGTTTCCTTCTGTACGCGGTTCACGTCCTCGGCGTCGGCCAGCGAATCGGCCAGCGGGATCTCGACCTCGACGTGCTTGCCCGCCTGCATGCATTCGATCGCCTGGGCGGCGTGCATCTGGGTCGGTGTACAAAGTATGGCCGCGTCCGCTTCGTCCAGGGCGAGCGCGTCGCCGAGCTCGGTGAACACATGCGGCACGCCGTACTTCTTCGCCACTTCCTCGCTGCGCTTGTGCTCGCGTCCGACGATGGCAATGACCTCGGTCCCGCCGATCTTCTTGAGCGCGTCCAGGTGCTTGATGCCGAACGCGCCCGGTCCTGCAAGAATCACTTTCATCAATAGCTCCGGAAGATCTCAGACAGTGTTTTCGTAAATGACGTGGCCGACAGCCGTGTTCGAGGCCGGAACGTGATAAAAGCGATGCACTTCTTTGGCATCGGCGTTCAGTGCGCCACGCATGATGAGCCACATCACGAGTTCGATGCCCTCCGAACCCGCGTCCCGGACGTACTCGAGGTGCGGAACCTTGGCCAGTTCGTCCGGTTCGTCCCGCAGCCGGTCCAGGAATCGCTTGTCCCAGGGCTGGTTGATCAGTCCGGCGCGCGGGCCTTGCAGCTGGTGACTCATGCCGCCAGTGCCCCAGATCTGCACGTTGAGGTCCCCGTCGAAACTGTCGACGGCTCGCCGGATCGCCTTGCCGAGCTTGTAGCAGCGCTGCCCGGAGGGTGGCGGATAGACGACCACGTTGACGGCGAAAGGAATGACGAGGCAGGGCCATTCTCTCGGCTCGCCGAACATCAGCGAGAGCGGCACCGTGAGCCCGTGGTCGACGAACATTTCGTTGACGATCGTCAGGTCGAAATCGTCCTGGATGACCGACTGGGCGACGTGCCAGGCGAGGTCCGGGCAGCCCTTGACCATTGGCACCGGCCGTGGCCCCCAGCCTTCATCGGCGGGCGGAAACTCGGCCGCGCAGCCGATCGCGAAGGTCGGTACCAGCCGGAGGTCCAGCGCCGTCGCATGGTCGTTGTAGACGAGGAAGATGACGTCGGGTTTCTGTTTCCGGATCCACTTCTTCGAGAATTCGTAGCCGTCGAACACCGGCCTCCAGTAGTCCTCCCGGGTCTTGCCGAGATCGATCGCGGCGCCGATCGCCGGCACGTGGGAGGTGGTCACGCCTGCTGTTATCCGTGCCATGCTATTAACCTTTTTTCGTCGGTTTCCAGTCGGGGCTGCGGCCCCCGGCAAGCATCATTGCCCGGTACTCCTCGCGCGACATGCCGGTCATCGAGGAGGCGGCCTGCTCGAAGGACTGCCCGTCGGTTGCGAAAAGCTTGGCCAGGTAATAGATGTTGCCGCCGGCGGCGATCATCCGGTTGTAATCACGGGTCAGCACGCCCTGCTTCTGCTCTTCGGTCATCGGCCATTCGTCCAGGTAGGCACGCTCGTTCGCCTTGAAGCGCTCGCGATTCTCGGCTTTCATCAGCGACATGCAGAACTGGTTAAGGTGGTAGCCGCGTCGCGCCATGTCCGCATCGAAAATCGTCGTACCCGGGACGTCGGCATAAGGTTTCTTCAGCGCCATCAGTCGGTCTCCTCGGGCCAGTAAAGTCTCATCGGGTTGTCGACCAGCAGTCTGTGCTGCAGATCGCGCGTCGGCGCAATCCTCGGAATGAAGTCCACGAGTTTCCCGTCGTCCGGCATGTGGGACTTCATGTTGGGATGCGGCCAATCCGTTCCCCATAGTACACGCTCAGGGAATTCCTCGACGACCCGGCGCGCGAAAGGCACGACGTCATCGTATTCGGGGGGACCGGATTTGCTCAGGCGCTCCGGGCACGTAGCCTTGCACCAGACGTTGTCGTTCTCGCGCATGAAGCGCAGGAACAGCCCGAATTCGGGTCCGTCCGGGTCTTTCGTCACGTCGGGCCGGCCCATGTGATCGACGACGATCGTGACCGGCAGCCCGGAGAAAAAGTCGTATCGCTCGGCGAGGTCGGCGGCCTCGAAGTAGATCACGACGTGCCAGCCGAGCGGTGACAGTCGTGCGGCGAGCGTCTCGTACTCGTGCTGGGGGCGTGCGTCGACCAGGCGCTTTACGAAGTTGAAGCGCGCGCCGCGGACACCCGAACGGTCCAGCTCCGCAAGATCCTCGTCGCTGATTGCCGGCGACACGCTGGCGACACCCCGGGCCTTGCCGTTCGAGTGCGCGATCGCATCGCACATCGCACGGTTGTCGTGCCCGTGGCAGGTTGCCTGGACGATGACATTGCGCGAGAAGCCGAGGAAATCCCTGAGCTCCCACAGCTTTTCCTTCGGCGCATCGCAGGGCGTGTACTTGCGCTCGGGCGCGAACGGGAAGCTGTCGCCGGGGCCGAAGACGTGGCAGTGCGCATCGACAGCGCCGGTCGGGAGCCTGAAACTCGGCCTGCTCGGCGACGGGTGAAACGGCAGCCAGTCCGGGTCCATCCGGAACGTCGTCATCGGCCCTGCGCCTTCAGTAAGGCGTCGAGGCGCGGGTATACCCGGCGGATGTTGCCCGAGTAGACCTTGACGCGATCGTCCTTCGACAGGTCCAGGCTGTCCACGTAGCGCTTGGTGTCGTCGAAGTAGTTGCCGGTCTCGGGGTCGATGCCCCGGACCGCGCCCACCATCTCCGAGCCGAACAGGATGTTGTCGATGTCGATGACATCGAACAGGAGGTCGATGCCGGGCTGGTGGTAGACGCAGGTGTCGAAAAACACGTTTTTCATCACGTGTTCGGCCAGGGGCGGTTGCTTCAGCATGTCGGCAAGCCCACGGTAGCGGCCCCAGTGATAGGGTACCGCGCCGCCGCCGTGCGGGATGACGAAACGCAGCGTCGGGAAATCCGTGAACAAATTGCCCTGGATGAACTGCATGAAGGCCGTCGTATCGGCATTTATGTAGTGAGCGCCGGTCGCATGGAAATTCGGGTTACAGGTGCCAGACACATGAATCATCGCCGGTACGTCGAGCTCGACCATCTTTTCGAAGAACGGGTACCAGTGCTTGTCGATCAGGGGCGGTGAGGTCCAGTTTCCCCCGGACGGGTCCGGGTTGAGATTGCACCCGACGAATCCGAGTTCGTTGACGCAACGCTCGAGTTCCTCGATCGAGTCCGAGATAGGCACGCCGGGCGATTGGGGCAGCTGGCAGCCGCCGACAAAGTTTTCAGGGTACAGGTCCACGACGCGCTTGATCAGGTCATTGCAGGCACGTGACCAGGTTTTCGAGACTGCGGCATCGCCGAGATGGTGCGCCATTGCGGACGCACGCGGCGAGAACAGCGTCATGTCGGCGCCCCTGGCCCGCTGCAGTTTCAGCTGGTTGTTCTCGATGGTCTCCCGGATCTGGTCGTCGCTGATTCTTGCCGGCCCGGGCTTCGGCAGCGTCGGGTCCCTGAAATGCGCCAGCTGCGCCTCACGGAACTTCTGGTGCGGCTCCGGGGCGGTCGTGTAGTGGCCGTGACAGTCGATAATCAGCATGATGTTTGGCTCCGAATCGAATCCAGCGTGGCTGCCAGTTCAGGCTGGCCCAGCGCGGACGAGAAGTCGGCCGCCCATGCCTGGCGCTGCACGCAGGCCAGGCTCATCCAGGGCTCAACGCCCGAGTCTCTGACCGTCATTGCGACCTCGCGCATTTCCTCGGCGCGGCGTTTCCCGTGCTCGACGCTGCGCTCGATCATGTAATGTGCGAGCTCGCGCAGCCCGCGAGATGCCAACAGGTCCCGCAGCGAGTCGAGCACGTCATTCTCGACGCCGTAATACCGTGCCGCCAGCATGCTCTCCGCAAACAGCGCCTCCATGCCCTTGACGATGACGCTTCGGCACATCTTCGTAGCCGAGGCAATGCCCAGCTCCGCCGAGCAAACCGAGGCGCCCGAGAACCCGATCGAGCGGGCGAGCGGCAGAAAGTCGGCCGCTTCGGGCCCGCCAAGCAGCACCGGCGACGCGATGCCGCGTGGGTGTATCGGCGACATCACGGCGGCCTCGACATAGCGACCGCCCGCGGCGGCGACCAGCTCCGCGCAGCGCCGCCGGGTCGAGGGCGCCACGGAGTTGAGATCAAGGACGCGGCAGCCGTCCGCCAGGCCGGGGAGCACCGACCGCGTGGCCGCCTCATCCTCTGCGGCAGTCACGGCGGAAATAACGAGCGCGCATCCGCGGCCGAATTCGGCGGCTGACCGGGCCGGCTTTATTGCAGGGCGCGCAAGCAGCGAGCGGCTCGGCTCGCTGGCTGGATCAGCGAAGCGTATGTCCCACGCCCGGAGGGCCAGGTCCTGCCGGTCAGCGAGGTCGTCGGCGAGCGCCGTGCCGACTTCTCCGAAGCCCAGCAGGCCGATGCTCATCGCCCCTTTCACCCCGGACTCCAGGCCGCAGCTGGAACGAATACTTCGCCCTGCATCAGCTTGCGAGCGGTTCGCAGCAGTGCGGAGCGGCGGATGTAGACCTTGCCACCCCCAAGCTCGAGATCGATCTCGACCGTCAGGAACCCCGTCGGGTGCTGCACATCGAGGCGGTGCGTGCCGGTCGCCGCCGCGGTGCCGCTAACCTGCTGCGCGACAGAGCCGGGGATTACGCACGCCGCGGCGACGCTGGCCGCGCCGAGCACGCCGATGGAGTCGTGCACGCGGTGCGGGATGAACGTGCGCGTGGCGATAGCAGAGCCGTCTGTCGCAGGGGCAACGAGGCACATCTTGGGTACGGTCTTACCGGCGACATCGCCGAGATTCATGCGCTCGCCAATCGCGAGGCGGATCGATTCGACCGCCTTCTTCAGATCGGCATCCCCTTCGAGCTGCTCGGGAGTTTCCATGCCTGTCTTGCCAAAGTCGGCCGCGCGCAGGATGACGACCGGCATTCCGTTATCGATACAGGTGAGCTCCACTCCCTGCACGCTGTCGACGGACGAACCTGTCGGCAGCAGCGCGCCGCAACTCGATCCTGCGATGTCTTCGAAATCGAGAACGACGGGCGCGGCAGTGCCGGGCACTCCATCGATGCGCGCATCCCCCTCGTAGGTCACGGCGCCGCCCGGCGTCTGCACGTGCGCCACCGCGATGCTGCCTGTGTTCAGCATATGGATACGGACCGTCGTCTTGCCGCCGGTCGCACTCACGAGGCCCTGTTCTATGGCGAAAGGCCCGACGCCCGCGAGTATGTTGCCGCAATTCTGGGTGTCCCGGACGCTGGCCTCGTCGACCACGACCTGGAGGAACAGGTAATCGACGTCTGCGTCGGGCCGCGAGGGTGGCCCGATGACGGCGACCTTGCTCGTCAACGGGTGGGCGCCGCCCATGCCGTCTATCTGGCGCGGGTCCGGCGATCCCATCGCGGCGAGCAGCACGCGATCGCGCAACCCTGCGTCGTCCGGCAGGTGCTTGCGATGGAAATACAGGCCCTTGGATGTGCCGCCGCGCATCGCCACGCATGGAATCGCTGTCTGGCTCATTCAGTCGGCTTCGTCGGCTTTTACGTACCTGAGTCCCTTCTCCGCGAGTCGCTCTCGCATCTCGTAGATATCGAGACCGAGCTCACCTTTTTCGAGCCGGCTTCGCTTTTCTGCCTCGTTCGCCTCGCGCGCGCGCGCCTTCTCCAGAACCTGCTGCGCGTTTCTGCGGGGCACGATCACCACCCCGTCATCGTCAGCGACGACCAGGTCGCCCGGATTGACGAGGGCGCCGGCACAGACGATAGGCGTATTGACGTTGCCGAGTGTCTCCTTGACGGTACCTTGGGCGAAGACGGCCTTCGACCAGACCGGGAAGCCCGCCTCGGTCAGCGTCGCAATATCGCGGACGCCTGCATCGATGACGAGACCGCGCACGCCCCGGGCCTCGAGCGAAGTCGCCAGCAGGTCGCCGAAATAACCGTCTTCGCAGGGACTCGTGGGTGCAACCACCAGGATATCCCCCGACTGGCACTGCTCTACTGCGACGTGGATCATCCAGTTGTCTCCGGGCGCAACCTCGCAGGTTACGGCCGTGGCCGCGACGCGTACCGGCCGGTAAATCGGGCGCATGTACGAGGCAAGGAGGCCCGTGCGACCCTGGGCCTCGTGTACCGTGGCCACTCCGATGCTGCTGAAAGCCTCGACCACGGACGGCGGAACGCGCGCGGTGCCGGTCACGACGACGGCCATTGGAAAACTCCCGTAATTACCTGCCCGGTTCGGGCAATTGGCCTGCTAAAACAGAAATATACAGCGATTTTCCGGCCGGCTGAGGCTGACCCGGCGTAAGCTTTTTTGCACGAGCATGAATTTTTGCGGCTCGCCGGACACCGGCCGCGGCGCTCGATTTATCCTTGCTCGAACCCCGCCGAGAGACGAGACGATGTCCATCGAGAAACGCACACAGGTCGGCATCATCGGTGCCGGCCCGTCCGGACAGTTGCTGGCCAGGCTGCTGCACCGGAAGGGTATCGATGTCGTCGTGCTGGAACGGCGTTCGCGGGAGTATGTCGAAGGCCGCATACGAGCCGGGGTGCTCGAGCAGGGGACTGCCGCCGTCTTGGAATTGGCGGGCGCGGCCGAACGTATGAGGACCGATGGCCTCGAGCACGATGGATTCCTGATAGCGTTTGACGGTCGCGTCGCGCGGGTCGACCTGCAGAAGTACGGCAATTCGCCGGTGTTCGTCTACGGCCAGACCGAGGTCACGAAGGATCTCAATCGCCTCAACGAGGCGGACGGCATCCCGGTCCACTACGGGGTCGAGGTGACAACGATTCGGGACCTCGACGGGGACGCCGCGAGAATCGTCTACAAGGTCGACGGCAAGGAGCACGAACTCGCCTGCGATTATGCCGCGGGCTGCGACGGCTACCACGGCGCCAGCCGCCGATCGATGCCGGACAGTATCCTGCGTGAATTCAAAAAGACCTATCCATTCGGCTGGCTGGGCGTTCTCTCCAATACCCGGCCCGCATCCCACGAGCTCGTCTACTCGAATCATTCCCGAGGCTTCGCACTCTGTTCGCAACGTTCGACGAGCGTCAGTCGCAACTACATCCAGGTGCCGGCCGATGAGCGCGTCGAGGCCTGGAGCGACGATGCGTTCTGGGACGAGCTCAGGCGGCGTTTGCCAGCCGAGATCGCCGATCCGCTGGAGACCGGAGTGAGCGTCGAAAAGTCGATAGCGCCGCTCCGGAGTTTTATCGCAGAGCCGCTGCGCTGCGGCCGCCTGTTTCTCGTCGGTGACGCGGGGCATATCGTGCCGCCGACCGGCGCAAAGGGGATGAACCTCGCGGCGTCAGACGCCGCGATGCTGGCGTCGTCGCTGGGTGCCTTTTATGCGGACAGAGACTCCCGCGGCCTGGAGCGCTATTCGGAAACGGCGCTCGACAGGATCTGGAAAGCGGAGCGCTTTTCCTGGTGGTTCACGATGGCGAGCCATCGCCTGTCCGACAACCCCTTCGATCTTCGCATGCAGGTCGCCGAACTCGATTACTACACCGGCACCCGCGCCGGGCTGACTTCCATTGCCGAAAATTACGTGGGCCTGCCGATCGAGGACCCGGTGACGGGCGGGACCATTCCCTGAAGCGCCGCTGCTGCGGCGTCTCGGTTACTGCGTATTGGCAGGCGTCGCGAACGTTGCAATCGTCGACCCGAGGCGAGCTATGGAGGATGCACAGTTGGCGGATACGAAGGCGGAAAGACAATCGATACCGGGCACGACGATCTTCGACGGCCGGCAGGCCATGCGCGGCTATGCGCTCAACAAGATGTGCTACTCGTTCAACAGGGCAGAAAACCGCGCGGAATTCCTCGCGGACGAGGACGCATACTGCGCGAAATACGGCCTGGATGAGGAGCAGCGCGAGGCGATCCGCAAGCGTAACGTGCTGGACCTGATTGCAGCCGGCGGCAACATCTACTACCTCGCCAAGTTCGCGGGGATCTTCAAATTGAGCGTCCAGGACGTCGGAGCCCAGCAGACCGGCATGACGGTCGAGGAATTCAACGAAAAGCTGAGAAGGGCAGGAGACTGAGCATGGCGCGCGTAATCGGCGGAATCACGACCTCACATATCCCGGCCATCGGCAACGCGATTGCCAACAAAAAGTTCGAAGAACCGTACTGGAAGCCCTTTTTCGAAGGCTATCCGCCGGTCCGGAAATGGCTGGCGGAGCAGAGGCCGGATGTGGCCATCGTGTTCTACAACGATCACGGGCTGAATTTCTTTCTCGACAAGCAGCCGACCTTCGCGGTCGGTGCGGCACCTGAATACCAGAACTCCGACGAAGGCTGGGGTTTATCGACGATCCCGCCGTTTCCCGGTATCCCGGAACTTTCCTGGCACATCATCGAGACGCTGGTGGAAAAGGAGTTCGACGTGGTGACTTGCCAGGAAATGCTGGTCGACCACGGATTCTGCGTGCCGATGCAGCTGCTGTGGCCGGACTACCGCAAGTCGCCGATCCGCACCGTGCCGATATGCATCAACACGGTGCAGCACCCGCTGCCGTCGCCGTCACGCTGCTTTCGCTTCGGCCAGGCCGTCGGCGACGCGGTGCGCTCCTTCGACGAGGACCTGAAGGTCGTGGTGCTCGGCACCGGCGGCCTGTCGCACCAGCTGGACGGGGAGCGGGCCGGGTTCATCAACAAGGAATTCGACCAGATGTGCATGCAGAAGATCGTCGAGGATCCCGAGTACCTGACGAAATACTCGATACTCGATATCGTCCGCGAGGCCGGCGCGCAAGGCGCGGAGCTGATTCTCTGGCTCGCTATGCGTGGGGCGCTGTCGAAGACGGTGAAGGAGATCCACCGTAACTACCATATCCCGATTTCGAACACTGCATCGGGTCTGCTGCTGCTCGAAAGCGCCGGCTGACAGCCGTCAAAAAACCAAGGGGGCCGAAGCCCCCTTGGTCGTCGCCCGATATCCTTGCTTCAGAAATCGTATTCGAACATCAGGTAGGTCTGGCGCGGTCGCGCGTAGCCGATCTCCGCATAGCCGCTGCCGGTCGTCAGCGACGAGTTGCCGCCCACCGAGTATTGCTCGTCCGTCAGGTTGGTGACGGCGAACCGGGCGCGCCAGTTGCTGTCGTCGGATGCGACGACCAGCGCGAAATTCACGAGCGAGTACGACGAGTCGACGGCGATCTCCTCCGTGTTGTTTGCGTCCCAGTACACGTCGTCGCGGTAGAGCAGATCGATGCGCGGCGTGACGGTCCACCCGTTACCAAGCGCCCCGATAAACGAGATGCCGAGGTTGTACTGCAGCTCGGGCGTGAACGGCAGCTTGTTGCCTACCGCGACGCCGATACCCGTGCCGGCGATCTCTCGCAGGCTGTCGACGCTCGAATCGAGCACGCCGACCCCGGCATCGATCTGCCAGGCATCGGTCGGCAGCCAGGTCATCTCGAGTTCCGCGCCGTCGATACTGGCCTCGCCGGCATTCGCGAGGTAGGGGGCCACGCCGGAGCGGTACGTGAACTGCAGGTCGGTGTAGTCGGTCGTGAAGATCGCGCCGTTCAGCCGCAGCGTGTTGTCGAGCAGGTCCATCTTGAGGCCGACTTCCCAGGTTGCGGCCTCTTCCGGGCCGAACGAGTGAATTCCGAGCGCGAAGGCCGCGGCAGCCGCCACCGCGTTGTTGTACGGCGGCGTACCAGGCACCAGGCCGAGCTGGGTCGCGCAGGGCTCGAGGATCTGGCAGGTGTTGAAGTGGCTGTTCCAGCCGCCGCCCTTGAAGGCCTCCGAATAACTCAGGTAGCCCATGACCTGGTCCGTGAAGCTGTATGCACCCGAGGCGGTGAACGAGAAGTCGTCGAAGGTCTTCTCGTATTTCTGCACCGGAAGGTACTTCGCATCCGGGTTGATGTAATTGAACTGGTCCGGGATGGATGCCTTGGTGTCCTCGGTGTAGCGACCGCCGACGGTCAGCGCCAGCCTGTCGGTTGCGTCCCAGGTCCATTGCGTGAACAGCGCCCAGGTGCTGTTGTCGGTGATGTTGTTGTCGCTGTCTTCCTGTACGCCCGGCGCCGGGTCGTTGAGCTGCACGTAGACGAGATCCGTGATCTTCTCCTGGAAGTAGAAGATCCCGGCGGTTCCGTTCAGGCGGTCCGACGTGAACTGCGCGCGGAATTCCTGGCTGAACTGGTCGCCTTCGCTGTCGTAGTCGGTGTGCAGGATCGACAGCGGTGTATTGTCGGCATCGCGTATGCCCTCCCAGTCCAGCGTGCGCAGCGCCGTGATGGACTTCAGCGACCACTGCTCGCTGAGTTCGAAATCGAGGTGCAGCGAGCCGCCCCAGTTCGTCATCTTGCTTTCGATCGGGTAGGTGCCGTTATTGGCGTACGGCCCCTTGTTCTGGAAGTCGTTCGCGCAACGGTCGTCTTCGATCATCGGCACGGGAACTCCCGGTGGCGGGAATACCGCTCCCGGGCAGCCGGCATCGCGGCTCGCGATGATCTGGAATGTCGCCGCCTCGTTGCTTGCGGCGAAGACCATCGCATTGCCGTTCTCGTCGGTCTCCGTGTAATCGAACTGGACCTTGGCGGTGAAGCGATCGCTGATGTCGAACAGGATCTTGCCAGTCAGCGTCATTACGTCGGTGTCGCCCAGGTCCTCGCCGGTCTGGATGCGCGTGACGTAGCCGTCCTGCTGGCGAATTCCGAAGGAGAAGCGGCTCTTGACGGTGTCGGAGAATGGAACGTCCACGGCAGCAAAGAGGTCGGCCAGGTTGTCCGTGCCTGCGCCGAAACGGATCTCGCCGCCGAATTCCTCGCCAGGATCGACGGTCGTCAGCAGGATCGCGCCGCCGACGCTGTTCTTGCCGAACAGCGTGCCCTGCGGACCGCGCAGGACCTCGACCGTGCGGATGTCGCGGAAATCCATCGTGCCGCCGATTGACTGGCCCATGTAGACGTCATCGATGTACAGGCCGACGCCGGGATCGACGCTCGATGTCGGGTCGATCTGGCCGACACCGCGAATGACGATGACCGACGAATTGTTGTTGCCGGCCAGCGTCGTCATGTTCGTAAACTGCAGGTTCGGCGTGATCTGGGCGAGCTGGTTGCTGCTCAGGATCATGCGATCGCGCAGGTCGTCCGCGGTAAAGGCTGCGACGGAGACCGGCGTGTCCTGTACGCTCTCCTCGACGCGACGCGCGGTCGTGATGATCTCGTCCAGCGTTCCCCGGGCGGCGGTTTCTTCCTGTGCCCAGGAGGCGTCGCTCGCAGTTAGTGCGAAGCCGCAGGCTGCGGCGGATACCAGGTAGCTTGGTATTCTGATTTTCATCTTGCTTGGGCCTCCCCCCGGAGTTATTTCAGCAGCGTGGATCAATGACTGTGCCGGCCCGGAAAGCCTGCGCTGTCCCGACCCATGGCGGCGATCCGATGTGCGGTGTCGAACCTTTATAAACAAGAGCGTAGCAATCGGTCCGAGCCCGGAATGCCGCCCTGCATGCATATTGCGACCAGACGCATGAATTTGCACGCTCGGCAGGCGCAGGAGAAACAGTAATTGCGCCTCATTCGCAACTGGCGAAGGGGCGTTCCCGCTGGCGCCGCGGGGACAGCCTGCCGCTTTAGCGGTACAGTTGGCCACAACGCAACGGCAGACAGACGGTAATCGCGCCCAGGTGTCGACAATGAGCAGCGAATATTTCGACGTCATCATCGTCGGTGCCGGACTGTCCGGCATCGGCGCCGCGTGTCACCTGCAGCGGCGGTGCCCGGGCAGGACTTATGCGATCCTCGAGGGCCGCGCGGCAATGGGCGGTACCTGGGACCTGTTCCGCTACCCGGGTATCCGCTCGGACAGTGACATGCACACGCTGGGCTACAGCTTCAAGCCCTGGCGCGAGTCGAAAGCGATCGCGGACGGCCCGTCGATCCTGGAGTACATAAGACAAACCGCGCGCGAATACGACGTCGAGAGGCACATCCGGTACGGGCATCTGGTAATCCGCGCCGACTGGTCGGGCGCGGATTCCTGCTGGACCCTGGAAGCGCGGTGCGACGACACGGGCTCACGCGTCCCGCTGCGCTGCAACGTCCTGCTGATGTGTGCCGGCTACTACAGCTACGAGCATGGGCATACACCCGCGTTCGCCGGCGCAGACCGCTTCAAGGGGACGATCGTGCACCCGCAGCGCTGGCCCGCGGATCTCGATTATCGAGGCAAACGTGTGGTCGTCGTCGGCTCGGGCGCGACGGCGATGACGCTGATCCCGGCCATGGCGCAAGACGTATCGCACATCGTGATGCTGCAGCGTTCGCCGACATACGTGATCGCGATGCCCGATCGGGACGTCATCGCCAACACGCTGCGAAGACTGCTGCCGGAAAAATGGGCCTATGCGATAACGCGCTGGAAGAATATCGGCATGCAGCGCTGGATTTATCGGCGCGCTCGCAGCAACCCCGAAAAGGTCAGGAGGAGGCTCACAGGCTGGGTGAGAAAGGCGCTTGGCCCGGACTACGATGTCGAGAAGCATTTCATGCCGCGCTACAACCCATGGGAGCAGAGGCTCTGCCTGATTCCAAACGGCGACCTGTACGATGCCATCAACTCCGGCAAGGCGTCGGTCGTCACCGATCACATCAGGAATTTCACAGAAAAGGGCATCCTGCTCGAGTCCGGCCGGGAACTAGAGGCCGACATCATCGTCACCGCTACCGGGCTGGACCTCGTCGTGCTGGGCGGGGCTGCGCTCACTGTCGATGGCCTGCCGGTCGATTTCGCGAACACATTTACGTACAAAGGCGTGATGTTCAGCGACGTGCCGAACCTGGTGTCCACCTTTGGTTACGTAAATGCATCCTGGACCTTGCGTGCGGACCTCATTGCCGAGTTCAGTTGCCGGCTGCTGAATTTCATGGATGAACACGGGTACCGTATTTGCACGCCGCGGTTGCGGGCGGCCGACCGGGGCATGCAGGCAAGGCCCTGGGTCGAGGGATTCTCGCCAGGTTACCTGCAGCGGGTTGCGGTCGAATTGCCGAAGCAGGGAGACCGCGAGCCCTGGCTCAACCTGCAGGACTACAAGCTGGACCGGAAGCGGTTCCTCGAGGAACCTCTTGAGGACGGGGCGCTCGTTTTCGAGGCCCGGCAAACCGGGGAACGCCGGGAGCTGCGCGCAACGGCCACCTGAGTTGTTCCGCGCTGCAGGGCGGGTGCGGGCAGCTTGTTCGCGGTGCGACGTTGTCCCGCACGGCTAGCCGCATGCGCTGCTCTCCTGGACCTGCCCTGTTTGACATGCCGGGCGTCACTTGCAATAAGTTGGCTGAACCCTTTCGCTGATACCGACGGAGCAGGGCCGTGCTCGAGACCACCAATCTGTTTTTCAACCGCGCCGCCGATTACCTGGACCTCACTGAACAGCATCGCGACATACTGAGGACGCCGAACCGCGTCGTGCGCGTAGAGATCATCACCGAGAGCGATGATGGAGGTCTCCATCACCACCTCGGATACCGGGTCCAGCACAGTGCAGCGCGCGGCCCGATGAAAGGCGGCCTGCGCTACCACCCGAGCATGGACGAGGATCATGCGGCGAGCCTCGCGAGCCTGATGACCTGGAAGACCGCGGTCGCCAACATCCCCTACGGCGGCGCGAAGGGCGGCATCAACTGCGACCCCTCGAAACTGAGCGAAAGCGAGCTGTACCGCATCACGACGACGTTCGTCGAACTTATCAAGGAAATCATCGGTCCGACGCGGGACATCCCGGCCCCGGACGTGAATACGAACCCGCAGATCATGGCCTGGATCATGGACGCCTATTCGAAATTCTACGGCTTCAGCCCGGGCGTAGTGACGGGCAAGCCCGTCGACCTGTTCGGTTCGTATGGCCGCGAGGAGGCGACCGGCCGAGGCGTCATGTATGTGCTCGAAGAGTGCCTGAGTGACCAGGGGCGCAAGCTGGCGGACGTCACGGTCGCCGTGCAGGGCTTCGGCAACGTGGGCAGCAATGCGGCACGCCTGCTGGCGGAGCGCGGCAGCAGGTTCGTCGCCGTGTCCGATATCACCGGCGGGCTGTATAACGAGAAGGGCATCGATATCCCGGCGCTGCTCGACTGGGTGCGTGAGCACCGCGGTGTCGAGGGCTTTCCCGGTGCGGATGGCGTGCCCGGCGACGACGTGCTCACCTGCAAGGCGGACGTGCTGATACCGGCCGCGCTCGAGGAGGCGGTGACCGTGGACAATGCAAAGGGAGTCCAGGCAGGCATCGTCGTCGAAGCCGCCAACAGCCCGCTGACTGCGGGTGCGCACGATGTCCTGGTCGGCCGGGGTGTGACGATCATTCCGGACATATTGGCGAACGCCGGCGGTGTGACGGTCAGCTACTTCGAGTGGAGCCAGAACATCCAGCAGTTCCGCTGGGAGGAGGCGCGGGTCGTCGAGGAATTGGAGAAGATCATGCGCCGCGCCTACCGGGACGTCGCCAGCCTGTCGGCGTCGGCCAGCCTGGATATGCGCACCGCCGCATTCGCGCTTGCGGTAAAGCGGGTGGTGAAAGCGGCCGCGCTCAGGCGCTCGGTGCGCCAGGCGCTGCCACCGGCGCTGCTGGGCTGATCAGTAACGATTCCGGCGCCAGGCGACGCAGCCGAAACATGCTTTATCTCACGCGCAGCATCAATGACTTGAGGTAGCGTGTCTCGGGCATGGCAGGATGTACCGGGTGATCGGCGGACTGCCCGCCCTCCATGACGACCTGCAGATCCCGCCGCGAACGCCGCGCCGCCTTCTGTATGAGGCGCTGGAAATTGTCGCGATCCACATGCTGTGAACAGGAGCAGCTGACCAGGTATCCGTCTTCAGGCAGCAGCGCGAGAGCCGCTTCGTTCAGACGCTGGTAGGCAGCGGATCCTGCGTCCTGGTCTCGCTTGCGCTTAACGAATGCGGGGGGATCGATGATGATCGTGTCTGCCGTTTCCTTGCCGCCCATATCCCTCAAGGCTTCTGCGACGTCCGCATGTATGAAATTCATTTTGTCGGCAACGCCATTCAGCTCTGCATTGCGTCGCGCATAGTCGAGCGCCCGCTCGGAGGAGTCGATGCAGACGACGTGAGCGGCGCCGGCAAGGGCGGCGCTTATGCCCCAGCCACCCGCGTAACAAAAGGCATCGATCACGCGGCCCTGGTTCAGCAGCTTGCGCGCTCTCAGGCGATTATCTGCCTGGTCAAAGAACCAGCCCGTCTTCTGGCCGGCCTGTAACGGGACGATGTAATGAATACCATTTTCTTCTATTGATACTTCGTCTGGGACATCGCCGTGAGCAATCTCCGTATAGACGGGCAGGCCCTCGAGCGCGCGCTGCTCGCCGTCACAGCGAAGCAGCACGCCGTCAAGCCGCCCTATTTCGACCAGGGCATCGACAACCTGGTCACGCCAGCGCTCCATGCCGGCGGTATTGATCTGCACCACGGCGATACCGGCGTAACGGTCGACGACGAGCCCAGGCAGGCCGTCGCTCTCGCCATAGACCCAGCGATAGCAGTTCGCCGCATACAATCGCTCCCTGAGAGCCGTCGCCGAGCGCAGGCGTCTCCTGAGCTCCGCGCCATCCAATGCCTGCTCTCGCCTCCGGCTGGTGACTCTCGCCGAAATGAGCGAATGCGGGTTGACGTAGGCATGAGCCAGCCACTGGCCGCGCTGGGACAGCACTGCTACAGCCTGTCCGGGCTCGAGTCCCTTGAGCGGGCTCCGAGCCGTGTCGACCTCATTGCTGTAGACCCAAAGGTGCCCGGCCAGCAGGCGGCGTTCCTCGCCTTTCCTTAGAAAGAGGGTGGTATTGATGTCGGAGTCGGTGCCCATAATTGATTCGCCGCAGCCCTGGTTTGTGACGCCGGCGCCGGATGGCGTCTGGGCGGCAGAGTGCGGATTCTAACGGTTTGCCGCCGACGCAATCGAGTTGACCATCAACTTTCGGCGGACGCCGGCCGGCGCATACCGCCCCTGACAAGATCCCGGTTTGACTGCCGCAGGTCGATCAACGACACGCTACCGCCCGCCCGGGCCCTGAAATCCCCTGAATATCCCCGCATTTCAGAGCGATTATGGTCAACCGTTCCCTGGCATTCCGCGCAGTTCCCTCCGTTGCCGGTTGCCATCCGACTCGTGGCATTGCGGACTTCGATGCCTGTTCGCGAGTCGCTGGCCGCGGCAGGCGGGCGCTGAATCGTGGTCGGTACGGTCGCCGACAAGGTATCTACCGCTCGGCCGGGCCTCCCGGCACTCCGGGAGTCGGGGCGTCCACAACAAGAGGGCCGCGGCAGAGGCTGCTGCGGCCCGTTTCAGTTGCCGATCCGATGCCGTGTCAGTCGGAAGTCACGGTGATGCTGAATGTCAGGTTCTGTGAAAAACCCGGGAAACAGCCTTCGGCATAGACTTCGATCGTATGCAGGCCCGCTGACAGCGGCTTGAGGAACACGTAGTAGCCCTCCTGCGCAGTCGGGCTGAATACCAGCTCCGGCACGATCGATTCGTCGAAGCCGAACGGGTTGCCGGGAGCGAGTTGTACATTGAACAGGGGCGAGTCGGCGGCGCTCACCAGGAACTGGTGCAGCCGCGGCACGGCGAAGCCGTCGACGACCGGCGAGAGGTTGCTGACCGCGTCCGGACACGCTGCAAATGCGCGCACGGCCTCGTCGGTCCGGGTCTCGGGCGGATCGTTGAGGAACGCACCGTATGCCGAATTGATCAGCGGGAAGAACAGCGAGG
>Ga0224510_10000077_pt1 | contig 80343 bp, 74 predicted proteins | sample SF_May12_sed_USG_FD_170161 | JGI IMG/M metagenome (GOLD analysis project Ga0224510, IMG submission 170161) | Sediment microbial communities from San Francisco Bay, California, United States - SF_May12_sed_USGS_4_1 | ecosystem: Environmental > Aquatic > Marine > Sediment | place: USA: California... | reverse complement strand
AATCACTTGACTGCAGAATTGATTTGTAATCAGTAGGTCCCGGGTTCGACTCCTGGTGCCGGCACCAATTTTTCTAAGAATTTCGAGGTCGGAGAGAACAAGCGCTGACCCCAGTTCCTGAGAAAAGCGTGGCCCGAATCAACCGGTGGCAATGCTGTACCAGGAACCGCGTCCGGCACCGTGCCGTTCGAGATGTTTTGCCTTCGTCAGCGCTTTCAGATGATCCTTGATCGTGTTTCGATTCGCGCCCGTGACTTTCGTGGCGTCGGCCACGGTCACGCGTCCGCGCTCGCGACACAACTCGAGTATCTGGACCGATAGTACGGGCAGGTCGCCCAGGACCAGGCGTTCGCGCTCGATCTTTTTCTCCAGCCGCGCCTTCTGCTGTTGTAGCGAACCCAGGAAGAAATTCAGCCACGGCTGCCAGTCAGGCGATTCCGTATGAATCGTCCCTTGCGTCTGACGCAGGCTGAGGTAGTACGCATCCTTGCTCTGTTCAATCACACTTTCCAGAGAACTGTAGGGCACGTATTCGTACCCTGCTCGCAGCAGCAGGAGGGTGGTCAGGATGCGTGAAAGCCGTCCATTACCATCCTGGAACGGATGGATCGCAAGAAAGACGACAACGAAGACCGCGATAACGATCAGCTCGTGCAGTTCACTGTTCTCCAGGTTCGTTTGCGTCCACTCGACGAGTTCAGTCATCAGTCGCGGCGTATCAAACGGAGTCGCCGTTTCGAAGACGATGCCGATGCTCTTGCCATCCGGCCCGAAGGCCTCGACATGGTTGTTGTGCGTCTTGTACGCTCCGCGATGACGCGCGTCTTTGGACGAGTATTGCAGCAGGTCGCGGTGCAATTGTTTGATGTGGTTTTCGGTTAGTGTGATCGCTTGCCAGTTCGCAAAAACCGTTTCCATCGTCTCGGCGTAGCCAGCGACTTCCTCTTCATCGCGAGATGCGAATGTCTTGATGTCGAGGCCTGTAAGCAGCGCCTCGACTTCCTTGTCACTGAGGCTGGCGCCCTCGATGCGTGTCGAAGAGCCGATGCTTTCAATGGTCGCGATGCGGCGCAACGCATCGAGACGGTCCGGCGAAATTCGCCCGAGCGCTGTCCAGGCACCTTTGAATTCGTCGATCTCGGCGATCTTTTTCAGAATTGCCGGGGTGATCGTTAATGTTTCTGTCCGAATCGCGCCATCCATTTCGACCTCCAATTCCATCCGTTCGAGGATGCCACGGCGCCACCCATTTGTCCACCCATTCTCATCCAATAAATACGGAGTAAATCCACCAATATTCTTCTAAGAATGCACCCGCATACCGCAGGGCTACGGGGCCATATCTCGAAAGAATTCTAAGGAACCGGTGCTGGAGAGCGTATGGACTCTCGATCGCCGAAGGGATTTGTATCAGTAGGTCCCGGGTTCGACTCCTGGTGCCGGCACCAATTTTTGACTTGTGATTACCAAGTCGGCGGCTGTGGATTACCATAGCGATCATGAACGTAACCTCAGTTGATTGTCGCGACGACGATGCCGGCAGGCAATTCGCGCAGTCGTTGCACGAGACCGGCTTCGCGGTACTACGCAATCACCCTGTATCCGCAGCCATGCTCGATCGCATGCGCGAAGAGTGGCGCGCATTTTTTTCTGATCGCGGCCGTTACCAGTTTGTCGTCGACCGTGATTACGATGCTGGCGATCGTGCGGGCTACTTCCCGCTCGATTTTGCCGAAACCGCCGTCGGTCACACGGCGCCGGACCTGAAGGAATTTTTTCACGTGATCGCCGATTTCCCGATACCGCCTGCGTGCTCGGCCACCACGCTCGAGTATCGCCGCTTGACGTTCAACCTCGGATCGTCGTTGTGCGAGTGGTTGCAACGGCACACACCTGCCGATACCACCGCCTTGCTTTCCGAACCCTTGCCGACCATGCTCGATTTCGACTGCAGCGTTCTGCGCATACTGCATTACCCGCCGATGGACGGCAGCGAAGCACCGGCAACGATGCGCGCGGCGCCCCACGAGGACATCAATCTATTGACGATCCTGCCGGCTGCAAACCAGCCGGGCCTCGAGGTCCAGGACAATGCCGGTAACTGGCATGCGGTGTCCTGTGATCCCGGGACGATCATCGTCAACAGCGGTGACATGCTGCAAGAGGCTACCGCTGGCTATTACCCCTCTACGACACATCGCGTCGTCAACCCGGGTGCAGACATCGAAAACGTGTCGCGCATCTCCATGCCGTTTTTCCTGACCGCGCGACTCGGAGCCGTGCTGTCGGAGCGCTACACAGCCGGCGAATATCTCGACGAGCGACTAAGAATTATCTACCGCGGACAGTAGCGTTTTTCGGTAGAGGTCCAGCACACCAGCGCTATCGACATCAGTGCAAATCCTGCAGCGCGGCAACTCGCTCCAGGCACCCGTCTGATAGCTGACCTCCGGGTCGCTCCAGATCGTCTGCCCTATTGCCGGGCCGGTACTCACAACCCGGACCCCGGCGTCACGGGTTGTGAACAGCTCGGGTGCAAGCAGATACGCAACCGCACTGGAATCGTGCACCGCACAGGCGTGGCGACCGGTGTGCTGTTCATGAAAATCGAGGTAGTGACGGCTGATGTCGAAGATGAACTGCCCGGCATCGCCGGCCTTGTTTTTGAGCAGTTCGAAGAAATCATCGTCCATCGTGGTTTGGGCGGTGACATCCAGGCCAACGATCGTTGTCGGGATGCCGCTGCGGAAAACAAAATCGGCTGCCTCCGGGTCGCCCGCAATATTTGCTTCGGCGACCGGCGAAACATTGCCGCGATGCCCGTTGAAACCGAATGCACCGCCCATCACGACGAGTTCACGCAGCAATTGTGGCAGTTCAGGACACAGCTTGAGTGCATTGGCGACGTTACTCAGGCGTCCAACCGCCACAATCGTTATGTCACCCGGATTTGCCGTCGCGATATCGACGATCGCCTGCGCCCCGCCAGCTGACTCTTGTGTTGCGCTGATATGCGGTATATCGACGTCGCCCAGACCGTTCTTGCCGTGTACAAAGTCGGGGTAGCTGTCGAACAGGGAGGTGCCCGTGGACTCCGCGGCGCCACGATAAACCGGTGCTGCGATATTGAACCGCTCGCTGACATAGAGCGCATTCCGTGTCGTATCGTCAATACTGGCGTTACCAAAACCCGTGACGATCGCCCGCAGCTCGACATTTCTGGCGTAATGCAGAAATAACAGCGCCATCGCGTCGTCGATACCGATGTCCGTATCAAAAATGACTTTCCTCATGCATTCACTCACTCTTTATCCCTGTGCGGCCGCAAGCCTGGCGGCGGCCTTGCGGTGCCTGAACTGCAGTTCCGCCAGGTCCAGGCCCGGAATTTCGCCATTGCGAACACGCCATTCGCCATCGATCAGCAAATGCCGGACACGGTGTGCGCCGCACAGTATCAGCGCCGCCACCGGGTCGCCGCTGCCCGAAAATCGCAATTCGTCGAGATCGAACATCGCGAGATCGGCGCATTGGCCTGGCGCAATCAAGCCAAGGTCCGGGCGGTGCAACACTTTTGCTCCGCCCCGTGTTGCCCAGCGCAGTGCATCGTGATGGCTGATCTTGTCAGCGCCATAGTGCATTCGCTGTAGCAGGAATGCCTGCCTCAGCTCCTGCATCAGGTTACTGCTGTCGTTGGATGCCGAGCCGTCCACACCGAGGCCGATCGATACGCCGGCTGCTTCGAGTTCGCGGGTACGACAAACGCCCGACGCCAAAAGCATGTTCGAGTGCGGGCAATGCGAAATGCCAACGCCTGCCGCGCCAAGGCGCGTAACTTCGTCGTCGGTGAAATGGATGCCGTGCGCCAGCCAGACATCGTCAGCCAGCCATCCCAAGTCCGCGAGGAAATCGACGGGTCGCTGACCGAAATACTTCTCGCAGTAGGCATTTTCGTCTTCGGTTTCGCCGAGGTGTGTATGCAACAAGACATTATGCTTGCGCGCGAGCGCCGCCGTATCGCGCATCAGCTGCGGTGAAACGGAAAACGGTGAACACGGTGCCAGTGCAATCTGTGTCAGCGCGCCTTCGCCGGCTTCGTGATGTTTGAGAATCAGCCGTTCGCTGTCCTCGAGAATTGTAGCGGCGTCCTGTACGACGTGATCCGGTGGCAGGCCGCCGTCCGACTTGCCGACGCTCATCGAGCCGCGGGTCAGAATTACCCGTACACCCAGTTGTTTTGCGACTGCTACCTGCAGGTCGATGGCGTCGGCAATCGCGTCGGTGAACAGGTAGTGATGGTCGGTCGTCGTTGTACAGCCGGAGAGCATCAGTTCTGCGAGAGCGAGTTCCGTTGACGCGGCAATATCATCTGCCTGAAGCCCGGCCCACACTGGATACAGTGACACAAGCCAGGCAAACAACTCTTTATCGAGCGCAGCCGGAAAAGCACGCGTCAGTGTCTGGTAGAAATGGTGGTGGCAGTTGACCAGGCCGGGAGTAATGACCAGGCCACTGGCATCAAATTCGGTATCGACGGGACCCGCTGGAACGACGCCCGGCGCGAGCACTGCCTCGATCTTGCTGCCCGCGATAACAATGCTATCTGCGGCCAGCGAGTCGTCGCCTGTCCAGATAGCCAGTGCATTCCTGATCCATGTTCGCAATGGGCGCCCTCGCGTCAGGCACTACTTATGCCTGTGGCAAATAGCGAGGTCAAGAATGTCAGCGCCTTAATGTATGATCACCGCAATGTTGCTGATCGATCAACTCACGGTTGTGACCATGGATAAACAGCGTCGGATTCTGACAGACGCTGCGATTGTCATCGACCGGAAGATTATCGCCGCTGTCGGCAAGAGCGCGGAACTGACGACGAAATATGCGCATGCCGACAGGCTGGACGGCCATGGCATGGTTGCAATTCCCGGCCTGATCGATGCGCATTGCCATGCAGACCAGTCATTGCTGCGTGGCCTCGGCGACAAGATGCACTGGATTCCGTTTCTGGATGACGTGGTCGAGCCCTGGCTCGTCAAGAGGGACCCTGCGGACGGTGTGTTGGCCAACACCCTGGCAATGATCGAAATGTTGCGTGGTGGCACGACATGCTTTGTCAGCCCGAACGTCGACCCGCGTGACGACTACGAGTCGCTTACGGCGGTCATTGGCCAACTGGGGATACGTGCGGTGCTCGGGCGATTTATCGTCCCGGCCGAGGGCAGCGACACGTCCGGCAAAGCGCAGCAAGCGGTTGGCGCGGCCGTGAAAGTGATGCAGCAATGGCACGCATCCCAGCACGGTCTCGTCAGCATGTGGTTCGGGCTGATGGTGCCGCGCGCAGCAGGCGATACCGTTCACCCTCTTTTCTACCGTGAGGTCGCGATTGAATCGGCACGCATGGGCGTCGGTATCGTGTATCACTTTTGTTCCGAGCCCGAAGACGCAGAGTACATTGTGAACGAATTCGGCATGCGCCCGGCCGAGTGGTCCCGCGACCACCATGCGCTCGGCAAGAACGTCCTGTTAATCAACGGCTGCCAGGTGACACCGCACGAGATCGGGATTCTGGCCAGCACGGGCACCCACCTCGTTCACAGCCCGGTGGCCAACATGAAGATGGCAACTGGCATATTGCCGTTGCCTGATCTGCTCGCTGCCGGAGTCAATGTGGCGCTCGGTACTGACGGCGCCTTGAACAACAACTCTTACGACATGTTTGCGGAAATGAAAACCGCCTGCCTGTTGCAGAACGCGGTGCGAAAAAGCGCATCGGCCATGACGGCGGAGACCGCGCTCGAGATGGCTACCCTTGGCGGTGCTCGTGCAATCCATCGCGAACATGAACTGGGTTCCATCGAGCCCGGAAAACTCGCGGATATTGTCCTCGTCGACATGAACCGGACGCATACTCTGCCGATACATGATGTTGTTTCCAATCTCGTTTTCTGCACCAACAACAGCAATGTGCATACTGTTTTTGTCGGCGGCAGGAAAGTGGTCGACGCCGGCACGATGCCTGGCGTCGATGTTGCTGATGTACTGCAACGAGCAAGCGCACGATCGGCAGTGATTCGACAACAACTCGGTGTGGAAACGGCGGGTGCATGGCCGGTTTCCTAGACAACAAAAAGCGCATTACGCTGGCCAGCTTCCTGGCCTACTTCGTAATGTCGGGCATGCTCGCACCGATCGGCATCATCTCCGGCCCGATGTCAGCACTGTTCGGTCAGTCCATCACCGATGTCACGGCTCAGTTCGGCTGGCTGACTTTCGGTAACCTGGCCGGTGCAGCGCTGGCATTGGTCATTTTCACCTTCTTTCAGGTACGTACTGTTCTGGGCGGCGCATACCTGCTGATTGTCGCCAGCCTGCTACTACTGAATTTTGCCGGCAGCCTGACGACAATAGGCATGTCGCTCGGCGTCGTTGGTGTTTGCAGCGGACTGGGACTCGCGTCCGCCGCACTCATCATTTCGCGAATTTACGTGGCGGAGCGACGTGCCTCGATGCTCGTGATCACGGATGCGTGTTTTAGCACGGCGGGCTTCCTTTGTGCCGCAATTGCAACGGCGCTGGTGGCGGCCGGCCTGCACTGGGCCGGTATCTACCAGTTCGTGGCAGTCATTGCCGCCATCATCGTGGTACTGACCCTGATTTCGAGTTTTCCTGACAGTCAGACCGGCCGGGCAGTCGCCGCACCCCGCGAACGCTGGCCGCTATCGTACTGGCTGTGTGTTGCCGCCCTGTTCCTGTACACACTCGGCCAGTACTCGATGCTTTGGTGGCTGCCCAATTATGCCGAGACCAGGCTGGGCGCGACTGTCGAGCAAGCGGGCCGGCTCGTAACGCTGTTCTGGATCGGCCTGTTCGTCGCACAACTGTTTGTCGCCTGGTTGGTACTGCATCTGGGCGTTCGAAAACTTGTGCTGGCATCCGCCGTTCTGACCTGCCTGTTTTCGATCCCGCTGTGGATTTCGGGCGAGCTGTCAATGTTGCAAGTGTTCGCGTTTCTCTGGGGCTTCGCGAACCTGAGCTTGCTAAAGGTCGTGCTGTCCTACGCAACACAAATGGTCAGGCAGCCGACACCGCGACTCGTGTCGACGCTGTTGCTGGGCGCGACTCTGGGTACTGCGGTCAGCCCCTGGGTGACGAGTCGCATCGTGGTTCTCACCGACAACTACTTTGTCCTGCAGTTCAGCACCATCTGTTATGCCGCACTGGCGACTCTGCTCTTTGCTGCCGTGCGCCTCAGGCGCGCGATGACTGCCGCAGCAACATTGCAACATAGGCATGACCGTAATCCGTGAGCCGGTAATTTTCATAACCGTCGGTGTTGCCAATGACGCTGACCAGCATCTTGCTGTAGCTGAGTTTATCGAGACTGCGCTGTACCTGCGAAGGCCGTAGTTTGAATCGGTCGGCAAGGTCCGGAGCCGCCAGCGCAAAGCCGGGCCCTTTCGCCGACACCGAGCGCAGCACCGCCATATCCAGTTTGTCGAACTCGATCATCGGAGGTGCGTCGTCCTTTGCCCGCAGCCGTCGCCGTCGCGGGAACAGGCCGCGCAAGCTGAGAACCGTCCTAGTCTTGATAGCGGCAAGCAAATGCGACGCGTGGTAGAGGCCGGTCCGCAGCAGGGAATTGACATACCGGGTGATATCGCGGCACAGCCGTACGACATATACCAGCAGAACGATGACGAGGAACCAATAGACTAGGGACAGCAAAAACGTCATCAGCACCGGAGTTTCGCCGCCGTCAATATTCAGCCAGGCTGCAATTCCGGGCGCATGCGTGACCAGCAGTGATAACGCAACCCGGCCCGGCAGGGTATAGGCATCGTGCACTGCTGCGCCAAAATCACGCAGAGTTGAAAGAATCCAGGTCAGCATAAGAGCCACAAATACTAGAACCCGTCATCGGCGTGGAACTGCGGCGCAGTTCACAGATTAAGCAGTGATTTTGACCAACACTTGTGCTCGTCGTAGATGTCGTTGTGGCGGTGCGCGCTAACGACCACCGCCTATGGAATATGTGAAATGAGAGGGACCTCAAGATGCGTTATTGCAGCCAAATTCTAGTATCCCTGCTGATCGTCTGTGGAGTTTCGGTAACGATCGGTGCCGAGCAATTATCCGGCAACGACATGAAGAGCCTGGATGGCCAGGTGCAGGAAATAAAGTCGGACGTGCTTGATATCGCTGCCGAACTCGGGAATCTCGAGGAGCGCCTGCTGTTCCCGTCGAATACGCAAGTCGCGGTGTTTATTTCCGTTGCCGACGACGAGGATTTTCGACTCGATGCCGTGAAGATTGAAATCAACGGCCAGCTCGCGACACATCATATATACAGCTTTCAGGAACTTGAGGCCTTGCACAAAGGCGGTGTGCAGCGCGCTTACACCGGCAATATCACCACCGGTGCGCATGAACTTCGGGTCACGATGCTGGGCAAGCTTGCCAATGGCAAGGATTTCAGCGAGTCCGGCAGCTATTCGTTCTCGAAAGGCGCCACTCCCAAGACACTCGGAATTGCCCTCGCGGCACCGGGACTTGGTAAAGACGTTATCCAGGTTGGGGATTGGTAATCTATGGGTCGAGCACCGTTCTCCGGAACCGGGCTCCTGCTGCTTGCTGGTCTGGCAACAAGCCCTGGTTTTGCCGCTGAGCTGAAGGACCTCTACTTCGGCGAGGCGCTGTATTACGCGCACCAGGGGCAATACTTCGAAGCATTGCAACGGCTCGACAGCGAAGTCAGGCAGCATGGCAACATTGACGAGCCGCAGCTCGACACGCTGTACGCCTACATCAACGATGCAGAATTCTCGCTCGGCGACTTCGAGCTTCGTTACCGCATGCACCACCGCGCGGGCAGGGCCATCACGGCTGTCCTCGAGGGCGCCGTCGATGAAGTGGTGCGCAACGACGCCGCATACCGCCTGGCGCGGATTCACTTTCAGAAGAGCCAGGCCGACGATGCGTTGCGCGCTCTCGATCGCATCGACGGCGAAGTGCCGGCGTCGATCCGCGACGACATCGAGTTTTTGCGGGCCAACATTTATCTCGCGCAGGGCCGGCCCGCTGATGCTGCGCAAGTGCTGGGCAAGCTCGAGAAATCCGATGGTTTTGGTGCGTTCGCCAGTTACAACCTCGGTATCGCCTACTTGCAGGATGGCCGGCAACAACAGGCCATCGAGCAGCTCGACAAGGCCGGACGCATTACAAGCGCAGACCCGGCCGACCTGGCGATCGTCGACAAGTCCAACCTGGTGCTCGGCACCCTGTTGCTCGAAGAAGGCAAATTGGATGCGGCGATACCATACCTGAACCGCGTGCGCCTTGACGGACCGTTTTCCAACCAGGCGCTGCTTAGCTCGGGCTGGGCAAACATGTCACTTGGGCGAGCCGAACGGGCGGTCGTTCCGTGGAGCATCCTCGCCGGGCGTGAAGTTACAGATAGCGGCACACAGGAGGCACTGCTGGCACTGCCGTATGCCTACGGCGAACTCAATGTCCACGGTCGTGCGGCGATCTCCTACGGGCATGCACTGGACGCCTACGGGGTCGAGATCGACAAGCTCAACCTGTCGATCGACAGCATTCGCGACGGCGCGTTTCTCGAGGCGTTGATTCGCGAAGAGATCCGCCAGGACAAAAACTGGGTCATTCGGCTGCGCTCGCTGGAAAACGCGCCCGAAACCTACTACCTGATGGAATTGCTCGCTTCGCACGATTTCCAGGCGGGCCTGCAGAATTACCTCGATCTCGCGGACCTGCAGCGCAAGCTGAAAAGCTGGCAAACCGATTTCGATGCCTATGACGAAATGGTTGCGATTCGCCACGATCATTACGAGCCGCTATTGCCAGAGGTAGACAGCGAGTTCCGTGAATTCGACTCGCGCATGCGGCTGCGTGTTGAGCAGCACAAGATGCTGGTGAAAAAGCGTGATGACCTGTTGACCACGCCGCGGCCCGAATTCCTTGCGACTCGCGAGGAGCAACAGATCCTTGCGCGCCTCGAGCTTATTGAAGAACAGTTGCAGGCTTCGCCTTCGGGCGCTGCGCCGTCCACTTTGCAACGCGTCGCCCGCCTCAAGGGTCTGCTGTTCTGGACGCTGCAGACCGAATACCACGAGCGCCTGACGCGCTTCGATCAGAATCTCCGTGAACTAGATGCAGCCATGGCAGTGGCGCAACAGAAATACGACGAGTATGTGCGCACGCGCCAGGCGGCCGAGCACAGTTATAACGGTTACGAAATGCCAATCCGGGTACTGCGCAGCAAGGTTGCCGAGGCAACGCAGGTGATACAGATCTTGATGGCACGCCAGGGACACCTGCTGGAGCTCGTTGCTGTTGAGGAACTGGTGGCACGGCGGTCGCGGCTGGAGCGCTATGGTGACAAGGCGCGCTTCGCGCTGGCTGACAGTTATGACCGTGCGACGCAGGCGCAGGCAAGGAGTCTTGAGCCATGAGGCGCAATTGCATCGGATTGTTGCTTTGCAGTGCCGGATTGTTCGGCTGCGCCAGCGGCGGTGATCGCTCGGGCACGCTTGCCGAGCTTGATGCGGTGCCGGCCGATATTGATGAAATTTACGTTGCGGACAGTCTTGAACGCGCCGCAGAAAGTTACCGCCGGTATCTTGACGAGACCAGTGAGAGCGGCATGACGCCCGAGGCCATGCGACGACTGGCGGACCTGCAGCTCGAGCAGGCCTACGGTGTGATTGGCAACGGTGCGATTGTCGAAATGGCTGCCCCGGAAGCGGCAACGACGGGTGGGCGCATACTCGCGGAGAAGAGCAATACGCAGCAACCCGGGTCGACGGAATCGGAACAGGAATTCGAGGCCCGCGCCACTGCGCGCGAGCGCCTGCTGTCCAATGCGGACGACTTTGCGGCACCGTTGCCGGGCGGCGAAGTCGTTACGGCACCGGCGGGGCCGCGTGAAGCGATCAAGATGTACTGGCAGATTCTTGAGAGCTATCCAAATTACGAGCGTAACGACCAGGTGCTTTACCAGTTATCGCGCGCCTATGACGAGATAGGCGAGCCGGATCAGGCCATGCAGGTCATGGACCGCCTGATCAGTACGAGTCCGTATTCGAAACATCTGGATGAAGTCCATTTCCGGCGCGGCGAGTACTATTTTGTACGCCGGCAATACCTCAACGCCGAAGATGCCTATGCTGCGGTTATCAGGTTGGGGCCGACCTCGAGCTATCATGAGCTTGCGCTCTACAAACTGGGCTGGTCGCTGTACAAGCAGGAACTCTACGAGGAGGGCCTGCGCCAATTCATTGCGATGCTCGATTACCGGCTGTCAATCGGCTATGACTTTGACGAAGTTGAGCAGGAGGATGACGAACACCGGCTCGCCGATACGTTCCGCGTTATCAGTCTGAGTTTCTCCAATCTCGGCGGACCGGAGGTGGTCGACGACTATTTTGCGCGTTATGGGCGGCGCAGCTACGCGGACAAAATCTACGGCAATCTCGGCGAGTTCTACTTCAGCAAGCTGCGCTATGAAGATGCGGCATCGGTTTACAAATCGTTTGTCGCGTTGAATCCCCTGCACAAGGTATCACCGCACTTCGGCATGCGGGTCGTCGAGATATACGCCGAAGCCGGGTTCCCGTTACTCGTGGTCGAGGCGAAAAAACAATTTGCGGCTACCTATGCGCTCGATGCCGAGTACTGGAACCACTTCGATGCGGCTGAATCGCCTGAGGTGGTTGGCTTCCTGAAGGTCAACCTGACGGACCTGGCCGGCCATTACCATGCCCTGTACCAGGAAGCGTCCCTGGTCGATGAACGGCCAGCTAATTTCAGCGAGGCACAACGCTGGTACCGGCAATACCTGGGGTCGTTTCCGGCCGATAGTGCAACGCCGCAGATCAATTACCAGCTCGCCGACCTGCTGCTCGAAAACGAGAATTTCGGTGAAGCGGCGGTCGAATATGAGCGTACCGCCTACAATTACGCGGCGCATGCACAGGCAGCCGCCGCCGGCTATGCGGCCATTTACTCGCATCGCGAACATCTCAAGGTTGCCAGTGGTGCGTTGCAGCGTGATGTCAAACGGCTGACGGTGGACAGCTCGCTGCGATTTGCCGATACCTTCCCGGAGCATGAACAGGCAGCCACTGTGCTCGGTCACGCGGCAGACGATCTCTACGAGATGAAGGATCTGCCTTTGGCGATCGATGCGGCGAGAAAACTCATCGCGCGTTACCCGTCCGCCGACAGGGAGCTCAAGCGCTCGGCCTGGGCCGTGGTCGCCAACTCGTCGATGGATCTGAACGAGTTTACCGATGCCGAGCAGGCCTACGCGAACGTCCTGTCGCTGACTCCGGCAGATGACGACAAGCGTGCTGCCGTGGTCGACGGGCTCGCCGCAGCGATCTACAAGCAGGGTGAGCAGGCAAATCTGCTCGAAGACTATGGCCTTGCCGCGCAGCACTTCCTGCGCATCAAGGAAGTCGCGCCAACCTCGAACATCCGTACGGCAGCGGAATACGACGCCGCCGCGGCGTTGATCAGGCTCAAGGACTGGACCTTTGCTTCGAACGTGCTGGAAGAATTCAGAAGCTCGCACCCGGAGCACGAACTGGCGACCGAGGCGACCAAGCAGCTCGCGAATGTCTATCGTGAAGATGGCCAGACGAAACGCGCAGCCGCTGAGCACGAACGCATCGCTGCGGAAGCCACGGATGCCGAGATCGCGCGCAGTGCATTACTGATTGCGGGCGATCTTTATGACGAGGCGGAAGCGGTTGCCGATGCGATTCGCGTCTACGAACAATACGTCAGCGAATATCCAAAACCCATTGACGTTGCACTCGAAACGCGCTCCCGGCTCGCCGAGATTTTCAAGCAACAATCGGATTACGAGCGCTACCACGAAGCGCTGGCCGGCATTGTGTCTGTCGATCGTGACGCTGGTGCCGAGCGTACCGATCGCAGCCGTTATCTGGCCGCCAAGGCAGCGCTGGTGCTGGCCGAGTTGCAGTACCAGGAATTCGCGAGATTGGCGCTCACGCAGCCGTTCGAGCAGAGCCTCGCAGAGAAGCAGCGGCGCATGGATGTGGCGATGGCGCACCTCGAGGAGCTGGTCAATTACCAGGTTGCGGAGGTGACCGCGGCAGCAACCTATTACATTGCCGAGGTTTATTTTAATTTCAGCACAGCACTGCTCAATTCAGAACGCCCGGACGGTCTGAGCGCGGCGGAGAAAGTCGACTACGACCTGGTGCTCGAGGAAGAGGCGTATCCCTTCGAAGAACAAGGCATCGCCGTGCACGAAAAGAATTTCGAGCTGCTGGCGGGTGGTTTGTTCAATCCCTGGATTCAGAAAAGTCTCGACAAGCTGGCGCTGGTCATGCCGGGTCGCTACGCGAAAAATGAAATCAGCGGCGGCTACCTGGGGTCGATTGACAGTTACGCCTATCGCATGCCGATCGCACCGCCGGAAGTCTTACCTGAGGCAACGGCGCAGCTTTCCACGACACCGCCACGCGGTGTCGAGTAGGCGGCGGAGGCAGACATGATGACAAGGCTGGCAATTATTCACTGGCGCAACCTGGCAACGCTGTCCGTCGGCGCATTTTTCATTGCGGCTTGTGCGTCCAGCGTTCCCCGGTCGAAACCGGCTGTCGCGCATATTGAAATCCAGGAGCAAATCGGATTCACGATTACCGAGGACGCCAGGGTTGGCGATGACACCCGGCTCGACTACGAGCAGGCAGTGAGCGAGCTCGAGCGTGGCAACCAGCAGGAGGGAATTCGCCTGTTGCAAGCGGTTGCCGACGCAACACCAGAGCTCAGTGCGCCACGCATCGACCTCGGCATTGCTTACCACCGCGCAGGCGATCTCGTGCAGGCAGAACGCAACCTGCGGCTGGCGCTGGAGAATAATCCCAGTCACCCGATCGCCAACAATGAGCTCGGCATTGTGCTGCGCAAGACCGGCCGTTTCAGAGAAGCCAGGAGCAATTACGAAGCGGCACTCGCCGTGTACCCGGGTTATCACTATGCGCGGCGCAACCTGGCCGTGCTCTGCGATCTGTATCTTGCGGACCTCGATTGCGCTTTACAGAACTACCAGGCTTACATGACGACCGTGCCGAGCGATGACGAGGCGTCAATGTGGATCAAGGACCTGCAGTACCGCCTGAATCAGCGGGAGGAGCAGCGATGAACAGACTGATTGGCGGGCTGGCGCTGTTGCTGCTTGGCTGCGGCGTGCAGGCCGAGGAACCTGCTGCTCAGGAACAGGTGGCCGACGGCGATGGCATCAATTCGCCAAAGACGCTTTCCGGCATGTCGATTCTCGGTAATGAGGAAGCGCCCAAATCACTGGTCATCGTACCGTGGAAGTCATCGGAACTCGGCGATGATATCAGCCTCACGGAGTCGCTCGATGATCGTGCGCAACCGGTCGACAAGGAAGTCTTCCTGCGCGAGCTGAACTATTACGAAATCCGCTCCGGCGAGTGAGTCGCGTCGCGATGGCAGGCCAATTTTCTCGGACATAATGGCCGAACGTGGACTGCATCACATCCAAGCCCGGGATGGGCGTCTATTCTTGGCTACGTCGCGGAAATAGCCCCGACATTTTGTCAAATTGAGGATAGACCAATGGACCTTTTCTACTCGGTTGTCGCTTTCTTCGGATCTGGTGGCCTGTTCATGTATCCGATCCTGCTGGTGTTCGCAGTAGGCGTCGCGATTGCGGCAGAGCGCTACATAACGTTGACGCTTGTGACCAACAAGAATCGCCTGATCTGGGACAAAGTGCAGCCACTGCTCGCAAACGGAGAGTTCGACACTGCACGCGAGATGACCAGTAAAGACGACTCAACAATTTCACAAGTGCTTAACATGGGCTTGTCGCTGCAGGGTGCCGTACGCCGCCGCGAAGATATCGAAATTGCGATGGAAGAAAGCATGATGGAAATCGTACCGCGCCTGGAAAAGCGTACTGGCTACGTGGCGCTTGCCTCCAGCATCGCGACCTTGCTCGGCCTGCTCGGTACGATCATGGGCCTGATCCAGGCGTTTACAGCAGTGGCGAACGCCAACCCGGCGGAAAAAGCAGACCTGCTGTCCGCCAGTATTTCCGTCGCTATGAACACTACGGCGTTTGGCCTCATGGTCGCAATACCGCTCTTGATTGTGCACGCGATTCTGACCAGCAAGACCGGCGATATCGTTGACAGTCTCGAGATGGCCTCGGTCAAAGCCCTGAACGTGTTTTCGAGGCGCGCCAAGAGAATGTCAGCGGCTGAGGCCTGATCGCAATGGCCCGGCGTCACCATTACAAGCGGCGCACCAAGAGCGGCGCGCACGAAATTGATGTCACCACCTTCCTCAATCTCATGGTGGTGCTAGTGCCGTTCCTGCTCATTACAGCCGTATTTTCGCGCCTCACTATTGTTGAATTAAACCTGCCCAGTTCGGCCGGTGGACCGTCCAACGGCGAACAGGGTTTTACACCGGAAGTCATCGTGCGCGAAAACCGGATCGAGATTACAAACGGCGAGTCGGTTATCGCCGCGATTCCAAACAAAGACGAGGAATACGATTTACAGACCTTGTCCGACTACATGGTGGAGCTGAAGCAGACCTATCCGCAGCAGGATGCTGCGTCCGTGCTAATGGAGGCACGCATACCCTACGATTACCTGATTCAGGTCATGGATATTGTCCGGGCTGTCGAAAGGCCGGTCGAAATGCCGTTGGACGGTGAGCCGAGCTTCGAACTGGTCGCACTGTTTTCCGAAATTTCCGTCGGAGATGCGCCATGAGAAATACACGCCGCATCAAACGTATGTCCCGCAACCGGCTGAAGATTTCAAAAATGAATCTGACGTCGCTGATGGACGTGTTCACGATTCTCGTTTTTTTCCTGCTAGTGAATACCGGATCAGTGGAATTGCTGGATGCGCCGAAGGATGTGTCACTACCTGAGTCCCGGGAAGAATCGAAACCGCGCGAAACCGTGATCATTTCGGTTAGCCCGGAGGACGTCATGGTACAAGGCAAGGTTGTAGCACGCGTTGCCGACATATTGGAAGACAAGCAGAACACAATGGATTCGCTTGCATCACGGCTCGCTGATTTGAAGGAAAGTGTAATCGGGCCGAACACAATGGCGGTTGCGGAAAGCCAGGAGGTGACAATCCTCGCAGACAAGTCAGTGCCATTTGTTGTTGTCCGGAAAATCATGTCGGCCTGTACGGGCGAGGGCTACGAGAATGTCTCGCTCGCCGTTATCCAGATACCGGCACAGGTTGCAGCGCGCTAACACCCCAAGGATGAAGGTGAAATTGTGAGCTCTGATTCATCGGCACACGAACAGTCGTTAAGAGAGAAAGTCGAGCAGTCGGAACGGACGCTGGATACTCTCGAGCGCGAGCTTCGAACTGTCGATGCTGAGCTCGAGCAACTGGCAGCGCTGCACCCGCGCTACGAATTGCTGGCGTCAATTTGTTCCTCTCTCGAAGAACTGGAACGGCTCGGAGCTGCGGCGCTGTTCTGGAAAGAGGACGGCAGCAGCGTGGTGCAGGCCGAACGCATCGAGTATGCGCGTGATCAGTTCGACCAATACGGCCGCGAAATCGAGCGCGTCGAAGCCAGGCGCGAGTCAATTATTGAAAAAATTGGCGCGCAGAACAGTCAACTCGACTACCTGCATTACGATCTGCAGGACATTATCGAACAGCAGGAAAATCGTAATAGCGAATGGGTGCCTGAGCGCGACGAACCGGAAATTCCGTACCACGCGCAGATAATGCCCTGGACGCGCGGCGCTGAAGAAGATCGCCGCCTGAATCGGTCCCTGCTCAGTTCGCTGGCGGCGTCGCTGGCATTTGCTTTCCTGCTGAGTGTTATTGCGGTGCCAATCATGAACCGGCCCGAAGATGCCCAGTTGCCGGAGCGCGTTGCCAGGCTGGTGCGCGAGGAGCGCCTGCCACCACCACCGCCTCCCGTGACTCAACCGGAGCCGGAAATACCCGACGAGCTTCCCGAGCCTGAACCGGAACTGGTCGCCGAAGCCGAGCCGCAGCCGTCTCCGGTGCAGGATGAACAACCGGTGCTGGCTGAGGCCGAGCAGCCGGATACGCGTGAACAGGTTAAGACCAAGGGTCTGCTCGCCTTTCGCGACAGTTTCGCAAGCCGCGCCGAACTGCGTCCGTCGGCACAGCTCGGTTCCCAGGCGCGTCTCAGCAATGCCGGCGAAAACGCCACCGGCAGGCCGGAACGCATGATGGTCACGACTTCGGCGCCGGGCAGCAGTGGCGGCATCAATCTCGCCGACTTCAGCCGCGACTTTGGCGGCGGGGGTGGTGGCATGGATGGCGTTGCCGTTTCACGCGTGGCCAGCAACATTGGCGGCGGCGATGGCCCCGATCGGCCGCTGAGTAGCGGTGCGTCGGCTGGGCGCACAGACGAGGAAATCCAGATTGTGTTCGACCGCTACAAGGCCGCCTTGTATCGGCTGTATAACCGTGAGCTGCGCAACGATCCGACCTTGCGCGGACAACTCGTGCTGCAGTTGACCATAGAACCCGATGGCAGCGTGTCGCTCTGCAAGCTCTATGCATCCAGCATGGATGCGCCGATGCTCGCGGACCAGGTAGTCGATCGCGTGCGCAGTTTCGACTTCGGCGCGAAAGAAAACATCGTGGCCGTGACGATTATTTATCCGATCGATTTCCTGCCTGCGGCCTGATTCAAAGCCGTTGTTACATAAGGCAGACGCTGTCCGCGTCGGCCGGATTTTTATTGACATAAGGGCCTGCCGGGCGGTGGTTTCACCGCCGGCTGCGGGCGCCTGTTCCAATAACGGCGGGGTCTTGCCCAAGCGTTTGGGGCATGGGTAACGACCGCACAAATTGTGATGCAGGTCCCCCACGTCTCACGGCTGATGAGCGATAGTTCTGTCTGGATTCTGACAAAGGCAAAGCTGTCGAAAGACAGTGACGCAAAGTCACCGGCCTAAAAGGATGGGCGCCTTATGGCAGCGGGACCGCTCGAGTCAAAGTGCGACTTTGACCCGCATGCAACCGCGAGCCTGGTGCACAGGGAAAGTAGCGACTGAGCATGGGTCTTATCAGCAATAGAAATCTCCGCTTGGGTACCACATGCGTGCGCCTGCTGGCTGCGATCACATTGCTGTTCGCGGCGGCCACGGCGAACGCTCAGGCCACCGACTGCTCGACGTTTCCAAACGCTACGCTCGATGGCTTCGTCACACCCAATCCGCCGTCGAACATAAACATCGATACCAATTGCACGGTGCGCAATTTTCCGGCCAGCAATCCGTTGACCACGAACTTCTCGTTTTTCACGAGGCCCGGGCAAACCAATGAACGCTGGCTGATCATTTTCGATAACGTCGTGCACACCGGGCAGATGTCCTGTAACGCCGTGCTCGAACACAAGATCTGGTTCACGAACGGTTCGTCATCGACGATCCAGGCAAATTGCCAGAACCTGCTGATTCCGGTTGAAAAGATTGACAAGCAAAATCCGCCCGGCCAGACCACCGCTGCGATCGGCGTGCCGTTTACCTGGTCGCTGACCAGCCCGGTGTTGTTTGATCCGGCAACGACGACTGTAATCAATACGCAGGGCTCTGTGAATAATCTGCACGGCATTACGATCGTCGACGATCTGAATGCAACGGGTGTAGACCTGACTTTTCTTGGCTATCGCGCGTATTGGGAAACGAGTGGCGCGCCGATACCGCACACCTTTTCGAATGTCGGCGGCGTTCTGACTTTCGACAATTTTCCGATTATCCCGGCCGGCGAACAGTTCATCATCGAGCTGGATGTGGTTCTGCAGGACACGCCGACGAACGCGCCCGGCACCCAGTTCATCAATATTGCGAAGTGGGATTTCGGCCGCCTTATCGAAGGAATATTTTACGAGCCGTTGCCAGGTGAGTGGGGTATTTCCGAGCCACTGACGATTGCTACACCGGAACTCATAGTGACCAAGATTGGCCCGGCAACGATCGGCCGGACACTCAACCTCGGCGAGTGGGGCAACTTCGGTATTAACGTTCACAACACCGGTCTGACCGATGCCTGGGATGTGACACTGCTTGACCAACTGCCGAATGGCGCCACAGGGGGCATGTGCGATACGACCCCGGAAATCCTCGACGCGCAGGTGTTTGCAGCGGACGGTACGACGCCGGTCCCCGGCAAAGGCCCGCTCGCGGCAGGCAGCGACTACACCTTCAGTTTTGCCGGCGCTCCGACCTGCCGCCTGTCGCTGACCATGCTTACGGCGCAGGCGGCGATCGGTGCCAATGAACGCCTGGTTATTAACTACCGGACCAGACTCGATGCGGACAGCCAGGACGGCACCGCGCTCACCAACGTCGTCGGCGCAAGCCAATGGTTTAACGGCGACAGCAGCAATACGGACCGGGTTGTTTTCAATCGTGTGCTGACCAACGGCACACCTGGCGTAGCGGACCATGAGGACGCACACACGACCGTCGTCGAACTGCGCGGCTACTTCTTCGAAAAGACCGTCGCAAACCTGAGTACCGGCGTCAATCCGACGACTACTGCTGGCCCGGGCGATACGCTGCGTTATACGTTGCGCCTGCAGACAACGGATGGTGCGCTCGCCAATTTCAGTTTCCGCGACGACCTGGGTGCAATGAATCCGGTGCCGGTGTTTGTACCGGGATCCCTTACGCTGGTCGCCGCAACGATCCCGCCTGGCGCCGACACGTCCGGCACCAACCCGAACGGCGGTACCAACAGTGCCGGCGTGCTTGACATCGGCAACTTGAGCCTGCCGGTGGCGAGCGAAGTGCTGGTGCAGTTCGATGTGACGCTGAACTCGACCCTGCCGAATGGCACCCTGGTGACCAACCAGGCCGATCTCGTCAGCGGTATCAAGATAGCGGACAGCGACGATCCCTACGTCAACGGCCAGGCGGACCCGAATATCGCCGGCGATGAGGATCCGACGCGCATCATCATCGAGGGCCCGCCACCGACTGCGCTCATCAAGGCGACGACGCAGGCCACCGCGACCATTGGCGAAGAATTCAGCTACCTGGTCACTGTGCCTTCCGTGCCGCACAGCTCACCGCTCTACGATGTACGCTTGCTCGACGATCTCAGTGCTTCGGCAGCCGATCTCGAATTCGTCAGCGTGACAAAAATCTCGGCTGCCGGTAATTGGACGCCTGTGAACACGGGGACGCCAGACAACCTCGTGATCGAAGACCCGGTCAATGGCATCGATATCCCGGCCGGCGAGCAGGCAGTCATCGAAATCACGTTGCGACTTGCCGATACCAGCAACAACCTTGCTGGCCTGACTTTCATTAATAGCGCTGCCTACAGCTACAACCTGTCCGACAACGACACGGTGACCGAGAGACCCGGCCTGCCCGGCAGCAGTGCGCCGATGACCGTGGTCGAGCCCGAGCTGACACTCGAAAAAGGCGGCCCGGTCAACATGCGCATCGGTGTCGCGGAAACATTCACATTGAACGTGCACAACATCGGTGCGTCCGCAGCACACGGCCTGACGATTACCGACCGACTGCCGAACCAGGCTGACGGCGGCACCTGTGATGCGGCGCCGGTGAACTTCACGGCACAATTATTCGCGGCCGATGGTGTGACCCCAGTTGCGCCGCCGTTGTCCGAGGGTACCGATTTTGTGGTCAGCTGGCTCGGCGACCCGGCCTGTACATTTACCTTGCAGGCGCTGACAGCAGCCGCGGCCATCGCTCCCGACCAGCGCCTGATCGTTAGTTACGACACGCTGCTGGATGCGGATACACAGGCGGATGCGGTGCTGACAAATGTCGCCGGCGCGACCGAGTGGTTCAGTCTCGATATTTTTTCGGGCGCCAACGCGAGTTATGCACGCACCTACACGCGCGCCGTGACCAACGGCACGGTCGGCGTGCTGGACCACGAGGACGCGCTCACGGTGGTTGAATTTACGCCCATCCTGATTTTCGAAAAGACCGTCGCCAACGTCAGCAGTGGCGACAATCCGGCAAGCGTTGCGAGCCCGGGCGACACGCTGCGCTACAGTTTGCGCGTCGAAAACGCGAGTGCCAGCTCAGTCGCCAATTTCAGCCTGGTGGATGAACTCGATCGGCTCAACACATTGCCGATGTTCCAGGCCGGGACGCTGAGTGTCGTTACGCTGCCGGCCGGGGCGGATGCCGGCAACACGGACCCGAACGGTGGTGCAGCCGGTAGCGGCCTGCTCGATGTGCGCAATCTGAGCCTCGGTCCGCTTGGCGACAGCGTGCTGGTCGAGTTTGAAATTGTGCTGGTGCCCGTGATCAGCAACGACAGTTACGTTTATAACCAGTCGAGCCTGCTGTACAACGGCAACCCGGTGGCCGTCAGCGACGACCCGAATGTTAACGGCGCCGCGGACCCGAACATTGCGGGCGACGAGGATCCGACCCAGGTTCGGATCACCTCGGCACCCGCCTTCCGCGTACAAAAGACATCGTCCTATATCGACGGTGATCCAAACGTGCTGCTCGCCGGCGAGACGCTGCGCTACACGATCACGGTACAGAATATCGGTACCGACCACGCGACCGGGGTGGAGATTGTCGACCAGGTGCCCGGCAACACCAGCTACGTTGCCGGCAGCACGACGCTTAATGGCATCGCCGTGCCCGATGCTGCGGGCGGCAGCCTGCCGCTCGGCAACGGCATCCTGGTGAACGCACCGCAGGACACAACGCCGGGAGTTTTGAACGCCGGCGTGGCTGATAACGTCGCGACGATTGTTTTCGATGTCATCGTGTATCCGGACGTGCCCGACGGCACGATTATTTCGAACCAGGCTTTTGTCAGCGCGGTTGACTACGGCATTGCCGATGTGCCGTCAGACGACCCGCGTACGCCACTGGCCGACGATCCGACGCGCGACGTGGTCGGCAACTATCCGCTGCTGTTTGCGCCGAAGTCGGCCGCGCTGCAGGTCGATCTCGGCACGCCTGGCATTGTCGATCCCGGCGACGTGTTGCGCTATTCGATCACGATTTACAACAACGGCAATGTAGCCGCGACCGCGGTGGAACTGGTCGACGTCGTGCCGAATGACCTCACCTACGTGGCCGACTCGGTGACGCTCAATGGCCTGCCGGTCGGCCAGCCGGACGCCGGCGTGTTCCCGCTGATCGCGGGTATTCCCGTCAGCTCGGCCGACCTCACGCCGCCACTGCCGGCCGATGGTGCAGGCGTGCTGAATCCGGGCCAGTCGGCGCTGGTGCAGTTCGACATGCAGGTCAACGCGGCGGTGCCTACCGGCACTCTTATTATCAACCAGGCGACCGTCTATTCTGTTGAACGGCCGAATCTGCTGACCGATGGCGATGGCAATCCGGCGACCGGTCCCGAACCGACCGTCGTGGTCGTTGGCGATGCGCAGGCCCTGTCCATCGTCAAGGCGGTTGCGGTTGTCGGCGGTGGCGCGGCACTTCCGGGTGCGACACTCGAATACACGGTTACCGCCACCAACATCGCGGCCGTGCCGGCCTACTACGTCGCGATGACCGACAATCTCGACGAGGTCAATCCGGGCTACCTTGCCTATGTCGACCTGTCGGCGACGCTGAATGGCCTGGGCGCCGGCGTGACCTACGATGCCGCGACCACCACGATCACGGCCGATTACTTCAACCAGTACGGTGCGCTGAACCCGGGTGAAACGGTGGTGCTGCGCTTCCAGGCAGTGATCAATCCGAACCTGCTCGAAGGTACGACCATCACCAACACCGGACGTGTGTACTGGAACGACCCGCAGCAGCTTGCCGAGGCGAGCGTTTCCATCGACGTCGGTGCGATGCCCAATGCCGGCATGCTCAGTGGTTACGTCTGGCATGACGCCGATCACGACGACGTGCCAGGCGGGCTGGAACGGCCGCTTGAGGGCTGGACCGTCGAGCTGTTGCAGAACAATCTGCTGGTGCGCGCAATGCTGACGGACGTCGACGGTTACTACCGGTTCAGCAATGTGGTTCCGAGTTATGGCACCACGGATCTCTACTCGCTGCGCTTCAGCGCGCCTGGCGCCGGCAGCCGGACTGCGCTACTGGGTGTCACCGACTCTGATTTTACCGACGGCCTGCAACGTATCGACGAGATCGATGTGCAGGAAGGCAGCAACCTGCTGGCACTGAACATGCCGGTCGATCCGAACGGTGTTATTTACGACTCCATTACGCGCGGCCCGATCGCCGGTGCCGTCGTAACCATGGTCGACGTTCGCAATGGCCTGCCGGTACCCGGCAGCTGCTTCGATGATCCCAACCAGCAGGACCAAGTCACGGTCGGCAACGGCTATTACAAGTTCGACCTCAATTTCTCGGACGCGAACTGTGCGCCTGGCCCGACCTACCTGCTGCGTGTGCAGGCGCCGGATGCGAGCTACGAGCCCGGCGTCTCGGCGTTCATACCGCCGACCTCGGATGCCACGACGCAGCCGTTCGATGTACCGGCCTGTCCCGGATCGAGCAACGATGCAGTGCTCGCAACGCCGAATTATTGCGAGGCGCAAGCTTCCGAATTCGCGCCGCCGACGTCGGTACCGGCGCAAAGTGCGGGCACGGCCTATCACCTGTTTCTGCGGCTGAACGATATCCAGGTGCCGGGTTCCAGCCAGCTTTTCAACAACCATATTCCGCTCGATCCGCGGCTCGGTGGTGCGGTGGCTGTCAGCAAGACCACGCCGATGCTGAACGTTACCCGCGGCCAGCTGGTGCCCTACGAAATCCGGATCAGCAATTCTTTCGGCGCCAACCTCAGTGACATTACCGTGGTCGACCGCTACCCGGCCGGTTTCCACTACGTCGAAGGCTCGGCACGTTTCGACGGGGTGGCGAGCGAACCCGTGGTTGCGGGTCGCGAACTGGTCTGGTCGAACCTGACCCTGCTCGTCGACGGGCGGCACACGATCAAGCTGCTGCTGGCCGTCGGCGCAGGCGTAACCGAGGGTGAATTCGTCAACCGTGCGCAGGCGATGAGTTCGCTTACGGGCACGGCGCTGTCCGAGGAGGCCGAGGCCACCGTGCGCATCGTGCCCGACCCGACCTTCGACTGCACCGATGTCACGGGCAAGGTTTTCAACGACAGCAACCGCAACGGTTACCAGGATGGCGACGAAGACGGGCTCGCCGGTGTGCGCGTAATTACCGCGCGCGGCCTTGCTGCGAGCACCGATGCGCACGGCCGCTATCACATCACCTGCGCAATAACGCCGAACGAGAGCCGCGGCAGCAATTTCGTGCTGAAGCTCGATGACCGCACCTTGCCGAGCGGCTTCCGCAGCTCGACGCGGCCGGTGCAGGTGCAGCGCGCGACCCGCGGCAAGGCGCTGCGCATCAACTTCGGCGCCTCGATCTATCGCGTCGTCGGGCTGGATATCGCCGACGCCGTGTTCGAGCCCGGCACGACCGAGATGCGGCACCAGTGGCAGGGCCGAATCGACTTGCTGCTGCACGAATTACGCAAGGCACCCGCAATCCTGCGGCTGTCCTATGTGGCGGACGTCGAGCAGGAGTCGCTGGTCACGCAACGCATCAACGCGCTGCAAGAACAAATCGCGACGGCCTGGGAAGCGCAGAACTGCTGCTATGAGCTGCTCATCGAGCCTGAAGTTTTCTGGCGTCTCGGGGCACCGCCGGAGAAGATCCGGAGGGCCAGCGAATGAACATGAAACGCTTGTCCTGCTATTGGCTGACCTGGCTGGTCTCGTTGGCGACCGCGCCGGTACTCGCTGCGGATGTCACCGAAGAAGCGCTCGGCGAGGTCGTTGAACGACAGCTCGATGTTGACGTCGGTGTCACCCAGTGGGTACAGGATCCCGACCGCATTGCCGCGGAGCAAGGCGATACGCTCGAACTGCGCGAGACGGTCAACGATGCGCTGGAAACAATCAAGCTCGCGAACCTGGTGGCACCGATACGCTTTGAGTCCGGGGTTGCCGACATTCCGGCATCGACGGTTGAGTCGCTGGGTGCCATCCTGGAGCGCATGCAGGACCGGCTGAACGTACGCCTGCACCTGATCGGACACGCGGACAATCAGCCGTTGTCGCCGCGACTGGTAGAAATCTATGGCGATAACGCCGGCTTGTCGCGCGAACGCGCCGGCGAGGTCGCGGAATATTTCCAGACCGTGCTGGCCTTGCCGCCCGAGGCGGTGTCCTACGAATGGTTTGGCGAAACCCGGCCGGTGGCGAGCAATGCGACGGCGGCAGGGCGCGCCCTGAACCGGCGCGTCGAAGTAGAAGTCTGGTACGACGAACCGCGGGAGAAGGTTGCGCTTGAGGAATTCCTCGTGCCGCACGAAATCCAGCGCGTCAAGGTTTGCCGCATGGAAACCGTCTGCAAGCTGCGCTACGTGGACGGCCACGCGAAACGGGCGCGGCTGCAAAACCTCGTCGCACCGCTGCATTACGATGAGGACACGATCGATGTCGACGAGGTTTTCGTCGAGCGCGTGCGCCAGGGACTGCAGAACCTGGCCGACAAGCAGAACGTGATGATCAAGTTTGTCGGCTATACCGACGATGCGCCACTGCTCGGACGCACCGAGCGCATCTACGGCGATCACATCGGGCTGTCGAAAGCACGCGCGCGTCGCGTCGCGCTGGCGGTACAGGACGAACTCAACATTTCGACCGAGATGATTGACAGCGACGGCCGGGGCGCGACACGGCCACTGGGATCAAGTGCGACGCCCAACGGGCGTGCGCTCAATCGGCGCGTCGAAGTCGAGTTCTGGTACGACGACCCGCTGGCCGACCTGCCGGACGAACCGCAGCTGTGCCCGGAAGATGCCGGCGCGGAGATCGTGACGCGTGTCTATGATCCTCCCTGGGGGCAAATTTCAAACATCGAATTCACGGACGGGCAGCCGGTCATCCCGGCCGGATATGCGGCGACACTGGCCCGCGGGCTGGCGGATGTCGCTGACAAGACGAATCCGCGGTTGCGATTTATTGGCTACACGCGCAATGAGCGCCTGGAGCGCCGCACCGCGACAGTCTATGGAGACGACATTGGTCTGTCGGCATCCCGGGCGCGGCGAGCGATGCAGTTGCTGGTCGACGAAATGCAGCTCGACGAGAACCAGGCCGAATTCGAGGGCCATGGCTATGTGCATTCCGCAGACGTCATCAATGTCGGTTTCGTGCAGGGTGAAACCTCGCATGTTGCAGTACAGGTGGTGTACGACGAACTCGCCATCCTCGATGATTACGAAGGTGTCGATATCACGCGCATTACGCGCGAGATAACGGCGGCCAATCCGCTTGGCCTGAACCTGATGCGCATCACCGTGGACGGCAAGCCGATCGATGATCCGAAGCGTAGCTCATCCGATATCCAGCGCTGCACCGACGTCGCGTTGGAAAAGGTCGATATCCAGTTTGGTTTCGACAATCTTCGCTCGGCGCCCAGGCTCAGTGTCGCGGCGGAGCCATCCTTTATAGAGCTGTCGCCGCATGTCGAGTCCGGACCGATATTCGGCCAGGGCGAATTCTTCATCGGCAAGAAGGCATCCCCGGTCAGTTTCCGCATGTATACCAACTACGCGCATTTCATCGAGCGGGCTGAAGTGCGCGTATTCGAAAAAGGACGCTCGATCGAGGCGCAGCCGCTCGCCGTCGTGGCTGTCGAGGCGGACGCGATCGCGACCTGGCAACCGCCACCGGCGGTTGTCGATGGTCCGCTGTACGAGCTTGCGTATGTGTTGCGTGCCTATGGCACAGACGGCAGCTTCGACGAAACGGAGCCGTTGCCGCTATGGGTCGTGAATGAGGACGGCAAGGAAATACCGTTACCGACAGAGCCGCTGCCGACAGAGCCGCTAGCGGCAGAACCGCCGGCAGAGCCGCAAGTGCATTCAGCGTACGGCGAGAATCGCCTGCGCATGCACAATATCGGCCTGTCGAGCGGCACGGTCAGTGTGCGCGGCAGCGGTATTTCCGAGGCGCAGCAGGTCTGGGTCGCCGGACGGCCGATTCCCGTCGATATCAGCGGCAACTTTGTCTCCGAAGAAATCCTGCCCGAAGGTGCGCATACCGTGGAAGTCGCGGTGCTGGACGAGGATGGCGGCGGCGAGCTGTACTTGCGCGACTTCGAGTTCAAGCCCAAAGACTGGTTTTATGTCGGCATGGCGGACCTGACGCTGTCGCAGGGCTCGAGCAATGGCCCGATCGAACTGCTGCAGGGTGAAAACTCCGACTACGACTACGATTCGAACACCGACGGCCGCCTCGCATTTTTTGTCAACGGCAAGTTCGGTGACCACTGGAAGCTGACTGCGAGCGCGGATACGCGAGAAGGGTCGCTGGACTCGCTGTTCAGTAATTTCATGGACAAGTCGCCGCAAGCGTTTTTCCGTCGCATCGATCCCGACTATTACTACCCGACCTTTGGTGATGACGGCACGGTTGCGGAAATGGCGCCGACCATGGGCAAGCTGTTCGTGCGGCTTGGCAAGGGCGATGACTATGGCCAGTGGGGCAACTTCAAGATTGCCTACATGCAGAATGAGCTCGCGCAGGTCGATCGTGGCCTGTACGGCGCCAACCTGCATTACCAGTCGGAAGGCGCCACCACGTTTGGCGACCGGCGCCTGGTGGCCAATGCCTTTGCCGCCGAGCCCGGCACCATAGGCAACCGCGAGGAATTCCGCGGCACCGGCGGCTCGCTCTATTTCCTGCAACAGCAGGACATCCTGGCCGGCTCCGAGAGTGTGCGCATCGAACTGCGCGACAAGGCCTCGGGCATTGTGACCGGTGTCGTCAACCTGACGCCGGCGATGGATTACGACATCGACTACCTGCAGGGACGTATCCTGCTGGCCCAGCCGCTTGCCGCAACCTCCGACGATGGCCTGCTGGTGCGCAGCGGGTCCGTGTCGGGCGATGAAGCCTACCTCGTGGTGCGCTACGAATATACGCCCGGTTTTGGCGACATCGAGGCGCTCGCGACCGGTGGCCAGCTGCATTACTGGTTGGGCGACTACGTGAAGGTTGGCGTGACCACGAACCTCAACGAACAGGATGATACCGACAGCAGCCTGAACGCGGCCGATGTTACGCTGCGCTGGAGCGCCGGTTCCTGGGTCAAGCTGCAGCAGGCACAAAGCGAAGGGCTGGTGTCTCTGGCGACGACCTCTGTCGACGGCGGCTTCGAGTTCGACTCCTATGATCCGGCGTCGTTCGTGGATGCCGAAGCGGCTTCGCACCGTGCCGACATCAGCGTTGATCTTGGCGATTTCGTCGATTTCACTGACGGCAAGCTGAGTGTTTACGTGCAGGAAGCGGACGCGGGCTTTTCGGCACCGGGTCAATTGGCGTTGACCGACACCCGGAACTATGGCGGTGCCTTGACCCTGCCGTTTGGCAGTCGCTTCTCACTGGGCGCCAAGTTTGACAACCGCACTCAGGAGCAGGGCGTCGACACCCAGGCCCAGGAATACAACCTGGGCTATCGCTTCACCGAAAACTGGGATCTCAAGGCCGGCTACCGCAAGGACGAACGCCTCGACAATTCCATCATCGTGCCGCTGACCCAGGAGCAGGGAGAACGCAGCGACGCGGTACTGCAGGTCGGTTATGACTCCAGGTCGACCTGGAATACCCACCTGTTTGTGCAGGACACACTTTCCGTGACCGGCGATCGTGAGGAAAACGGACGTGTTGGTATCGGCGGCTCTTATCGCATGTCGGACAAGCTGCGTATCGATGCAGAGGTATCCGACGGCGACCTCGGCAAGGGTGGCAAACTCGGCACCAATTACCTGCATTCCGAACGCACCAGCCTGTATCTCAACTACGCGCTGGAAAACGAACGCACCGACAACGCGATGCGCATCATTCGCGGCAGCCAGGGCAATCTCGTCACCGGCGTCAAGACGCGCCTCGCTGACAGCACCAGCGTCTACCTTGAAGAGCGCTTCCAGCAGAGCGAATCGATGACAGGACTCACGCACGCCACCGGCGTTAACTTCGTGCCGAATGTCAAATGGAGATTCGGATTCACCTCGGACATTGGCACGTTGCAGGATACGCAGACGGGCGCCAATACTGACCGCCTGGCCGGCGGCGTGCAGGTCGGCTACAACACCGGCTCGCTGCAATTCGCGAGCGGCATCGAGTATCGCAACGACGAGGCAGAACAACTCGACCTCAGCAGTAACGAGCGCGAAACCTGGCTGTTCCGCAGCAACTTCAAATACCAGATCAATCCGGCGGCGCGCCTGCTCGGCAAGCTGAATTATTCAGAAAGCACGAGCTCGCTGGGCACTTTCTATGATGGCGGTTACACGGAAGCGGTTCTCGGCTACGCCTATCGCCCGGTCAGCAACGACCGCCTGAACACGCTGGTGAAGTACACCTACTTCTACAACGTGCCGACGACCGAGCAGATCGGCCTGCAAAGCCTTGCCACGACTTTCATCCAGAAGAGCCACATCGCAGCGGTGGATGTGACTTACGATCTCACATCATCCGTGACGCTGGGCGGCAAATATGCCTATCGCCTGAGCCAGACGAGCCTGGATCGCGAGAACCTGGAATTCTTCGACAACAACGCGAGCCTGTTTGTGCTGCGCGGCGACTACCGCTTCCGCAAAAACTGGGAAGTGCTGCTCGAAGCGCGCATGTTGCAAATGGCCGACCTGGATGAGCGTCGCAGCGGCGCGCTGGCCACTTTGTCGCGGTATATTGGCGACCACCTCAAAGTCGGTCTTGGCTATAACTTCACCGACTTTTCCGACGACCTTACCGACCTGAGCTACGATCATCACGGCGTGTTCCTCAGCCTGACCGGCACCATGTAGCCCGGGCGGCGGCGGTGGGGATGCCTCGCCGTCAGCGGTTTTCGGTCAGGAACTCCCCAAGCAAACCGAATTCTTTCGCCCGGTTCGAGCCGCGCCGCCAGGCGAGACCGATACTGCGATAACTGCTGTCGCGCAGCGGGTACAGTCGCACTTTCGTGTTTTTCAACAGTGCCGATTGCAGTGACATCTCCGGCAGAAACGTGATGCCGAGATCGGCATCCACCATCTCCACGAGTGTCAACAGGCTGCTGGCTGCAAAGCGCTGCACTTTCTGCAGGTTCTGTACCTTGCACGCAGCCAGTGCGTGGTCGCGCAGGCAATGTCCATCCTCGAGCAACAGGATGCTGTCGGCATCGAGGCGGTTGAAGCGATAGTCGTTCGGATCGACGCGTTTTGTCCCTGCGCGGCAGGCGAGCAGGAACTCATCCTTGAACAAGGTCTTCTGTTCGGCGCCGCGCATCTCCCAGGGCAGGGCGAGCAACAACAGGTCCAGTTCGCCGTCCATCAGGCGATCGTAAAGGCGACCAGTCTGGTCCTCTGTCAGGAATAGCCGCAGTTTCGGATACGCGCGGCGCAGCTTCGGCAGCACCCGCGGCAGCAAAAAGGGCGCGATCGTCGGAATCACGCCAAGCCTGAGGTCTGATTCGAGCGGCGCGCGCCCGCCAGCGGCAGTCTCGACCAGATCCGTGAGGTCACGCAGCACCAGCCTTCCCAGCGTGTTCACTTCCTGGCCCACGGCGGTAATCGTGACACGCCGGTTGGTGCGGTCAACCAGCTGTACACCGAGGGTGTTTTCCAGTGCCTGGATCGCATTACTGAAGGCCGACTGTGAAACAAAACAGGCCTCCGCCGCGCGGCCGAAATGGCCGGCGTCGGTCAGTGCGACAAAGTATTGCAGTTGTTTTGTGCTGGGATAATTCATATTCGATTTTATCGATTGTTGCGTACTAATTAAACCATTTTACCAATGAGATTGCCAAGCCTAGTATGGCCTCACTGAATCGGGAGCTGAAGCAATGCAAATCAATATTGGTATCGACGAAGTACAGCGCGGGAAGATTGCCGCGGGACTGTCAAAACTGCTGGCGGACAGCTACACGCTGTATCTCAAAACGCATAATTATCACTGGAACGTCTCCGGGCCACACTTTTCCGCGCTGCATCAGATGTTCGAGACGCAGTACGTGGAACTTGCAGCTGCGGTTGACGAAATCGCCGAGCGAATCCGCGCCTTGGGCGTGCGGGCACCAGGCTCGTACACGGCGTTCGCGGAACTGGCATCGGTCCGCGAGGCTAGCGGCGACGAAGACGCTGCCGAAATGATCCGCCAGCTCGTGCTCGGTCAGGAAGCGGTCGCGCGAACTGCGCGCGAGGTATTCGCGGAGGCCGACGCGGCCAACGATGAACCAAGCGCCGACTTGCTGACGCAACGCATGCAAATACATGAAAAGAACGCCTGGATGCTGCGCAGCATGCTGGCCTGAAACTATTAACCTGAATGGAGAAAGCAATGATCAAGTCAATCGAGGGACAACGCGTCCCGAACGTCATTTTCCGCACCCGCGAGGACCATAGCTGGGTAAATCGCTCCAGCGATGACATATTCGCGGGCAAATCCGTAATCGTGTTCTCGCTGCCGGGCGCATTTACGCCGACTTGCTCGTCGTCACACGTGCCGCGCTACAACCAGCTGCAACCTTTGTTTGCGGCTCGCGGCATCGATGAGATTATCTGTGTGTCTGTCAATGACGCCTTCGTCATGAACGAATGGAAATCTGCGCAGGGCGCCGATCGCGTTACCTTCCTGCCGGATGGCAACGGCGAATTTACCGCCGGCATGGGCCTGTTGGTGGACAAGAACGAGCTTGGTTTTGGCAAGCGCTCCTGGCGCTATTCGATGCTGGTGCGCGATGGCGTTATCGAAAAGATGTTCATTGAAAAGGAGCAGCCCGGCGACCCGTTCTCGGTATCCGATGCGGATACAATGCTGGCACACCTCGATCCGCATGCGTCGCGGCCGCTCGATGTCACGGTTTTCTCCCGGCCAGGTTGCGTGTTCTGCGCGCGCGCCAAGGGAATGCTGACCGATGCCGGTATCGAGTTCGAAGAGCTGGTATTGAATCGCGACTATACGGATCGCACTCTGCGTGCAGTCGCAGACCGCACCAGCTACCCACAAGTCTTTGTAAACGGCCATCATATTGGTGGTGCGGATGAAGTGGCAGGCTGGCTCGGGCGAGGCAAGACCGAGGCAGCCTGACGCTGTCCTCGAGGTCGTGACGCGCCACATTCTGACGCCCAGGGGCACAGACATTGCGCCCTTGGGCGGCGGAATCCATAATCGTTGCCCCCGTTCGTCACCGGAGCAATTCCTGCAATGCAGATTTCGGATAAAAAATTATTGAAAACACAGGCCTACGTGAACGGCGTGTGGATCGATGCTGACAGTGGCGCGACCCTCGCAGTCACCAATCCGGCAAATGGCGACACGATAGCCAGGATTGCAAAATGCGGCACCGTGGAGACGCGTCGCGCGATCGAAGCGGCGCACAGCGCGTTGCCGGCCTGGCGCAATAAAGTGCCGAAGGAACGGGCAGCGATATTGCGCCGCTGGTACACGCTGATGATGGAAGCGCAGGATGACCTCGCGCAGATCCTGACGGCCGAACAGGGCAAACCGCTTGCAGAGGCCAAGGGCGAGATTGCCTATGGCGCCAGTTATATCGAATGGTTCGCCGAAGAAGGCAAGCGCATCTATGGCGACACGCTGGCTGGCCCGAGCAACGACAAGCGCGTCATCGTGATCAAGCAACCGGTTGGCGTGGTGGCCTGCATTACACCATGGAATTTTCCGAATGCGATGTTGACGCGGAAAATCGCGCCGGCACTAGCCGCGGGCTGCACCGTGGTTTGCAAACCGGCAAACGAAACGCCGCTGTCGGCCCTCGCCATTGTCGAGCTCGCGGAGCGCGCCGGTGTACCTGCCGGCGTAATCAATATCGTGGCTGGCATCACCCGCGAAATCGGCGCCGAACTCACCGCCAACCCGATCGTCCGCAAGCTCACGTTCACGGGCTCCACCGCGGTCGGCAAATTACTGATCGAGCAGTGTGCGGCCACGGTCAAGCGCACCTCCATGGAACTTGGCGGCAATGCGCCGTTTATAGTGTTTGACGACGCCGACCTGGACGCGGCGGTGAAAGGCGCGATGATCTGCAAGTTTCGTAACGCCGGTCAGACTTGCGTTTGTGCGAACCGTATCCTGGTACAGGAAGGCATTTATGATGAGTTTGCGGCGAGGCTGGTGAGTGCCATGGCGAGCCTCAAGCTCGGCGTCGGCACCGACAGCGGCGTTAACATGGGACCCTTGATCAATGAAGGCGCGGCCAACGATGTACTGACGTTCGTCGAGGACGCGGTCGCCAAGGGAGCGAAAGTTGCGGTCGGTGGCGGCGGCTCGGATCTTGGTGCCTGTTATGTGCAGCCGACTGTACTGACGAATGTCGGCAAAGACATGAAGGTATTTAAGGAAGAAATTTTCGGGCCGATTGCACCGCTGTTCAAGTTCAAGACCGAGGCTGAAGCCATTGCGATGGCGAACGACACGGAATTCGGTCTCGCCTGTTACTTTTATTCGCGAGACATCGGTCGCGTCTGGCGCGTCGCCGAAGGTCTCGAATACGGCATCGTTGGCATCAACGAAGGCATTATCTCGAACGAGATGGCGCCTTTCGGCGGCATGAAAGAGTCAGGCCAGGGTCGCGAAGGGTCGAAGTACGGCCTCGATGATTACCTGGAAATCAAGTACATGTGCGTTGGTGGCCTCAACCAATAGTGCGGGTATACAGGTCCGATTCCGGCTAGTTTGCGCTGTTCGCGGGCGTATACTGGCGGCATGCAACAGCACGAAATATTCGAACGGGCACGGCTGTCGCGCGATGCGCGCTTTGATGGCCGCTTTTTCGTTGGCGTAAAAACGACCGGAATCTACTGCCGGCCGATCTGCCCGGCAACGATGCCGAAAAAAGACAATGTCACGTACTATCCGAGTGCGGCCGCTGCCGGAGAGGCCGGCTTCCGCCCTTGCCTGCGCTGCCGTCCGGAGTGCGCGCCGGGGACGCCCGCGTGGAGCGGATCGTCAACCACAGTTCGTCGTGGTCTGCGGCTGATCGCTGAAGGCGCACTCGACGACGGCGGCATCGAGGAACTCGCAATGCGGCTCGGAGTGACGAGTCGGCATCTGCGGCGCTTATTCAGGAAACACCTCGGTGCGTCGCCACAGGCTGTTGCGCACACACAGCGGCTGCATTTCGCAAAACGCCTGATCGATGAAACGGACCTGCCGATGAACCGGATTTACGCAGCAGCCGGTTACGGCAGCCTGCGCCGATTCAACGACGCCTTTCAAAACACGTACGGCCGCGCGCCACGCGAGCTTCGTAAACGACGCGACAACAATTTGGCACTGTCGGGTGTTTTGAGCGTGCGCTTGCCCTGGCGAAGCCCATACGACTGGGACGGCATTATTGCGTTTCTCGCCGGTCGAGCGACCCCTGGCGTAGAACAGGTACAGGCAGACCGGTATTTTCGGACTATCCGCATCGACGGCCAGCCGGGTGTTATCGAGTGTGGCCCGGACCGGGGCACGAACAGTTTGTGCCTGCGAGTACATGGCGTGGCTACGCAAAGCCTGTTGCCGCTCGTGCAACGCGTGCGCGAGATATTTGACCTGGACGCCCCGGTGAGTGAAATCCGCAAGCTGTTGGCGAAGGACACGCTGCTCAAAGATTTGCTGCAGCAGCAACCCGGTATCCGTGTACCCGGGGCCTGGGACGGATTCGAACTCACGGTGCGCGCCATTCTCGGCCAGCAGGTGTCGGTCAAAGCGGCAACGACACTGGCCGGGCGTCTCGCCGAGCGTTACGGTGAAAGCGTCGCCGTGCCCGCCACGCTAGATGGCGAGCTCAGGCTCGATCGACTTTTCCCTGCGCCACAAAAACTGTGCCGCGCACGGTTCAACGAGCTTGGGCTGGTCACGAGCCGCGCCGACACGATCCGGCGTGTCGCTAAGGCAGTGTGCAATGGCAGCCTGACGTTTGACGCTGCGCGGACGCCGGACGATTTATGTCGCGAGTTAACCGCCATCAAGGGAATTGGCGATTGGACCGCGCAGTATGTTGCGATGCGGGTGTGCAAAAACCCGGATGCATTTCCGGCCTCGGACCTTGGCCTGTTGCAGGCGGTCGGTTTGCGGGGTACAGCGGGAAGCAAAATCTTGTGCGAGCGCGCCGAGGCCTGGCGGCCCTGGCGTGCCTATGCCGCGTTGTTGTTATGGAGTTCGTTGTCGAATTCCGGAGGTTGAATCATGTACTACTGCTATTTGGTGACGCCGATCGGTGAGCTGTTACTTGGCGGCGATGATGAAGGGTTGAGTCTCGTCGGGTTTCCGGAAGGCAAGCTGCGTTACGAGCCGGAACCGGGATGGACGCGCAACGAAGCGCCGTTCGTGGCTGCGCGCAAGCAACTCATGGAATACTTTTCCGGCAAACGCAAAACTTTCGATCTGCCGCTGAAGCTCAAAGGCACCGAGTTCCAGTTGCGCGTGCTGCAAGAGCTACAGCGCATCCCATATGGTGAGACAAGCTCGTATGGCGAGATCGCAAATCGCATTGGCCGGCCCAGGGCGGTGCGCGCGGTTGGCGCCGCGAATGGCCGCAATCCGATACCGATTATCGTTCCCTGCCACCGCGTCATCGGCAGCAACGGCTCGCTGACGGGTTTCGGGGGCGGGCTCGGAACCAAGCAGGCGTTGTTACGACTCGAAGCGGAAAATTGCGGCCTGCTACAGTAATTTATCCTGCAAGGCCCTGACGGCAGCGCTCGGTTCCACGCCACCGAGCAATCGTTGGTCGGACTGCAGAGTTGTCCGCCGCGATTCCACAGGCAGGACGCCTGCCCAGACCGGGATCGCATAGTCTTCCTCTTCGTCGGCCGGCATGCCCTGTGCGATCTTGGCCGAAGCTGATGCAATTGTGATTGCAATGACGCCGGTCATTTTTACTTCCTTGGGCAGCGGGTCGCGCAATTCCGCCCAGCGACCTGGCATGGTGTGGTCGCTGATGACACGCATCGCGTGCAGTTTCCCGGCCGTGGTTTCGACCAGCGATGGCGTTCCGAAGACGGTTGCGGAGCGGTAGTTCATCGACGAGTTGAACGCAGAACGAGCGAATACGAGGCCATCGAGCAGTGTGACATTGACGCAAACCTGGTCAGTCTGTTCCAGTAGCCGGACAACGCGAGCCTTGCGTGCGCCATGCAGGTAGATCGTGTCGCCCTCGCGGCCGTAGATCATCGGCACGACGACGGGCGCACCATCCTGGACAAAGCCAACCGCGGCAACGAGGCCGGCATCGAGCACGGCGTGCACAAGCTCTTTGTCATAGCGCGCTTTTTCGCGCAGCTGCCGGACCTTGTTCTTTGAGCCAATTGAGTAACTGTCGGTCATTTCAGTTCCCGGCCAACCAATGATCGGAAGGATCGTACCGCCTTCGTCCGGTTGCAACCACATGTTGTGGACTATTCGCCTTCCAGCACAAGATGTAGTAGCATCTGCGTCCGTACCAATTCGGTACGCACGGAGATGAGATGTAGATGGCAAGGCGGGCGGGGCGCCATGCGAGACGCATGATTGGACAGCAGGCATCACGTGATTCCTCTCAACACGTAGCTCTTGATACCCGGTTACCTGCGTGACCGGATACGGCAGTCCGAGCAGCGAACCGCCAGCCTGGCAACAGAACTGCAGAACAGCGACGCAATAGGGACCTTTGCTCCATTCACACGCAGTTGGTCGTCAGCCGGATACATCTTTGCTTGTTATGCCGCCCAGATTTCTGGGCGGCTTTTTTCTTGACGATGCCAGCAAATTCGCAGGTGACTCATGAGCAAGTTGTTTGTGCCGATCGGCCTGATAATGATGACACTCGCAGTCGGCTGCGCGTCAGGGCCCGCGGCTCCTGCTTATCCCGCGTTTGTCATTTCCGATGATCTTCCGGATATCTTCCTTGCCGCGCTGCCGGGAGTACGGGCGAAAGAATACGCAATCGACATGCGCACCCGAAGCTCGAGCAACCGTATCGATCTGCCCGCCGCGTGGTCGGGAACGACCGGTGGTGCTCCAGGCAAGTCCCTGGAAATTTTCGTCATAGCCGGCGAACTGAAAATAGCCGACTTCACATTGGCCGAAGGTGGCTATGCCTACATCCCGCCGGGCTCGCTCGGCTTCAAACTGGAAACGGAAAGCGGCGCCAGGATCCTCTATTTTCTCGCTGACCCGGACGCGGCTGCGAAAATCAGATCGGCGATTATCCTCGACAGCGGACTGGTCAACTGGCAGGCAACGGACTCGATTGGAATATTCGAGAAGGACCTGCGCCTGGATCCGGGCAGCGGCGAACGGACCTGGCTGGTGCGCTATGAGAGCGATGCGGCAATACCCTGGCAATCCGCTTCCACCATGCTCGAAGGTTATCTCGTTTCGGGCCAGTTTCAGGACAGCGAATGCGTCGCCGGCGAGCCGTACACGGAAATCTATCTGCCCGGCGGTTATTTTCGTCGACCTGGCGGCGCGGTTCATGGTGGACCGGCTGCTGCCGCACTACGGGAATCCGTCTGGTTTTTTCGCCAGCAACGCGAATCGACCACTAGTCTCGCCGCAGGCTGCGCCCCGCAATAGCCCCTGCTAGCGCTTTACCAGCCCTGTGATCTTGCTGCCGAGCTGCATCAGCTTGGTCAGCGTCGGTGTCGGAATTTCCCGGATCTGCTCATACCATTCGTTCGTCGTCGTAACGAATTGCAGCATGTTCTGAATACGTTGCTTGGTAATCGGGTCAGTATCTTCTTCGTCGAGAACTTCTCTCGCGGTGGTGCGCAGCATGGAAAGCGTCGGGTTGAGTTCGCGCTGCTTGCGCTGTTCTATGATGACGCGAAACAGCTCCCAGACATCGTGCAGTGACTCGAAATAGTCACGCCGATCGCCCAGCACGTGGGTCATGCGCACAAGGCCATAGCTTTGCAGTTCACGAATGCTGGTACTGACGTTGGAACGGGCGACCGACAAGGCATCGACAATCTGGTCGGCGCGCAACGGCTGCGGCGACAGGTACAGCAGGGCCTGAATCTGTGCAACGGTGCGATTGGTACCCCAGCGGGTCCCCATTTCGCCCCAGTGCAGGACGTATTTCTCGACGGCCGGCGATAGCTGCATGACATTTCCCGTTTTTCAGTTACGACTGAATTTAAAGAAGCTAGCTTGCGTTGGCAAGGAGAATGGCGCGGTGTGGCGCCGGCCACCCCTCCACGGTTTTTCCCGGGTCTGCAGGGTCGAGGGCTTCGCATAAAGATTCGAACGGCATCCACTCGGTAGTGCGCTGTTCCTCGACCGTGGTAACGGACACATCGATCAACTGGATGCCCGAGTAGCCGCTCTGCTGCAGCCACAATGTGAGTTCCGTAACGGTCGGCAAGAGCCATACGTTGCGCATGCGGGCGTAACGGCCCGGCGGCGAAAAAACCGCGGCCCCGTCACCCGGCAAGATAATCGTCTCCAGCACCAGCTGGCCAGCCGGCCGCAACATGCCGCGAAGCTGCCGCAAGTGTTGCAGCGGCGAACGCTGGTGATACAGCACGCCCATCGAAAAACAGGTGTCGAAACGGCGCTCATCCTGCGGCAGTTCCTCGCTGCGCAGCGGGAGCACGAATACATTGGTCGCCGGCAGAAAAATACCGATTGCCAGGAACTGCATGACGTACAGCAGCGTCGGGTCCACGCCAATAACCGTGCGGGCTCCGGCTGCCCGCATTTGCAGCGCGTAATATCCGTTACCGCAGCCCACGTCCAACACCAGGCGGTCAGTGAGCGGTGCAATGGCATTTGCCAGCCGCGCCCATTTGAGATCGCTGCGCCACTCACTGTTGATGCGAATGCCCGCCAATTCGAACGGTCCCTTGCGCCACGGAGCCAGGCGCAGCAATCCCCGGCGGATTTCATCAATTTTCCCTGCATCGCAGGACTGCAGGTCTTCGATGGCCTTGCGCCAGGCGGCGAAATCGCCGTGCGCCGAGTCGCTAAGCCGGCTGCGGATCAGTTGTTCGGTCGTCGCCCGCCAGTGCCCCAACCTGGCTGCGTCCAGGTGTCTCCACAGGGCGTCAAAATCAATCATTGCTACTTGATTGCGACGATCGAAACGAAATTGAAATACCGCAGCCAGACGCCACTGTGTGCAAACCCTGCCCGGGCGAGGCGTTCTTGATGTACCGATACGGTTTCGGGAATCAGCACATTTTCGAGCGCTGCCCGCTTGCGGCTTATTTCCAGCTGACTGTAATCATTGCGCCGCTTGTGCTCATGATGCAGCTCGACCAGCAGTTCCTCCATATGCGGGTCCTCATCGATAACCTTTTCCGATAGCAGAAACAGCCCGCCGGCTAGCATGCCGGCGTAAATTTTGGCAACCATCGTGTCTCGCGCCGCGACGTCGAGAAACTGCAGGGTGTAATTCATGACAACCATGGATGCGTTGGCGATGCCGACGTCGCGGATGTCTGCCTGGCAAACATCAACCGGCGTGGCTGCCGAATTTTCGTCAGCCGCAAGTACCTGCTTGCAACGACTGACCATGGCCGGCGCGTTGTCGACGGCAATAATCCTGCAGCCTGGCGCCTTTATTGCCGAGCGCATGGCGAGCGTTGCGGCGCCCAGCGAGCAGCCCAGGTCGTAGCAGACGGATCCGGCCATGGCATAGCGGGCCGCCAGCGAACCAATCGCCTCAATGGATGCGGCGTAGCCCGGAATCGACCGGCGCAGCATGTCTGGAAACACGTCAGCCACAGACTGGTTGAATGTGAACGGCTTATTGTCGTCCGCGCCGCTTGCGTAAATCGTGTCTTTGCTCATGGTCGTCGCGCTAGTGGATGTGGGACAATTCCGGCCCTTATGCTACGCGAACTTCACCAGGAACTCGGCATCCAGCCCGACTACGGTCAGGCGACCGGCCAGCCTTTATTTGACGAAGCTGCGGAGCTGGTCGACGTCGGGCCAAACCTGGTCGGGCGGATGCAGCGATTGACGCCATTGGCTGCGGCGCGATGGAATGCGATGGTCACCGCGGCAGCCGTGGAAAACATTGTTTTGCTCATGGTTTCCGGGTTTCGCAGCGTCGAATACCAGGCTGCCCTGATTCGCAACAAAATAAGTGCCGGCCAGCTGATTGACGACATCCTGAAGGTCAATGCCGCACCCGGTTTCAGCGAGCATCACACCGGGCGGGCGATTGACATTGCGACGCCGGGATGCAGGCCGCTGACCGAAGACTTCGAAACCACCGCTGCGTTTGGCTGGTTGCAGCGCCGGGCGGACGACTTCGGCTTCGCGATGAGCTACCCGCGGGAAAACGCCTGGGGAATCAGCTACGAGCCCTGGCATTGGTGCTGCAAAAACTAAAAAATCAGCGGCTTGGCTGTTGACACCCGGACAGCAGGATTAGACAATGCCCGGCTTGTGTCCGCGGAGGGGTACTCAAGCGGCCAACGAGGGCAGACTGTAAATCTGCTGGCTTATGCCTACGTAGGTTCGAATCCTACCCCCTCCACCAAACTATAGAGTTCGGCGGAGAGCAGGCCGAAGCGAGTATAGCAGTCTTGTGCATCCTCGTTGAGAGAGCGCCGCGAGACACAATCGGAGCCGGACGATTGACCGTGAGGTCAGCAACACGGCGGGGAAGACACATAGAGATTTAATGGAATCCAGACAGTTTGGTGACTTGGGACTGTCGGGATTTTTGCACGCCTCAGAAAAGGCGATTGAAGGGCTAAAGGCGGGTGTAGTTCAACGGTAGAACCTCAGCCTTCCAAGCTGATGACGTGGGTTCGATTCCCATCACCCGCTCCACTCAGAAGGTAGAGGGTCTGCCGGAACGAAGCCCACATAGCTCAGGGGTAGAGCACTTCCTTGGTAAGGAAGAGGTCCCCGGTTCAAATCCGGGTGTGGGCTCCAGGCAGTGGTTGGATTTTTTTGTACAAACTTGAGATACGCAGGAATAGAAGCTCATGTCAAAAGTAAAATTTGAAAGAACGAAACCGCACATCAACGTAGGCACGATTGGACACGTGGACCACGGCAAGACGACGCTGACGGCGGCGCTGACGAAGTGCATGGCAGAGATACACGGTGGTGAGGTTTCTGCGTACGACCAGATTGACAAGGCGCCGGAGGAACGGGCGCGCGGTATCACGATTGCGACGGCGCACGTGGAGTACCAGAGTGCGAATCGTCACTATGCACACGTTGACTGCCCGGGGCACGCGGACTATGTGAAGAACATGATCACGGGTGCGGCGCAGATGGACGGAGCGATCCTGGTGGTGAGTGCGGCGGACGGTCCGATGCCACAGACGCGGGAGCACATACTGCTGGCACGCCAGGTGGGTGTACCGTACATCGTGGTGTACATGAACAAGGCGGACCAGGTGGATGACGCGGAGCTGCTGGAGCTGGTGGAGATGGAAGTACGCGATCTGCTGTCGGTGTATGACTTCCCGGGCGATGACACGCCGATAATCACGGGCTCGGCGCTGAAGGCGTTCGACGGGGATACCTCGGAGATAGGCGTGCCGAGCGTGGTGAAGCTGGTGGAGGCGATGGACAGCTACATACCGATGCCGGAGCGGGCGATTGACGGTGATTTTCTGATGCCGGTGGAGGATGTGTTCTCTATCTCGGGACGCGGCACGGTGGTGACGGGGCGCATTGAGCGCGGCGTGATTAACGTGGGCGACGAAATCGAGATCGTGGGCATTCGGGACACGACGAAGACGACCTGCACGGGCGTCGAGATGTTCCGCAAGTTGCTGGACCGTGGTGAGGCGGGCGACAACGTGGGCGTATTGCTGCGCGGCACAAAGCGCGAAGAGGTGGAGCGCGGCCAGGTACTGGCGAAGCCGGGCTCGATCACGCCGCATACGCGGTTCGAGGCGGAGGTATACATTCTGACCAAGGATGAGGGTGGACGTCATACGCCGTTCTTCAAGGGTTATCGGCCGCAGTTTTACTTCCGCACGACGGACGTAACGGGAGCGGTGGAGCTGCCGGAGGGCACGGAGATGGTGATGCCGGGCGACAACGTGCAGATGGTGGTCGAATTGATCAACCCGATTGCGATGGAAGAAGGCTTGCGCTTCGCGATTCGCGAAGGCGGTCGTACCGTCGGCGCCGGTGTGGTCTCGAAGATCCTCAAGTAACAAGATTTCGGATTGGTGGATCGCGAGAATCAGGTACGCACAGCGTGTCGCGTACCTGGCCATCGCGATCTCACTTGAAAGGTAGGACGCGACAGGCCAGTAGCTCAATTGGCAGAGCGGCGGTCTCCAAAACCGCAGGTTGGGGGTTCGATTCCCTCCTGGCCTGCCAATTGATGATTACGGGTTTAGCTGGAGGGCCGCAGGGCCCGATGGTTTGAAATGAGTTCACAGACAGAAGCACCTCAGAGCGGAGCGCTGGATATCGTCAAGTTGCTGTTGGCAGCTGCGGCGATTATTGGCGGTCTTTACGCATATTATTTCTATGCGTTCCAGGTTTCCCTGCCGCTGCGTGTCCTTATGGTTCTGGCTGGTGCGGGAATTGGTATCGCTGTTGCGATGACCAGTACCCAGGGCCAAATGCTCTGGCAGTTTATTCAAGGTGCGCGCGTTGAATGGCGCAAGGTCGTCTGGCCAACGAAGCAGGAAACAACACAAACCGCTATCGCCGTGTTCGTTTTCACGCTGGTCATGATGTTGTTTTTCTGGGCGCTGGATTCGGGGCTGCTCTGGTTGACCAGGCGTCTGGTCGGCTAGGCGAAGCGGCTACACGTAAACAAAGGATTTTTCAGTGTCTCTACGCTGGTACATCGTTCACGCCTACTCGAACTTTGAGCACAAGGTGAAATCTTCGCTTGAAGAGCGAATCGAGCGCATGGGTTTGCAGGAAAAATTTGGCGAAATTCTTGTGCCAACCGAAGAAGTTGTCGAGATGAAGGAAGGGCAGAAGCGTCGCAGCGAACGCAAATTTTTTCCCGGCTACGTGCTGGTGCAGATGGAAATGGACGATGAGACCTGGCACCTGGTCAAGGAAGTACCAAAAGTACTCGGTTTCATTGGCGGGTCGAGTGACCGGCCGGCGCCGATTACAGACAAGGAGGCCGACCACATTCTGCAGCGGGTTAAAGAGGGCGTCGACAAACCGCGGCCGAAAGTCCTGTTTGAGCCGGGCGAAGTGGTGCGCGTTATCGATGGCCCATTCAATGATTTCAGCGGCGTTGTCGAGAATGTCAACTACGACAAAAGTCGCTTGCAGGTTGCTGTACAGATTTTGGGAAGATCAACGCCGGTCGAGTTGGATTTCGGCCAGGTTGAAAAGAGTTAGTTATTGGGGTCAGAGCCCTTTTTTCCCAGATGCGGTTGAAACCGAATCTGGGAAAAAAAGGGCTCTGACCCCGGCAATGAAGATCAATACGAGGAGCTATGGGTGAGCCATAGCGCTTGCACTCGGGAGAAAGAGAATGGCAAAGAAAGTAACGGGCTACATAAAGCTCCAGGTAGCCGCGGGCCAGGCAAATCCGTCGCCGCCCGTAGGTCCGGCGCTGGGCCAGCACGGTGTCAATATCATGGAGTTCTGCAAGGCGTTCAATGCTGCGACCCAGGGTCTCGAGCCGGGCCTGCCGACGCCGGTGATCATAACGGTGTATAGCGACCGTAGTTTCACCTTTATCACGAAGACGCCGCCAGCGGCGGTTCTGCTGCGCAAGACGGCAGGTATCCCGAAAGGATCCGGCACGCCGAACACTGCCAAGGTCGGTTCCGTAAGTCGTGCACAGCTGGAACAGATTGCCACGACCAAAATGCCCGACCTGACTGCAGCTGATATGGACGCAGCCGTGCGAACAATCGCGGGTACGGCGCGCAGCATGGGCATCGACGTGGCAGGAGTGAAGTGATGGCTGAGAGCAAACGTAAGAAGGCCGCTCGTGACAAGTTCGACGCCACGAAAACGTACCTCGTAGAGGAGGCGTTGCAGCTGGTCAGGGAGCTGGCTACGGCCAAGTTTCCGGAAAGCATTGACGTTGCCGTGAACCTCGGTGTGGATCCGCGCAAATCCGAACAGGTTGTCCGCGGTTCGACCGTGTTGCCGAACGGCACCGGCAAGTCCGTACGAGTTGCGGTTTTTGCACAAGGTGAAAATGCCGCAAAGGCCAAGGCTGCTGGCGCAGACCTTGTCGGTTTCGAGGATCTGGCGGAGAAAATCAAAGGCGGCGAACTGAATTTCGATGTTGTAATCGCAACGCCTGATGCGATGCGGATCGTTGGCCAGCTGGGACAGGTATTGGGTCCGCGTGGCCTGATGCCGAACCCTAAGGTCGGTACGGTGACGGCCGACGTCGAAGGCGCAGTCAAGAATGCCAAGGCCGGCCAGGTGCGTTATCGCACCGACAAGGCAGGCATCATTCATTGCCCGATTGGTCGCGCTGATTTTGCAGTTACTGCATTGAAGGAAAATCTCGATGCGCTGCTGAATGACCTGCGCAAGTCGAAACCGGCCTCCGCGAAGGGCTCGTACGTAAAGAAACTGACCATATCCAGCACCATGGGGCCGGGCGTGTCGGTTGATCGGGCGTCGATAGACGTCTAGTCAAGAATTCCGCGGTGGCGCCAGCCTAGTTTCTGGCGTCATTGCGGTTAGCCGCAAGGATGCGGCGATCGTCGAAGACCGTAGGCGATCAGTCAGGTGACTGATCTTAATAAACGCCTACGCAGATGGTGAATCCTTAGTCAGATTATCTGGCGACGGTGACCATTCGACAGGAGACGGATGTCTCCAAAGAGGTGGGTGAAGAAATTTTTCACCTGTGGTGTAACCGTTAGGCCAGGAGATATTCATGGCACTAAGACTCGAAGACAAGAAGGCTCTTGTCAAAGAGGTGAATGCGGTTGCGGCAGATTCTGTAACGGCCGTTGCGGCTGTTTACAGAGGTTTGTCGGTGTCCGAGATGACGGAACTGCGCAGCAGGGCGCGCGGTGCCGGCGTATACATGCGTGTGGTCAAGAACACGCTGGCTCGCCGTGCTATCGAGGGTACCGAATTTGAGTGTATGCAAGCCACACTCAAGGGGCCAATCCTGCTTGCGTTCGCAAAAGACGATCCAGGTGCAGCTGCCAGGATCATCAAAGATTTCGCCAAGGAGCACGAAGCTCTGCAGGCGGTATCGCTGGCGGCCGGTGGGCAACTGCTGCCGGGCACTGATTTGGCCAAGCTGGCAGAACTGCCAACGCTGGATCAGGCTCGCGCAATGTTGCTTGGCGTGTTGTCGGCACCGATGTCCAAGCTGGTTCGCACTCTGGCGGAGCCCTCGGCAATGCTCGCGCGTACTTTGAACGCGCGCGCCGGCCAGAAGGCAGCCTAGGACCGAAACAATTTAACTACCTGACTCAGGAAAGAAACTTTAAAGGAAATTTGAAATGGCAATGTCAAACCAAGATCTGCTCAAAGAGTTGAGCGCAAAGCCAATCATGGAAGTTGTTGATCTCGTCAAGATGCTCGAGCAAGAGTGGGGCGTATCAGCAGCAGCACCTGTCGCTATGGTTGCCGGGCCGGCAGCTGGTGGCGAGGCCGCGGTGGCTGAAGAAAAGGACGAATTCAATGTCGTTCTGACCGGCTTCGGTGAAGCAAAAGTTGGCGTCATCAAAGCGGTCCGCACGATTACCGGGTTGGGCCTGAAAGAGGCGAAAGACGCTGTCGAAGGCGTGCCATCCGTAATCAAGGAAGGCGTTGCGAAGGGCGAGGCAGAAAATATCAAGAAGCAGCTTGAAGAAGCTGGCGGCACGGTAGAGCTGAAGTAGTCAGCTCTGAATGTTCCCGCAGTATTTTTTGCTAACGACCCGGCGGGTCACAAGTCGGGCAAGCGGCCAGTCGCATTGCGATTGGCCGCTTGCGCGCATCTGTAATTAACGAAGGTATTCTCGAATGGCCTATTCATTCACTGAGAAAAAACGCATCCGTAAGAACTTTGGCAAACGGCCGACGATTCTCGACGTGCCCTACTTGCTCTCGATCCAGGTCGACTCTTATAAGAAGTTCCTGCAAACGGACAAGTCTATCGAAGAGCGTGACGACCGCGGTCTGCATGCCGCATTCCGGTCTGTCTTCCCGATTGTGAGCTACTCGGGAAACGCGGCTCTCGAATATGTGAGCTACCGCCTCGGCGATCCCGTATTCGACGTCAAGGAATGCCAGATGCGTGGCCTGACGTATGCCGCACCGATTCGCGTGCTGGTGCGGCTTGTCATTTATGATAAAGATGCGAGCGGCACTCCAAAGCCGGTAAAGGACATTCGCGAACAGGAAGTCTACCTCGGCGAAATGCCGCTTATGACCGATCACGGTACCTTTGTCATCAACGGTACCGAGCGCGTAATCGTTTCTCAGCTGCATCGTTCACCGGGCGTGTTTTTCGATCACGACAAAGGAAAAACACACAGCTCGGGCAAGCTGCTGTTCTCAGCACGCATTATTCCGTACCGTGGTTCATGGCTGGACTTCGAATTTGATCCAAAGGATGCGTTGTTTGCGCGCATCGACCGGCGGCGGAAATTGCCGGTAACGATCATCCTCCGTGCGCTCGACATGAGTAACGAAGAGATGCTCGACCTGTTTTTTGAGAAGAATGACTTTTACCTGTCCAAAGACGAAATTACGATGGGTCTGGTTGCCGAGCGTCTGCGTGGCGATACAGCGACTTTCGACATCAGGATCGGGCGAAAAGTAATTGTCGAAGAAGGTCGACGAATTACGGCGAAGCATGTGCGCGAAATTGCGCAGTCGAAGGTCGACTCCCTGGTCGTGCCCGCTGAGTACCTTGATGGCGAAATTCTCGCGCACGATATCGTTGACACGGACACCGGCGAGCTACTGGCTGCGGCAAATGCGGAGCTCACGACGGATCTGGTCAATGAGTTGGTGAGTAAAGGTGTCGAGCACATTCGTACACTTTACGTAAATGACCTGGATCGCGGCGCGTTCATATCAAATACCCTGAACATCGATCCGTCGACCACCCGACTTGAGGCGTTGGTCGAGATCTATCGCATGATGCGCCCCGGCGAGCCGCCGACCAAAGAAGCTGCCGAGAACCTGTTCCAGAACCTGTTCTTCAATTCAGATCGTTACGACCTGTCTGCTGTTGGCCGGATGAAGTTCAATCGTCGAGTTGGTCGCGATTCGTCGGACGGTGCTGGCGTCCTGAACAAGGATGACATTCTTGCTGTGCTCAAGACTCTCATCGATATTCGCAACGGTTTTGGCACAGTCGATGATATTGATCATCTTGGCAACCGTCGTGTGCGTAGTGTCGGCGAGATGGCAGAGAACGCATTCCGTGTTGGCCTGGTGCGCGTTGAACGTGCCGTCAAGGAGCGCCTGACGCAGGCTGAAGCCGACGCGTTAATGCCACAGGAAATGATTAATGCGAAGCCGGTCGCTGCAGCCGTCAAGGAGTTCTTCGGTTCGAGTCAGTTATCGCAGTTCATGGACCAGAACAATCCACTGTCGGAAGTTACCCACAAGCGCCGCGTATCGGCGCTCGGGCCAGGTGGATTGACGCGTGAGCGAGCGGGTTTCGAAGTTCGCGACGTACACCCGACACATTACGGTAGGGTCTGCCCGATTGAAACTCCGGAAGGTCCGAATATCGGCCTGATCAATTCCCTGGCTGTCTACGCGCGCACCAATGAATACGGCTTCCTTGAAACGCCGTACCGAAAGGTAACCGGCGGCAAGGCGACAGCGCAGATCGAATACCTGTCTGCAATTGAGGAAAGCCAGTATGTAATTGCGCAGGCGAACGCCGAGCTCGACAAAAGCGGCAAGTTCACCGATGACCTGGTTGCGGTGCGTCACAAAAATGAGTTCACGCTATCGGCACCCGACGCGATTAACTACATGGACGTCTCGCCGCGACAGATCGTTTCCGTGGCTGCATCGCTGATCCCGTTCCTCGAGCACGATGATGCGAACCGCGCTTTGATGGGATCCAACATGCAACGACAGGCCGTGCCGACACTGCGCGCCGAAGCACCGCTGGTTGGTACCGGTATGGAGCGTGCAGTTGCCATCGATTCCGGCGTAACGGTGGTCGCGCGTCGCGGTGGCATCGTTGATTCAGTCGATGCGTCACGCATTGTTGTGCGCGTCAACGACGAAGAGACCAGCGCTGCTGAGGCCGGCGTGGATATCTACAACCTGACCAAGTACACGCGCTCCAACCAGAATACCTGTATCAATCAACGCCCGCTGGTTAAAGGCGGCGATACGATTTCTACCGGTGACGTTTTGGCGGATGGCCCGTCGACGGACATGGGCGAACTCGCGCTCGGCCAGAACCTGCTGGTCGCATTCATGCCATGGAATGGCTACAACTTTGAGGACTCGATCCTGATTTCGGAACGAGTGGTCAAAGAAGATCGCTTCACTACCATACACATCGAAGAACTGCAGTGTGTCGCGCGTGACACGAAACTCGGCCCGGAAGACATCACCTCCGACATTCCAAACGTCGGTGATGCCGCTTTGGCCAAACTTGATGAGTCGGGTATAGCCTTCATTGGTGCCGAAGTTAAGGCTGGCGACATCCTGGTAGGCAAGGTCACGCCGAAAGGCGAAACGCAGCTGACTCCGGAAGAGAAGCTGTTGCGCGCAATTTTTGGCGAAAAAGCATCTGATGTGAAGGATACCTCGCTGCGCGTGCCGCCCGGCATGGATGGAACGGTTATCGACGTACGCGTATTCACGCGTGACGGTGTCGAGAAGGATCTGCGTGCCCTTTCGATCGAAAAGGCCGAGCTCGAGAGTGTACGCAAGGACCTCGATGACACGCTGCGAATTCTCGAAGAAGATATCTACCAGCGCGTCGAGCGCATGCTGGTCAACAAGATCGCACAGGGTGGGCCGAACAAGCTCAGCTCAGGATCGAAGATCACGAGTACGTACCTTGCAGAACTGCCGCGAGAGAAATGGTTTGAGATCAGGCTTAAGAACGACGACGCGAACGAGGCTTTGCAAAATGCGTTTGAGCGCCTGAACGCGCAGCGCGAAGAATTCGATCGTCGCTTCGAAGCGAAGAAGATGAAGATCACTGCGGGCGACGATCTGGCGCCGGGTGTTCTGAAAATGGCCAAAGTCTATCTTGCTGTGAAGCGCCGCATCCAGCCCGGCGACAAGATGGCAGGCCGGCACGGTAACAAGGGCGTGATCTCGACGATCGTGCCACTCGAAGACATGCCGTATCTCGAAGATGGCAATCCGGTCGATATCGTGCTCAATCCGCTGGGCGTACCGTCGCGCATGAACGTCGGCCAGGTGCTGGAAACTCACCTGGGCTGGGCAGCGAAGGGTCTCGGTAAGAAGATCGACAAGATGTTGAAGGCACAGGAATCGATCATCAAGATTCGCCAGTTCCTGGAAGCGCTGTACAACAAGACCGGCGGCGGCACTGAAGACCTGAAGTCATTTTCGGATGCCGAAATTCTCGAGTTGGCAAAGAATCTGACCGGCGGTGTACCGATAGCAACGCCCGTTTTTGACGGTGCTGATGAAGCTGAAATCAAGGCTCTGCTGGTATTGGCTGAGCTTGATGAATCAGGCCAGTCGCGTTTGACCGATGGACGAACTGGTGAGCAGTTCGATCGGGATGTGACCGTAGGCTACATGTACATGCTCAAGCTAAATCACCTCGTTGACGACAAGATGCATGCGCGTTCGACTGGTCCGTACAGCCTGGTTACGCAGCAGCCACTCGGCGGTAAGGCGCAGTTCGGTGGTCAGCGCTTCGGTGAGATGGAAGTCTGGGCGCTGGAAGCCTACGGCGCCGCCTATACCCTGCAGGAAATGTTGACCGTTAAGTCGGACGACGTGCAGGGACGTACCAAGATGTACAAGAACATCGTCGACGGCGAACACGAAATGGACGCCGGAATGCCGGAATCGTTCAATGTCCTGGTCAAAGAGATTCGATCTTTGGGCATCAACATTGAGCTGGAGACAGACTAATGAAAGATCTGCTGAAGCTATTCAAATACCAGAATCCCGTTGATGATTTCGAGGCGATTCGTATCGGCCTCGCATCACCGGACATGGTGCGTTCGTGGTCATTCGGCGAAGTAAAGAAGCCGGAGACGATCAACTATCGGACGTTCAAGCCGGAACGCGATGGTTTGTTCTGCGCCAAGATTTTCGGGCCGATCAAGGACTATGAGTGCCTTTGCGGCAAGTACAAGCGCCTCAAGCATCGCGGCGTCGTCTGCGAAAAGTGCGGTGTTGAAGTTACGCAGACCAAGGTGCGCCGTGAGCGCATGGCTCATATTGAGCTGGCGAGCCCGGTAGCGCATATCTGGTTCCTGAAATCGCTGCCGTCGCGAATTGGCCTGATGTTGGATATGACGCTCAGAGAGATTGAGCGTGTACTGTATTTCGAAGCGTTTGTGGTGATCGAGCCTGGCATGACTGATCTTGAGCGCGGCCAGCTGCTGACCGATGACATGTATCTCGATGCGCTGGAGCAGTATGGCGACGAGTTCGACGCGCGCATGGGCGCCGAAGCGGTACGCGAAATGCTTGGCACCATCGATCTGCAGCGCGAAATGATCCAGGTTCGTGAGGACATGAGCTCGACCCGTTCGGAAACCAAGATCAAGCGACTCTCCAAGCGGCTCAAATTGATCGAGTCGTTCATTGAATCGGGTAACAAGCCGGAGTGGATGGTATTGACCGTGCTGCCGGTGCTTCCGCCCGACCTTCGGCCGCTGGTTCCGCTGGATGGTGGCCGTTTCGCGACCTCGGATCTGAATGACCTTTATCGTCGCGTTATTAACCGCAACAATCGTCTGCGCCGGCTGCTGGAGTTGAATGCTCCGGACATTATCGTGCGCAACGAAAAGCGCATGCTGCAGGAATCAGTTGACGCTCTGCTGGACAACGGTCGGCGTGGCCGCGCCATCACCGGAACCAACAAGCGACCGCTGAAATCGCTCGCCGACATGATCAAGGGCAAGCAGGGCCGATTCCGGCAGAACCTGCTTGGCAAGCGCGTTGACTACTCTGGCCGCTCGGTTATCGTCGTTGGGCCAACGCTGAAGCTGCATCAATGCGGTTTGCCGAAGAAGATGGCGCTCGAACTGTTCAAGCCGTTCATTTTCTCGAAGCTGCAGTTGCGTGGTGAAGCTACTACGATCAAGGCGGCCAAACGCCTCGTCGAACGCGAAGGCGCCGAAGTCTGGGATATTCTCGAGGAAGTTATTCGCGAACATCCGGTACTTCTGAACCGCGCTCCGACTTTGCACCGTTTGGGCATCCAGGCGTTTGAGCCGGTGCTCATCGAAGGCAAGGCGATTCAGCTGCATCCACTCGTCTGCACGGCATTCAACGCAGACTTCGACGGCGACCAGATGGCGGTACACGTACCGTTGTCGATTGAGGCGCAGCTCGAAGCGCGCGCCCTGATGATGTCGTCAAACAACATCCTGTCCCCGGCTAACGGTGATCCGATCATTGTGCCGTCGCAGGACGTCGTGCTTGGGCTCTATTACATGACCCGTTCGCGCGTAAATGCCAAGGGCGAAGGCATGCTGCTGACCGACATCGATGAAGCACGTCGCGCCTTCGAAAGCGGCGCAGCCGATCTGCAGGCGATCGTCAAGATTCGTGTCCCCGTCATAGAGACTGACGAGCATGGCGGTAGCATTACGAAGGTAAAACTGGTCAGAACGACAATTGGTCGTGCATTGTTGTCGAGCATTCTGCCGTCCGGTATGAGTTTTGACCTGGTTAACAAGGCAATGTCGAAAAAAGCGATCTCTGGCGTAATTAACGCCTGCTATCGCCAGCTTGGACTGAAAAAGACGGTCGTGTTTGCGGACCAACTCATGTACATGGGCTTTCGCTATGCGACTCTCGCCGGTATTTCGATTGGCGTTAACGACATGGTCGTTCCGGAAAGCAAGAGCGCAATACTCGCGGTTGCCGAGGCCGAGGTTAAGGAAATCCAGGACCAGTATTCATCGGGTCTTGTTACGGAAGGCGAACGTTACAATAAGGTTGTTGATATCTGGTCGCGCACCAATGACCAGGTAGCAAAGGCAATGATGGACAAGCTTGGCGTCGAAATCGTAAAGGATTCGGCGGGTAAAAGTGTCGAACAGGAATCGTTTAACTCCATTTACATGATGGCGGATTCCGGTGCCCGCGGTTCAGCTGCCCAGATTCGGCAGCTGGCTGGAATGCGAGGCCTGATGGCGAAGCCGGACGGCTCCATCATCGAGACGCCGATTACCGCCAACTTCCGTGAAGGCCTGGACGTATTGCAGTACTTCATCTCGACCCATGGCGCTCGCAAGGGCCTCGCCGACACCGCGCTGAAAACCGCTAACTCCGGCTACCTGACGCGTCGACTTGTCGATGTGGCACAGGACCTGGTGGTCACTGAAGTGGACTGCCAGACGCGCAATGGTGTTGCCATGGCGCCGCTGGTTGAAGGCGGCGACATTGTCGAGCCTCTGCACGAGCGCGTGCTCGGTCGTGTGCTGGCCGAGGCAGTGTTAATGCCCGGTAGCGACAAGGTTGCCTATGATGCCGGCACAATGCTCGACGAGGAAACGGTACAGCGGCTTGAGGAACTGTCGATCGATCGGGTCGTGGTCCGCTCACCGATCACTTGCGAGAATCGCTACGGCATTTGTACCCAGTGCTATGGACGCGACCTTGCGCGCGGACATCGTATCAATATTGGTGAGGCAGTCGGCGTTATTGCTGCGCAGTCAATTGGCGAACCCGGCACTCAGCTGACCATGCGTACTTTCCATATTGGCGGTGCGGCCTCTCGTTCTGCGGCAATCAACAATATCGAGATCAAGTCGAATGGTATTGCGAAACTCGTCAACATCAAGACGGTATCCCACCACAAGGGTTATCTCGTTGCAGTTTCTCGCTCTGGTGAAATTTCGGTAACTAACGATCAGGGTCGTGAGCGCGAGCGATACAAGGTACCGTATGGCGCAACGATCACGATTGCTGACGAAGAAAGGGTAAAACAGGGGCAGGTGGTTGCCAGCTGGGATCCGCATACACACCCGGTTGTTACAGAAGTTGCGGGCAAACTGAGATTCGACGATTTCCTTGATGGTATCACCGTCAGCGAGCAGGTCGACGAGTTCACCGGCCTAAGCAGCATTGTTGTCATGGATCCGAAGAGTCGCGGCGGCTCCGGCAAAGATCTTCGCCCGGTAGCGCGCCTGGTTGACGATAACGGCGCGCCAATCTGTTTCGCTAATACTGAAATTCCGGCTGTGTATGCGTTGCCAGCAGGTGCAATTATTTCGATGTCTGATGGCGCCAAAGTGTCCGTTGGCGACGTAATTGCACGCATTCCGCAGGAATCGTCAAAGACTCGCGATATCACCGGCGGCTTGCCGCGCGTGGCGGATTTGTTCGAAGCCAGAAAGCCAAAAGAGCCGGCAATCATGGCGGAGCATTCCGGTACAGTTAACTTCGGCAAGGAAACCAAGGGCAAACGCCGCCTGGTAATAACTGATGAAACGGGCGAGAGCTACGAGACGCTGATTCCGAAATGGCGTCACCTGAACGTGTTCGAGGGCGAACAGGTTGTGCGCGGCGAGACCATCGCCGATGGTGAGCCGAATCCGCATGACATTTTACGCCTGCAGGGCGTTGAGAATCTCGCCGACTATCTCGTGCGCGAAATTCAGGACGTATACCGATTGCAGGGTGTGAAGATCAATGACAAGCACATCGAAGTCATTATCCGCCAGATGCTGCGTAAGGTCGTTGTTGCTACGCCAGGTGAAAGCAACTACCTGCGCGGTGAACAGGTCGATCGCGCGCGCTATCTTGAGGTATGCGATCAGTTGCAGATGCAGGGCAAAGAGCAGATGACAATCGAGCCACTGCTGCTGGGCATTACCAAGGCATCGCTGGCAACCGAGTCGTTTATCTCTGCGGCATCCTTCCAGGAGACGACCCGGGTTCTGACGGAGGCGGCCGTGCGTGGTTTGCGCGACGACCTGCGTGGACTGAAGGAAAACGTTATCGTCGGCCGCTTAATTCCTGCCGGCACTGGATACGCGCACCATGCGGAGCGCCGACGTACCCGGGAGCAGGATCTGGCCGACCAGCTGAAGCAACTCGACAACGTCGCTGCGGCCGAGGCGGAGAGCGATGCCGAAGCAGCCGAGTCCGAGATCGATGCACTGGAAGCCGCGCTTACCGCTGAGGTCGGTGCGGCGGCTGAGAACGCGAGGGAGGCGTAAGAAGGGCTTAAAAAACAAGCACTTATAGTGATGATCTGCGAACTGCGCAGAACCACGGTGCGCACGGCCGGCACGCAGTTGACAGCGACTTGCACGCGTCACTACAATGCCCGCCCTTGACCCCGGGGCCCGCCACACGCGGGCCTTGATTTTAGATCCCGCGCTCTGAATCACGATGGATTCGGCAGTCGGGTGCGCCTGCTTGTAAGGCGTGACTTTTTTTGCATAACCTTAATGAGATGAGGGCCCATGGCCACAGTCAATCAGTTAGTACGCAGTCCGCGCGCCACAAAGCGGGCCAAAAGTACAGTTCCGGCGCTTGAGTCCAGCCCGCAAAAACGCGGCGTCTGTACGCGTGTCTATACAACCACGCCGAAAAAACCGAATTCGGCGATGCGAAAGGTCGCGCGTGTACGCCTGACCAATGGCTTTGAGGTGACCTCGTATATTGGTGGTGAAGGCCACAACCTGCAGGAGCACTCCGTCGTCCTGATTCGTGGTGGTCGTGTCAAGGATCTGCCAGGTGTTCGTTATCACACAATTCGCGGCACGCTCGATTGTGCTGGCGTAACGGCACGCAGACAGGGCCGTTCCAAGTACGGCGCCAAGCGTCCGAAATCCTAATAGAGACCAAAAATGTCCAGAAGATCCCAGGCCCCGAAACGCAATATTCTGCCCGACCCAAGGTTCAGCAGCCTGCTGCTTGCCAAGTTCATGAACATGATCATGGTAGACGGCAAGAAATCTGTTGCCGAGCGCATCATTTACGGCGCTATTGAACGCATTTCTGAAAAAGAAACGCATGCTGATGACAAGGCTCTCGAGTTGCTGGAGTCTGCACTGGACAACGTCAAACCGATGGTGGAGGTCAAGGCGCGACGCGTAGGTGGTGCCACCTACCAGGTACCGGTCGAGGTTCGTCCGGCGCGGCGTCAATCGCTTGCTATGCGATGGGTAATCGACGCGGCGCGTAATCGAAGCGAAAAATCCATGGCGCATCGCCTCGCGCACGAGTTGCTTGATGCCGCCGAAAATCGTGGCACTGCGGTCAAAAAGAAAGAAGATACACATCGCATGGCCGAAGCGAATAAAGCGTTCTCGCACTACCGTTGGTAGTGCCGGTCCTAGTACCGAGTATTTCAGGATAATTTGAGATCAGCGCGTGGCCCGCACAACACCCATCGAGCGTTACCGGAATATCGGCATTATGGCTCATATCGATGCTGGTAAGACCACGACCACAGAGCGCATTCTTTTCTATACCGGTGTTTCGCACAAGATAGGCGAAGTTCATGATGGTGCGGCCATTATGGACTGGATGGAGCAAGAGCAAGAGCGCGGCATCACGATTACTTCCGCTGCTACAACCTGTTTCTGGCAGGGCATGGACAAGCAGTTCGAGCAGCACCGCATCAATATCATTGACACGCCAGGGCATGTCGACTTCACAATCGAAGTTGAACGTAGTCTGCGTGTACTTGATGGTGCAGTAACAGTGCTCTGTTCTGTTGGCGGCGTTGAGCCGCAGACCGAAACGGTCTGGCGGCAAGGCAATAAATACAAGGTGCCGCGGCTGATCTTTGTCAACAAAATGGATCGTGCCGGCGCCAATTTTCTGCGTGTGGTCAAACAGGTCAGAGAGCGACTGGCGGCGAATCCGGTACCGATCCAATTGCCAATCGGCGCGGAAGAAAAGTTTGTCGGTGTGGTCGACCTGGTCGGTCTGCGCGCCGTTTACTGGCACGAGACAAACATGGGCATGACCTATGAGGCCCGTGAAATTCCGGCGGAGATGCAGAGCGAAGTCGCGCTTTGGCGAGGCAAAATGATTGAAGCTGCGGCTGAAGGTGACGAAGCCCTGCTGAACAAATTCCTCGAGAGCGGCGAGCTGTCCGCGGACGAAATTCACCGCGGACTGCGCGAACGGACGCTGCGTGGGGAGATCGTAGTTACGATGTGCGGTTCGGCCTTTAAGAACAAGGGCGTGCAGGCGATGCTTGATGCGGTAATTTATTACATGCCGTCACCCGTCGATGTGCCCGCGATTGTGGGTATCGATGACAATGGTAAGGACAGCGAGCGGCATGCGGATGACGGCGAGCCGTTTGCTGCCCTCGCATTCAAGATTGCCACCGACCCTTTCGTCGGCAACCTGACGTTTTTCCGTGTTTACTCGGGCGTGCTGAATTCGGGCGATACGATCATGAACCCGATTAAGGGCAAGAAAGAGCGGATTGGTCGAATCCTGCAAATGCACGCGAACGACCGCAAAGAGATCAAGGAGGTTCGCGCTGGCGACATCGCTGCAGCGGTTGGCCTCAAGGATGCGACCACCGGCGACACTCTCTGCGACCTGAAGCGGCAAATAACTCTGGAGCGCATGGAATTCCCGGAGCCCGTAATCTCGGTGGCGGTCGAGCCAAAGACCAAAGCTGACCAGGACAAGATGGGCGTGGCGCTGCAAAAGCTGGCGAAGGAGGATCCGTCATTCCGCGTGCATACGGATGAGGAGTCCAATCAGACTATCATTTCAGGCATGGGCGAGCTGCACCTCGACATCATTGTCGATCGCATGCGTCGTGAGTTCAGCGTTTCCGCGAATGTTGGCAAGCCACAAGTCGCATACCGCGAAACGATTCGTAAGACCGTAGAACAAGAAGGCAAGTTCATTCGCCAGTCTGGTGGTCGCGGTCAGTACGGGCACGTGTTCCTGCGAATCGAGCCGCGCGAACCGGGCTCCGGCTATGAATTCGTGAATGGCATCGTTGGCGGTGTTGTACCACGAGAGTACATCGGTGCCGTTGACAAGGGCATCCAGGAGCAAATGCAAAATGGCGTGATCGCTGGCTTCCCTGTTGTGGACTGCAAAGTAACGTTATTCGACGGTTCCTATCATGATGTGGATTCGAGCGAAATGGCGTTCAAGATTGCAGGCAGTATGGGCTTCAGGGAGGGCGCACAGAAGGCGCACCCGGTGCTGCTGGAGCCCATCATGAAAGTTGAGGTAGTTACGCCGAATGACTATATGGGAGATGTAATGGGCGACCTGAATCGTCGTCGCGGTCTTCCTCAAGGCATGGATGAGTCGCCTTCGGGTAAGATCATCCGCGCCGAAGTGCCGTTAGCCGAAATGTTCGGTTATTCCACAGACCTGCGCTCGATGAGTCAGGGACGTGCGGTTTATTCAATGGAGTTTTCAAGGTATTCCGAAGTGCCGCAGAACGTGGCCGACACCGTAATGAAGAAAGCGAGCTGAAAAAATGTCAAAAGTAAAATTTGAAAGAACGAAACCGCACATCAACGTAGGCACGATTGGACACGTGGACCACGGCAAGACGACGCTGACGGCGGCGCTGACGAAGTGCATGGCAGAGATACACGGTGGTGAGGTTTCTGCGTACGACCAGATTGACAAGGCGCCGGAGGAACGGGCGCGCGGTATCACGATTGCGACGGCGCACGTGGAGTACCAGAGTGCGAATCGTCACTATGCACACGTTGACTGCCCGGGGCACGCGGACTATGTGAAGAACATGATCACGGGTGCGGCGCAGATGGACGGAGCGATCCTGGTGGTGAGTGCGGCGGACGGTCCGATGCCACAGACGCGGGAGCACATACTGCTGGCACGCCAGGTGGGTGTACCGTACATCGTGGTGTACATGAACAAGGCGGACCAGGTGGATGACGCGGAGCTGCTGGAGCTGGTGGAGATGGAAGTACGCGATCTGCTGTCGGTGTATGACTTCCCGGGCGATGACACGCCGATAATCACGGGCTCGGCGCTGAAGGCGTTCGACGGGGATACCTCGGAGATAGGCGTGCCGAGCGTGGTGAAGCTGGTGGAGGCGATGGACAGCTACATACCGATGCCGGAGCGGGCGATTGACGGTGATTTTCTGATGCCGGTGGAGGATGTGTTCTCTATCTCGGGACGCGGCACGGTGGTGACGGGGCGCATTGAGCGCGGCGTGATTAACGTGGGCGACGAAATCGAGATCGTGGGCATTCGGGACACGACGAAGACGACCTGCACGGGCGTCGAGATGTTCCGCAAGTTGCTGGACCGTGGTGAGGCGGGCGACAACGTGGGCGTATTGCTGCGCGGCACAAAGCGCGAAGAGGTGGAGCGCGGCCAGGTACTGGCGAAGCCGGGCTCGATCACGCCGCATACGCGGTTCGAGGCGGAGGTATACATTCTGACCAAGGATGAGGGTGGACGTCATACGCCGTTCTTCAAGGGTTATCGGCCGCAGTTTTACTTCCGCACGACGGACGTAACGGGAGCGGTGGAGCTGCCGGAGGGCACGGAGATGGTGATGCCGGGCGACAACGTGCAGATGGTGGTCGAATTGATCAACCCGATTGCGATGGAAGAAGGCTTGCGCTTCGCGATTCGCGAAGGCGGTCGTACCGTCGGCGCCGGTGTGGTCTCGAAGATCCTCAAGTAAACACAACAGGGGTCAGAGCCCTTTTTGAAAAAGGGCTCTGACCCCGATACAGGGAAATAACATGGCAACCAATCAAAACATACGTATTCGACTGAAAGCGTTTGATCATCGGCTGATCGACAACTCGGCGCGCGAGATCGTGGACACGGCAAAGCGGACCGGTGCGACCGTCAAGGGCCCGATTCCCTTGCCGATGAAAAAAGAGCGTTTCACGATCCTGATCTCGCCGCACGTCAACAAGGATGCACGTGACCAGTACGAGATCCGCACGCACAAGCGCCTCATGGACATTGTTGACCCGACGGACAAGACGGTTGACGCGCTCATGAAGCTCGAATTGCCGGCTGGCGTCGATGTTCAGATCAAGCTGAATTAAGCGTTTAAAAACAGATAGTTAGGGCATAGTCGAGAGCCCAGGACCGCAATCAGAAAAAAAAGGCCTGGCGCGAGGGCAAAAAGCCTTGTGCGAAGCGGTTTTGCGGCTATAATTGCGGGCTCGCTGGATTTGGCCGGGCCGGGAGTCGGCCAATTCTGGATCAGGCGCCACTGTAGTCATAGTGACGCCTGAATATTCAGTCACCAGGCAACCGAAGGTGACACTGCAAATCCCGGATCGCCGAAGCGATCATGATGTATCGATTCGGAACCAGGGTCAGCCCCAGAGCTTTTGAGAACATGATGTTCTCGGCGATGGCTGGCCCTTTCGCATGTCTGGAGTTTGGGCGTCGCCTGCATGGCGGCCGCCGACAGGCAGGCACAACAGTTCGGATCAATCGAAATCCGCGCGGTGACAGAGATTTTTGGATTAGCGACTGACCAATCGTAGTCAGTTAGAGGTTTTGAAGATGACAATGGGTCTTGTTGGCCGCAAGTGCGGCATGACACGCGTGTTCACGGCAGACGGGATTTCTGTGCCCGTGACTGTGATCGAGGCGCAGCCGAACCGCATCTCCCAGGTAAAGACGGTTGAGAGCGACGGCTATTGCGCAGTGCAGGTAACCGCCGGCAAGCGTAAGCCGTCGCACGTTTCCAGGGCGCAAGCTGGCCATTTTGCAAAAGCGAATGTTGAAGCCGGCGACCTGAGCACCGAATTTCGGCTGGACGAAAAAGAAGCCGCTGATGTCGCGACTGGTACCGAAATCAATGTTTCCGCCTTCGAGGTTGGCCAGAAAGTTGATGTTGTTGGCACCACGATCGGCAAGGGATTTGCCGGTACTGTAAAACGGCATCACTTTCGTACCCAGGACGCGACCCATGGAAACTCAAGGTCGCACCGCGTTCCCGGCTCTATTGGCCAGAATCAGACGCCAGGCCGCGTTTTCAAGGGCAAGAAGATGTCGGGTCACCTGGGGAATGTGCGCCGCACTGCACAGAGCCTGATTGTTGTTCGTGTCGATGCGGAACGAAACCTGTTGTTGGTAAAAGGCGCGGTACCAGGACATGCCGGTGCCAGCGTCATCGTTCGCCCGGCTGTGAAAGGCCGCAATAAGAGGGCGTCGTAATGAAACTGAAGATGCAAGGCAGCGGCTCGGTGGATGTGCTGGATACCGCTTTCGGCGCAGAATTTAATGAGCCACTCGTGCACCAGGTTGTCACGGCGTATTTGGCCGGCGCTCGCGCCGGCACCAAAGCACAGAAGCGGCGTTCGGACGTTAGTGGTGGTGCCTCAAAGCCGTGGGCACAGAAAGGCACAGGCCGTGCCCGCGCGGGTACCAGCCGCAGCCCGATCTGGGTCGGCGGCGGTCGGACTTTCGCGGCGAGGCCACGCAGCTATGAACAGAAGGTCAATAAGAAAATGTATCGCGCGGCGATGCGCTCGATGCTGTCTGAACTGGTGCGCCAGGAACGGCTGATCGTGGTCAAGGATTTGCAGCTTGAGGCACCGAAGACCAAATTGCTGGCCAGCCGATTGAAAGAACTGAACCTGGACAACGTGCTGATTCTGAATGAGGCGTTTGATGAAAACGTATTTTTGGCGGCACGTAATTTGCCGCACGTTGGTATCTGCGACGCCGCGTCCATCGATCCGGTCGTACTGATCCGTTTCGAGAAGGTGCTGGTTACATTGCCAGCACTGAAGCTGATCGAGGAGCGTTTGTCATGAGCAATGCCGGCCACCAGGAAAGGCTGTTGACCGTAATCCGCGGTCCGCACGTGTCAGAAAAAAGTCATCGCGTAGCCGAAGTGAACCAGGTTGTTTTGAAAGTTCGCACTGACGCGACAAAGAAAGAGATTAAGCAGGCCGTCGAGCTGTTGTTCGAGGTAAAGGTCTCTGGCGTGACCGTTGCCAACATTGATGGCAAGACCAAACGCTTTGGGCAGACACGCGGTCGTCGTAACGACTGGAAGAAGGCATATGTCACTCTGGCAGACGGTAGCCAGGTAGAGACGATGCTGGGTACGGAATAAGGTCAAGACTAATGTCACTGCATATAAACAAACCGACTTCACCCGGGCGCCGTTTTGTCGTTTCCGTCAAAACGCCGGACTTGCACAAGGGTAAGCCACATGCCGCGTTAATTGAGAAAAAGAACTCAACCGGCGGGCGCAATCACTATGGTCGCATTACGGTGCGTCACCAGGGCGGTGGCCACAAGCAGCACTACCGCATGATTGATTTCAAGCGCGATAAGGATGGCATTGCAGCGGTTGTCGAGCGGCTTGAATACGATCCGAATCGCAGTGCACATATCGCCCTGCTTCGCTACGCGGACGGCGAGCGCCGTTACATCCTTGCGCCTAAAGGCATGGTTGCCGACCAGGTAGTCCTGAGCGGTGACGATGCCGCGATCAAGCCGGGTAATGCCCTGCCATTGCGTGCCATCCCTGTTGGTACCGTCATTCACAATATTGAGATGAAGGTCGGTAAGGGCGGCCAGTTGGCTCGATCAGCCGGCACTTCAGCGCAGCTCGCAGCTCGGGAAGGGGCCTATGCATCGGTGCGCTTGCGCTCCGGCGAAGTGCGCAAGATACACATCGACTGTCGTGCCACGATCGGCGAAGTTGGTCATGGCGAGCACAATTTGCGCAAGATCGGCAAGGCTGGAGCGATGCGCTGGCGGGGCGTGCGACCGACGGTTCGTGGTGTTGCCATGAACCCGATTGATCATCCGCATGGTGGTGGCGAAGGCCGCACATCTGCTGGCCGCCATCCAGTGAGTCCATGGGGCAAGAAAACGAAGGGCGCGAAGACGCGCGCCAATAAGCGGACGGACGGCATGATCGTGCGTCGTCGTAAAAAGCGCTAGTTAAGGGATATAGCAATGCCACGTAGTGTGAGAAAAGGCCCGTTCGTCGATACGCACCTGTCAAAAAAGGTCGCGGAAGCCGCCGCCAAGAATGATCGTCGCCCGATCAAGACCTGGTCACGGCGCTCAATGATTCTGCCCGACATGGTCGGACTGACAATCGCTGTGCATAACGGTCGGCAGCATGTGCCGGTGTTGGTATCCGAGAACATGGTTGGTCACAAGCTTGGCGAGTTTGCTGCCACAAGAACGTTCCGTGGTCACTCTGGTGACCGGAAGACGAAGTAGGCCGGAGGAGTAATCACTAATGCAAGTTGCAGCAACACTTCGTTATGCACGTATTTCACCGCAGAAATGCCGACTGATGGCTGATGCCATTCGCGGCAAGTCGGTGGACGATGCATTGCGCACATTGGCTTTCACACCGAAGAAAAGTGCACGCATCGTGAAGAAGGTCCTGGAGTCAGCAGTCGCCAATGCCGAGCACAATCATGGCGCAGACATTGATGAACTGAAGATTGCGACGATCGAAGTTAACGAAGCACCGACGTTCAAGCGGTTTCGCGCACGGGCCAAGGGTCGCGGCGCACGCATTATCAAGCGTAACAGCCACATAACTATTCGCGTGGCAGACGAGTAAACAGTATGGGTCAGAAAGTACATCCAACGGGAATTCGCTTAGGCATCGTAAAAGACTGGACGTCCAAGTGGTATGCAGACGGCAAGACTTTTGCCAGCTATATCAATGCTGACTACATCTTGCGGCAGCGCATCAAAAAGAAGCTCAAGGAGGCTTCCGTAAGCCATATCACGATCGAGCGGCCGGCGAAGAAGGTTAATGTAACGATTCATACTGCGCGACCCGGCATTGTGATCGGCAAGAAGGGTGAGGACATCGAAAGCCTGCGCGCGGAATTGGCGAAGCTTACCGGCATGACCATTGCCGATGTGCGTATCAACATCAATGAAGTCCGTAAACCGGAACTGGATGCGCAGCTCGTTGCTGAAGGCATAGCGCAGCAACTGGAGCGGCGTGTCATGTTTCGCCGTGCCATGAAGCGTGCGGTTACCAATACGATGCGAGTAGGCGCAGAAGGAATCAAGGTGAAGATTGGTGGCCGGCTGAATGGTGCTGAAATTGCCCGGTCGGAATGGTATCGCGAAGGTCGTGTGCCTCTGCACACGTTACGTGCAGATATTGATTACGGTTTTTCGGAAGCAAACACAACGTACGGCGTCATTGGCGTGAAGGTCTGGATATTCAAGGGCGAAGTATTTGATAAACCTGAAGTGATTGCGGCGGAGACCGCAGACGCCGCCGCAGGCGCGCGTTCCTAGTTACGTCGTGCAGATTAGAGAATAAGAGATGTTACAGCCTAAACGAACGAAGTTTCGAAAACAGCACAAGGGGCGCAATCGCGGTCTGGCGGAGCGTGGCAGCACAGTTGCGTTCGGCACCTATGGACTGAAGGCCACCTCACGTGGCCGCATGACGGCGCGGCAGATTGAAGCGGCTCGGCGTGCGATGACTCGCTATATCAAGCGTGGCGGCAAGATCTGGATTCGGGTTTTCCCGGATAAGCCAATTACCAAGAAGCCGCTTGAAGTGCGCCAGGGTAAGGGCAAAGGCAACGTTGAATACTGGGTATGTCAGATTCAACCGGGCCGTGTTTTATATGAAATGGAAGGTGTGACCGAAGACATCGCGCGTGAGGCGTTTCGTCTTGCGGCTGCAAAGATTCCGTTTACAACCTCTTTTGTGTCCCGGCAGGTGATGTGATGGAAGTTCAGGAACTCCGCAAGAAATCAGTAGAGGAGCTCAACGCAGAATTAGTGTCGTTGCGCCGCGAGCAATTCAACCTGCGCATGCAACAGGCAACCGGTGAGTTGCCGAAGCACACACAGCATCGCCGCGTACGCAAGGATATCGCGCGCGTCAAGACAGTTCTGAACGAGCTGCAACGCGCAGCAGGTAAATGACAATGAGTGAAGAGAACAAGACAAAACGCACGCTGGTTGGGCGCGTAGTAAGTGACAAGATGGACAAGACGGTCTCGGTCGCTATTGAACGCAGGATCAAGCACCCGGTGTATGGCAAGTATGTGCGCCGTACCAGCAAGCTGCTTGCTCATGACGCGAACAATGAGTGCAAGCCGGGCGATCGTGTGACGATTTCCGAATGCAGGCCGATTTCGAAAAACAAGTCGTGGACAGTTGTTGATGTGGTCGAGCGCGCAGCCGACCGGTAATGGGTTAAGGAATTAGTCATGATTCAAATGCAGACAGTTCTTGACGCAGCCGATAATTCTGGTGCTCGCCGCGTGCAGTGCATCAAGGTGTTGGGTGGATCGAAACGCCGTTATGCAGGTGTTGGCGACGTCATCAAGGTAAGTGTGAAGGATGCTATACCTCGCGGTAAGGTGAAGAAGGGTGAGGTGTACAACGCAGTGGTTGTTCGCACGCGTAAGGGCGTGCGTCGTGACGATGGTTCGCTGATTCGTTTTGATGGCAACGCCGCGGTTTTGCTGAATGCTCGCCTTGAGCCAATTGGCACTCGTATATTTGGCCCGGTTACGCGCGAGCTGCGTACGTCGCGTTTTATGAAGATTATTTCACTGGCGCCTGAGGTTCTTTAGTAATGAACAAGATTAGGAAGGGCGACGAGGTTATCGTCAAAACCGGCAAGGACAAGGGCCGGCGCGGCACTGTTTTGCAGGTATTCGATGACGGGCGTGTACTGGTAGAGGGCGTCAACCTGGCCAAGAAACACATCAAGCCGAACCCGAATGTTGGCGAACCTGGCGGCATCAAAGACAAGCCGATGCCCATCAGTGTATCGAACGTACTCGTTTTTAACCCGAAGTCCAAGCAGGGCGAGCGGGTTGGTTTTCGTGTCGCGAAGGACGGTAACAAAGTGCGCGTCTTCAAAAGCGGCGATGTAGTGGATATCTGATATGGCAAGACTCCGTGAAAAATACGAATCCGAGCTGTTGGGTCAAATCCAGCAACGGCTTGGCCTGACAAACAGGATGGCGGTGCCGCGCATCACCAAGATTACGCTCAACATGGGCGTCGGTGAGGCTGTGGCAGACAAGAAGGTTATTGAAAATGCCCGTGCGGATATGCAGAAGATTTCCGGGCAGCGTCCGTTGACTACGCTGTCTCGCAAGTCTGTGGCTGGCTTCAAGATTCGCGACGGCATGCCGATCGGTTGCAAAGTGACTTTGCGGGGCGATCGCATGTACGAGTTCCTCGATCGACTCGTGAATATTTCTATTCCGCGTATTCGGGACTTTCGCGGTCTGAATCCGAAGTCTTTCGACCGTGATGGCAACTACAGCATGGGCATTACCGAGCAGATCATTTTCCCGGAAATCAATTACGACGAAATCGATACTTTGCGCGGTATGGATATCACTATTACGACAACAGCAAGAAATCCTGAGGAAGGCCGGGCGCTTTTGGAAGCGTTCAATTTTCCGTTTAAACAAAAGGCAACTAAGGCAGATGGCTAAGACATCGATGATCATGCGCGAACGCAAGCGCAGCAAGATGGTCGCACAGCAGGCAAGAAAACGTGCGGCGCTGAAGGCTACGATTCGCAGCATTCACAGCAGCGACGATGAGCGCGCAGTGGCGCAGGCGAAATTGAATGCCCTGCCGCGTGACGGCAGTGCTTCGCGGCAACGCAATCGTTGTTCGATAACCGGCCGCCCGCATGGCGTATATCGGAAATTTGGCCTCGGTCGCAACAAGCTCCGCGAAGCCGCCATGAATGGCGAAATCCCCGGGCTCACTAAGGCCAGTTGGTAGGCGGAGACGAGTATGAGTATGACGGACCCAATCGCGGATATGCTGACGCGGATTCGTAACGGACAAAAGGCACGCAAGGTGAGCGTTTCCATGCCTGCTTCGAAAGAGAAAGAAGCAGTGGCGGCGGTACTGAAAAGTGAAGGCTATATCGCAGGCTATTCGAACATCGGAGACGGCGCCGAGAAGAAGTTGTCTATCGAGCTCAAGTATTTCGATGGCGAGCCGGTCATTGCCCACATCGCGCGCAGCAGTCGCCCGGGGCTGCGTATTTACCGTGGCAAAGATGACTTGCCAAAGGTGTTGGGTGGCCTGGGAGTCGCAATTGTATCGACGTCGGCGGGCGTGATGAGCGATCGGCAGGCTCGAGAAAAAGGTATTGGTGGCGAGGTTTTGTGCGTTGTTTCCTGACGCGCTCACCCGTTCCGAAATGAGACAAGACTATGTCTAGAGTTGCAAAAGTAGCAGTTGAGTTGCCCAAGGGCGTTGAGTTCCAGCAGGCCGGTGGTGTGGTGACTATCAAGGGCGGCAAGGGCTCGTTGTCGATGGCTTTGAATTCCGAGGTCCTGATAGAGCAGCAAGAGCGCTTGTTGCAGGTGACGCCACGGTCGCGCTCCAAGTTCGCTATCGCCATGTCGGGTACAACACGGGCGATTCTGGCAAACATGGTAGCCGGCGTGCATACCGGTTTTGAGCGCAAGCTCGAGCTGGTCGGCGTCGGTTACCGCGCCCAGGCGCAGGGTAACAAACTCAACCTGACTCTCGGGTTTTCACACCCGGTTGTCTACGCGGTTCCTGCTGGCATCAATATAGAAACACCGAGCCAGACAGAGATCGTTATCAAGGGTACAGACAAGCAGCAACTTGGTCAGGTTGCAGCAGAGATTCGCCGCTTTCGACCACCTGAGCCGTACAAAGGCAAGGGTGTGCGCTACGCCAATGAGCGTGTGGTGCTGAAAGAAGCGAAGAAGAAATAGTGCAGCGAGAACGTTATGAAGCTCGATAAGAAACAGAATCGATTACGCCGGGCCCGCAAGGTGCGCGCCAAGATCTCCGAACTCGAAGTGAATCGCCTCAGCGTTCACCGTACACCGCGTCATATTTACGCGCAGGTAATTGCGCCGGACGGCGGCACGGTGATTGTTGCGGCCTCTACTTTGGAAGCGGAGGTTCGCAAGGGTGTGAAGCATGGCGGCAACGTTGAGGCGGCCGCAATTGTCGGTGCGCGCATTGCGGAGAAGGCCAAGGCAGCCGGAGTGAATTCGGTCGCATTTGATCGCTCAGGTTATCGCTATCACGGGCGCATCAAGGCACTGGCCGACGCGGCCCGCGAAGCAGGATTAAAGTTCTAAGGATCAATAATGGCAAGAAATGAACAAACACAGTCGAATGATGACTTTATCGAGAAGCTGGTAACGGTCAATCGTGTCGCCAAGGTTGTCAAAGGCGGCAGGCAGTTTGGCTTTACGGCGCTGACCGTGGTCGGCGACGGCCAGGGCCAGGTTGGTTTCGGCTATGGCAAGGCCCGCGAGGTGCCGATTGCGATCCAGAAGGCAATGCAGAGTGCACGCAAGAATATGGTCAACGTCAATTTGAACCGTGACACATTGCAGTATGCGCAGAAGGCTCGCCACGGTGCGACGCTGGTTTACATGCAGCCGGCATCTGAAGGTACTGGCCTGATCGCAGGCGGAGCAATGCGTGCCGTATTCGAGTGTGCAGGCGTTCGCAACGTGCTTGCAAAGAGCTACGGCTCACGCAACCCGATGAATGTGGTGCGAGCAACAATGAAAGCGCTGCAGGCAATTCATTCGCCGCAAGCAATCGCAGCGAAGCGTGGCAAGAAAATCAAGGAAATCCTGGCTTAATCCAGGACATAAGACTGGCAGAGACAAGATCATGGCGGACTCCAAAGAGTTGAAAGTAACGCTCATCAAAAGCAAGCACGGTCGCTTGAAAAATCACCGTGCCTGCGTAACCGGCCTCGGGCTGCGAAAAATGCATCAGTCGGTGCAGGTTGCCGATACCCCGGAGAATCGCGGCATGATCAACCAAATTTCGTATTTGCTGTCGGTAGAGGAAGCCTGAAATGCGACTCAATGACTTGTCGCCCGGCAAGGGCGCGAAAAAAACCGGCAAGCGGTTCGGCCGTGGCCACTCTGCCGGCCAGGGCAAGACCTGTGGACGCGGGCAAAAGGGTCAGCACGCGCGTGCAGGCGGATTTCACAAGGTGGGATTCGAGGGCGGCCAGATGCCGTTGCAGCGTCGTTTGCCAAAAATAGGTTTCCGCTCGCGCATGGCACGACTGACTGCGGAACTGAGCTTGCATGAACTTGAGCTGCCGACCGCGGATGTAATCGACATGGCGGTTCTGAAAGCCGCGAACCTGGTGCCAGCCTTCGTTACGAAGGTCAAGGTCATCAAGTCCGGTGAAATTACCAAAGCTGTGAAGCTCAAGGGCATCGCGGTAACCAAAGGTGCGCGCGAGGCGATTGCGGGCGCCGGCGGCAGTATTGAAGACTAGGGAATTCAGGGAATTTTCGTGGCGAAAGGGCCTCTACAAAATCCGGGTGACATAGCGCAGGCAGCGAGCAAACTGGGCGATCTTAAAGCGCGGTTTATGTTCCTCATTGGTGCGCTGATTGTATTCCGTGCGGGCACGTATATTCCGGTGCCGGGCGTGGACCCGGTTGCGCTGGCCGATTTCTTTGAACAACAGGCTGGCAACCTGCTTGGCATGGTGAACCTGTTCTCCGGCGGTGCGTTGTCGCGATTCGGCATTTTTGCGATGGGCATCATGCCGTATATTTCTTCATCGATCATCATGCAGATGGCGAGCCATATCGTTCCGAGCCTGCAGCAGTTGCGTAAGGAAGGTGAGCAGGGGCGTCGGCAAATCATCAAGTACACACGCTATGGCACCGTTGTACTGGCCAGTTTCCAGTCGGTCGCTGCCGCCTCATGGCTGCAGAATCAGGGTGGCCTGGTAGTGAATCCGGGTACGTCTTTCCTGGTTACAGCGATGATCACGCTGGTCACGGGCACCGTATTCCTGATGTGGCTGGGTGAACAAATCACCGAACGTGGTATCGGCAATGGCATCTCGATGATCATTCTTGCCGGCATTGTGGCCGGGCTGCCTGCGGCTATCGCCGGAACGGCGGAACTGGTTCGCAACGGTGAGATGTCGCCGGCGACGTCGATCATCATGTTGGTCGGGGCCGTGGCCGCGATCGTATTCGTCGTCTACATGGAGCGCGCCCAGCGTCGTATCGCTGTAAATTACGCGCGCCGTCAACAGGGCCGGAAAATGGTGCAGGCACAGAGCACGCACCTGCCGTTCAAGATCAACATGTCCGGCGTGATTCCGCCAATTTTCGCCTCCAGCCTGTTGATGTTTCCGGCAACTATCGCGCAGTTTTTTGGCGGTGCGGCTGGTGGCGATCCGAGCTTCACGCAACGCATGCTGCAGACCATTGGCGCGAATCTCGGTCCAGGACAGCCGGTCTACGTGTTGCTGTACGCCGCACTAATCATATTTTTCTGCTTCTTCTATACCGCCCTGATGTTTAACTCGAAGGATACGGCGGACAACCTGAAGCGGTCAGGCGCGTTTGTGCCGGGGATTCGACCCGGAGTACAGACGGCTGAATACATTGACAAGGTACTAACCCGATTGACGTTCTGGGGTGCTCTCTATATTGCCGGCGTTTGTCTGTTGCCGGAATTCGTGCGCATGTTCTACCCCAGCATGCCGTTCAGTTTCGGTGGCACATCCTTGCTCATTCTCGTCGTCGTAACGATGGACTTCATGTCGCAGCTGCAAGCGCATGCCATGAGCCAGCAATACGAAGGCATGATGCAGAAAGCCAATCTGCGCAACTACGGCAAAGGTGGCCAGTTACGCTGATTGAAACCAGCGGATTACGGAGCAAGCTCATGAAAGTAAGAGCATCAGTTAGAAAGATCTGCAGAAATTGCAAAATTATCCGTCGCAACCGGGTTGTACGGGTGATCTGTACTGACGCGCGCCACAAGCAGCGTCAGGGTTAATACGTAAGGGTGTCGTAGGGGCGCCGGGTTCGAATCGAGGAAATATCAGTGGCACGTATAGCAGGCATAAATATTCCGTTGAACAAGCATGTCGTAATCGGCTTGACGTCGATCTATGGCATTGGTCGCTCACGCGCGAGGAAAATTTGCGAAGCGGCTGGCGTTGCTCCGGATACCAAGGTCAAGGATCTCGCAGAACCGGAAGTAGCGAACCTGCGCGCGGAAATCGCGAAGGTCGAAGTTGAAGGTGACCTGCGGCGCGAGATTTCCATGAATATCAAGCGCCTGATGGACCTTGGTACGTATCGTGGCATCCGGCATCGGCGTGGCTTGCCGTTGCGTGGGCAACGTACGCGTACCAATGCACGCACGCGCAAAGGTCCGCGACGTCCGATCAAGCGGTAATTTTTTGCATCGCCGGCACGGCCGCCTTTTACGGGCTGCCACCGGAAATCATAGAGACTGAGTAGACATGGCAGAAGTAAAGAAAAAGAAGGTCAAAAAGCACGTAGTTGATGCGATTGCGCACATTCATGCTTCCTTCAATAACACCATCATCACGATCACGGATCGACAGGGCAACGCGCTTTCGTGGGCGACCTCGGGCGGCTGTGGATTTCGCGGTTCGCGCAAATCGACGCCGTTTGCGGCACAGGTAGCTTCCGAAAAAGCAGGCCGGGTCGCACTTGATTTCGGCGTGAAAAATCTGGATGTACGTGTGCTTGGGCCGGGCCCAGGTCGCGAGTCCGCCGTGCGAGCTTTGAACGCACTGGGATTTCGTATTCAAAACATTGAGGACGTAACACCAATTCCTCATAACGGCTGTCGCCCGTCCAAGAAGCGACGGGTATAGAGGCTTAAGTAATGGCAAGATATTTAGGACCAAAGTGCAAACTGTCGCGCCGCGAGGGCACGGATCTGTTTCTCAAGAGCGGTGTCAGGCCGCTCGAGTCGAAGTGCAAGCTGGAAGTGCCGCCAGGTGGTGCCAGTGAGCGTCGCCCACGGCTATCGGACTATGGCGTGCAGCTGCGTGAGAAGCAGAAGCTGCGTCGCATGTACGGTGTGCTTGAGCGCCAGTTCCGCGGCTACTACAAGCGCGCCTCTCAGTTAAAGGGCTCGACCGGTGACAACCTGCTGCGTCTGCTCGAAGGACGCCTCGACAACGTTGTGTATCGGATGGGCTTCGCCGTTACGCGAGCTGAGGCACGGCAGCTCGTCAGCCATAAGAGTGTCGAGATCAACGGCAAGATCGTAAATATTCCGTCTGCCCAGGTTAAGGCAGGCGATTCAATCGGCATTCGTGAAAAGGCCCGCAAGCAACTTCGCATTCAAAGTGCGTTGGAGATTGCAGGCCAGGTCGGCCTCCCCGATTGGGTGGATGTCGACACGAAGAAGATGGCGGGCATTCTCAAATCGTTGCCTGATCGGGAAGACATTCTCCCCGATATCAACGAAAACCTCGTCGTCGAACTGTACTCCAAGTAGTCAGGAAGGAACTTACTTATGCAGGAATCTGTACACGAATTTCTGAAACCGCGCGTCGTGAAAGTAACGCCGGTTACGAATCATCTCGCCAAGGTAGTTATCGAGCCATTCGAGCGTGGTTTTGGCCATACGCTCGGCAACGCATTGCGTCGCATTTTGTTGTCTTCGATGCCCGGCGCCGCAATTACGGAAGTGGAGATCGAAGGCGTGCTGCACGAATACACCAGCATCGAGGGTGTGCAGGAGGATGTCGTCGACATCCTGCTGAACCTGAAGCAAGTGGCCGTGCGCATGCACTCCCGCGATTCTGCCGAGCTGCGAATTTCGAAACGCGGGCCCGGTACGGTGACCGGTGCCGATATTCAGCTCGACCATGACGTCGAGATCATGAATCCGGAGCTTGTCATCGCTAACCTGACCAAGGTTGGTGAGTTGAATATGATCCTCAAGGTGGAGCGGGGTCGCGGTTACCGTGCGGCAACCCAGCGGCCGACTTTTGAGGAGCAGTCAGGACCGATCGGGCGTTTGCAGCTGGATGCGTCGTTCAGCCCTGTGCAGCGTGTGACTTATAACGTCGAAGCGGCGCGCGTTGAACAGCGCACCGACCTCGACAAACTCATCATCGAAATCGAAACCGACGGTACCATAGATCCGGAGGAAGCGATTCGACGCGCCGGCAGCATTCTGAAAGACCAGTTGTCGGTATTCGTCGACCTGCAGGGCCAGGAAGATGGCACGCAAATGCAGGCCGAGAGCCAGGTTGATCCGATTCTGCTGCGGCCGGTGGATGAGCTTGAACTTACAGTACGTTCTGCAAACTGCCTCAAGGCTGAGAACATCATGTACATCGGGGATCTCGTGCAGCGCACAGAGGTTGAGTTACTGCGCACACCGAACCTTGGCAAGAAGTCTCTGACTGAGATCAAGGAGGTCCTCGAAGGGCATGGCCTCGGTCTGGGTATGCGCCTCGAGAATTGGCCGCCTGCCAGCCTGCGTCCGGAACACGAGTTGGGCCTCTAACAGTACCAGGGTCAGACCCTTAGCGGAGAAAAGGGTCTGACCCCGATTGAACAAGGGTAAGAAAAATGCGCCATAGAAATTCCGGCCGCCGTCTGGGCCGCAACAGCTCTCATCGAAAAGCCATGTATCGCAACATGGCCGCGTCGATACTGAGGCATGAAACGATTCGGACCACGCTGCCGAAGGCGAAGGAATTGCGCCGCGTCGTCGAGCCACTGATTACGCTTGCCAAAGTAGATAGTGTTGCGAATCGTCGGCTGGCGTTTGATCGCCTGCGCGACAAGGAAGTGGTCGGCAAGCTGTTTACCGATCTCGGCCCGCGCTTCAAGACGCGTCCAGGCGGGTACCTGCGTATTCTCAAGACCGGGCCGCGTCCGGGTGACGCCGCGCCGATGGCGATTATTATGCTGACCGATAAAGCTGCAACAGCGGAAAGCGCGGAAGCCTAGCTACCAGCACCGCTTTTCTGCGCGGTCGACGCAGCCGCTGTCAGTTTGTCAATCAGGCGCGATACGTACTCCGGCGGCTTCGTGTTTTTCGCAACCAGTACATAAACGGTTGGCACCACCAGGAGTGTCAGCAGCACCGAGCAGGTCACGCCAAAAAATACCACCGCTCCGATCGATTGCCGCGACAGGGCCCCGGCGCCGGTAGCCAGCAGCAACGGGATCGCACCAAAGGCAGTGCACATGCTGGTCATGAGCACGGGTCGCAGGCGTATCTTGGACGACTGAATCACGGCTTCGCGAAATTCCATACCGCGGTCGCGAAGCTGGTTTGCGAATTCGACAATCAGGATGCCGTTTTTGGCGGCAAGTCCTATCAGCATGATGGCGCCGATCTGGCTGTAGATATTCAAGGTTGAGCCGAATATGACGAGCCCGAATATCGCTCCGGCTATCGCCAGCGGCACGGTTGTCATGATAATCAGCGGGTGCCGGAAGCTTTCAAATTGCGCCGCCAGTACGAGGTAGGCGATCACCATCGACAATGCGAACGTGATGTAAATCGAATTTCCGGTGTTTTTGAAGTCGCGTGATTCACCGTCATAATTCAGTTGCGCGTCCGGAGGCAACTTCTCCGCGACAATCGTCTCAAAGGCTGCAATCGCCTCGCCAAGTGAATAGCCATTGGCCAGTGACGCAGAAATCGTGATCGAGCGCTGGCGATCGAACCTGCGCAAATCGACAGGGCCGGCAATTTCAACGAGCTGCACCAGGTTGGCCATCGGAATCAACTGGCCCGAGCGCTCGGAACGCACGTATATGCTTTCCAGATCGCTCGGTGTGCGCCGCCGGTCGTCGCTGCCTTGCAGAATAACGTTAAACTCCTCGCCATCTTTTACATAGGTGGTGACTATTCGCGAGCCGAGTATCGTTTCGAGGGTACGACCGATGTTGGTCAGCGATACGCCCAGGTCGGCGGCACGGTCACGGTCGATACGCACATCAATCTTCGGTTTGCGTTCCTTGTAATCGGACTCGATATTTGACAGTCCCGGATTGGCCTCCGCCTCGCGAATAACAATATCGCGCCATTCGGCGAGCGTTTCATAACTTGTGCCGCCAAGGACAATCGCCAACGGACGACTACTCTGGCCGAGGCTGAAAGACCCCGGAGACATCGCGAAACCGCGCACCCCGGGCAGCGTCGCCAGCTGCCGATTCCAGCCGTCCGCAATCTCCTGTGCAGACCGCTCGCGTTCCGACCAGGGTGCTAGTGGCGCGAACACCATGCCTGAATTCACGTCAGCGCCGCCACCGAAGCTGCCGCTGCGACTCAGTACGCGCAATACTTCACCGCCTTCCGTGTCCTTGAGTGCGATGGCTTCAGCCTGTTTCAGATAGCCAAGTGTGTAGTCGAGACTGGCGCCGTCCGGCGCCGTTATCGACATTCGCACCATGCCGCGGTCTTCACGCGGCATGTATTCAACAGGCAGGATGTCAAGCATGCTAAGGCTGGCGAGGAAAATAAGGATTGCCGAAGCGAGAATGATGACCGGGTGCCGGATCGAGCGGCGCATCATCTTTTCGTAGACATTCGACAACTTGCCATACATCCTGTCGAGCCAGCGTGCGACATAGCCACGATGCAGGCGATTCTCGGCAAACATTTTCGAGGTCAGCATCGGCACCAGCGTCAGGGCAACGAGGCTGGAAAAAATCACTGCAGCCGCAAGGGAAATGCCGAATTCGCCGAAGATCAGCCCGATATTACCGGGCATAAACGACACCGGCAGGATGACGGCGACCAGAACGAGCGTGGTCGCGATAACTGCGAAGCCGATTTCGCGGCTGCCGTTGATCGCTGCCAGCAGTGTCGGTTCACCGCCCTCAATGCGGCGCACGATATTTTCGAGCACCACGATCGCATCGTCGACCACGAGTCCGATAGCCAGCACGAAGCCCAGCAATGACAGTGTATTTATCGAAAAACCGAGCGCGGCCATGACAATAAACGCAGCAATGATCGATATCGGAATCGTAACGGCTGGAATGATGGTCGCCCTGAATGTGCCCAGAAATGCGTAGATCACAATAAGTACCAATAGCATCGCGAGGCCAAGCGCTTTCGCCACTTCATAGAGCGACGCCCGGATAAAGATCGAATTATCCAGATTCACGGACAGGTCGATATCGTCAGGCAATGACGCCTGCAATTCCTCAATGCGCTGCTCAACCAGGCGGTTGACGCGCAGCAAATTGGCCTGCGCCTGCGGAATAATGCCAAGGCTCATTCCGGTCACACCATCGGTAGCCGAGTAGCTGCGAATATCTTCCGGTGCAATTTCGATGTCAGCTACTTCACCGAGGCGAATCAGGTAGTTGTCGCTGCCTTCACGCAATACCAGGCGCCGAAAATCGTCCTCTGATTCGAAGCCTGTGTTGGTACGCAGCGTAAATTCGCGCGCGCTGGACTCCAGGCGGCCGGCCGGGATCTGCACGTTCTCGCGGCGCAATGCATCTTCTATGTCGCCGACGGTCAGGCCACGTGCAGCCAGGCGTTTCGGATCAACCCAGATTCGCATCGCCGGGCGTCGCTGACCGCTGCCGCGAATCTGGGCGACACCCTCGACGGTCGACAATGCATCAACAATATAGCGCTCGGCGAAGTCGGAGACTTCCATGATTGATCGCCGCGTGCTCGACACATTGATCGACATGGTCATTTCCGAGGACGAGTTCTGCTTGGCAATGCGCGGTGGATCAGCCTCATTCGGCAACGCGCCCTGAATGCGCGAGACTCGGTCGCGTACGTCATTCGCGGCCGCATCGACGTCCACGTCGGCGGAAAACTCGAGATTTATCGTGGAGCGTTCGTCAAAGCTCGAAGAGGAAATCTTGGTAATTCCTGAAATGCCGGAGAGCTGGTCTTCAAGTATTTGTGTGACTCGTCGCTCGACGATGTCAGAAGCGGCGCCGCGATAACTGGTGGATATGGAAACTACCGGTCGCTCGACAGCCGGGTATTCGCGAATGGTCATACTGGTAACGGACATGACCCCGATAATCACCAGGATCAGCGAGATAACAGCAGCAAAAACGGGCCGTCGAACCGAAACGTCAGATATCAGCATGCTATTTGCGCCACCCTTATTGCTGCAATGTTTGTTGTTCCAGCACGGCTCGTCCTGCAACTGCCACCAGGGAACCATCGCGAACCTTATCCGTGCCCTCGGTCACCACGGCTTCGCCCGCCACCAGACCGTCGTCGACTGCGACGAAGCCCGGGATGCGACGCCCGAGCAGAACTTCGCGTTTTTCCACCACACCGTCATTGACCACGTAGACAAACTGCTGCGTGCCCTCGGGCACGATTGCCTGTTCCGGCGCAAGCAACACGTCGCCCCGATTACGCTGCAGGTCCACTGACATGAACATGCCAGGCTTAAGCAGGCCGTCATCGTTCGGGATAATCGCACGCACCAGTACTGCCCGGGTGACCGGATCAACACGCGTATCAATGCTGCTGATCCGGCCGGCAAAGATACGGTCCGGGTAGACCAGGCTGCTCGCCACGATATTCATGCCCTCGCCGAGCACGGTCAAAAACGCCTCCGGTACCGAGAAATCAAGCTTGATCCGGCTCACGTCATCCAGCGTCGTAATGATGGATGTGTTGGTAACGTAGCTGCCTGGGCTGACCCTGCGCAGGCCCATGCGTCCGGAAAACGGGGCGCGAATGACGGTACTGTCCAGGCGGGCGCGCGCCGCCTCGACCTGTGCCTGGTTGACCTGGACCTGGGCCAGCAGCTGTTCAAGATTCGCCGCAGAAATTGCCTGCGTGCTGGCGAGCGACTTGCTGCGTTCATACAGGCTGCGGCTTTCCGACAGCGCGGCTTCGGCAACACTCAGGCCTGCTACGATTTCGCTGTTTTCGAGTTCGACCAGGAGGTCACCCGCGTCGACCAGCTGACCCTCGACAAAGGTGATGCGTTCCACGAGGCTGGAAATACGCGGCCGTATTTCGATGGATTCGTTCGCGCCGGCCGTGCCGAGCGCCTGAATCGTATCGACCATCGGCCGATATTCAATGATTTCCGTAGCGACGTTGGTGGCACGCCCCAGGCCGCCGCGCGATTCAGCCGGCGGCTCGCTGCAGGCACCGAGAACAAACAGCAACAGGATTGGGGCGATCGATAATCGAGGCGTCAACATGAAGTTCCTGGGGTGATCAGTCGCCTGCATGGCGAGGCGGCCGCCCCAGTTTATTCGAATCGCGCGGCGGCCTTCATGAATATTTCTTAAGATTATGGTTAAGAAGCTGAAAGATAGGGGGAAAATAAATATTGTTTCTTGTGAGCATAGTCACAGCATCAAGTGCCATGGCGCACTAGGCTGAAACCTGGAAATTGCCGGGGCAGTGCCATTAGCAGTCACAAGTCATTTGACGATTGCATCATCCTGTCGAAGGAAGCTTTCGACCCGGATGCTGTGTTCCTTGAAGATATTGTCGACGACGGTGTTCTGCCGTACCTGAGTCTCGAAGTGGATGGCCTGACGGCCGCCAACGAAAGCCGCAAGGGCAGGTACGAGTTGCGCCCTGAGGACGCGGCAGCCTTCGCCGAGCGGCGACCCGATACAACCATGCCGGTGGTCGCTCTTGATCCCGAGCACCTCGACGTGTATGGCTGGGAACCCTCACTGTGGAAGAAAATAAAGGGTTATTTCGGCTTCTAAGTTAAGATCGACCCATGATCTTTAAAGAGAAGACCGTCATCATCACAGGTGGCTCGGAAGGTGTCGGAGCAGCAACAGCGAGATTGTTTGCCGAGGCCGGCGCAAACCTCATGCTGGCGGCACGCAGCAAGAAGAATCTCGAAGCCATAGCCACTGAGCTACGCGATAAAACCAAGGTCAAAATTTGCGCCATGGATGTGTCGGACGCTGATGCCTGCGTCGACCTGTGCAAGAAAACCAATTACGAATTCGGCAGAATCGATATTCTAGTCAATAACGCCGGCTATCATAAACGTGGTGCGTTTGACTCCGTGGATGCGGCCGAACTGGCAAAGATCATTGATGTCAACCTGAGGGCGCCGATCTTCCTCACGCGTACGGCCTTGCCGTACCTGTACGAAGCGGGTGGCGGCGCAATCATCAATGTCGGCTCGCTAGCTGGACGAACGCCGGTGCCAAACAGTGCTGCCTATGCAGCGAGCAAGGCGGGATTGCGATCACTGACCTACTCGCTGGCCGAGGAATTGGCCGGCAAGAACATCAAGCTTGCGATTGTGTCGCCGGGGCCGATCGACACCGGCTTCATCATGGCCAATATTGACAACACCTCGGATCTCACTTTTTCGCAGCCGATCAGCACCGCCACCGAAGTGGCGCAGGTCATCCTCGATCTATGCGGTAACACTCAGCGTGAAGTGGCGATGCCCCGGATCAGCGGCGTGCTGACCACGGTAAGTTACCTGATGCCATGGCTGGCGAAGGCGATGCGACCGATGCTGGAGCGGCGCGGGGCCAACGTGAAGGCACGTCTCAGGCGGCAGCGCTGAACGCGTCCCGGGTCAGGTTCTCACGGCCGTTGGCCAGTACGCGTACATTGTCCTCGATACGAATGCCGCCGAAAGGTCGTAACCACTCGACACCGTCCCAGAGAACATGGTCCTCAGCCGCAGTGTCGCGCAGTTTGTCGAGCAGCATGTCGATGACATAAAGGCCTGGCTCAATCGTCAAGGTCATATTCTCTTCGAGTACCCGGGTCAGGCGCAGATACGGGTGGCCGCTTGGCGGATCAATAACGGCCCCGGATTCGCCCTGCATATGACCGCCCACATCATGCACCTGGATACCAAGCAGATGCCCAAGGCCGTGCGGCAGAAAGGCGGCGGTGACACCGGTCTCGACCAGGGTCTCGGCGCTGCCACGGGCAAGCTTTGCGTCCACCAGCACCTCGCTCAGCAGCCGATGCGTTTCGATATGTAATTCGACATAGTCGATGCCGGCCTGAACCCGCTGCACAACCCTGAGTTGCAACTCGTCCAGGCGGGCGATCAGCTCGGCAAAACGCGAGTCCTTGTGCGCATAGGTGCGTGTGATATCGGCGGCATAACCATGTACCTGCGCTCCTGCGTCGATCAAGAACGAGCGCAACTGCCGCGGCGGCTGGCGATCAAGATGGGTGTAGTGCAGCACGGCGCTGTGCTCGTTCAGGGCGATGATATTGCCGTACGGCAGTTCACTGTCAGTATGCGACACCGCCTGGCAATAGGCGCGGTGAATGTCAAATTCGGCCTTGCCTTCGCGGAATGCTGCGGCGGCCGCAAGGTGACCGGCGACAGCGCGCCGTGTCGACAGGCGCATGCAGGCAAGTTCATACCCGGTCTTGATACCTCGCCCGTAGTGCAGAATATTGAGCGCCGTGGTCGGGTTGACGCGATCGATGCCAAAGGCATGAGCCGCATCATTGATCTCACCGATAAGAATGCAGCGTTGTCGGTCGCCTGGCAGGTGCGCGGCGACCTCCTCGATACTGTGCACGACCCGGATGTCGAACTGCCCGGTCCAATAGCCCTCGGGTTCTCCTGGTACGACATGCCAGTAATCTCGCGGTTGGTAATAGATCAGGCGCGGGACTTCGCCGGGCGTATAGACGATGTAGGACAACGGCAGGTCGAGCAAAGGCAGCCAGCTGACAAAATGTGCGTTTGGCTTGAATGTATAGGCCATGTCATCGAGGAACACATACCGCGAACTGCCGGAAAAAATAACCGCGTGGCTCGCGCCGGCTTTATCCAGCGCATGGTCGTGGCGTTGCCTGACTGTGTCGAGGTGTGCCGGGTATAGCCCGGCAAGTTCTGTGTTTTGGTCCGAATAATCATTGTTCATCGCCACGATCATACCGTGTTTCATTCGTCGGGCAATCTAGGCATTATTGCCGCATGATGAAGGACACCTGGTTGACCGGCATAACAACAACGGGTACACCGCATATCGGCAACTATGTCGGCGCGATTCGGCCCGGCATCGTGGCCAGCAAGGACCGGTCAACGCGGCATTTCTATTTTCTCGCCGACTATCATTCGCTGGCGAAAAATGAAGACCCGGACAAGATCAGTCGTTCCACGCTCGAGATCGCTGCCGCCTGGCTGGCGCTTGGGCTGGATACCGGGCATGCGTATTTTTATCGTCAATCGGATATTCCGGAAATACCCGAACTGACCTGGATCCTGACCGGCATGACCGCGAAAGGCCTGATGAACAGGGCGCATTCCTACAAAGCGGCGGTACAGGCAAATGTCGATAGCGGCAGCCAGGACCCGGACAAGGGCATCACGATGGCGCTGTACAGTTACCCGATCCTGATGGCTGCCGACATCCTGATGTTCAGCTCGAACAAGGTACCGGTGGGCCAGGACCAGAAACAGCACGTCGAGATGGCGCGTGATATCGCACAGCGCTTCAACCATCACTATGGCGAAACGTTTGTCCTGCCCGAGGCGGTTATCGGTGAGGATACGGCAGTACTCAAGGGCCTGGATGGCCGCAA